>Ga0209415_10004934_pt1 | contig 24233 bp, 21 predicted proteins | sample PeaSoiSIISIP2007_FD_187696 | JGI IMG/M metagenome (GOLD analysis project Ga0209415, IMG submission 187696) | Peat soil microbial communities from Weissenstadt, Germany - SII-SIP-2007 (SPAdes) (version 2) | ecosystem: Environmental > Terrestrial > Soil > Wetlands > Peat | place: Germany... | reverse complement strand
GGATGAGCGCTGCGCCGCCATGCGGGAATTGACTTTTACAGAACTCGCACAAGCCGAGGACGCCCTGCAAATCGAAGCTGCCATGCAGATGGATGAGGCGGGTTTTCGGGCCTTCTACAACCGTACGGCCCGCGGACTCTGGGCCTATCTCGCCAAGGCAACGGGAGACTCGGCGGCGGCGGATGACCTGATGCAGGAGTCCTATTACCGCTTTTTGCGCGCTCGCCACGCCGAAATGAGCGCGGAACAGGCGAAGCAGTACCTCTTTCGAACCGCCACCAACCTGCTTCGCGACCGCTGGCGGCGCAGCCAAGGCAAAGTGAGCGTCCCGCTTGACGACATCACGGAAGTGTCCGCGGCTGAGCGGACGGCGGAGAGCGTGCAAGCGCGGTCAGATTTGAATGGAGCCCTGCGCAAGCTGACGCCGCGCGAACTGCAATTGCTCTGGCTCGCTTACGTCGAGGGATCGAGCCACAAGGAGATTTCCGGCGTGGTAGGATTAAGGACGGTCAGCGTGCGTCCAATGCTCTACCGTGCGCGGCAAAAGCTATTGGGCATCCTGAGGAAAGCAGGCATCACGGGAGGAAGGTAGGGCGGACCTGCTCTTAAGGTCCGCGGCTCTTTCAGTGATCACAATGGGGAGCGCAGCGGTATTCGGGACGAGTTTATGAGAGTCCCTCAGTGTGAAAAAGAACAGGCCGTTACGGAATTGCTCCAGACCGGGCGCTGGCCCGACGCGTGCGATGCGGCCTTGCGCAGCCACGTGGAGAGTTGTGCCGTCTGCTCGGAAGTCGTTCTGGTGGCCGGGTTGTTGCAGGAAGCAAACTCCTCTCTGCTCGCCGAGGTGAAGTTGCCTGACGCCGGACTGGTCTGGTGGAAGGCCCAACTTCGCGCGCGGCGAGAAGCGGCTGAGTTCGCGACCCGCCCGATTGCTCTTGCCGAAAAGTTCGCCTTGGCCTGCGGCATGGCTGTATTGCTGGTGTTCATGGTCTGGAAGCGGACTGATCTCCACGCCTGGCTGGGCCGCTTCGCTAGCTTCGGCCATTCCGATGCTCACTGGTTCCAAGGCTTAGTGCTCAACTCTTTGAACCAGCCTTTCTCCATCCTCTTTGTGGCCTCCGCAAGCTTACTGGTGCTCTTCATGGCCTGCCTGGTTTATGCCATCTGGGCTGAAAAGTAGGACCTGCACGTAGGGGCGGCCCTTGTGGCCGCCCTGGGCAACCACAAGGGTTGCCCCTGCACCGTCCAACAAAGCGGAACATTCTCAGGCGTTCGGCGTATGATTACAGTGGAGCGATTTACGGAGGCCGCTGATGGTCAAATTCCTCCTGTGGTGCATACTCCTGGTTCTTTGCTGGCCGCTGGCGTTGCTGGCGCTGATTCTTTATCCGTTTATCTGGTTGTTGCTTTTGCCTTTTCGCCTCGTGGGCATAGCGGTGGGAGGAGTGTTTGATCTGCTGGGCGCGATCATCACTTTTCCGGCGCGCCTGCTGCGAGGGCCGCACCGGGCCTGAGAAGCTCAGCGGGGACGGGCGTACGATTCTGGCAAGCGCGGGATACTCGTCTGCCGCAGGGCGGCCACAAGGGCCGCCCCTACAACGTGTTTCGTATCACACAGCTTTTCCCTGGCTCGCATCCCAGATAACTTTCTTCCCCCGCTTCAAGGCGATATTTCCGATCCAGGAAGTGCGCGCCGCCTCGAAGGCGATGTGGACGTTCGCGTTGGGAGTCTTGCGAGAGCGCATGCAGTCAACGAAATTCTTGACGTTGTCAATGGCGCCATCGCGCTCGGAGCGCACCAGGATTTCGGGTTCAGGAGTGAGCGTGCCGGGCACAGACCTTGCGCCCTCCGGATAAACCGCCATGTGGGAGCGGTCGATTTTGAGCGTCGCCTCGCTTCCCCGAAACTCGATGCCGCCGTCATCCACGCTGCTGTTGATGGCGCCCGTGAACGTAACCATGAAATTCCCCGGATACTCGTAAGCCGCCGTCAACGTGTCCGGAGCTTGCCATGGCATGCGGTAGACGTCTCCTGTCGTGGTTGCGGAATGAGGCGCGGGTTGACCCATATACCATTGGATAACGTCAATCCAGTGCGTCAATAGATCAGTTAATATTCCACCGCCAAAGTCCCAAAACCAGCGCCACCAGTAGAATTTCTCCGGCGTAAAGGGTTGATCCGGGGCATGACCGAGGAAGCGTTTCCAATCGAGTTGCGACTGGTCCACGGGCTCCAGTCCGGTGGAACCCAAGAGGTAGTCCTGATACCAGTAAGTATGGACGAAAGTGATTTTGCCCAGCATCCCGGAATCGACAATCTGCTTTCCCATGATATAGTGCGGCCAACTCCTCTGCTGCGTGCCCGTCTGGACAACGCGGTTGGTCTCTTCGACGGCTCGCACCATCTCGACCCCTTCCTCTATGGAGTGCATGATGGGTTTTTCCACGTAGGCGTCTTTGCCGGCATGCACAGCATCGACCAGCATCTGCTTGTGCCAATGATCGGGGCTGCCAATGATCACGGCGTCGATTTCTTTGTTATCGAGCAACTCGTGGTAATCGAGGTAGGACTTGGCCTGCGGCCCGGCAATCTGCAAGGCGGCCTCGCGCCGCGGTCCGTAGACGTCGCAGACAGCGGCCAGTTCAACCGAGGGGTTGCCCTTGAACAGCCTCATCAGGTATTGGCAACGCTCGCCGGTGCCCATAGCGCCCACACGAATTTTGTCGTTTGCGCCCAGCACGCGCGCCGGGGCCAGACCTCCGAGCACCGCAGCCGTTGCGCCAGCCACGGCAGTCTCTTTCAAGAAATCCCTGCGGGTAATTCCGGTCTCACTAGTCATGTTGGTAGCTCCTCTTTGCAAGCTCTGTCATTCTGAGCAAAGCGAAGAATCTCACAGTCCTCAAGTCCCTGAACTGCGGCGATTCTTCGCTTCGCTCAGAATGACAGGCCAACGATCCAGTTTCCAAACCGATTTTCCATTTTCCAGTTTCTAATTTCTTGTTTTGGGTCTCATGCGCCAAACGAAAGGCCCAACTGTCGAGCGACTCCTTGAATATAGTTTCGCCCCTCAGCGTATTCCTCTGCGGTCTTCAGGTGCTCGAGCATCAAAGGAGCGTCTACCGGAAGCTTTGCGAGTTCGCTCAGATAGGCTCTGTAGTCGATCTGGCCGCGGCCGGGGATTACTTCCCGCAGGCACACCTGCACGTAGTCCTCCCAGGTCAAGTCTTTGGCGTGGCAAGAAGCAATCCAAGGCCCCAGCTTCCGGAAGCACTCGCGGATGACGTCCCCGTTGTGATACATGCGCTCAGGGCTGTTCATCACGTTGCAGACGTCGAGGTGAACGGCAAAGGCGCTGCGGTCCACTCCCTTGATCAGCTTCAAGTAGTCGTCCGGCCCGCTCGGGAAGTTGAACGGCATCATCTCAATGGAAAACTTGGTGCGCGTGGGCTTCACGCCATCAATCAGCTTACGGCAATTCTCCACCGTCGCGTCGATGAATTCCTGCGTGATGTTCTTCGGGTTGGGGCCGTACCAGATCTTAGGGTCATAGGACCCGGCGATATCGACGCAACAACGCGTGCCCAATTCCTCCGCCAGCGCCAACCGCTCCTGCACGTAAGCCATATTCTTGCGGCGCTTTTCAGGGTCAGGGTCGAGCATGTTCACCCAGGCGCCTACCTCCGCCAAGGCCACGTCCTGAGCGTCAAATTCCTTGATAGTGGCTTTGATCCTGTCCTTGTCCATCAACTCCACCCTGGGAGCGTAGGCGGCGCGATATCCCAGCCGCCGATGTTCGCGAGCCTGCTCGCCGGGATCATCCGATTTGAGAAAGATGGGGCCGCCCAGCCGCATCGGCCGGGCAGTGGCGGTTGTGCCGGTGCGCGGAAACGCGGGCATAGCCGCGGCGGCTGCCATGGTGCCGGTTTGTGCGAGAAAAGTGCGCCTCGAAATCTGATTTCGCATGATGAGCTTCCCTTTACAAGACTCGACTTCCTCTCCCCCTTGTGGGGAGAGGGTGACACGAGGCCGGCGTTTTTCACCAGCCGGCGTGGGCGGACTGGGGGCCTCGCTACTGGGACCATGGCGCGGGCTTCCGGTCCCAGCGGTGGGCGCGCAACTTCGAGAAAAGCTCTTTCGGAAGTGGGCCCGCATTACAGGCGGCGGCGTTAGCTTCCACGTTTTTGACCTTCCTCATTCCCGGAATGATGCTACTGACGATCGGATTGTTGAGAATAAACCGCATCGCCATCTCAGGCATCGTCATCCCGTCAGGAATCAGCGGCCTGAGCGCGTCCGCCCGCGCCACACTCGCCTTGAGGTTTTCCGGCACGAAGTAGGTATTGCGCCAATCGCCCTCCGGCCATTTGCTGTCCACGGTGAGTGTCCCGGTGAGCGTTCCTTCATCAAACGGAACGCGCGCGATCACGGCAACTTCCTTCGTCTGGCAAGCCGGAAAGAGTTCATCCTCGGGATTCTGGTCGAAAATGTTATAGATCACCTGCACAGCATCGATGAGGCCGGATTGGACTGTCTTTACGCCGTTCCAAGGTTCCCAACGGTTAATGCTGATGCCAATGGCTTGGAACAGCCCGTCACGGCGCAGATCGTCCACTTTCTTCACCCAGCGGTCGTCGTTCAGCCAAGAATCTTCCCACACGTGAAACTGCACCAAGTCGAAGCTCTCGAGATCGGCGTTCTTTAGGCTTCGCAGGACGTAATCCTCGATGTGCTCGGGTGGAAAGCAATCGTCCAATTTGAATTCACGGCGGCTTGGCCATTCGAAATTCTTGGGAGGAATCTTAGTGGCGGTGTAGAGCCGCTTGCCGGGGTTGTTGCGGAGCAGCCATCCCAGCAACGCTTCGCTGCGGCCGTCCCCATAAGCCCACGCTGTGTCAAAGAAGTTACAACCCAGGTCAACGGAGCGTTGCAGGGCTTGCTTGGATTCCTCGTCACTCGAACCTGTCCAACCCGCCATTCCCCACATGCCGTAACCGAGTTCGCTGACCATCCGCCCCGTACGCCCAAACTTTCGGTATTTCATTGATTCCCCCTTTGATTTTCGACGGACGATTGCCGATCGACGATTATGTAGCGCGGCAATCGACAATCGTCAATCGGCCATCGTCAATTCCGTATGCCGAGGCCTTGCATCAAGCGGTTCGTCTCCCGATACGCTTCCGTCACCCAATCTACGATCTTCTCCGGCTGTGGCGAATACTCGAGCTCAATACTGATTGTGCCATCAAAGCCCAGGTTTTTCAGTTCCTGCAAGTAAGGAGTGAAGTTCACAACTCCGCGTCCCGGGGGCAGATCACCATGCACCTTGCCGTCACAATCCGAGAAGTGCACATGCGCAATGCGTCCGCGGAGTTTGGGAATGGACTCGGGCGGGGTGTTCACAAGCGCGAAGTGCGAAATATCAAGATTGGCGCGCACGGCCGGACAGTCGACATCCTTGAGAAACCGGTCCATCTTATCGAGCGAATTTACAATCGACAGCTTGAACGGCTCGAGTTCGATCGCAATCTCAACCCCCAAGGAAGCGGCGTATTCACCCAGCATTCGGACGTTATCAACGGCAAATTTCCATTGCGCTTGGGGCGCTATGACCTCCTGCTGCCAAATGTATTCGCCCACGACCAACAACAGGTTCCTGGCCTCGGTTTCATAGACAAAATCCAGGTAAGCTTTGCAGCGGCTGACGTGGAAGCGCTGCACCGCGGGGTTGAAGTCGGCAATGCCCAGCGCACAGCAGCAATGCGAAATGACAGGCAGGCCGACTTCGCGGCAGGTATCCTTGATTAACCGCCTCTCCTTGATGTCAATGTCCATGGGATCGTTGAAGATATCGATGCTGTCGAATCCGATCTCTTTGGTCTTGCGGATACCCTCCGCCGTACCCACGGCAGTCCCCAGCCACGCCGAATTGATGAGTCCGAGTTTCACGAAGCCCTCCTCAGTGGCGCGGGCGTCTCGCACGCGTGCTTTTGCGGGAGCGGGACGCTCCCGCGACAGCGGGCGAGACGCCCGCGCCACAATTCCAATTTACGCGCTACATTTCCTCCAGCCTGACAACCCGGTGTTCTTCAATGGATTTATAGCAGGCCTCGACCAGGGCCATGGTCTTTAAGTTATCACGGCCGCTGATTGCCGGCTCGGCGCCGGTGGCCAAAGCCTCGAGCAACTGGCCCATGGTGCCCTCAAATGCGTCCGGAAACCACACCTCGTTCCAGCGTGGCGAGAACCAGCATCCTGGTTGCTGCCGAGTGGTGAAATCGAGAGTGCTGGGTGTGCGGCTGGGATAACCGGGCCAGCCGATCGTACCCTGGGCCAGGCCTTCTGTGCCTTCGACCCGCCATTTGATATACAAATCCGGCGGCGTGCCTTCCCGCGCCGGGCCGCCCCACACATCGTCCCAAGCTGTGGCGCGGAAGCCGCCGGCATACTCGAGGAAGTAAAGCACCACGCCATCCACGTGCTCAGAGGGAGTTCGCGGATCCTTCCTGGCGCTGACGTAAACGGTCTCAGGCTCACCAAACAGATAGCGGAAGCTATCGAGGTGGTGGATGCTCATGTTCAGCAAGGTCAGGTGCGTGTAAGCGAGCTGCCACGGTTTCCAGTGGGGTATGGCGCGCATTTCGATGCTGGCCAGGACTGGCTCACCCAAATAACCACGTCGCAGCAGGGTTTTGAGGGCGCGCATGGAATGGTCATAGCGCATATTCTGGTTCACGGCAAGAATGATGCCGGCCTGCTCCGAGAGGCGCACGATCTCACGCGAATCGGCCAGGTTCATGGCCAGAGGCTTTTGCGCAAGGATACCTTTGAGGTGATCGGCGTGTTTCACCGCCTCGCCCACAATCATTAATTGTTTGTCGGGCGGCACCGCCAGATCGACGACTTCGATCGACGGGTCAGCCAGCAAGTCCTGGTACGTGGCGTACACTTTCGGGATTCCATGCGTCTGCGCCACCTGTCTCGATTCCTCCAGAGAGGCGGAAGCAATAGCCACGACGTTGTACCCGGCGTGGCCATATGCCACCAAGTGGCAATCATTCATAATGAAGCCTGCGCCGATGGCACCGATCCGGAAATCCGTCCGGCTCGGTGGCGGAGCCACATGCTCAAGATCGAGGTTAATGCTCATTGCCATAGCTCGTAGCCCCCTGCGCCTGGCGCCTGAACCCCGGCACCTGCCGCCGGGCGCCTTTTTTGTGGCGGCAAGTATATCGCCGCAGCCGAAGATGCTGCAAGTAACAACGTGCTTGACCCAACTCGCCTCGCGGCGGTACATTCACCACCTCAGGCCGAATCATCAGGACTACGGCGGCTTCCTGCCGCGACCGTGGAGGAGAGGTAGGTTCAGATGGCGATAATTCGAAGCCGTCAGACTCGACGGGAGATGTTTTCCGGTTTGGCAAAGCTTGCCGGCGCCACGCTCCTCAGCCGGCAACTGCTCTTAGGGGCCCAATACGCTCCCAAACTATCTGTCGAGATTTACATTTGGATCCAGCATCTCGATTCCGAGAAAAAGACCTTGGCCGAAGGCGTGGAGGATGTGCTGGCGAGCTTTCACGGCGCGGGATACCATCGGGTGGAACTGAATCAGGATTTCTTCCAGCCCGCGCTGCGCGAACGGACCTTCACCCTGCTGGCCAAGAATCACCTGGCTCCGGAAACAGTCTACGCAGGTACAACTTTGCACGAGAGCGCAGCGGCTGAAAAATCCGTCCGCGAAGTCGTAGACTTGGCCCGGTTGCTCAAGCCGCATGGGACTCGCGTGATCGTTACCAACCCAAGTCCCAAGCCCGGCCAAGCCCTAAAGAGCGAGGAAGAACTGGATACCCAGGCCAAATACGTTGACCGGCTGGCTGAGGAGATCAGCGGGCTTGGAATGAAACTGGCGCTCCACCATCACACTCCCGAATTGCTTGAGCACGCGCGGGAGTGGCGGCATCTCATGCAGCACACTGACCCAAACCGGGTCTATTGCTGCGTGGACGTACATTGGGCTTATCGCGGAGGGCAGGAGGTGATGAGCTTCCTGAGCGAAACAGGTGATCGCCTGGTGGAACTGCATCTGCGCAATTCCAGACAAGGTATTTGGATGGAAGATTTTGGCCCGGGTGACATCGACTATCAGAAGGTCGCCGATTACTTACGCGAGATCAGCTTCAACGGCTACTTAGTTGTCGAACTGGCGTACGAGAAGGGCACCCAAATCACTCGCTCTCTCGACGAAGATTTACGCTTGAGCCGCCTGTATACTGAGAAAGTTTTCGGCCTGCGAGAATAAAGCATGTAGGGGGACGGCTTGCCGTCCCCTGTACGTCGTCAACGGGCAAGGGCAGGGCAAGCCCTGCCCCTACATCAGGAAGTGGCATGGAATCAAACCCGGGCCAATCCGAGCTGATCAGCATTGTCATCCCCGCCCTGAATGAGTCCGCAAGCCTGGAGGAACTGGGAAGGGCCTTGCTTGCGGTGGGGGAGAAGCGTGGGCTCCAGCTCGAGGTCATCTTTGTAGACGACGGCAGCAGCGATGGCTCATGGGACAAAATCCGCGACCTTGCGGCTTGCGACCCGCGCGTCCGGGGCATCCGCTTCCGGCGTAATTTCGGCAAGGCCGCAGCGCTTGCCGCCGGCTTCGATGCAGCGCTGGGTCAAGTCGTGTTTCAGATGGATGCCGACTTACAGGATGACCCCGCCGAACTTCCCGAGTTCCTCGCCAAGCTGGCGGAAGGGTTTGACGTCGTCAATGGCTGGAAGCGAGTGAGGAAGGACCCCTGGCACAAAGTGTGGCCCAGCCGCGTGTTCAATTGGCTGGTCAGCAGCCTGACGGGCCTCAAGTTGCGCGACCACAATTGCGGCTTCAAGTGCTTTCGCGCCGAGGTCGTCAAAGAGCTCCCTCTGTACGGAGAGTTGCACCGCTTCATCCCCGTGATGGCCTACGCCCGGGGCTATCGCGTCACCGAGTTGCCCGTCGAGCATCATCCCCGGCGCTACGGGCGATCGAAGTACAGGTTTCATCGGTTTGTTAAGGGCTTTCTGGATCTTCTCACCGTTGTCTTCCTCACCGTCTTCGGCCAGCGGCCGCTTCATCTCTTGGGCGGGATCGGTCTTCCCGCTTTCTTCCTCGGCGCGGCTGGGCTCACTTACCTGGGAGTATGCTGGATTCTGGCCCGATTTCAAGTGCACGGCTTTGGCCCCATCGGCGCCCGCCCTCTGCTTGTGTATTCTCTCGCTTGCCTCATCATCGGATTCCAAATGCTGTCAGTCGGATTTCTCGCTGAACTGGTCGCTTCTCAAAACGTCCGGCATGAGCCCAAGTACACCGTTGCAGAATCTATTCCGCCCGGTAAGGGGACCGGCCGATGAACGAGCCAACTCAACACAATGCGAGAGACGCCCCTACCCCACCCCTTACTCCCCTCCCCAGTCGGGGAAGGGAAGAAGTGGGGGCACGGAGCCTGGACTATATCTTGATCGCCGTGACCGCCGGGGCCGTGCTGGCGTTGATTTTCCTAGCCCGCGCCGAACCGGACTCGCATGGAGTGGCCCTTCCTATGCACGGCGTGAACGATCGCTCGCGGTGGCAGACCATCTACAGCCTTGCCGAGCGCGGCACCTACAACATCGACGAAACGCCTTGGCCGGAGACCATCGATCGCGTGCGGCTGCACGGCCACTTCTACTCCTCCAAGCCGCCCCTGCTCGAGACTTTACTTGCAGGGGAGTACCTGCTTCTGAAGAAACTGAGCTTCGGGCGCCTGAGTTTTCGCAACAGTCCGGAGACCGTCATCCGCACGATGGTGGTCCTGACCAATCTCGTACCGCTTGTCATTTTTCTCGGCCTGTTCTCTCGACTCCTGGATCGGCTTGCTCCGGATCGCTGGATTCGCGCCTACGCCATGGCCGCCGCAGGGTTGGGTACGTTCCTGACAGGCTTCAGCATCACTCTGAACAACCACACGATCGCGGCTTGCAGTTTCTTCTTCGCGCTCTATCCTGCCTTTCTGATCTGGTGCGAGGCACGGCGCAGTTGGTGGCTCTTTGCCGTGGCAGGATTCTTTGCAGGATTTGCGGCCGTGAACGAATTTCCTGCCCTTGCGTTCCTGGCGGTCCTGGCTGCCGCCTTGGCGTGGAAGGCGCGCCGGCAGACTTTGACCTGGTTTCTTCCCTTTGCCTTCCTCCCCATCGCGGGCCATTTCATAACCAACTACCTGGTCACGGGAGATCTGTCGCCCGCTTACGCGCACAAGTCGGCCTACGTTTATCCCGGCTCCTATTGGTTGATCGATCCGGCCTCAGGGCGTTTGGTGGGGAGCGAGGTCGACGCCGTGACCGGAAAGTTCACAGGCCAACCAGGCAAAGGAATCGATAACATGTACGAGTCGTGGCCCATTTATGTTTTCAATATGCTCGTCGGCCACCACGGAATATTCTCCCTCTCGCCGATTTTCATCTTCACCTTGTTTGGCGTCTGGCGGTGCTTCCGTTCACCCCATCACCCGCTGCGCGGCTTCGCGGTGCTGGCAGCCTTTCTCACTTTAGTGTTGCTCGTCTTCTACACGTTTTTTGCGGGCCAGCGGAATTACGGCGGCATGTGTTGCGGCTTGCGCTGGTTCTTCTGGCTGATCCCGTTATGGCTGATGCTTCTGCCGGAGGGATTGCGGGGCAACTCTGGCCGGCGGTGGGTCCGCGGCATGGCCTTGGCTTTTTTGCTCGTTTCCGCTGTTTCGACCTTCTACTGCGCGCGGAATCCCTGGACCCGGCCATGGATTCAGCAATACCTGTATTACAAGGGTTGGATCAAGTATTGAAAGAGGGGGACGGTGTAGGGGTAGGGCTTGCCCTACCCGCGTCGATTGCAACGGAACAACGAGGGGACGGCAAGCCGTCCCCCTACGGCAGTGCGGTGGACCGAGGGATTAGGGGAGGTTCGCGAACATGGCAAGTTCAGACGATAGAGATAAAACTCGAAGGCAATTCCTGAAGTCTGCGGTCTTAAGCGGTGTGGGGTTGACAGCGGGGCGGATACGAGGCTTATCAGCCCCCGTGGATTCAGCGAATCGGCCTCTCGCGCTGGTGTCGCGGGGAGAATCCACCTACAGTATTTGTATCTCCCAGACCGCGTCCCCATCGGAGAAGCACGCCGCCGAGGAGCTACAGAAATTCCTTCAGGAAATCTCGGGTGCTCGCCTACCCGTCGTCACCGATTCGGACAAACCGGGAGGCAATTTGGTTTTGGTCGGAAACAGCACACTGGTTGAGCCGTTCGCATCGAAGATCTCCTTCGAGAAGCTCGGACCCGAGGGCTTCGTATTGCGTACGGTCGGCGACCGCGTGCTGATCGTGGGAGGCCGCGAGCGAGGGACTCTTTATGGCGTCTACACGCTTTTGGAGAAGTTCGGATGCCGATGGTTTACTCGCGATGTGAGCGTAATCCCTAAGAAGTCGACTCTTTTGGTGGAACCTCTCGACGAAATACAGAAGCCTGCCTTCGAGTATCGCGAGCCCTATTTCACGGAAGCTTGCGACAAGGATTGGGCAGCCCGCAACAAGGTGAACGGGTCCTCAATGAACCTCGACGAAGCAACGGGTGGTGGATTCATCTACTATCCGTTTGTCCATACGTTCTATCAGATACTCCCCTCGGAAAAATACTTTGCGGAGCATCCCGAATACTACGCCCTAGTCGACGGCCAGCGGAGAAGTGCAAACGCACAGCTCTGCCTGACGAACCCCGACGTACTACGGCTCACGATCAACACCGTGCTGGGATGGATGGAGCAGCACCCCGAGGCGAGCATCTACTCCGTTTCGCAAAATGACTGCGAGGGATGGTGCGAGTGCGACAACTGCCGGCGAGTGGAGCAGGAGGAAGGCGGCGCTCATTCGGGCCCCATGCTGCGATTCGTCAATGCCGTCGCCGAGGAGGCGGCCAAGCAGCATCCTGACAAGCTGATTGATACCTTGGCCTATTGGTACTCGGAACCGCCGCCTCTGCACGCGCGCCCGCTGCCGAACGTCCGCATCCGGCTCTGTCCCATCGGGGCCTGTGAGGCCCATGCCTACGAGGACTGCAAGAATGATGCGTACTTTATGAATCATCTCCGGGCGTGGTCCAAGATCACAAGTCAGCTTTACATCTGGCACTATGTGACGAATTTCTCCCACTACCTGCTTCCCTTCCCGGACTTCGATGAACTCGCCGCGGACATCCCCATGTACCGGAAGAATGGAGTGGTGGGGATATTTCTCGAAGGAGCCTATGCGGAAGGTGGCGGCGGAGAGAATGCCGAACTCCGCTCCTACGTGATGGCGCGGTTGCTGTGGAATCCGAGCCTCAAGGTGGACAGCCTCATCGATGAATTCATGGCCGCGTACTACGGCAAGGCGGCGCGCCCCATGCGGGCCTACTTCGACCTCCTTCACCGCCAGGTAAGGCCGGCGCCGCGTGGAAGAGGGCAGCACATGTGGATTAACACGAACCCGGGCGCATCGTATTTATCTCAGGATTTCATAGCTCAGTCCCTGAAACGCTTCCAGGAAGCCGAAGCAGCCGCCAATGATGATGCGACGAAATCGAGGGTCCGCAAAGCGCGGCTCTCGATTGACTATGTAAAGCTGATACAAGCGAAAGCCTTCGAGGTCCGCGACGAATCCTACGTACCAGCAGACCTCGAAGGGTTGAAAGAGAACTTTCAGAGTTTCATGAAGGATGTCCGCTCCTTCGGCATTACCGAGCTGCACGAGGGGAGCAAGTTGAGCGAAGACGAAGAGAACTTCAACAATCGCATCAGGCCGTATCGTGTGGTGACGTTACAGAACGCAGCATTGCGGGTTGACGTGGCGCCGGAACTTAGCGGCCGCGTCATCCGGATGACCGATAAGAGGACCGGACACGACTTGCTGCGCCGCCCCGATCCCGGAGAGCGCTCGTACCCGGACACGGGCGGGCTAAGTGTGTTGGTCAACTCTGACTACCTCGGCAGAACTTACGAGATGACTTGGCAAATAGAGGCTCAGACCGAGCCCACAGAACTGCGGCTGACCGGCACTTACTCGAACGGGCTCAAGGCGAGTCGCGTGATCAGACTTCGGAAAGATGAGCCCGTCCTCTACACTGAAACTACTGTCGAGAATCGCGGCGATGCCGCTCAGGGGGTCGTGCTCCAGTCGCGATGTGTAGCCGGACCACGGAAGATGGAGGAAAGCAGTATCTCGTTCCGCCGGCAGGACGGAAAAACGACCCAGCACAAACTGATCGAAGCCGGCCAAGAGCCCAGGGGCGCCGAGACCTATGATGGTGCGGAGCAGCCGGACGGAGAGTGGATGCTATCGGAGGTGGCGCCCGGTCTGGCTTTGGTCAACCGCTTCCCGAAAGATCAAGTCTCCCGCTGCTTCGCGCGCTGGACCGGCAAAACAGAAAACTCGATGACTATGGGGATCTGGTCGGTCAAACGCTCTCTCGCGCCCGGCAACACTCTAAAGCTTGAGGCGGATTACGGAATCCGCAGGAGGATCTCCTGAGTGGGTATAGTCTGGAAAACGGGGCAGTCGAAGCGGATAATGAATGCTAGAATCTTATTAGGGCTTTTCACTTTCCGCCTCCCGGAACGTCAAGACTGTGAACTCGAAACTCGACTCCCTCTTCCCCTTGGGGGAGAGGGTGGCCCGCACCGGCGTTTTCATCAGCCGGGGCGGGACGGGTGAGGGGGCCCCAAGCTTTCGTCCACTCCCTGGCCGTTCACAGCTCGCCCGTAAATGCGTTGGGCAGGGACCATGCAACGTCCAGCACTTTCCTCACAAAAAGCTCGGGCGCCTCCAAAACCATTCCATTGGGGAATCGCATGATTGTGTATCCCAAACGTTTGAGTTTTGCGTCCCGGCTCGCATCGTGCTTGGCCTGACTTGGCTGGGCGTGGGCGCTCCCATCCAACTCCACAATCAAGCGCCGCCGGGGGCAGCAGAAATCAACAATGTACCGATCGACGGCATGTTGGCGCCGGAACTTAAAGCCTTGAAACCTGAAAGTCCGTAGTAACCGCCAAGCAGTCTCTTCAGATTCGGTTTCGTTCCGCCGAAGCTCGCGGGCCTTGGCAATTTGGGTGTCGCTGCGGGCGAAAGAGCCGCGGCGGGGATGGGGTTGAATCGTTGCGGGTGCCATTTAGATCCCCCCCTCACCCGGCCCGAGACGGCTGATGAAAGCGCCGTCTCGGTCCACCCTCTCCCCCAAGGGGGAGAGGGGAAATGCAGAAATTCCAGCCCTCTGCCCCGAGGGGGAGAGGGATCCTGTAGCGCACCGCGCAATCTTCGTCGGGTGAAACGTCTTCCATGGTCGACTACCAGTGGTCGCATGATGCCACGAGCCCGCCGAGCTTACAAGTCAGCACAAGTGTGCAATAGACACAATGTCCTTTTTGGTTCCGAATTCCTGAAAGCGTCTCAGTTTGAAGTAGCGGCGGCTTTACGCCGCCATTTGGCGAGGTAAACTCGCCGCTACGACCGCAAATTCTACCGCTGCCCGTTTTTCGCTTGACAAGCCCGGGCCCATATGCTAGCCTATAATCGTGGTCGTTGTGTGGACATATTGTCGTAGGCAAGGCCTAGTGGGCCACGAGGCGCCAGGGATGACTGGATCTGTCCCGGAACTCGGAGAAACAGTGGACCGAAAACAAGTATAAAATAATACGATCGAAGCCAGTATGTTACTGAAAACAAAGATAGGCATTTCAAAACGAAATGAAAACGAACTCAAAACGAACTCAAATCGAGTACCCAATGCGAGCATTAAACGCAACTTTCGAGCTTTTTGACAGCGCACACCTTCAGGCGGTGGCCTGGAGCGGGAGAGTGGAGCAGGATTCGAAATTGCCCGGACGTGGGAAACCTAGAGGATCGCAGAAGGAATACAAAAACAGCGGGAACAAAGCCAAGGAGTACTTGAAAACAAAGGACATGACTTTTTCGATGCTGCATATCTCGCGCCTTTTGTGCGCGGATCAGCCCCAATCTGGCCCCAAAAGGAGCGAAAGACGCCGCACTTTGCGAAAACGAACTCGGGACTCGCGGCTCGCCTTGGGATGCCGTGACTGTGACAAATAGTTGGCTAGGCGGCCCTGGGACTTGCATCGCCGCCTGAGCTGATTTCCGGCGGGGCGTCTTACCGGCGGATCGGGGACTCTAGAAAGCCATTGACGCGGCAGCGAAATGGGCATATGGTTTGGAGCCGGTCGGCACCTAGAGATTGTGCATGCCGGCTCAAGTCAGAATTGGAGAATATCCATGTCGAGAGAAATTGGCCGACGCGAATTCTTTCGAAGCAGTGGCGCCAGCCTGCTGACCGTTGGGGCGGCGCTTTACCCGAGGGAGGGCATGACGGCGGAGGCGAGCCCTGCAACCCCCGAGTCCCCCGGCGACTACAAGGTGAAATGGTACGAATTCACGGAGCATAAAATCTCCGACACCTGCTGGTCACTCTCGGTGGGACCTGACGGCCGCATTTATGCTGCGGCGTGCGCGGAGGGCGTGCCGGGCGGCGTGGTCAAAGTGGTTCGTTACAACGAGGCGAAGGACGGCCTCGACTACCTGTTCGATTTGTCCAAGATGGTGGATGATCCGGGCGATTCGGGCCGGGCCACGCAATGCAAGATTCACTACAGCTTTGCGCCCTCCATGCACGATGGCATTCTCTACATGGCAACCCATCTGTCCGGCCCTCCCATCGACCAGCCGGCATATTCCCCCTGGCTTTCCTGGCACGACGAGAAGCGTTGCTTCCGCGGCAGCGCGCTGTTGGCTTACGACACGAAGACGGACGAGGTGAAATGGTGGGAAACCCTGATACCTAAAGAGGGCTGCCGATGCCTGCTGCACGACGAGGAACGCGGCCTTCTGTATGCCATCAGCTACCCCCGGGATCATTTCTTTATTTACGACCTGAAAACTCGCCAGCGCCGGGACGTGGGCCGTCTCGGGTCGATCAACGCCCAGACGCTTTTCCTCGACAAGATGCACCGCGTGTGGACCACCAACGACTATGGCCACCTGGTGCGTTACGATCCGGAGAAGGACCGCTTGGAAATTTCGCCCTTCGTCCTGCCCCACAATCCCGAATTCCAAACCGGCTGGCACAGCGTCTTTTACGACGTCGCTCCCTCGCCCGACCGCGAATGCGTTTACGCAGCCACCTGGATCGCCAACTCTTACATGATGCGCATTTGGCCGAACGAGGGCGAGTGGCCCCGCATCGAAAACCTGGGGCCTACAACCCAAAAGCGAGACCCAACCGTTTCCAAGGACACGTTCGTCGACCATTGCGGCGGTCTGACCTTCGCCGGCGACGGCCAGTTGTATTACGTAGCGTCGCGCTGGCGCGATCCGGTTTACAACCCGATGGGCCCCGAACATAAAGAACGCGAAGGAGTGGTGTGGCGGCTGAATCCCGCTACGCTAGAAAGAGAAGAAGTCACCTGCCTCGTGCATCCCAGGGAGCTTGCTCAGTATGTCTCTCGAGGGGCGGTGGATCACAACGGAGATCTCTTTTTCGGCCACGTTGGCTCGCGGCCCTCGGGCATTTTCAAAGTCGAAATGCCGGCGAGCCGCAAGAAAGAAAATGCTCACCTGCCGATTCGTATGTGGGGATGAGGTTCCATCATGAGTGACAAAAAGAAGAAAATTGATTTGGATTCGCCGGCTGCCCAGCAAGAGGCGGATAATATCGTCCATGGGACGTTCGTCAAGCAGGGAACCATGCTCGCCTTTCCCACCGGCTTTCCGGGCGCGACGATTCCCATCCTCGCGGACGAGTCCCACATCACCGCTCTCGACGTAAGCCCCCAAGGCTTCGTCTACGGCGGCACCAGTGGCAAGCGGGCCCATATCTTTGTCGGCATGTTTCACGGCGTTACCGGGATGATTTTCGACATGAAGGCCGTGGATGACGCCACCCATTGCGCGGCGGTCTGTTGCGGAAAATCCAAATTCCTGGCCTGCGTGAACGGTCCAAGCGGAGGCACGATCCTTACGACGAGGCTACAGCCCTGGCCTTATGACCTGATCCAGGAGTGGGGCTTCGAACGGCCCCACTTTGAGGATCTGGGCGGCGTCGCCGGCGAGCCGATCGTTCATGCTGTGGCCGACGCTTCCAGGGATCACGTGGTCGGTGTGACCACGCATCACCTCTTCATGGTGGACTTCGCTGCCCCCAAGATTCAAACCGTGGCGGAAGTTTTGACCTGCGGACGCATTGTGGTGGGTTCAAAGGGAAGCATTGTTGGCCCGGACGGCCAAGGCCACCTGTGGCGCTTCAACTGCCAGACTCAGAAAGTCGAACCGCAAGCCTTCCAGTTGCCTGCCGGCCGCTGGGAAAAGTCGCCCGCGGTTTGGGCCAGGTCAGCGCAGACCGGGTTACTCTTTACGGCGGATGACGATGGCCAGTTTTTTTCCTTCGACGAGCAGCGCGGATTCAGCGCCCCGCTCGGCAAGACCATGCTGGCGCCCGTTTATTGCATGGCCGCCACCTTTGACGGCAGAGTGTTCGGATCCTGCGGGTCTGGAATAGCCAAGATGTTCTGCTACGACCCGCGCCGGAGGGAGATCACCAATCTGGGCGCGGCTGTGTCCCTCTTCCAACGCCGCCGTTACGGATACGTTTTCGGCGATGCGGTCACAGGCCGCGATGGCGAGATCGTCTTTGGCGAAGACGACGACGGCGGGCATCTGTGGCTGTATTTCCCACGCATTGAAGCGGCCAGCGCTTAGCGCCGAAATCTCGAATCTCAGATCTCAAATCCCGGCTCTTCCGCGCTGGGGTTCTCGCAGCTCACGGTAGAGTAGCCTAGTTGAAGCTCACCTTCACATCCTCCCGGTCGGCTTCAGCCACCTGGAAAAGGGCGTGCGGTTGGAGGCCCATAAAGCCCGCCACCAGGCTGGCGGGGATCTGGGCGATGCGGATGTTGAAGGTGTTCACATCTTCGTTGTAAGCCGCGCGTTGCGCCGCGATCTTTGTCTCCAGGTCCGTAATTCGGCCTTGGAGCTGCATGAAGTTGGTGTTGGCTTTTAAGTCAGGGTATTTCTCAGCCACCGCAAACAAGCTTTTCAGTGCCCCGCTCACCAAGTTGTCGGCCTGGGCCTTTTCCGCCGGCGTGTTGGCGCGCATAAAAGCCGTGCGCGCCTCAGTGACGGCCTGCAAGGTCTTCTGCTCGTACTGCATGTAGCCTTTGCACGTCTCAATCAACTTAGGAAGCTCGTCGTGGCGCTGCTTCAGCAGGACGTCGATGTTGGAAAATGACCGATCGATGTTGTTCTTAAAGGCGACAAGCTTGTTATACAGCCCCACGAAATACAGGATGACGGCGATGACCGTAATGATGAACACCGCCAGAATCGCAAGCACTACGAATGAGAGTACCATTTCAGGCTCCTTCCGCAGGATCTACCCAACTTTCACTTCCACGTCGCGGCGATCTTCCTCTGCTACCTTGAACAGGTCCTTGTGCTGCATGTTCAGCATGTGCGCAATAAAGACATCCGGCAACTGCTGGATTCGAATGTTGTAGGTGTTCACGTCGTCGTTAAAGAACTCACGCCGGTCGGCAATCTTCTCTTCCAGTTCGGAGATCCGATTCTGGAGCTGGATGAAATTGTTGTCGGCCTTCAGCTCGGGATAACTCTCGGCCACTGCAAAGAGCGATTTCAACGCGCCGGAGAGGAAGTTATCGGCCTGCGCCTTCTCCGCCACGGTGTTCGCGTTCAGGAAGGCAGTGCGGGCCTCGGTGATGAGCTGGAGGGTTTGGCGCTCGTACTGCATATAACCCTTACATGTCTCGATCAGCTTGGGCAGTTCGTCGTGACGTTGTTTGAGCAGGACGTCAATGTTGGCCCAGGCCTTATCAAGGTCATTCCGCAGTCGCACCAGGCTGTTGTAAATGGTGATGAAATAGGCTAGAAGCCCCACGGCAAGTAACACCAGCACCAAACCAATCAGGATCGCAACGCCCATCCGTCTACTCCTCTCGATCGTGACGAGTGACAAGTGACGAGTGACGAGCAAGAACCAATACAACAAATGGAATAGCGATTACTAAAGCTGGCCCCTCGAGTTCCATCCCTCGCACGACCTGCGCATAATGGGGGTCCGGGGGCTCGTCACTTGTAAGTCGTCACTGGTCACTGCCTTTCACAGCCAACCAAACCTGAACAGCAGAACCGCCAAACACACCACCGAGAGCGCTGCCCCGCCGAAGATATGGAGCGCGGCGCGGTTTCGCAGCCGGCTCTTGAGTTCCTTCTCACTTCGACAGGAAATCACAAAGGTCGGCTCGTTCTGGCCCTTCACGATCATATTCCGGTCGTGTTCGTCCTGGGCGTCAGGGTTCTCAATGCAGGTCCCGGCCACATCGTACGATTGTTCAGGAAGGATGCAATACTCGCTCAAGCGATAACGGTGCGCCGAGCCCATCCCCAGACCGGAGAGAAGATTCCCTCCGCTGAGAGAGAATGAGCCGCGCCCAGTCGAAATCACCGCTTCCGCGTAATTGAGCAAGTCAGCATCAGAAACTCCCGACCCTGCCGCGAGGGTCGGGTCTTGAGATCCGCCGAACAGACGGCTCAGAGATCCTCCAAACCCGCGTCCTGTCTCTCGCTTCGCAGTCTGGATTAAATCGTACTCGGCCCCATGAGCGTCCACCAGGACCTTCCCCGTAGCGTCTTCGAGATAGAACCGGGTGCCTTCGGCCTGAGTGGCGGCGTGGGACCAATGCCCGCCATTCTTATCCCTGACCCATCTCTCAATATCAACTTTATAGAAGAAGCAGGGAGTTTTGGTAACGGGACTCAGAACGGTCTGTAGGCCCTTGGCCTTGCCGTGGATCTCCACGAGACCCATGGCTACGCTGCGAATCGGGATCTCCGGCGTGTCCGCCAGCACACGATATTCCCGAAAGACGCGAAACCCCTTGATAAACCAGAACAGGCCTGCGCCGAAACCTACTACAGCCGCAATCGAAATATCCGAGCCATGAGACGACATAGAGCCACCTGGTTCTATCGCCCATCCTAGCCAAGGGCTCGGAAAAAGTCTAGCCGGTTACGGACGGAGTCTTCAGGCGGTTCATAGGAGGCCATACTTAAAAAGCAGTATGGCCACGCACACTATGGAAAGGCCCGCCCCTCCGAAGATATAAAGGGCAGCGCGCCGCCGAAGACTACTCTCGATTTGTTTCTCGTTGCGGCAGGAAATCAGGAAGGTGGGTTCGCTTTGACCTTTTACTATCTTATTCCGGTCGTGCTGGTCTTTCGGGGCCGGATTTTCGACGCACGTCCCGGTCACTTCATAGGTCTGGTCGGGAACTATGCAGAATTCCGTCAAGCGATATTGACCGGAGGCGGCCGGCATCATGGCGGCCAGCCCACCCTGCTGGACGCGTGCCATCGATTCCATGGCATGCATCAGTTGTTGCCGTTGTTGCGGGTCGTGCAAGTTCCCCATTACTTGCTGTATGTGCTCAACGAACTCCGCGCTACCCACTGGATGCTTCATAGCCTCCATTGCCTCGCGCCTGGCCTGTTCGTGGAAGGGATCGCTCTGCGGACCCATCTCTTCAAGCTTGCGCTGCATAAGAGGCTGCTGAAGCGACATGAGCTTTTGAACGACGTCCGGGCTTCTCAGCCCATGAGTAAACATCTCGACTACGGCCTTCTTCTTCTGTTCTTTATCAGGGTCGCTGACAGGGCCCAGAGCATCCAGTCCGCGGCCCACCAGTGAGCCAAGCCGCTTGACCCCGACTTCGCTGACGTACTTCCGCAAATCGTCATCCGTGGGGACGGTAGACGACCTCGGCGATGGAGCCGACAGCGCGGAAACATGCGGCATGTCGTGGACCTTCCGCATGCCGGTCTTCAGCAAATCGAACTCGGCCGCATGAGCGTCCACCTCAACCTTGCCCGTTCCATCGGCGAGGTGGAAAGGCACACCGTCCGCGTCCGTGCGGTAATGAGTCCACTGTCCGGAATTGTCCTTGGTCTCCCAGCGATCAATTTCAACCTTGTAGAAAAAACAAGGCATGCCGGTGACGGGACTGGTCACGCGCTGCTCACCCGTGGCCTTGCCCCGCACGTGAACAAGACCCATAGGAATGCTTCGTATCGGCATGGCCGGAGTGTCCCCGACCACGCGGTACTCGCGAAAGACGCGGAACCCCTTAACAAAGAAATAGACGCCAGCGCAGGCGCCGAGAGCCAAATAGAGTGTAGGATCGTCGTTACGTCCGCTCATGCTTTTTGATTAGCCCGGCTTTGATAGGATTATAGCCCGACGCCGGATCAAATGCAAAATGGCCCGTTTCCAGGACTCACGGACGACAGCGCCCCAAGCTGGAACGGCATCCGGCCGCGCTCCCCTCCTTGATCTACCAAAGTCAACCGAGGTTGAGTATGATGTGGAACTATTCCGCGGCCGGCCTCAGTGCCGGCCCGGTAATGACCGAGCGACCAAGGATGCTCCCCTTCCGCGTGCTCGAACACACTGCCGACATCGGCTTCGAGGCGTTTGGCGCCACGCGCCAGGACGTGTTTGCAAACGCGGCCCGCGCCCTGATGCATTTGATGGTAGACCTGGAAACAATTGCGCCCCGCGAGGGGAAGCCGCTGGGCGCGGAAGCTTCCGATATGCCCAGCCTGCTGGTAAACTGGTTGAGTGAAGTCCTGTATCTCTTCGACGCGGAGGGCTGGCTGTTTCGCGACTTCCAATTTGGCGCGCTCACTGAGCGAGTTCTCACGGCCGTGGCGCGAGGCGAGAAGTTCGACCGGCGAAAACATCAAGTGAAATTGCTGGTTAAAGCGGTGACTTATCATCAGCTTGATTTAAGGGAGACTGCGGAGGGCTGGCGCGCGCAAGTGTATGTGGACATTTAGGAAGAGTCGAGAGTCGAAAGTCAAGGAGTTGAGCAGGCACATCTTCAGCGCCCAGCCCTCGAAACTCTTCCGTTTCGGCCTTCTGCTTTCTGCCCTCTGCTTGCTGCCTTCGGTCCTTGGTTTCGCAACGGGCTGGCTCTATAACGTGCGGGAAGTGAAGCCGAACGTCTTCGCCTGGGTCTCGGATGACGTGCTGGACCTGGACGGAGACCCGCAGTTTGCCCGCGCGGGGACGGCAGGCTTTGTGGTCACGAACGAGGGGGTGGTAGTAATCGACACCACCAACACTCCTTTTCATGCCCGCGAGCTGCTCTATGAGATCCGGCATCGCACCGAATTGCCCGTGAGGTACGTCATCAACACCAATTCCGACGGCGAGCAGACCCTGGGCGACGAAGCCTTCACGGAACTGCAAGCCACAGTGATTTGCTCGGCGAAAACTCAGGAAGGGATTCGCCAGTATCGCCAATCGCTGATCCGCCGACTGGACGATGACGACGGGAAATTGCGCACCCGTCTGCGCGGCTTCCACGTCACTATTCCGACACAGACATTCAGCAACGAGATGACCTTGCGGCTGGGAGGGCAGGAGATCAAGCTGGTCACGCTGCTTAAGAATGGACCTTCCGACGACTCGGCGGTTTACCTGCCCGCAGCCAGAGTTTTGTTCCTTGGCGAACTGTTCCAAAACAGCTACTTTCCCCGCATCGAATCGAGAAACCTTCCTGATTGGATTGCCGCCCTGAAACAGGTCGAGGCGTGGGACGTCGACGTGTATGTGCCCGGACATGGCGAGCCCGGAGGAAAAAAGGAATTGGCGGAGTTCCGTCAGTTTCTGGAATGGCTGGAGAAGGAAGTCGAGACACGGTCCAAGGAAGGAAAATCCCTGACTGAAGTGAAGCGTGAGGTGGATTCCCTGCTGGAGAATTATAAATGGCACGCGCCGGAGCTGATTCCGGAAGAGGTAGAAGCCGTTTACAAACAACTGGGGAAAACGCCGCCTAAAGGGGCAGCCTTGCAACCAAGCGCACAAACTCCCTTGGCGGAACAACGAGCCATGCAGCCGTAACAAGAGCTGCGTGCTTAGTTGTCTTTCATTCAGACGCCTGTCATTCCAAGTGTACACGGAGCTGCGGCCCACCCATGGAGATGAAAGCCACTGTCAGCCTGAGCGCAGCGAAGGATCTGCAGTTCCGGTCCGAGGCGAACTAATGCAGATTCTTCGCCTCGCTCAGAATGACAGACTTTCGAGAGAGTGAAGCTCGGAACGACAGTGAAGGAGGAACAAGGCAATGAGATACTCACGCCGGGAACTCTGTTTTTGGATCCCCACCCTGATGGCCTCGCGCGGCCTGGCGGCGGAAGGCCCAATCCCTTCCAAGCTCCTCCGATTCGAAGATCTGCCTGTTGAAACGAGTAAGGGAAACACGCTTCGCCGCATCGTCGAGGGCAAGACTCACACCGGCTATGCCATCGAGATGCACGAAACCGACCTTGCGCCAGGCTCCATGCCGCATCCCGCCCATCACCACGCGCACGAGGAAGTCTTCCTGGTACGGGAAGGGACGCTGGAAGTCACCATCGCCGGCCGCGCCGCCCGCCTGGGCCCCGGCTCTGTGGCCTACGTGGCTTCCAACGAAGAGCACGGCATCCGGAACGCCGGAACCACGCACGCGCAGTATTTCGTCATCGCCCTGGGCGGTGAATAAGCCGCGACACCCCACCCCTTGCTCCCCTCCCCAACTGGGGAGGGGAATAAGGGGTGGGGGAAAGCCGTTGAATCGAGTCGCACCTGCTGTGCGGCCGGGCTGCCGGCTCATTTGAGCTTTTCGTACTCTTCCTTGGCTTGTTTCAAGACGGGGATGTCGGGGTCGGCGTCTTTCCAAAAAGCCAGAAAATCCTGATAGGTGGCGCGGGCTTTGGCCGTCTGGCCCTCGAGCACCAAGGCGCGCCCCACCCCCAGGCGCGCCAGGGCGTAGGCGGCATCAAGTGGGCTTACACCTCGATGGTCGAGGATCTTCTGAAACTCGGCAGCGGCGTTGGCTCCGTCGTGCGCCTGCAAATAGGCTTCGCCGCGAACGTAGATGGACCCGACGTCGGAGACTCCATACGGCTTGGCAGCTTCCAGCACTGCAATGGCCCGGTTCGGGTTCTTGCGTTGCAACTCGATGATGGCCCGCGCTGAGGGAAGCGCGACATTGTTGAGCAGCGTATCCAGAGGAGACTCTTTCGCCAAGTCGTCGATGAGCTTCTGAGCCCGGTTCGTATCGCCCGTCAACGCCAGCGTGACGGCTGCCGCCGTCCTCGTATTCCT
>Ga0209415_10004933_pt1 | contig 24236 bp, 36 predicted proteins | sample PeaSoiSIISIP2007_FD_187696 | JGI IMG/M metagenome (GOLD analysis project Ga0209415, IMG submission 187696) | Peat soil microbial communities from Weissenstadt, Germany - SII-SIP-2007 (SPAdes) (version 2) | ecosystem: Environmental > Terrestrial > Soil > Wetlands > Peat | place: Germany... | reverse complement strand
GGTGAAAGGGGGTTTGAATAGTGTCCTCTAGGGTCCACTCGTTGTCGAAAACACAACGTTTCCTCTGGTCAGAGGCCACTTTCCGTGTCCCGTCGCTCCGGTAGGTTCGTTGCCTTATTCAAACCCCTCCGCGTGCATGTAAACGAGGCGCCGGGCCCTGGCTCGTCGAGTGTTCGTTCGCAAGCCGAAGTGAGCACGATCGCGCCGCGATTATCGTGCGGTTTGCATCGGAGAGTTGCTTGGCAGACCCCCCGCGCGCGAGCGGCACGTTCCGATCGGGCTCGATCATCACGAGACCGAAGCGTTTTGCGCTCTATCTCTGATTCTGTCGAGGAATCGCCACCTCTTCGAGAAGGAGATGGATGGTGGCGGCGACCGGGATGGCGACGAGGGCGCCAACGAGGCCGAGCAGAGCGCCGCCGATGAGGGTGGCGATAATCGTCAGTCCCGGCGTCACCTTCACCGTGTGCTTCATGACGCGCGGGTTCACCAGGTAGTCCTCGAGGAACCGGTACACGACGTAGAAGCCGGCGGTGGCGATGCCGACGGGTACGCCCTTCGTAAGAGCGACGAGCGACACGACGATCCCGGCAATGGTCGACCCGACCAGGGGGATGAGGTCGAGGAGGGCGACGAGGAGCGCCAAGAGGATGGCGTACGGGACACCAAAGGCGAGGAGCCAGAGGTACGTACCGAGCCCGGCGATGCCCGATGTGAGCAGGTTTCCGAGCATGAAGCCACCGACACGATCGAAGACTTCGTCGGTCAGCAGTCCCACGCGCTCTCGGCGGCTGCGGGGGATAAGCGTGAGCCAGAGCCTGGTGACTCCGGGCAGGGCGATCAGGAAATAGATCGTCAGGGCCACCAAAGTCGCTGTCGCAACTCCGAGGGAGAGGATCGCCTTGCCGGCGCCCAGTATGCCTCCGGCCACCGGGAGCTTCAGCTTGGATTTTCCCTTGAGGTAGTTCGAGAGGTGGAGCTTGACCACGAGCTTCGCTGCCCACCCCTTCCCTGAGGCGAGCTCCGCCTTGTAGCGCGGATAATTCGTAATGAGATTGTGGACCTCGTGGGAGACGGGGGGCACGGCGGCCAGGGCAAATCCAGCTATGACCAGCACGAAACCCAGGGTCACGATCACAACTGTGACTCCTCGGGTAAGACCGCGACCGATCAAGAAATCAACGATGGGATTCAAGCCAATGGCGATGAAGAGGGCTAGTCCGATTATCACCAGCACGCTCGTGATGTCGGCAATTCCTCGAGCGATCACATAAGCGACGGCGACTCCGAGGGCACCAGTAAAGCCGACGAAGAACGGGGTCCGTCGATCGAGAGGCTTCCCCAAGGCGCCGAGCGATTCGTCCACGTTGCTGAGCTCACGCTCGACACTCGGCGGCAGGACGAGGACATTGCCGACTTCGTTCTCACCCATCAGCTGGTGGTCGTCGGCGTGCTCGCTATCAATTTCGTCAAGCTCCATGTCGGCTCCTCGAGCGGTGAGCCCATGCAGAGGAAGCCATCGTCAGGTCATGTCCGAGCGCACCTGCTTGGCGCGGGCGGCCCCGATGGCGGTCTTGACATCCTTCTGCTCCTCGGGTGGCGGAAGGACAGCTGGCATGCCGAGCGCCTCGATCCAGAGCTCCCGAGTCCATCCCGTCGTGTGATACAAGTGCTCGTCCTCCTGTTCCTCAACCTCGTCCTGAGCGGCCCGCAGGGCCTTGCCCTCCTCACCCTTGGCCCGCTTGGCGGCCTCGCCGATCAGCTCCCAGTTCAGATGGTCCTTCGTCTCGGCGAGGGTGACGCATTCGGCCGCTACGAGCTCGGCCGCCGCCTTGGAACTGTCCTCGAGCGCCATCTCCATGGACTTCACCAACGAGGATCCGATGTGACGCACGACGCTACGCCCCGGCGTCTCGACGGAAGGGTCTAGGCCAAATGCGCGCAACAGCCCCTCGACGATCTCAACGTGGTTCGTCGTCTGCTTGTGGTATTTCTCCCACTCCTCACGGAGATTGTCGTTCTGCACACAGCGAAGGGCCGTCTCATAAACCTGCACCCCGCCGAGCTCGGTCTCGAGGGCCTGGTACAACAGTTCATTGAGCTGCTCCTCGTTCACGGCCTTCTCCCTTCGTTGATGACCAGTCTTGATGGATGATGACAAACGATCGACAATGGCGTGCCGATGCCTGACGTCAGTGGGAATGGGCCTCCGCTGCCTCTCGCGCCGCCGACATGACATCGCGGCTTACCTGGCCCATACGGTCAGCCGCATCGGACTCCTTGAGCCGATGGGCGACAGCCCGGACATGTTCTGGCACTTCGGCATCATGAAGCCACTCGCCCGCTTTGTCGGTGACGGACTGAACCCATCGACCGGCGTCGGGCGCATGCTCAATTACCTGATCACCTATGGCGGCGGCCTTCTGCGCGGCGTTGGCTAGCGAATCGAGGGTCAAACCGGCCCCAACGCCGGTCAGTCCGCCGACGATCAGTCCTTTCCAGACGTTACGCATTGTGTCCCTACCTTTCAATCTTCCGGGCCGGGTCTGTTCTTTGTATCTCTCGGCTCGATCGGTTTCGAGTCCATCGCTGGCCACAGCTTCCTAGCCAGAGCCTCACGAGGTGCCGCGCATTTACCAGCGGTAACCGGCGGCGGATTTACCAGCGGTACCAGCGGGCTCGGCCGCCCGCTCCTTCGCCCCTCGCCACGCCGAAGCCGACCAGCCAGGCGATGAACACGACAGCGGCGATCAACCAGAAGATGTGGACCGCGAACCCAACGCCAAGGAACAACAGCGCCAGCAGCAGAACCAAGAGAATAAGTCCCATCGGAACAACTCCGTTCACTCGGTCGACCTCCGCTCGCCGGCGATCGACATGATGCGGTGCCAACTTGCTCTACCCAACCACCCGCCGCTTGTAACATCGAGGAAGGTCACCGCCAGCGGAAGCTCGGATGAGCTGCTCCGAGCGCTGCCCGGGTCCTCGGAACGACGCATGATGCTCGAGGAAGCGTCCGACGCCGTTCTGCGGGAGTTGGGGAGGACCCCATCCATGACGAGGCCGTCGCCCGGCATGACCCATCCGAGGAGCGCGCCGTCGACGCAGACGGGACGTGGAGGACGAGATCGCCATCGGCTCTCGTAGTCAGTGCCGCTGTCTTGGCGGCGCGAACTCCACGTACACCCGCTGTTCGGGACGGCGCTCTCCCTCTTGCGCGACGGCGCTCAGAACAGCCTCATCGGCTCTGGTCAACGGGGGCGGAGCGATGCTCCGGGGATACAGGTGTCGAGCTCGGACCACATTCAGCTCGGCCGCGTAGACGGCTAATTCGGCCGCTAGGTAGAGGAATGAGATCAACCCCAGGACACTGCCGAAAAAGCCGTAGACCTGGCTGGCGTGCCTCAGCGTATGGCCGACGAGAGCGGTCCCCCCGAACTGGAGGACCGTCCACCCGACGCCGCCCATAACGGCACCGGGAATCAGGAGGCCGGTGGCGATGGTCCTAGGGGTGAGGATCCGGAAGCCCACCACATAGAGGGCGACATTGGCCACCACGCCGAGCAAGCCGGCCAGGACCTGGAACCAGAGGGCCCCGTGGCCGATGGTGACGAGTCCAGCCAGGAACGTCGTCAGCACGACGTCGAGACCCAGCAGGGCCAAGAAGGCGACACTACGCCCGAGTCGCGGCAGAAATCCGGGACGGACGACCCCGGGAACATTCCATACCTCGGCCATAGCCCGTTGCGCAGCCTGGCTCACCCCGAACGATCCCCATAAGAGGCCGAGCAATCCGACGATGAGACCGACCATGCTGCCCGACCGCAAGGAGCTCACCCCGTTCGGACCAGTGAGTTGGGACCCCACAATGGGGAATTGCCCGACCGCGGAATGAAGGATCCGATGATGAAGCGCGACATCGTGGGCGAAGAAGATCCCAAGAAGGGTGGTGAGGACCAGCAAGAGGGGAAACAGGGACAGAAAGCCGTAGTAGGCGATTAGGGCGGCCAGATTCCCGGCGGCGTCGTCACCAAACTTCTTGATGACCCCGAAGAGCAGCGAGGCTAGAGCGGTTCGCTGCTGAAAAGCGTCGACACGACGGACGGTCCTCTCTATCGGATTCACATCGCTGCTTCTACCCCATGGCCGTGAAAGGGACACGTGTGGAGTGCCCCGACCACCTCTCGCCGACCCCTGGGGCCCCCCGCTTGTCTGTGTTCGATGTTGCGTTGCGGCCCCGGAGGGGTACCTAAAGGGCGGAGGGGTACCGAGGAACTGATCGATTGGGAGGAAAAAGAATGCCCAAGCAGGCATGGAGCGCCAAGAGAGAGCGCCAATACGATCACATCAAAGAGGGACTTCTCAATCGAGGAGACTCCGAGGAACTGGCTGAGGAGATCGCAGCCCGAACGGTGAACAAGGAGCGTGCTCGGGCCGGCGAGTCCAAGACGGCGAGCCGCACGTCCACCGCTGACGTCTCTTCGGGCCGGCGCGGGGGTCTGCGGTCGCACCTCGGCCCCGGCGGTCGCACCCGTGACCAACTCTACGAAGAGGCCCGACGTCGGGGGATTAGAGGACGTTCCACCATGTCCAAGGCGGAACTGGAACGCGCTGTGAATTCCTAATCCAGCAACGTTCGCCCACCATGAGCCCACTCGCAAGCGCAATTCCTGAGCGTCATCGCGACCTGGCCCACCGCTCCGGTGATCCAGAGGCAACCGCCACGACCATCGACGTAATGGTCCAGACCGAGAAGAACGTTGGCTCCAACCGGATCGAGTCCTCGGAGCCCCCGAACGTCGACGACCACGGCATCACAAGGGATACAGCCCAGTTGATCGATCTGGGCCTCGAGGGCGGCGATGGAGGTGGCAGAGAGCACTCCGAAGAGTGCCAACGTACACGTCCGCCCGTGACTTTGGAGCTCGACACGGAGGCGCGATTGCGACCTGCCGGCATCGTTGTCGCTACCCGGAGCGGGGGCGTTCATTGGTCAGAGGGGCCGTTGGACGGCGTGGCTGGGGTACCGGCCGCGTAGCGGTCGCGGCCGACCCGTCGAATTTGTCCAGACGCCAGGCCCGATCGGATCGCCGTCCGGAACCGTCCCGGGCCCCAGTAACGGGCTCCGATCGCCCAAGAGAGCTCGAGCACTGATTGCGGGCCTTTGTCGCGGAGCTGATCGACGATGGTGTCAACCTCGTGTGCCAGATAGGGATTGGACCGGGGGTAGTTCGAGAACTGTGGCAGCGGCGCCCAAGCGGCGCCTCCCGTCCGCCGACGCGGCACCGGGTAGGGGCCGGTCTGTCGAGCCAGCGAATCGGCTGGAGCGGTGGCGGTGCTGTTCGGTGCACCTCCTGCCCTCGCCACTGACAATGGGGTGGCGACGTCTTCGAGGCTTTTCTGTTCGGCGTCGACACCGAGGAGTACCTCGACGACCCCGGCGGCGATCATCAGTCCGCCCCCTATTAGGTACCCGATCGCCAGGTCGATCGGCCGCTTCGTAGCGATCAAGTTGCCGAACAGGACAGGACCGATGATCCCTCCGAGTCCGGTGCCGACCGCGTAGAAGAAGGCAATGGCCAGAGCTCGCGTCTCCATCGGGAAGATCTCACTGACGGTCAAGTAAGCGGCGCTGGCCCCGGCCGAAGCGAAGAAGAAGATCACCATCCAGGCGACCGTCTGTGTGCCGGCCGTCAGCACGCCACGGTCGAACAGCCAGGCCGTTACGCCGAGCATGGTTCCCGAGGCCAGGTAGCTTCCCGCGATCATCGGACGTCGGCCGACGACATCGAACAGCCGGCCGAGGATGAGGGGTCCCAGGAAGTTCCCCGCTGCGAAGGCGATCAGGTAGAGGCCCACGGAACCCGGGGAGACGTGGTAGAAGGTGGTGAGTACCAGCGAATACGTGAAGAAGATGGCGTTATATAGGAATGCCTGACCGATGAACAGCGACAAGCCTAGGAACGAGCGCTTCGGATAGTTGCCGAAGACAATCCGCGCCACATCGATGAACCCGACTGGAGGTCGTTCATGCACCTCGAGGGGGTCACCGGGGTCCCCGAGTTGCTGGCCGGTTGACTCCCGGACCTGACATTCGATGTCGTCGACGATCCGCTCGGCCTCGTCGGCCTGGCCGTGGGTGAAGAGCCAGCGCGGACTCTCGGGCAGGTGGCGGCGAACGAGCAGAACACCCAGGCCGAGCACGGCCCCCATGAAGAAGCAGGTACGCCACCCAAGATCGAGGGCCACCAGCTTGGGGTCGAGAAGGACCAACGTGGCCGCCGCCCCCGCTGCGGTTCCCAGCCAATACGAGCCGTTCACGAGAAGGTCGACGGTTCCCCGGACCCGGGCCGGGATCAACTCGTCGATCGCCGAGTTGATGGCCGCATATTCGCCTCCGATGCCCATACCGGTGAAGAATCGGAAAGTGAAGAACATCAATGCGTCGCGTGACGTGGCGGTCAGAATCGTGGCCATCAGATAGAACCCGAGTGTTACCAGAAAGAGCTTCCTGCGACCGAGCCGGTCGGTGAGGTGGCCGAAGAGAAGAGCTCCTACGCAGGCGCCGAAAACGTAGATGCCGGCGGCGTCGCCGATCTGTGCAGTCGTGATGGTAATGCCGCTTCCAGCCTTGGTCAGGGTGCTCCCGACCGCACCCACGATGGTGACTTCAAGTCCGTCGAGGATCCATACTGTCCCGAGGCCCACAAGCACCATCCAGTGCCACCGGGACCACGGCAAGCGATCGAGACGGCCAGGGACCGTTGTCCGGACAGTTCCTTGCTGGGCCTGCACGTCGGTCACTGCGTCCCGGGTCCCCGGCGATGAGATGCCTCCGTCACCTCCGTCCGACACACCGACCGTCGTTCGCACATGACCTAGGTACCCCAACAAGCTTTGGACTAACCAGCCCGGGTCGGACTTGCGAAATACCAGCTCAAATGAGTGGGATCAAGTCTTGGCACCTTAGATGCCTGAGTGCGGAGAAAGTCAGTCCACGCAAGAGGGAGCAGCCACTCAGAGAAGCAGCGGCTGCAGCTCCTCTTCGAAACATCCACGAAGATGCCGGCTACGACGAGATCTTCATCGGCCTAGTGGGAGACAACCAGCGTGGCACGTACTTTCTGCCGGCGTCGGCGTGTCCGCTATTACTACTTGCCCCTACGAGCTGCCAGGAGACTAGTCAGGCCATGCTGCGGTTGGTTGGGAACGACCCGCTGCAAGTGAGGGAGATGGCGATCAAGGCGACGTCGTCGTCTCGGCCCGAATGAATCTCGATGATGCGCTGGCAGATTGCGTGTGGGTCTCCACCACAGAGCGCAGCCTTTCGCACCTGCTCCATTCCCGCATCTATTCCCCAGGCGCGCTCGCCTAGCACCCCATCGGTGTAGAGAACGAGCGTCTGACCTGGGCGCAAGGTCATCGTGAAAGCAATGGCGGGTTGTCCTCGAGCACCGAGAGGTACGGCGGGAGTGATAGGAATGAAATCTGCCTCTCTTTCCTCGACGAGGAGAGGGGGAAGGTGTCCCGCTGAAGCGAGAATCATTTCGCCAGTCGTGGGATTGATCTGGCCGATCAATGCCGTGGCCAATCGGTCAAAACCGAGAAGATTCCAGCATGACTGCAATCCCGCGATGACTTCAACGGGCCCACCGCCTTGCCCAGCCAAGATCCGTGCGCAGGCCCGCAGCTGCCCCATCAGAGCCGCAGCTCGACGATCGTGTCCGGTTACATCACCAATGATGAACCAGGCTTGATCGCTTGGAAGAGCGACTATGTCGTAGAAGTCACCGCCCACCTCGAGGGTTTGGGTCGCAGGTTGATAGTGCGTGTGAACGACCAATCCCGGGATTTCGGGCAGCGTGCTGGGGAGAAGCGCTTCTTGCAGCACATGAGAGGTCTGAGTTGCTATGTCAAGCTGCTGTGCCTTCCTCACCACGGCGCCGACTTGTTGGGCGAGTGCCTCGGCGAGCTCGACATCACCCGCCCTGAAGGATCGACTGCAAGAAACCAACGTGAGGGTACCGAAAATCGAGTCGTCCGAAGCAATCGACACGGCCAGGTAAGACCGAAAACCGAGCCTCTTTACCAGGACATAGTGCTCGTCGTCCCGTGTCGTCGAGCGCAGGAACTCGTCTGACATGGTGGGAGACCAGCGCGTCACCCCCTCATGCAGGACTTCCACGGCCGGGTGGTTCCCTGCGGGGTCAGGCGGATAGTCCGTGCGAAGTCGATCTACGAGGTCTTGACTCCTCGGGTCCCGGTGGCGCGCCACCACCCGCTTGAGCGATGCCTCATCGAGGATATCGATGAGGCAGATATCGCCCAATGCGGGTAGGGCGGCCTGCGCCAACCGGTCAAGGGTCTCGGTCAGGTCGGATGCCTGCGCCATGATTTTCGCCGTCTCGGCCAGCAACGTGGCGAAGTCCGCCAGCTGGCGCTGCTGCTCGAAGAGCCGCACCCGATCGAGTGCCACCGCCAGTCGGTCGGCAAGGATTCCAAGGAGTTCGGCATCCGATGTCGTGAAGTGATCGAGGTCATAGCTTCCCGCGTGTACAACGCCGAACAGACGCTGGTCGGAAACGATAGGCACTGCCACTACGGAACGAAGGCCCCGTTCCCGAAGTACCGGAGACACGAGCGTGATTTGAGACAAATCGTTGACGATGAGTGGTTGTCGAGTTACCAGGACCTGCCCAGCCATGCCTTGGCCCGCCGGGATTCTCAGATCAACGGTTTCTTCTTCCCCCAGTCCAATCGACGCCCGAGCGATCAACTCGTCCTCGGCCTCGTTCGCCAAGAGCAGAGACACCTCGTCCGCCCCCAACACATTTCTGATAGCGACGAGGATGTCCCGATACAGCAGATCGAGGGACTGCACACTGACCACGCTCTCGGCGGCCTGGGTCAGTTTCCTCCACCACCCGGCAGCCGAATCGGCAACGGCGCGTGCGGTCCGCTGAACCGCCAGGAACTTCTCGACTTCCTCAGCGCGTACCTCGTCGGACATGCCCCCACACCTCACGGTCTTCCAGGCCACAAGATGTCAATTTCCGGATGTCGGCGCTCTCCCGGCGATCTTTTTTTAGCACTCGACAGTGGAGATTACCAGCGCTTTACCAGGGACTTCGCCTTCCGGCCAAGGAACAACCGGCCATCTCGACCCCACGGGGTCCATACGCGCAACAGCCTGTCCTCCGGGCGGCACGGCGAGGGGATGCCAGATCTCCAACTCCTGGACAAGTCCCTCGGGACCGGCAGCCGAGGTCCTTCGCAAATAGTCCAACTCAAGGTCCTGGCGACGTGGGTTGTCCTCGGTGAGGGTAGACGCCCCAGGCGCCATGAGGAGGGACTCGTGTGTGTGCCGAATCCACACCTTGGGTCGAACGTCGACGGGCAGGCCGCCAAAATGCGTATTGGCGTATGGAAACAACTTCGATGGTGTCTTGCACCGAAGTGGGAGCCGAACTGCAGGAGACGGTGGCGCGACAGGCCAGGCGTCCCCAGCCCATCGCTGCCCCCTTTCCCGGTTGGAGGAAGGTGGCACTCCCACCGGGGCATTACTCCTTTACCCAAAAGACCATGGGCTTACCCCTGATGATGACGGAGGCGGGACTGGATGTCGCCCACAATTCGTCGTACATACTGTTGATTCATCGTTTACGCCGACGCGGCCGAAGCACAGCGTTGCCCGCATCGCGCTTGACGTGAAGTTCGAGATGTGGGACAGCTCGTGCGATTTGCCTCAAACTTCCACGCCCTATTGCTCGCATTTGGAGTGGGGTTAGCAAAGATCCTTGCGTTCCGCAGGAAATTTCTCGGCCACCCTCGCTCAGCAGATATCGGAAAGCAGCAGAGAGTGGGGACCGAGGCGGGCAGTCCCCACTCCCGCTGCATTTCCAAACGGACGGCCCTCACGGGGGCTGGGTCGCCAAGACGACTCATGCCCGGCCTGGCACCTTCACAAACATCGTGAATTTGTTGTGAGACCACATCGACCGAAAGGACATCGTCAATCCACTTCGGGCATTGTGAGAAGGACGGCAAGAGCCGAGTCAAGAACGTCGATCCTTGAGGCTCCGGCGCGAGCTCTCCGTTCCTGCGCGAATGGATGAGTATTTCGACCTGCACGCGGTCTTCGAGGCGTCTTTCCTGTTGTTTAGGCGATCGCATTGAGGACCTTCAGACGCAGTTAGAGGGGCGTGCGATACTGCGCGGGTAGAGGTGCCTCGTCCTTACAAGACTGACCTCCCCCGCGTAGCATGATCGACGCTGAGGAGCCGAAAGGTGGGCAACGGTGATCGACCACATCGAGCTCTCGATTCCGGCCCGGGCAGAATTCCTCCAGCTGGTTCGCCTGACGGCGGGAGTCGTGGCCACCAAAGTGAGTCTTGGTCTGGACGACCTGGAAGACCTCCGACTCGGCGTCGAGGAACTCTGTTTGTCGCTCGTGGGCCCCTCGGGAGACGGGCCCGGTCGGCTGGCGCTTCGTTACGCCTGGGACGACGAGATGATCGAGATCAGCTGCACGTTTGAGGTCGAACCCAGTGTTCGTGACCTCAATCCGAAAAGCGAGCTCGTTCGCCACGAGCTCTCGTTACAAATCCTTGACGCCGTCGTCGACGAGCACGGGGAGGCCCAGGAGGATGGACTCCACACGGCGTGGCTCCGGATGCGTCGGATCAGAGGCGCCGACGGATGAGCCGGCGCTCGGATCATCGGTTCGCGAGCCCCGATCTAGTTCGCCGAGTTCTTGTCGTCCCGTCCGGCGGGCGAAAGAATTCGGGTCGTATCGATCTCTAACCAAACTGTTTTGCCCTGGGTGTCGTCGACGTCGGTACCCCACTCAGTCGACAGCGCGTCGATGAGCGTGAGCCCCCATCCACCCACTGTCAGCTCCTGCCGGTTTCTCGCTACCGGCGGCCGCGGATCGCCGTCGGTGACGGCTATTCGCAGGCATGCTCCGTCGAAGCTGAGCACGAGTTCGAGGGTTGTGCCGGCATGGCGCACGCCGTTGGTGACGAGCTCGGTCACCAGCAGGCTCACAGCGTCGTCGAGGGCCGAGAGGCCCCATTCAGCCACAGCCGACCTCGCGAAATCGCGAGCCGCGGCGGCACTGGTCGCTTTCGCAGGTAATCCCGTCCGTACTTCGATGCCGAGAACCTACCCACATCGTGCCTTGTCATTCGTGCATTCCCGATTCCGGCAAACTCCCTCGTGACCTGGGGAAAGAGCTGTGGGGGATGGCAGCTGGGGACGATTCGGGGTGGTCCGAGGCCTCGCGTGCGAAAATCGTGGTCCTCGGTGACCGCACCGTGGCGCCCGAAGGGCGATCAACCCAGCCGACGAAGGTCGGCAGAGCAGAGAACGGAGCTGACTCGGTGGTCGAGCCCGAGCTGAGGGTCACGGTGGACTCCGAGCCGCGGTCGCACGACTCGGCAGTGGTGGTGAGGGTCTCGGGGGAGGTCGACATCCAGACGTCGCCCGTCCTGGACAACCATCTTCAGCAGGTACTGGGCGACGGCGTCGTGTCGATCGTCGTTGATCTCGCCGGGGTGGCTTTCCTCGACTCGACCGGGCTGAGCGTCCTGGTGGCAGGGCTCAAACGGTGTCAGGAGGCCGGGGGGACCTTGCAGGTGGTTTCCCCGAGACCCCATGTGCGAAGGGTTTTCGAGGTCACAGGGCTGGCCGACGCGTTCCAAATGGAAGTACCCGACGCCGACAGGCCGGCGCCTGATTAGCGGGCACTGGATGGGGGTATTGCTTGGCGTGCATGGGGGTCCAGAAGCGACTCTCGGCAGAACCGTTGAACGAGGTCCTTCCATGAACGAACCCGCCCATCTCTGCGATGCCACTCGAAAAGCTGAGGCCCAGGAGGCTCGTGCCCCCCATGTCGCCTACACAGCGGACACGCCCGAGGAGGACGACGTCGAGGTCGAAGAGCGCCAGGTCGATCCTGACGTCAGGGATCACTACCAGGAGATGGCCGAGCGTGGTGCCGAGAACGTGGGCGAAGGCCGTATTCCCTGAAGATGTTTGGCGGGCCCTGGCACGGGGCATAACCCTCTCAATGGCAGTTGAAGAGCCATTACGGGTCGTAGCAGCCACCGCCCTCTCACAGGCGAGCTTGAGTACCGAAGGACTTTCGAAGGACCGCCCCCGGCGGAGATCAGGAAAGAATCAGGGCCGTGACCTGGGACGATATGCTTTCTGAGGGATAGACGAGTCAAGGAGGATCATGGGGACGCCCCGCGATTGGCGAGCTTCCATGCCGCCTGGGGCAGGCGCGCCATGAGCACTTCCCTGCTCGCCGGGACATCGAAGTCCGTTGGACCCTTCCGACACGAGGCCTTCTTCTATGACAGTGAGAGGCAGTTCCTCGATGGGACAACGGCTTTCATTGGCGACGCTGTTGCGGCGGGGGAGCCCATTCTCGTCGTCGTGAGCTCGCGCAAGATCGATCTGCTTCGAGACCGGTTCCAGTCAGCGGCGAAGGCGGTGAGGTTCGCCGACATGGACGAGGTCGGTCTCAACCCAGCCAGAATCATCCCAGCCTGGTCGGAGTTCGTGGACGAGCACAGTGAGCACTCGATGCGAGGCATCGGAGAGCCCATTTGGGCCGAACGAACCCCGGCCGAGCTCGTGGAGTGCCAGCTCCATGAGTCGCTGTTGAATTTGGCCTTTGCCGGTTGTTCGGGCTTCACCTTGCTGTGCCCCTATGACGCCGTGGCGCTCGGGCCGGAGGTGCTCCACGAGGCGCGTCACAGCCATCCTTATCTTCGTCACGGCGGCTCGTCCTCAACCAGCCCGGAATATCGAGGGCTCGACAAGCTTGCTAGCCCCCTTTCGGGACCCCTTCCCGAGCCTCCGACCGCATCGATCGACTTGACGTTTCAGACAGGGTCGTTGCGTGACCTTCGTGACGACGTGGCACGTGAGGCAGCGCTCGCGGGCATGTCCGGGGAGCGAGCTGCCGACGCAGCGACTGCCGTCAACGAGGTTGCATCGAACAGCCTTCGCCATGCGGGCGGCGGGGGGGTGCTCCGGATGTGGCAGACCGGAGAAGACTTCACCTGCGAGGTTTCCGACGAAGGATACATCCACGAACCGCTTGTCGGTCGCATCCATCCCGACGTCGAAGGCCTCTCCGGGCGGGGTCTGTGGATCGTGAATCAATTGTGCGACCTCGTCCAGGTGAGGTCCTCGTCGAAAGGGACCACGGTACGAATGAATTTTCGTCGTCACTCGGGAGCCACAAGGCCTGCTTCTGGGCATTCTGAACAAGGTTTAATCTCGGATCTCGAAGGGTAAGACGACGAAGCACGATCGAGAGGGGCGGCCAGGCGATGACCAGCGATGCATACTTCGACGTCACGGACTCCGGACCGTCCGGCGCTACGGTGCTGAATGTTCGCGGCGAGATCGATGTGGCGACGTCTCCCGATCTCCACGAGCGTCTGTTCGCGTTGCTCGAAGCCGGATCCTCCCTGGTCATCGTGAACCTGACAGACGTCTCGTTCATCGACTCGACAGGTCTCGGAGTCCTGGTCGAAGCCGTCCAAGAAGCCCGTGCCGGCGGAGGGGATCTGCGGCTGGTGGTGACCCGTCCGCAGACCTTGAAGCTCCTCGAACTCACGGGGCTCGATGAGATGTTCAGCATCATGTCGAGTCCGAGCGAAGCGGTGAAGTCGTGATGGGCTCTATGTCTGCTCCGAGCCCGGTCGCCAACGATCTGCTTCGCGTGGAGTTGTCACTCCCGGCTGACCCGGAGATGCTCTTCTTGGCACGCATGACCGCGGCAGCGGTGGCGTCTCGCGCCGAGTTCAACTTCGAGCAGGTCGAAGACCTCCGGATCGCTATCGACGAATTGTGCATCACATTGCTCCGCTCGGGCGGACGAGTTGGGCACATCGCGCTGCTCTTCCAGTGGGATGCAGAGGGAACCCTGGATGTCGTGGGAACGTTGGTCCCCGAAGGCGACCCCGCCAACAACGGCCACCAGCCGAAAAGTAGCGAATCTCCTCTGCCCGTCGAACTCTCGCAGCGGATCCTGGACGCTTTGGTGGACGACCACGGCACAGATGCCATCGGGGGTGTCCACCGGGTATGGCTGCGCCTGCGGCGCGTCAGGAAGCTCTAGGCGTGAATCCCACTGAAACTCGTCCCCGCGAAGAGCTCAGGGAGATGTTCTCTGAGTACGCTCGAAGCAGGGACCAGCAACTCCGCTCTCTTCTGATCGAGGCGCACATCGGGCTGGCGCACCATCTGGCTCGACGGTTCGCCTATCGGGGCGAGCCCTACGACGACCTTGTCCAAGTCGGCTCTCTGGCGCTGATCAAGGCGGTCGACCGGTTCGACCCTGATCGGGGTGTCGAGTTCACGACATTCGCGAGCAAGACGATCCTCGGCGAGCTGAAGCGCCACTTTCGCGACAAGGGTTGGGCTATCCGCGCCCCCCGACGCTTGCAGGAGCTGTATCTGCAGCTCAACCATTCTGTCGCCGCGTTGTCGCAGGAGTTAGGTCGGTCACCCACCATCGCGGAACTCGCCGCCGACACGGGCGCTCCCGAGGATCAGGTCTTGGAGGCTTTCGAGGCCGGACAGTCCTACCGCTCCACGTCACTTGACGGCGCCAGCACCGACGACGAAGGCCTGGGATCACGCATCGGCACCGAAGCCCAGGAGATTGACACCATCGAGTGGCGTGCCACCCTCGAGCCTCATATCAAATCCCTCCCCGAGCGCGAACGGGACATCCTGCGCCTGCGATTTGTAGCTGGGTTGACACAGTCTGAGATCGCAACACGGATCGGCTTGAGTCAGATGCACGTTTCGCGCCTGCTGGCTCACAGTTTGACGTCTCTTCGCCGGAGTTGCTGCGAAGTCGAGCAATGCCCTGGACCTGGGGGTTCGTAGCAGGTCCAGAGCCGCGTTCCCGGGGGGTGGCCAGGTCCTGTGCAAGCCAAGGGAAGTAGCGGTTGCTTGGGTTTAGGGCACCATCGCCGATGCTTGGCTCGGGGACCTCAACAACGGCTGGTTCATGGGTCTCGCCCGGAGACAGGGGCTCAACCGACTCGCGCCGAGCAGGCTTGAAAAGCAGCAACGTCTGCCGAGGCTGTCGTGTTGGGCTCCTGCTGAATTGGCTCTCCCCTCCGTGTGCACGACGTAAGCAAGGCAAACCCACGTTTGTGGCTCGCCAGCAAGAAAGGTCGCGAACACAGTATGGACATTTGCTACAGATGACGTATGGAATTGGGCCCGAGGAATCATGGGTTCGCCGAGACGAGCATTCCTCTCTAGTCGACCACAAGCCTCAGCGGTCCTGGTGGATAGCTTGCTCCGCCTCATGGGCCTTCGCGGCGGCCCGCGCCTTGTCGGCTTCGGCTTCTTTGGTGGCGGCATCTCGTTGTGCACTTGCCTTGTTCTGTTGAGACTTACCCTCTCGCTTCAGCTCTTCGTCATTCTTCAGGGCACCAACGGCTTCCTTAGCCTTGCCCTTGAGATCCTCAACAACCCCTTCGGCGGCTTCGCGCGGCCCAGACTTCGCCATTGACGTCGCTCCCTTCTCCGAGATGAGTTCACCAGTTCCTACCCAAGTACTCGAACCGATGAAACGTCATTTCTCCGGATCATTCGTTCACTCTTAAGGAAATGTGTGCCCCGAGCGCCAGGTGGTCTTGGTCAGCGAATTCGCGTTCCCCGCAGAAGACGCATTGGGAACGCAGAGCATCCAGAAAACAGAGTCAATGGCGATATCGAGTGACATCCTCGGGCGGACATCAGCGGGTAGGCCCTTTCCCAATCGCACCTCTAGACGCCGCTCCTCGAGTTTTGGGCCGGACTAGAGGGGTAAGACCTGCCCATGGTCGTCGAGGTGCCCCACCGGCGAGCGCCCGGATCAGAGATCACGCGGGGAAGTCTCGATATCACGCGTCCTCGGGTGGGTTTCGGGTGGCGGCAATATTTGCGTGCCATGGGGCCTGGTTTGGTTACCGGAGCCTCAGACGATGACCCGTCGGGGATCGCAACATATTCGCAGGCCGGTGCCCAATACGGGCTGAGCTTGCTGTGGGTGGCGTTGATCACGCTCCCGCTCATGGCTGGTGTACAGGAAATCTGCGATCGCACCGCCATGGCGACGGGCGTCGGCCTGGGGGAGCTCGCCGTCAAGCGCTTTCGGCGCGTCGGCCGTGGCATCGTAGGAGTGCTGCTTGTTTCGCTGCTCATCGCCAATGCCATGAACATCGCCGCCGATCTCGTGGCGATTGGCAGCGGGATGAACCTTCTCAGGTTAGGACCAACCTGGCTCTGGGCGTTGGCGTCGGGAATTCTGATCACCGCATTGCTGGTCGTGGGCTCGTTCGGTCGAATCACTCTTCTCTTCAAAGTCTTATGTGCGGCGCTGCTGGCCTATGTCGCGGTTGCTGTGATGGTCACACACGCCTGGGGCACGGTCTTTACTCATACTCTCGTTCCGCGAATCCATTTCAATGGCGCCTATCTCGCTCTTCTCGTGGCGGTGCTCGGTACCACCATCTCGCCCTACCTGTTCTTCTGGCAGGGGGCTCACCGCCTGGAGGAAATGCGGGACGAGCCTGAGGGCGGTGCTGAGGTGCTTCCACTCAAGAATCAGGTAAGCAAGGCGAGAGCGAGACGCAAGCAGCGCACCAGCCGTCTCGACGTCTTCACAGGCATGACGTTCTCCAATGTCGTCATGTTTGCCATCATCCTGGCCACCAGTGAGACCCTCCACGCCCACGGGAGAACCAATGTCGATAGCGCGGCCCAAGCCGCCCAGGCTCTCAGGCCCTTCGCCGGTCAGTTTGCCAGCATCCTCTTTGCCACCGGATTCATCGGCAGTGGCTTGCTCGCCGTTCCCGTGCTGGCGGGATCGGGTTCTGTCGGCATGGCGGGCCTCTTGGGCAAGCGGTGGGGATTCTCCCGCTCGGTGCGAAAGGCTCCCATCTTCTACGGACTCGTCGTGCTGGGAACCGTCGGGGGTATGGCACTGAGTCTCTTGCATGTCAATCCCATAAAGCTCCTGGTCCTGGTGGCCGTCATCAACGGCATTGCTGCCGGCCCATTCTTGATCTTCGTCCTGATTATCTCGTCCAACCGGCGAATTATGGGTGAATACGTCAACGGGAAGCTCGCCGGGACCTTGGGATGGGCAACGACCGTGCTCATGATCGCTGCCACTGTCGCGTTGTTCGCTACCGGTGGCGCGAGCTTGTGAGTGCGGACACTACGACGTGACACGCTCGAGATTAGATAGAAGCCTGCCCGGGGGGCGACTCTCGTCCGAGAGCTGCCCGGACGACGAGATGACAACCCCCTAAGGTCGCTCACGAGCCACGGCGACGATAGGGACGTTGTGTTTGGTCTTGGCACAACTGCGGTAAAGACCGTTCGACACCAATGAGCATCTTCCAAAGGAGACGACATGGATGCCATCACCCTTCTCAAGGCTGACCACCAGGCGGTCAAGCGCCTCTTCCGGACGTTCGAGCAGGCTGGCGACCGTGCATTCTCGACAAAGTCCAAAACAGCAAAGGCCATAGTCCGTGAACTCAGCCGGCACGCTGCCCTTGAGGAGCAGGTCTTCTACCCCGCCGTCCGCCAAGAGGTCATCGACGCCGCCGACGAAGTTCTCGAAAGCCTAGAGGAGCACCACGTCGTGAAGTGGTTGTGCTCAGAGATTGAGCGGTTGACGCCTGACGACGAACGCTTCACCCCCAAAATGACCGTGCTCATAGAGAATGTCCGGCACCACATTCGTGAGGAGGAGGGGACGTTGTTTCCCACCGTCCGTCAAGTACTGAGCCGGAAACGGCTGGCCGAGCTGGGAAACATCATGGGGAAGGCCAAAGGGCATGCCCCTACACATCCCCACCCGAGGAGCCCCGACGCGCCTCCCGGGAACCTGGTGACTGGAATGGTGACCGGAGCAGTTGACAAGGCGAGGGATGTCGGTGAAGAGGTGGTGGCCCGGGCTCGTCAAAGGGCGGGTTGACGTTGCTCAACGAGTCGCCAGCTCTAGCTCAGCGGTTCGTGCCGGAGGCCATGCTGGGCGCCAGACTCCATATCTTCACATCAAGTGACGGCTGACTCTCGTTCCAAGGGCTGTCGAGACGCGTCTCACCGCATTTGTAGCTCGTGCTGGTTGCGTTGCTCTTGCCGCTCAGAGCACGGAACCGTGCACGCGTCAGCCAGAGGAGTGCCTTCACTCCCACCCCACCAAAGCAGTTGAGGCAGGCGACGGATTTTGGCCCATTGGCCTCCCGGCCAAGGAGAAGTGTGAGGAGCAGGCCAAACCAGCTACGCAACAAGTACTACCCACGAATGTGTTTGGAAATTCGAAACCTTGGGTATGCATGTATCCGATCCCCGAGCGGGATCGACAATGAGTGCGTCGCCTCAGAGCCTCGGGGCGGTGCAGACAGGGAGGACGAAATGGTCGGTGGAGCCGTGATCAGTGTGCTGGTATTCGCTGTTGGCGCGATTCTGGACTTCGCGGTGACTGTGAGTACAAGTCAACATGGATTCAACATCAGGACTGTGGGTGTAATTCTCATGATTGTAGGCGCAGTCGGGTTCGTTGCCTCGCTTGCGTCCGGCGCCTTCATCGAAGGTGGCCCGCGGCGGCATCGCACCATTGTCGACGATGGCCAAGGGCACGTTGCCCGCCGTGAGGACACGTACACCTAGTGAAGATCGGTCTACCCGAGAGTGCACCCTCATCGGCGCTGATGTCATCAAGCCCGATGAGGGTGCGCTCTAGAACCGTGATTCGAACTAGTCCGAAAGAAAGGGGCCGGAACGATGGGTTTGATCTTGATCGTGCTGCTGATTGCGCTCCTCCTGGGAGGGTTGGGGTTTGCTGCTCACATCCTGTGGATCGTGGCGGCGGTGGTGTTCATAGCGTGGGTGGCAGGGTTTGCATTGGCACGCGGAGAGGGTGCTGGTGGCAGAGCGCGGTGGTACCGGTGGTAGCGAACTGACATGCCGTCACAAGTGATTGACCCCTGCTGTGTCGAGTTTGCACGTTGGGTAACGCAACTCCGGACCAAATAGGGAAGATCGGGGAACATCTAACGTCAGCTTGGATTGGGCAGCCCTCCACGAACCTAGCTGCCACTTCAACGTGGAGACACGACCGATGCGTCGAGTCTGAGGTCACCCACCTCGCGCGTCGCTGCGGCATCCAGGTCGATTCCAACTGCGATCGAACGGGAGCCGGCATCGGTCCGGTGAAGATGGCCAGGTCGGCTGCCGGTGCGTCGTCGAGTAGCCAAGGAAGGAATGCCGGGGGCGGGTTCGTCTTCGCTGATTCAGCCTGGAGGAACGAGAGGTCGTCCGGGGTGGAGGCCTCCGGGATTAGGGGCAGCACGTCGGCTTCTTCGTGTGCCAGGTGGGTCTCCATCACCTCCTCCATCTGTGCCAGGGGCTTCCTGCCAGACGCCGACCGGTATCAGGCACTTTCCGCCCGCGACACTCAGATACACGATTCGCACGGTATCGCCAATTATCGGCAACGTCGATTTCTGTTCGCAGGTGCCCCCGACCCGTTAGAAGCGCTCGAAACAGTGCTGGTTCTCCAAACGAGCTCGACCACCTCACCGGCATTCGGATGAGGTGGTCGAGCAGGCTGCGACGTACGGCAATGACTTGCGCCGATATTCGGCGCCCTAGACGACGTCTCGTCTCATAACGAACCGAGTGCCACCAGCAGCGAAGAGCAGTCCATAGGCGACGAAGAGCACGGCCCCTCCCCACATCGGTAGCAGTCCATTACGGGAAACGCCGTCAAGAGCGGCAGCGGCGGCGCCGGGCGTCCATCTGCCAATCTCGTGGGCCAAGTCGATGAGAAGGCTCTCAGCGACCAACGTCCACCCGAGGGCGACGACTACAGCTGCCATCTGGTTACGGATCAGCGATCCCACGCCCACTCCGACAACCGCGTAGATAGCAGTTGCGGCGATGCCGCCAAGCAGCACCACTCCGACATTGTGACTGAGGATGTGAACGTGAATATGTTTGCTCGCCAGCCAGGGGACGGATATAGCCAGCGTGAGCACGGCAGCGGCTATGGCAATCCCGGTTCCGACGAGGGTCGATGCGACGATCTTGGCGCCGACCACCCTCCCACGCTTGGGAGACACGAGAAACGTTGAGGTCACCGTGCCATGGCGAAACTCCCCGGCCATGATCAAGATGCCGATGATCAGGACGGTGAGGACGCCTGACGATCCTGCGGACATGACGGCGCGTATTCCTTCGCCGGTGCCCAATGCCGGACCGCCGCGGGGCTTCCCGGCGCTGACTATGGCGCCCATCACGCTGATGGGTACCAATGCGAGCACAGTGAACGCCAAGCCGAAGATCATCCGAGTTGTGCGCAGCTTCAAAAGCTCAGCATGAATGAGGTTCTTCATCGTAAGGCTCCGTTCGTGATCGAGTCCGTGGTTGGGGTGGTGAGCTCGAGGAAGTACTCCTCAAGATCGAAGTGCTTGGAGGTCATCTCGAAGATCACGACGCCTGCGCCGGCGGCAACGATGCCAACGGCCTCGGTCGTGGTCTCGAGTGCCTCCACCGTCTCTGCAGTCGTGAGCTCTGCGGCGATGCCCTTGGCGGTGAGTGCATCGCGAAGCGCTTGCGCCTGCGGCGTTCGCACCCACACGCCTGGCCTCGTTCGATCAGCCAGGTCAGCAAGCGAGGACTGGATGACGAGGCGTCCCTTCGCAATGATGACGACGTTGTCGACGGTCTGGGCGATCTCAGCAAGAAGGTGGCTAGATACGAGCACGCTTCGTCCTTGGTCGGCATAGGTGCGTAGGAATTTCCGCAACCAGTGCACCCCCTCGGGATCGAGGCCATTGGCAGGCTCGTCGAGGATGAGTACCTCGGGCTCACCCAAGAGGGCGGCAGCCAGCCCGAGGCGCTGGCGCATGCCGAGCGAAAAACCCTTCACCCGACGATCACCGACGTCGGCGAGTCCGACCTCGTCAAGCACCTCATCAACGCGGGTGCGAGCGAGGCCGGCGGCGGTGCACAGCACACGCAGGTGGTCCCGCGCCCGGCGGCCGGGATGGAAGCTGGCGGACTCGAGCACCGCCCCGACATGGCGGAACGGATCCACGAGTTCGCGATAGGGCTTGCCATTGATCGTCGAGCTACCTGTGGTTGGCTCGATCAGGCCGAGCAGCATTCGCAACGTAGTGGTCTTGCCCGCGCCGTTTGGTCCGAGGAACCCCGTGACGCTGCCTTGTGCAACCTCGAAGCTGAGATTGTCGACAGCGACGACATTTCCGAATCGTTTGGTCAGGCCGCTTATCTGGATAGATGTCATGACGCCACTGTGCGCTGGTGGCGTCGCGATTGCCTCGCCATTGAGACAGGTTCGCCACTCCGTCCTCAGACAGGGATGGATCCATCCGATCTCTGTCTCATGGGGGAGGAGGCGGAGACCCCCCTCGATTACGATCGACCCATGGGAACTGCGCTCGACCTGGCCAAACGCACTCAGGCGTTGGACCGGCGCTACCCGCTTGCAGCCGACACCCTGCTGGCCGTCGCCCTGGCGGCGGCGGCCCTTGTCTCACTGGCGGCCACCTATGACGAGCTACCCCCGACTAACTCCCCATTTAGCCATGGATGGACCGGGGCCGTCGTGGTCTCGATGCTCGCCCTCACCCTCCCGTTGGCATGGCGACGACGGTTTCCGTTCTCTGTGGCCGTCGTGGTCGTTGGCGCCTTCCTGGTCGCCCGGATCGTTGTTCACGTGCCCGAGGCAAACGTCTCGCTGCTCGTGGGATGGTTGCTGATCTACAGCGTCGCCGTCCACGGCCAACGACGATTTCGGACGCCGGTCCTTATTGTTTGCTACATCGCCATTGTGGCCGAGCTCGTACGCGAGTACTTCTTCGCTAGCTTTTCGAGCGGGTTGTACGGGCCTCTTCTCGCGCGTTTCGTCAGCCTCTTCTACAACATGCTCGTGCTCGCCCTGCCCTGGCTTCTCGGTGCAGCCATATGGTCGTTGCGAGATCGTCAACGCAAGCTGGCCGATCAGACCATCGAACTCCAAGCCGAGCGCGAGGAGAACGCCAGTCAAGCAGTGTTCGCCGAACGGGTCCGGATCGCCCGCGAACTGCACGATGTGGTGGCTCACCACGTGAGCGTGATCGGCGTACAGGCGGCCGCAGCGCGACGGGTGATGGATCGCCAACCGGCTCAGGCGGCCGAGGCACTGAGTTCGATCGAAGACTCCAGCCGGCGGGCCGTCACCGAGCTTCATCGCCTCCTCGGGTTCCTTCGCCGCGCCGGTGACACCGACGAGCTTTTTCCCCAGCCGGGCCTTGCCCAACTCGGCGACCTGATCGCTGAGGCTGGCCAAGGCGAGCTAATCGTGGACCTGACGATCAAGGGCGAAGCGCGGCTTCTTTCTCCGACCCTCGAAGTGTCTGCCTATCGGGTTATTCAAGAGGCGCTGACCAACACCCGTAAGCACTCGAGAGCAACAACAGCAAACATTAGTGTCCACTACGGGCTAACAGAACTTGAAGTGGAGGTATTCGACGACGGACCGGAACGCGATGCCGAACAAGCGGGGGGCCAGGTCGGTCATGGGTTGATCGGGATGCGCGAACGTGCGGCCCTCCACGGTGGGCACCTCCGTGCCGGCCCTCGACCCGGAGGCGGCTTCGCCGTGCATGCGTCATTCCCGCTGAACAGTGATGTCGCATGAGCGTCAGGGTCGTGCTGGTCGACGATCAGGCATTGATCCGAACGGGCTTCAAGATGATCCTCGAAACCGAAGACGACATCGAGGTCGTCGGCGAAGCAAGCGATGGTGAACAAGCGATCTCCGTGACGCGCTCGGTTCGGCCGGACGTGGTGCTCATGGACGTCCAGATGCCGACAATGGACGGTCTCGAGGCCACCGGCCGCATCGTGCGCGAGGCAAATATCCCAAGTCGGATCGTCATTCTCACCACTTTCGAGCGCGACGATTACGTCTTCGAAGCACTTCGTGCTGGGGCGAGTGGGTTCCTTCTCAAGAACGCCCCTTCCGAGGAGCTCGTGCATGCGGTACGCGTCGTCGCTGCCGGCGATGCTCTTCTCGCACCGTCGGTCACCCGTAAGGTCATTGAAGGGTTCATTCGCCGACCGACACAGCACCGCAACGAAGGTGAGCTTCGGCGTCTCACCGAGCGAGAAACTGAGATCTTGCAGCTGCTCGCCACCGGGAAAAGTAACTCGGAGCTTGCCGCCCATCTCTTCGTAGGGGAGGGGACCATCAAGACCCATGTTTCGAGTGTGCTCACCAAGTTGGGACTACGCGACCGGATGCAAGCGGTCATATTCGCTTACGAGAGCGGTCTCATCGAACCGGGGCAACATCGAGAGTAGTGCGTTGGCGTGCGGGGCTATGTGGAGATGATCGAACCGATAACCCCGCTCCGCCAAGAGTGCGACAAGTGCTCTCTCACCCGGATGGCACGGAGAATGTTCGAGCCTATTCAACTGGTCACCGTGGTCCCGATAAGCGCTGTATCAGCGGGCAGGACGCCAGACGGTGTTGATTCGCAAGACGGCGGCTCGAATCGGGTTCGGGACCGGTCGATATCTCCACCTGACCTTTCATACGGGTGACGAAGGTGATCGCCCGGTACTGCCGGTTCTGTGCGCACTTACGGTGGCAGCCCGGCCAACCTCAGGCCGATCGAGATCACCCGGTCCGGGATGGGCGATCCGCCGTCCACCAGAGTCGAGTTAGTCCGAAGGTGACGAAGTCGCCTCCGACCTGACAACGCCATATCGCTCAGCGGCGACGCGAATACTGCGCGGGTCGCCCATCGGCCCGGTTACCCGATCCTGGTGCAACCCGTAGGACGCAGAGGAAGACAAAGGGGGCGCATCTAAACAGGACGAACACTCCAAACCCCGGGATTCCAGGGTCATAGGGTGCGTCGGGTTGATCTCGTCCTGTCTCGTCTCAATGGGCGCGCCGGAGCGGTGTAGTGCGACTCCTGGGCTATGAATGGCGGGCAGGACGGGCCAGCCCGGTGGGCGTGGAGACCCTGTTTAAGGAATTCGGGACTGGCGAGACCAGAGCCCTCTTATTGATGTTCGGGACCTTGCGCATCACCGGCCGGCCGTGGATCGACATCGACCGCGAGCCGAGGAGGGCCTGTGAGCACATTGGGAGTCGACCTGGCCGTGCGGGCTGCGCACGT
>Ga0209415_10004931_pt1 | contig 24241 bp, 19 predicted proteins | sample PeaSoiSIISIP2007_FD_187696 | JGI IMG/M metagenome (GOLD analysis project Ga0209415, IMG submission 187696) | Peat soil microbial communities from Weissenstadt, Germany - SII-SIP-2007 (SPAdes) (version 2) | ecosystem: Environmental > Terrestrial > Soil > Wetlands > Peat | place: Germany... | reverse complement strand
GCTTCCCGTCCCCTCCGGGCTGATCCACGCGCGCCTGAGCGCCGGCCGCAGCTGCGCCGCGGCTACAAAGTAGTCGACGCGCCACCCGATGTTGCGGGCCCTGCAGTCGCCCCGCTGGCTCCACCAGGTGTAGTGGCCCGGCCCCTTCTCGAACTCGCGGAACGTGTCCAGGAACCCTCCGTCGAGCAGCCGGCCGAAGCTCGCCCGCTCCTCGTCCGTGAAGCCCGCGTTGCGCCGGTTCGACCCCGGGTTCGCCAGGTCGATCCCCTCGTGCGCCACGTTCAGGTCGCCGCAGAAGACCGCGGGCTTGCCCTTCGACTGGAGCCTCCTCAGGTACGCCCGGAAGGCGGGGTCCCACCTCCTGACGCGGTAGTCCAGGCGGGTCAGCCCGCGCTGGGAATTGGGCTGGTAGACGTTGACCAGCCAGAAATCCGGGAACTCCAGGGCCAGCACCCGGCCCTCGGTGTCGTGGACGGCCACCCCCATCCCGTTCCGTGCGCTCAGGGGCTTCACGCGGGTCAGCACCGCGGTCCCGCTGTACCCCTTCTTCTCGGCGCTGTTCCAGTGGACCTCGAACCCGGCCGGCCACTTGACGTGCTGGACGTCGCCCGGGTGCGCCCTGGTCTCCTGCAGGCAGACCACGTCCGCTCCGCACCCCGCGATGAACCGGAGGAGGCCCTTGCCCAGGGCGGCCCGCACGCCGTTGACGTTCCAGGAGACGATAGTCACGCGTTCAATGCCACGCGCCAGGGACCGCGCCCTGGAAGACACAGGGGACGACGTCGTGGCCGGAGACGATCAGGAGGTGCCTGAAGGCCCGGTGCTCGAACAGCGCGTTTGCCCCCTCGCGCGCCGCCACGAGCGTGAACGTCGAGGCCACCGTGAGGAGGAACGCACCGCCCGTCATCATCGGTGCGCGCACCGAGCCGGACCTGATTGATTCGGGGGAGACCTTCATCGCCCGCATCCACTTCCCGCCAGAGAGGTACGGGGAATGCCAGCCGAAGCCGAGGCCGAGAAGCGAGACGACGATGATGGCGACAGGGCTGAGGCTGGTGAGGGAGTGGATCATGGGGCTCGGGTTCCTGGGGCGCAGCTGCACGGCGCGGCGCAGCGGCCCACGATAGCCAGGGCCCGCAGGAAAAAAAGCGCATTCGCGACGGCCCGGATGACACGCTTGGCGCCACCTTCCGGTTGCCATGGGCGCCCGCCCGCCAAGACTGGCCGCCCCGAATGCCGGCATTCGCACCCATCCCACTCGGCTCGCCCATACCCGACTGCCCCCACGCGGTCTCCTGCAGCCTACCGACCATGGCCGCCGTCCGCGGCTACGAGGAGAGGGACCCGGCCGTCGTCGGGATCCTGAGGAGCGGATACCCCCGGTTCCTCGTCCACCCGTTCTCGCGCCGCCTCGCCTCGGCGCTGGCCGAGAGCCACGGGCTCTCGGGCCGGACGCTCTGGCTCGCCTCCTCGCGCCCGATGGCGGAAGCGCTGCTCGCGCACCTCCGGGGCGCCGGTGCCGCGGAAGCCGCGCCCTTCGAGTCCGCCGGCGCGCACGGCGTCACACACCTGCAGTCGCCCGACACCGCCCAGCGCGCGAAGCTCTACCTCCAGCACGTGGGGGGGTTCATCTCGTCCCGCGAGGCCGAGGACATCCTCGCCGCGGCGGGGATCGGCCCTGCTCCGGCCGCCGAGGCGTATTTCCGGGGGGACGCGGCCGGGGAGGTCCGCGCGGTCCTTCGGCCCTTGTTCGCCGGGGCGGCCGACGGCGACCTGCTGCTCGCGAACTCCGGGATGAACGCCCTGTATTCGGCCTTCCGCGCCGTCGCCGATCTCCAGGCGCGGCGGGGGCGCACCGCCTGGGTGCAGCTCGGCTGGCTCTACCTTGATACGATCGCGATCCTGAGGAAGTTCACGGCAGGGGCTGCCGACTACATCCACCTGCCGGACGTCATGGACCAGGGAGCCCTCGAGCGCCTGTTCGCGGACCGAGGGCCGGGGATCGCCGGGGTCGTGGCCGAGGTGCCGAGCAACCCGCTGATGCAGACCCCCGACGTGGCGGCGCTCGCCTCGCTGTGCCGCGCCAACGGCGCCAGGCTCATTCTCGACCCCTCCCTGGCGTCGGCCTTCAGCGTCAACTGCCTTCCGCACGCGGACCTCGTGGTGAACAGCCTCACCAAGTACACGGGCAGCGACGGCGACATCATGGCCGGCCTGGTCGCGGTGAACCCGGCGTCGCCCGACGCCGGGACCCTCCGCCGCGAAGTCGCCGCGCTGGTCGAGCCGCCCTACCCGCGCGACCTGGCGCGCCTAGCGGCGCAGATACGCAACACGCGGGAGGTCCTTTCCCGGATCGAGGAGAGCACGCCTAAGGTGGCGTCATTCCTGGGCTCCCACCCGGCTGTCAGGGCCACCTACTGGGCGCTGGGTCCCGCAGCGCGCGGCAACTACCTTCGGGTGGCGAGGTCGCCCGGCGCGACCGGCGGGATGATCTCGTTCACCCTGCGCGGCCGTCTCGAGGACTTCTACGACCGGCTGCGGCTGCCCAAGGGCCCGAGCTTCGGCATGCGCACCACGCTCATCTGCCCGTTCATGTACCTGGCCCACTATGACCTGGTGACGTCCGAGGCCGGGCGCGCCGAGCTCGCAAGGAACGGCCTGGACCCGGACCTGCTCCGGCTCTGCGTCGGGACGGAGCCGGCGGGCGACATCATCGGCGCGCTGGACGAGGCGCTCAGGGGTGCCTGAGCGCCCCGGGGCCGGCCATCCACGCGGCGCCCGGGCGGGTCATGCGCACAAACCGGGCCCCGAGCAGGACCGCGGCGGCCGCCAGGCCCGCCGCAAGCCCGATCCAGATCCCGGCGGGCCCCAGGCGACCGCGGACGCCGAGCAGGAAGCCCAGCGGGAGCGCGATTATCCAGTAGGCGACGAAGGTGATGATCGCGGGCACCCTGACGTCGGTCAGCCCGCGGAGCGCGGCCGCGTTGATCACCTGGCCGCCGTCGAAAAGCTGGAACACGGCGGCGACGACGAGGAGCCGCGCGGCCGTGGCGATGACGGCGGGGTCGCCGATGAAGCAGCGCGCGATCTCGCGCCCGAAGAAGAGGAACACGAGGGCGCTCGCCGCAGCCAGGACGGCGCCCATCCCGGAGCCGCCGAGCCAGATTGACCGCAGCCTCGAGTGGTGCCCCGAGCCCACCGCGGCGCTCATCCGTATCCCGACGGCCATGGACAGGCCGAGGGAAAACATGAAGGTGAACGCCGCGCACGAGAGCGCGATCTGGTGCGCCGCCAGGGGCACCGCCCCCAGCCAGCCCATCATGATCGTGGCGGCGCCGAACGCCCACCCCTCGAAGAGCAGGCTGCCCGAGACCGGCAGCCCGACGTGGAGCATGCGCCGCAGCCGGTCCCAGGACAGCGGCGCAAACCATCTCCTCGGCCAGGCCGCGCGCATCGCCGGGTCCAGCCGCAGCCAGGTGAAGATGACCGCCGTGCCAAGGATGCGCGACACCAGCGTCGAGATCCCCGCACCGGTGAGCCCTAGGCGCGGGGCCCCCAGGTTGCCGTAGATGAAGATCCAGTTCAGGAAGACGTTGAGCGCGACGCCGCAGAGGACCACCAGCATCGGCACCCAGGGGTGGCCCATCGACTCGGCAAACTGGCGCAGGGCGAGGTAGGCCAGCACCGGCACGAGGGACAGCCCGAGCAGCGTGAAGAACGGGTTCACGGCCGCCAGGACCTCGGGCTGTTGGCGGAACCACACCAAGTGGGCGCTCACGCCGAGGATGAGGACGACCTCCAGGGCGCCGGAGGCGACCGCGAGCGCGAGGCCGTGCCTGAGGAACTCACCCGCCTCGTCGTGGCGCCCCGCCCCCCTGGCCCTCGAGGCAAACACGGCAACGGGCGTGAGCAGGCCGACCCCGACGATGAAGAAGAGGTTGAAGACCCCGACGCCGAACGAGGACGCCGCCAGCGGCACCGCCCCCGTGCGCCCGATCATCACGCTGTCGGCAATCCCCATGAGCATCTGGCCCACCTGGCCGATGACAATCGGGACCGCCAGGAGCAGCGTGGCGCGCGATTCGCGGATGACCTCCTTCATTCGAGAGATCTACCTCGGGCCGGCGGGCGATGTCCACCGATACCTTTGGCGGCCGCCTTCTGCCCGGGCCGCCCCGGGGCGCGCGAGCCTCAGCGCACCTTGCGCACGCGGATCGCATACGCCTTGGCGGCGGCGTCCGGCGCCGTGAAGCGGACGACCTCGGTCGAGCCCCCGGCTAGCGACAGCACCTGCCACGGGGCCCCGGGCCCGACCGCGTTGCCCAGGTCGTCCAGGAACACACACTGAATCTGCACGCGCGTCGGCCCGCTCTCGCGGTTCTTCACGTTCGCGATGACCTCCAGCCTCCCGTCCCCGAGCGTGCGCTCCTGCAGGCCGGTGCAGTTGACCGCGGCGCCGGTCGCGGCGTCGAGCGCGGCGAAGCGGTCGGTGTTCTCGACCGTGAACTTTGTCGAGTCCCGGGGTGCCTGGGTTGCTGGGGAGGTCGCGCATCCCGCGAGGCACCCGAGGCCGCAGAGCGCCGCAAGGAGGGAGAAGGAGGGCCGCTTGGTCATACTTGGTCGGTTGTTCTGTTAGGGTATGCGCTGAGACTGCGCCAGCGCGGGTATGTTCAGTCATTATTCCCCCCCGTTCGTCAATCGTTTGCAAATCCCCGGCCGAGCCGCGGCGCTTGCGCCCGGGGGCTCATCCTGCGACGATCCCATAGGCCTCCCCGCCCATGACCCGCTTCGTCCTCGCGATCGACCAGGGCACGACCTCATCCCGCGCGATCCTCTTCGACAGCCGAGGGCGGCCCGTCGCCTCGGCCCAGCAGGAGTTCCGGCAGCACTTTCCCCACCCCGGCTGGGTGGAGCACGATCCCCGGGACCTCTGGGACACGTCGCGCGGGGCCGCCCTCGCGGCGCTCAGGAAGGCCGGCGCCGGCCGCGGGGACATTGCCGCCGTCGGCATCGCGAACCAGCGCGAGACCACCCTAGTCTGGGAGCGCGCCACGGGCCGCCCGATCCACAGGGCGATCGTCTGGCAGGACCGGCGCACTGCCGGGGCCTGCGCCTTGCTCGAGCGGGCGGGTCTCGGGCCCCTGTTCAGGCGCAGGACGGGCCTCCTGCTCGACCCCTATTTCTCGGGGACGAAGATCTCGTGGATCCTGGACCACGTCCCCGGCGCGCGCCGCAGGGCCGCCCGGGGCGAGCTCGCGTTCGGGACCGTCGACACCTGGCTGCTTTGGAAGCTCACGGGGGGCCGCGTGCACGCCACGGACGCGTCGAACGCCTCGCGCACGCTCCTCGCCGCCCTGGCCACGGGCTCCTGGGACGCCGAGCTGGCCCGGGCCCTGCGCGTGCCGGTGGAGGTCCTCCCCGATATCCGGCCGAGCAGCGGGGTCTTCGGCGAGATCGCCACCGTCGCTGCCCTGCGCGGCGTTCCCGTGGCGGGGATCGCCGGGGACCAGCAGGCCGCCCTCTTCGGCCAGGGATGCTTCCGGAGCGGGATGGCCAAGAACACCTACGGGACCGGGTGCTTCATGCTGATGAACACCGGCAGCCGCCCCGTCGCCTCGCGCCACCGGCTCCTCTCGACGATCGCCTGGCGGATCGGCGGGCGCACCGAATACGCCCTCGAGGGGAGCGTGTTCGTCGGCGGCGCGGTCGTGCAGTGGCTGCGCGACGGCCTCGGCCTGATCTCGCGCTCCTCGGACGTGGAGGCGCTCGCGGCGCGGGTCCCGGACAACGGGGGCGTCGTGATCGTGCCGGCGTTCGCGGGCCTCGGGGCCCCGCACTGGGACCCGGCGGCGAGGGGGGCGATCGTCGGGGTCACGCGGGGCACCACGGCGGCGCATCTCGCCCGAGCCGCGCTCGAGAGCATCGCGTTCCAGACGGCCGACCTGATCGGCGCAATGGAGGCGGACTCCGGGCGGCGGATCCGGGAGCTCAGGGTCGACGGCGGCGCGTCCGTCAACAACGCGCTGATGCAGTTCCAGAGCGACCTCATCCGGACCGCCGTCGTGCGCCCGCGGGTGACGGAGACGACGGCGCTCGGGGCGGCCGCCCTGGCGGGCCTGGCGGTCGGCTTCTGGAAGGACCGCTCCGAGGTCGCCGGGCTTGCCGGACGCGACCGCACGTTCCGCCCGCGGATGCCCCGGGCCGCGCTCGGGGGCCTGCGGGCGGCCTGGGCCCGCGCCGTGGGGACCGCGCGGCACTGGGCCGCGCCGTTCCAGTGACCCATTCTTTACCCATGAAGAAAATCATCGTTTCCATGCTCCTCGCGGCAGTTCCCGCGCGGATTCTCGCCGGCGAGTTCCCCGGCGCGGACGACCTGGTCGCCCGGCGGGTGCCCTGGCTCAGGGACCGCGTGCGGTTTGAGCGGCTGGCGGGCGCCCCGCTGGACGCGTTCGAGCTGCGCGGCGACGGCGGCGGGCTGGTCGTCCGGGCCTCGGGAGCCAACGCGGCCGCGGCGGGCCTCGGATGGTACCTGAAGTACTGGTGCCACCGATCGATGTCCCACATGGGGGACAACCTCTCCCCCGTCGGGACCCTGCCGCTCCCCGACAGGCCCGTGAGGATCGACGCGAACGCGCGCTACCGCTACGCCCTGAACTACTGCACGTTCAACTACACGATGAGCTTCTACTCCTGGGCCGACTGGGAGCGCGAGCTCGACTGGATGGCGCTCAGCGGCGTGAACCTGATGCTGGTCGCGAACGGCGAGGAGGCGGTCTGGCGCGGCACGCTCCGGCGCCTGGGGTGCTCGGAGGCGGAAATCGCAGCGTTCATCCCCGGCCCGGGCTACACGGCGTGGTGGCTGATGGGGAACCTCGAGGGCTTGGGCGGGCCGATGACGGCCGCGATGATCGACCGGCGATGCGAGCTCCAGCGCAGGATGATCGCGCGCATGCGGTCCCTCGGCATCGAGCCGCTCATGCCCGGCTTCTACGGGATGGTGCCGGCGTGCCTGAAGGCCAGGCTCAAGGCCCACATCGTCGCCCAGGGCGACTGGAACGGGGGGCGCCGCCCCGACATCCTCGATCCGACCGACCCCGAATTCGCCCGGATCGCCGGCATATACTACGAGGAGATGGGAAGGCTCTACGGCGCGGACCTGCGCTTTTTCTCCGGCGACCCGTTCCACGAGGGGGGCGTGATGGCCGGCGTGGACCTCGGGCGCTCCGGGGTCGCGATCCAAGCGGCCATGCAGAGCCGCTTCCCCGGCGCCGTGTGGGTCCTGCAGGGCTGGATAGACAACCCTCGCAGGGAGCTCATCGCCGCCGCCGACAGGTCGCACGTGCTTGTCCAGGAGCTGTTCGGCGAGCAGACGCACAACTGGGAGACGCGCCGGGGCTATGAGGGCACGCCGTTCGTCTGGTGCTGCATCGACGACTTCGGCGAGCGGCCCGGGCTCTTCGGCAAGCTGCAGCGGTACGCGGACGAGACCTACCGCGCGCGCACAGGCGAATTCGGCCGGTACATGCAGGGCGTAGGGATCATGCCCGAGGGCATCGACAACAATCCGGTCGCCTACGACCTGGTGCTGGAGCTGGCCTGGCGCCCCGAGCATGTCGACGCAGCCAAGTGGCTCGAGGGCTACGTCCAGTACCGCTACGGCCGGCCCGACCCGGACCTCGACGGGGCGTGGGCCCTCCTACTGCAGACGGCCTACGGCAACATCAACGGCGGCATCCCCGAGAACGTGCTCTGCTCGAGGCCGCAGCTGCCGGCCCATCCGGTGACGACCTGGGGCAGCCTGGACATCGGCTACGACCCGGCCGTGTTCGCGCGCGCGGTCGACCTGTTTGCGCGGGCCGGGGACAGGTTCAGGGGCGTCGAGACGTACCGCCTGGACCTCGTCGCCTTCAGGACGCAGGTCCTGTCGAACGAGGCCTGGCGCGTCTCGGCCGAGCTCGCGTCGGCCCTCGGGGCCGGGAACAGGGCCGCGTTCGAGGAGGCCGCCGGCCGTTTCCTTGGCCTGGGCCGGGCCACGGACGAGCTCCTGGACACCGAGGCGTTCTACCGGCTGGCCACCTACCAGGCCCAGGCGCTGCGTTACGGGGCGAGCCCAGAGGAGAGGCGAAACTGCCTGCGCAACGCGATGATGCTCATAACGTATTGGGGAGACAATGACAGGAAGCTGGAGGAGGTCCACGACTACGCCTACAAGGCGTGGGCGGGGATGATGAGGCCGTACGACCTCAGGCGCTGGGAGATGTACCTTGAGTACCGGCGCAGGCAGTGGGGCGCCGGCAACGCCCCGGCGCCCGATTTCTTCGCGTTTGAGCACAAGTGGGTCGACGACACGTGCGCGGCCGTGTCGGCCGGGGCCCCGTAGGAATTGTGGATTGTGTCGGGCTTGAAAGCCGCTTTCATGGGGACAAGCCACTGAGCACATGAACAGATCCCTCCGATTCGGCCTGGTGCCGATAGCGCTCGCGCTCGTCGGCGGCCTCAGGGCCGACGACCAGGCCGCCCCCGCGCAGCATCCCGACGACGTAGCAACCCTGCGCGCGGACAACAAGCAGCTCTCGGACGAACTGGCTGCGGCGTGGAAGGAGGCCGACCGGCTCAAGGCCGACCTTGCGGCCGCCCAGGCGGCGGCGGCCAAGAGCTCGGACGAGGCGTCGGACCTGAGGAAGCAGCTCGACGCCTCCAAGGCGCAGGCCCCGAAGGCCGAGGTCGCGCCGGCACCGGCGCCGGCGGACTCCGATGCGGCGAGGCAGCTCGCCGACGCCCAGGACAAGCTCGCGATGTCGCTGAGGAGCTTCACCGTCGTCCAGGACGAGAACACGCAGCTCAAGGCCTCGCTGGAGAAGGCCAACACCGACAGCGCCTCGGTCAGCCAGCAGCTTGACGCCGCCCGCGCGTCGATCGCGTCGCTCCAGGCGCAGGCCTCCGCCACGGCCCAGGTCGCTGCGCAGGTCGAGCCCCTTCGCTCGGAGCTCAGGCAGTCCCAGGACGAGGCGAGCCGGCTCGCCATCGAGAACGCCCAGTTCCGGACGCGCCTCGCCCTCCAGTCTCCCGGCCCCGGCGCCACCAGGCCGTCCCCCACGCGCCCCGGGCAGGCTTCGGCGGTGGGGGCGCCCACGGCCCCGTCCGGGGCCGCGGCCGCGACGGCCGCCCCCGCGCCGAGGACCCACGTGGTCGTCGAGGGGGACACCCTGACGAGGATCGCGCGCAAGTACTACGGGTCGTCCAGCCGGTGGGAGGACATCCTCAACGCGAACCGCGACACCGTGAAGGACGAGAAGAGCCTCGTCGTGGGGAGCACGCTCAAGATTCCCTGAGCGGCGGCCTCCGGCCCCCTGAAGTCGTCCCGCGGCTGAAATGGAAGGTTACCCGCCCGGCGCCGCGCGCCACCAGATGGGAAACACCCAGCCGGAGCCCGCGCTGGCAACCCAGTTCAACGGCGTGTCCGTCGTGGCGAAGGCCAACGTGTATTTCGACGGGGGCGTCGTCAGCCACACGATACTGCTCGCGGACGGGCAGAGGAAGACCCTCGGGCTGATCCGCCCGGGCTCCTTCCACTTCAACACGGACGCCCCCGAGCGCATGGAGATCGTCGAAGGGACGTGCCGCGTCACGATCGACGGCTCGGCCGAGGCGAGCACCCAGCAGCCGGGCTCGCATTTCCAGGTTCCCGGAAAGAGCGGCTTCCTCATCGAGGTGGACAGCGGCGTCTGCCAGTACATCTGCTCGTTCCTGCGTTGAGGCCCGCCGGCGCCGCGCCCGCCGGCCGCGGCGTGTCAAGGGAGGGATCCACGCCGAATTTCACCTCGGGGAAGCGGTTTGCCCGGTCGAATCCCGAAAAGGGCCCTCATAATGCGCCGCCTTCACATGGCCGGTTTTACCAATATTTTTACACAACATGGCCCAGCGGGTTAAGAGAGTCTCCCATGATGCAGTAGGATGGCTAATCTAACAACTTGCTTTTCTATAGCAGGTTACTCAATGATGCGATCGATATGGCGGCAATGTGCCCGCCTAGGGACTCCAGAATCACCGATCTTATGCCCCAGATTCCGGATCTGAGCCGGATTTCTTTACATTTTTTTCCCAAAACTTTACGCTGCAAGTCTCTCCCGGCGTGCCTTCGTTCGGGGAAGTCTGCAGACTCAAGGTGGCCAGTAAGCGCGGCCAATTCATAAATGCATTCATCATTCAGAGCCGCTTGCAAGGGATTCACGTTGGTTGAGATAATGATAGTCGTAGTCATCATCGGCCTCCTGGCCACGATGGCTATCCCCGCTTTCCAGCGCGTCACGCAGGCGTCGCAGGACAAGGCGGTGCTTAACAATGCCCGGCAGCTTTCGTCCGCGGCAGACCAGTACTTCATGGAGTCGGGCGTGTCGACCGTAACCCTTTTCGACCTGATCGGCCCGACCACCTACATCAAGGCTCTCAACTCTATCGCCAACGAGGCCTACCCGGCGGGCTTCTCCCAGGGCACGACGATCACGGTCAATTCAGTCGCGGGAATCCGCACGATCACCTACCTGAACTGACGCCTACCGCCCCCAGCGGAACCTCGGCGAGCCCAGGCCCGAGTCGTCCTCGCCCCTGTTGAAGACCCTCACTGCCGAGGACGCCAGGACGACCACCGTCAACGCGAGCGCGCCCAGCGAGAGCGGCACGGGGAAGTAGAACTCCCCGAGCACGGAGCCGCGCATGAGGTCGACCGCGTACGCGACCGGGTCGAAGTGCGCGGCGACCTTCATCCAGCCGGGAGCGGCCCTCAGCGGGTAGAGCCCGCCCGACAGGAAGAACATGGGCAGGAGCACCGCGTTGCTGACGACCGGGAACACGGTGGTCGAGCTGAACCGGCAGGCGATGGCCACGCCGATCGTGGAGAATGTGACGGCGGCGAGCGCCATCGCGCCGATCATCTCGATGGTCTCGAGGGCGCTCAGTGACGCGCCCGCGAGCGGGGCGAAGGGAAGGAGGATCATGCCCTGGACGAGCGACTGCAGGGCGCCGGCGACTATCTTGCCGACGGCGATCGCCGGCCTGGGGATCGGGGCGACGAGCACCGCCTTGAAGAACCCGATCTGGCGGTCGAAGACGATGGCGATCGCCGCAAACGACGCCGAGAATAGCAGCGAAAGCCCCATCGTCCCCGGAAAGATGAAGCGCCTGTAGTCGAGGCCGCCCATCCTCGAGCTCGCGCCGATCCCGGCGCCGAGCACGAAGAGGTAGAGGAGCGGCTGGACCAGCCCCGCCACGAGGCGCGTGCGGTCCACCCAGGCCCGCTTCAGGTCCAGGATGACGATGGCGGCTATACCGCGCATCATGGCCTGCCTCCCCCCTCGAGCCCGCGGCCGGTCAGCTTGAGGAAGACGTCCGCCAGGCTCGGGGCGTGGACCTCGGCGCGCTCGACCCTCACGGGGAGATGGCGCAGGATCTCCGGCAGCACGGCGGCGGGGTCGGAATGCAGAAGCACGATCCCCTGGCCCCCGGGCTCCGGGGCGAACCCGTGTTCTACGAGCCAGGCGCGCGCGCGCACGTCGTCATCCGTCGTCAGGCTCACGATCCCGCCGCCAAGGCGCGCCTTCAGCTCGCGCGGCGTCCCCAGCGCCACGATGAGGCCGCAGTCGATCAGCGCGATCCTGTCGGCCACGTCAGCCTCCTCCATGTAATGTGTCGTGAAGAACACCGTCCGCCCGGCCTCGGCGAGGCCGCGCACCTGGCCCCAGAAGACCCGGCGCGCATCGACGTCCAGCCCGAGGGTGGCCTCGTCGAGGAAGAGGATCCGCGGATCGGTGACGAGCGCGCGGGCCAGCTCGAGCTTCCTGCGCTGTCCCCCCGAAAGCTGCATCGCGCGCCTGTCCGCGATGTTCGCGATGCCGAGCTGTGCCAGGACCTCGGACGCCCGCTTGCGCGCGCCGGCGAGCGAGAGGCCGTAGAGCAGGCCCATCAGGAAGAGGTTGTCGCGGCCGCTGAGGCGCTGCTCGATCGCCGGCTCCTGGAAGACGATCCCCATCTCGCGCCGGATCGAGTCCCTCTGCCCGACCACGTCCCTGCCGAGGACCCAGGCGAGGCCGGAGGTCGGAGCGCGCAGGGTCGCGAGGATCGAGAAGAGGGTGGTCTTGCCCGCCCCGTTCGGCCCGAGAAGGGCGAACATCTCCCCCCGCTCCACGCGGATGTCCACGCCACGAAGCGCCTCGACCCTGCCGTAGTGCTTCACGAGCGCCCTCACGTCCACCGCGGCCGTCGTATCGTCTGCGGGTCTCGCCGGGGCTGTCGACATCGCGCTTGTGAAAGCGAGGGCGGGCGGGATGGCAACACGTCTTTTCCCAGAATGCCGTGTTGCCATGGCGCCCCGCGTGCGTTTGGTCGTTTGGCAACCCCAATGCGGAGCTACATCTACGTCCTCCTGCTCGGCGCCGCGCTTCTGACCCTCGCGCTCGTCGTGCGCTCGGGGATGTTCGCGCGCAAGAACCCGGGCGAGCCGCTAAACGCCGCGATGCGGGCGGCCCTGGCCCAGACGACCCCCGAGCTGTCGGAGGAGGACGCGACCCTGATCAGGAGGCAGTATCCGACCGCGTACACGTCACCATCCGGCCTGATGTACCTGAGCCGGGCGCCCGGCACCGGCACGGCGACTCCGAAGGTCGGGGACACGGTGGTCGCGAACTACGTCGGGCGCCTTCTTGACGGGACCCCCTTTGACAGCTCGATCGCCCACGGCGGGCCCGTGACTTTCCAGGTCGGCGTGGGCAAGGCGATCAAGGGCTGGGACGAGGCCTTCCTCACGATGAGGAAGGGCGCAAAGAGGACGCTGATCATCCCCTACTGGCTCGGATTCGACGGGCCAAGCCGCCCGCCGTCCGTCCCGTACAAGGCGACGGTCGTGTTCGACGTCGAGCTGGTGGATTTCCGCTGACCGGCTACTCGTGGTAGCGGGTCATCGGAGCGTGCAGCTTGTCCACGAGGCCCGGGTCGAACATGTGGAACCTCGAGTCGATCTCGGGGGCGCTGAATTGCGCGGCCAGCAGCCCCGCGGCCACGAGGGTGCCCTTAGCCAGCTTCCGCGCCGCCTGGCGCCGCCCCTTGGCGGGTGGCGTCGGGCGCTTCATGGGCGTCCGCGACCGGCCGGGACGCGTTTCCGGGTGGTGTTCCATGGGCTTGCGCTCGTGAGTGCGACAGCCGGGGAACCGGTTCGTTCCGCTAGAGCCCCGCGTAGCCGCCGTTGCGCTTGATCCAGGCCTCGGCGGCCCGCCAGCCGGGGAACACCGCCTCCACGCACGCCCAGAACCGCGGCGAGTGGTTCATCTCGCGGAGGTGCATGAGCTCGTGGTGGATGATGTAGTCCCGGACGGTCTCGGGCGTCAGTATGAGCCTCCAGTTGAGCGAGACCGCCCCCGATGCGGTGCATGATCCCCAGCGCGAGCGCTGGTCGCGCACCGAGACCCGCGACAGGTTCACGCCCGTCTGGGCCGCGAGCTCCCATGCGCGGGCGGGCAGCTCGACCTTGGCGAGACGGATGAAGCGGGACTCAAGCGCCGGCCGCAGGTCATCCTCGAGCCTCGGCACCCGGAAGACGTCGGACCCGAGGCACACCGACGGGCGGCTCCCCGCGCAGGCGCACCGTATCTCGGCGAATTCCCCCCGCCAGAGGACGCGGGTCCCGAGCGCCCATACCTCCGCGGCGCGCGGCCTTCGCCGCTGGCGCTCCCGGGCGCGTTCGAGCCACTCGCGGTTGAGCTCGACGAAGCGCTCGGCTTCGCGCAGCGATCCGCGCACGGGGATAGTCGCGACCGCGACCCCGTCCCGCTTCAGGGAGAGCCTGTAGGCGCGGGCGCTTGCGCTCCGCCTGAAGACGATCGCGTCCCTCGGCCCGTCCGCGGCGGCAGGCGGCGCCCGGTGCACGCCGTGCTCGGGCGCAAACTGCCCGAACCAATCATGCTGCTTCCAGTCGGTCACGTCGGCATTTCCGGCGTCGGTTCTTGACGGGCTCGGCGGCCGGGTCGAGGGCAAAGCGAGCGCGCTCGCGCGACCGGATCCGCCCCGCCCCGCCCCGGCTCGGGCCTGCCGGGCCCCGGGGCCCGCCCGCCGTCACGCGGGCACTCCGGCCTGCCGGCGCAGCCCCAGCGCCCCGCCGAGGGCGACGAGTCCGACGCCGATCGCGAGGACCCAGGCGGCCCGCGCGAGCATCCCCTCGGCCATCCACGAGAACAGTCCAACCTCGACAGGGTCACGGAACGCGAAGGCCCCGCCCCCCGGCGGAACCTCGACGACGACGCGGACGCCCGGCCCCGAGCCCGCGAGGAGTCGCGCCGCATGCCACCCGCCCGCCGGTCCCTCGAGGCGGATCGGGCGGCTCCTGCCGTCACCCGATTCCAGATATGCAACCGCCGGGCCGCCGAGGTAGGGCAGCTCGATGACCGGGAGCCGCCCCTCCGGCAGCGGCCGGCTCACGAACCTCGCCGGCCCCCCGGCAGCGGCCCACTCCGCCGGCCCCGAGAAGCCGCGGGACTCGGGCGATTCGCGCAGGGCGAGCGGCGGCCGCAGCTCCTTTGGCAGGAGCTGCCTGATCGTCGGGTACGAAAGCATGAGCGCCAAGGTCCAGGGATCTTTGTAGGGCAGCTCGGCCGGAGGTGCCGACATCAGCAGCTCCCTGTCGCCCGTGGCGACGTATCCTCGCACCCGGCGGGCCTTGGCGGCCTCGAGGGTCCGGTAGCCTCCGAGGTCGGTCACCGCCCGGACGGACACGCCGGCCAGGCCCACGCCGAACACGACGATCCAGAGCGAGGCGATCGCAACGGAGAACCGCCGCCCGTCCAGGAGCCTGACAAGCGCGACCGAGTTGGCGACAAGGCTGATGGCGTACAGGTCGCCATAGCGGGGGATGCCGAGGATCTGCGCGCGGCCATAGGCGAGGGAGGCCATCTGCATCCAGCACCAGATCCCGAGCCCAAGGAGGGCCGGGTCGCGGCCGCCCGGCCGTCTTCCCGATGCCAGTCCGATGGCAAGGATTGCCATGGGAAGCTGAAGACACACGGCGGTCGGCAGGTACCAGCCGATGGGCCGGCCAAACGCGGCCGCCGACAATCGCAGCCATGCGCCCAACGACCCCGCCTTGTAGACGGACGCTGCGGGAACGTTGTGGACAAGGAGCACGCCGACCAGGCAAAGGACGCCGAGGAGGCCTGCGGCCCAGCTTTCGGCCCGCGTCATCCTCCGCCGCCGCGCGGCCCCGAGGGCGAGGACGACCAGGACCGCCGCAGCCGCAAGGAAGCCCGAGGCCATGGTGCCGAGCCCGAGGACCCCGACCGCGTAGCCCGCCCACCAGCGCCGGTCCAAGGGCTCGGACGTGAGGCAGAGCCAGACGTGCCCGAGCGCGGCCCAGCAGAGGAAGTAGAACTGGGACTGAAACCCGCCGAGCGTGTTCTCCCAGGCGAAAGGGCCCATGAACACGCCGAGGACCACGGTTGCCGGCACGGCGAGCCAGGCGCCCCTTGCGAAGCCCGCAGCAAACGCGACCAGTGCGCCGGCAAGCCCGGCGTGGATCAGCGCGTTGACGGTCATCTCGAGACGGGGATCCCACTGGCGGTTTGCAAGCGTCAGCGAGAAGTTGACGAGCCGCGTGAAGACGATCCGGTGCTCGTTGTGAGGCACCCAGAAGTACTTCGCCTTGAGGTGGTGGTCGGCCTGGGGGATGTAGAGCAGCTGGGCCTCGCCCATCCATTGGTCGTAGGTCGGCACGGGGCTCCCGTCGTCGCGGATGAGCAGGAGCTTCGTCCCGAACACGGCCGCGATGACGCCGGCGATGACGAGGGCCAGCACCATCCTCCGGGGGGCGCTGGCCGCTGGCACGCCGGAATCCTTCATCCTACGACGCTCTCCCAGTCGGCAACTTAGGCAATTCCCGATTTGGGCGTGCCCAGCCGGGGGCACATCGGGGTCGAGTTCACCGATGGCGCGCTAGAGCGTCTTGCGCGCCGCCGGAAAGACCGCGGGGCTCGCATGGCCCGCGGCGTCGAAGGCCTCGACGCCGAAGACCGCGTTGTCCTTCGACACGCCGCGCACCGTCGCGCGCGTCGCGTCCTTGGCCACGTCCATCGAGTGCTCCCAGTACGGGGACGTCGTCTCGCGCCAGACGATCCTGTAGCCGGCGAGGCCGGGTTCGGGGCTCGGATCCCACCTGAGCGTCGTGTCGTTCTCGAGGCGCGCCGCCTCGACCTGCACGCCGCGGGGCGGGCCGGGGGCCCGGGCAAGGACCGCGAGCGCCGCCGCGTTCACCCGCGCGACGTCGGCCGCGTAAGCGAAATCGAGGCGCTCCGGGGTGTCGCCGTACTGCACGCCGCCCTCCTCGCGGACGTTCTGGTGCTGGTGCCGGAAGTCCTCGGCGGGCTCGGTGAACCTGACCGCAGGGTAGCCGTTCTCGAGGAACGGGAGCTGGTCCCCTCCCCTCAGGTACCGGTCCGCCCTGTAGATTATCTCCACCCTCATCGACGGGACATAGGCGGCGGCGATCTCCCTCACCGCGCGGGCGAGCTCGCGCGGCGGGGTGTCGTTCTCGCCGCCGTCCTTGAGCAGCTCGACCAGGCTGTCGGAGGGCGACGGCACCGGTGGGACGCCCTGGGCAAAGAGCCGCACCGTGCCTCGGTCGACACCGCCCCGCTCGGACCGGCTGCTCCCGACGATGTCGTTGTTCAGCACCGCCTCGATGCCGGCCCGCCTCTCCCTGGCGGCCCGCGCCCAGTGCGTCGACCCGTAAAGGCCCTCCTCCTCGCCCGAGAACGCGATGAACGCGATCGTGGCCCCGAACCTGTAGTGGGACATGACCCGCGCGAGCTCGAGGACCTCCGCCGTACCCGACGCGTCGTCGTCCGCGCCTGGCGCGGGGCCCGCCGCGTCGAGGGGGTTCGTCGCCCGCGAGTCGTAGTGCGCGCTCACGACGAGGATCCTGCCGCCCGGGTCCGGGTCGGTCCCGGGCAGGGTCGCCACGATGTTCGATATCTGGGCCCCCTGCGGGAACCGGGGCGGGGCCGGTGGCTGGTCAAAGGTGTCGAGGTCGACGTTGAGCCGCCCCCCCGCCTGGGCCGACGCCCTGCCGAGCTCCGCGCGAATCCAGGACATCGCCCCGCCTATCCCGTCGCCGCTGGGAAGCGGGTCGGAGAGCGTGTGGCGCGTCTTGAAGCTGGCCAGGACGAAGATCGACCTCTGGATCCGCTCCATGGAGATGGCGGAGACGATCTCCCGGATGTCGGGGTCGGCGGGGGCGCCCGGGGCCGGCGGAGGGGCCTGCGCGGCGAGGACCGGAGCCGCCAGCGCCGCTGCGAATAGGAACTGGGCGCTGGCGCGCATGGGAATCGAGTGAGCGCAGCCTCCGGGCCGAGTCAAGGGGCGTTAGCGGCCTATCCCGGATCCCTGGTCGCTACGGCGCGCAGGCATGGGCCACCCCGCGGCAAGAGGGACCGGGCACCCCTGCCCGGTCCCTCCCTATGCCGCGGGATACCTCCTGCGGTACACAATCACCCCCAAAAGGCAGATTCCGGCCAGGATGGCGCCGTAGGCGGCAGGCTCCGGCGCCGGCGAGATCTCGCTGTCGTAGCTGAGCCAGCCGGTGCTGGCGCTCGTGTAGCCGTTGAAGGTCACCTGGGTCTCCGGACCCACGCCCCTGGTGCCGAGGGTGGCCCCGGTCCAGTTCTGGGCGTAGAAGTAGTCGACCTCGTTGGTCCAGTTTTCGACCGTCAGCGTGGCGCCCGCGTCGACCGTGAAGTCGCTCGCGTTCAGGATCGAGGAGCCGCTCCCGAAGTCGATGATCGCGTTGCCGCTGATCACCAGGTTTCCGACCGAAAGGTCAGACCCGTCCACGAACAGCGTGCTGCCTGTGCCCAGGGTAAGCGTGCCGATGGACGGCAGCGTGCCGGTGACCTCGAGCTCGCCCGAGGTTACGGTCGCGCTCCCTCCGAAGTTGAGGGTGTTGGCGGTCAGGTCGAGGGTGCCCGCCCCGAGGAGGGTCAGGCTCCCGGTGCCGCTGATCAGGCCCCCGTAGGTCAGCGTCGTGCCCGAGGCCACGCTTATGGTGCCGCCGCTGCCGGCGCCCGAGCTGACCGACATCCCGCGGGCCGAGTTTAGCGTGAACGAGGCCGTGGTGGCCAGCGTGCCGCCGTTGAAGTTCAGCTGGCTCGCGGTGGCCGTGGCGGGCGGCGCGCCGAGGTTGTTGTCCGCCTTGATGCTCAGAGTGCCGGCGTTCAGATTGGTTGCCCCCGTGTAGGTGTTGGCTCCCGAAAGCACGAGGGTGCCCGGGCCGTTCACGGTCAGGGCCCCGGCGCCCGCCACGATGCCGCCGTAGGTGAGGGTCGTGCCCGAGGACGGGCTGAACGCGCCGCCGCCCGCGTTAAGCGTGATCCCCCGGTTGCTGTTGAGCGTAAAGGTGGACGTCGTGTCGAGCGCGCCGCCGTTGAAGTTGAGCTTGTTGGCCGTGGCCGTCCCCGGTGCTGCGCCCAGGTTGGCGTCCGCGCTTACGCTGAGGGCCCCGCCGTTAATGTTCATGACCCCCGAATAGGTGTTGGTCCCGCTCAGCGTCACGGTACCCGCGCCCTCCTGGGTGACAACACCGGTGCCCGAGATCACCTTTGAGATCGTGGCGGCGGAGCCCTCGTCCAGGATCAGCGTACCGTTGTCGGCGATCGTTCCGGCGACGGTACCGTTGGTCGTCCCGTCGCCCAGCTGCAGGTTGGCTCCGCTGCTGATCGTTGTCGCGCCCGTGTAGGTGTTTGTCCCGTTCAGGGTTAGCGTCCCGGTGCCGGCCTCGGTCAGATTGCCGGCCCCGGAGATCACTCCCGCAAAAGTGGTCGAGGTGTTGTTGCCGCCCGTCGTGAGCGTGGTGGCGCTGGATCCGATCGTGATGGAGCTCGTCGTGCTGGCGCTCGCGATGGAGCCCACGGTGTTGCTGTCGCCGGACGTGATGGCGAGGACGCCGCTGTTGTTGATGGTGACGGCGCTCAGGGTGCCCAAGGCGCTCGCGTTGCTTGCCGTGAGGGTTCCGCTGTTGATCGTGGTCGCCCCGGTATAGGTGTTGGCTCCGGAGAGCGTCGTCTTGGACGACCCGTTCTGGGTGACCGCGCCGGTGCCCGAGATGACCGTCGAGACCGTGACTGCGGAATTCTCGTCGAGGAGCAGGGTCCCGTTGTCGGTGATGCCGCTCGTGTCGGCGACGGTCCCGTTGGTCGTCCCGTTGCCGAGCTGCAGGCTGGCCCCGCTGCTGATCGTCGTCGCGCCCGTGTAGGTGTTGGCGGCCGCGAGCGTCACAGTGCCCGGGCCCTCCTGGGTGACGGCGCCGGAGCCCGAGATCACCTTGGAGATCGCGGCGGCGGAGCCCTCGTCCAGGATCAGCGAGCCGTTGTCGGCGATGGTTCCGGCGACGGTCCCGTTGGTCGTCCCGTCGCCCAGCTGCAGGTTGGCCCCGGTGTTGATCGTCGTCGCCCCCGTGTAGGTGTTGGCCCCGGTCAGGGTGAGGGTCCCTGTGCCGGCCTCGGTCAGCTTGCCGGTCCCGGAGATCACACCCGCAAACGTGGTCGAGGTGTTGTTGCCGCCGGTCGTGAGCGTGGTGGCGGCGGACCCGATCGTTATCGAGCTCGCCGCGCTGCTGCTCGCGATGGAGCCCACGGTGTTGCTGTCGCCGGACGTGATGGCGAGGACGCCGCTGCCGTTGATGGTCACGGCGCTCAGGTTGCCGAGGGCGCTCGCGTTGCTCGCCGTGAGCGTGCCGCTGTTGATCGTGGTCGCCCCGGTATAGGTGTTCGCCCCGGAGAGCGCGACGGTCGCGCCGCCCTGGGTGATTCCGCCGGCGCCCGAGATGATCTTCGCGAACGTGATGGTGCCGGATTCGTCAAAACTCAGCGTGCCGTTGTCGGTGACGCCGCTTGTTCCGGTGATGTTTCCGCTGGTCGTCCCGTTGCCGAGCTGCAGGTTGGCCCCGCTGTCAATCGTGGTCGCGCCCGTGTAGGTGCTGGTCCCGGTGAGCGTTAGCGTGCCCGCGCCCGAAGCCTCGAGGCTTCCCGCCACCGATCCCCCGTTCGCGATGACGCCGGCGAAGTTGACCGCGCCGCTCCCGGCGACCACCAGCGCGTAGCCCGACGTGCCGGAGCCGAGGTTCACGTTGCCGTTGAAGGTCATCGCCCCGCCGTTGTTGGTCCAGGTCTGGGAGCCTGCCAGGGTCGTCGCGTTGAAGAACGTGACGGTGCCCGAGTCCGAATTCGTGATCCCGGAGGTCAGCGTCAGCGTGTTGGTGTTCTTGGTCGCGGACGTGTCGAACGTGTAGTTGTTCGCGCCGCCGGTGCTGACGAACGAAAGCGATCCCGCGGTCGAGGTGGCCAGCAGCGTGATGGAGTTGTCCAGCCCCGAGGTGTTGTTGAACACCGCGGTGTTCGAGCTCGCGGGGACGCCCACGCTCCAGTTGCCCGCGGTGCCCCAGAGGGCCGACGAGGTGCTCGTCCAGTTGTCGATGACCAGCTGCGCGCAGGCGGGCGCCGCCCAAACGCACGCCGCGGCGATCATCAAGCCCGTTTTTCTCCGAAGGGTCATTGGCGGGGCGCCCACGGGTTGAACCGATCGGATGACCTGGAGCCGCGCCCCGTCCCGAAGATCCCGGCGTGCGCCTCGCCGGCGGGCGGGGGCCGGCGCAGGGGGTGCCCGTGGACCGGGGGATCGTAGACCAGGCCGGGCGCCCTGAAGACGTGCTGCGCCGCGTCGTGGCGCACGGCGTGTCCGTCGACGCGCCCGTCGAGATCGCCCGGGAATCGCACCGCCTCCTTCACCATGCTCCGCTCGCCGCCGCCAATCCCCGCAACCCAGGCCCAGACGCGGCGAACGGCCTGGGCGATGACAGCGACCGGCGTCGGCCGGAACCTGCCGCTAAATGCTGTGGGAGCGAATTTCACGGCGCCATCAGGATGGCTCAACTCGGGGGCGATTCCTAGGAAAAGCCACCCATATGCGTAGTTTCCAACCAATTATTGATGAAATTATTACAGTCTTTCTCCGGCACACCAGCCCGCCGGCCGCATGCTCCGCGGCTCCGGCCCGTCTGATTAGCGGGGCGACTCTTGAAAGACAATTGCGCTAATGGCTCCGCCTCCTGGCGGGCCTTCGATGCTGGCTTGAGGCCGGCAGCGGCAACGCCGATGCCATCCCCGACCGCGTTCGCTACTTCGAGGCTGGCCCCGGGCCTTCGGCCGCGACAGGCGGTCCGCGGAATGCGCGCTCGACTCGGTCGTTGGGATCCGTGCTCACGGGCTGGTCGCGCCAGAGCCAGCGCAACATCTCCGGCAGGACGGCGCCGCCCTGCTTCTGGCCGTGGTTGCCGATCCCCCACGTGTAGTTAACGTCGTAGCCCTTCCTCACCAGCTGCTCGACCAGGCGGACGTTCTGGTAGAACCAGTCCTTTTTCGGGTTCGTCGGGTTCCTGTTGTCGTTGCGGCCGTCCTGAAGGAATATCCGTATGGGCTTGCGCTCGCTGGCCGCCACGAGCTCCGGGTAGACGTTTTCCCCGCGGATGTCGGTGAAGCTCCCGACAAAGGTGAGCACCTTCCGGAAGCTGTCCGGCCGGAACCACGCGACACCGAAGGCGGCGCAGCCGCCGGAGCTCGCGCCCATGATGGCGTGCAGGTCGGGATCCGGGGAGATGTTGTAGGCCCTCCTCAGTTCCGGCATCAGCTCGTCCACGATCACGCGCGCGTACCTGTCGGTCGGGGGATTGTACTCGTCGGCCCGGATCGTGGTCCTGTCGCCCCAGTTGGTCGGGTTGGGTTCGGGCTGGTCCGGCCGGCGCCCCGGATTGATGAATACGCCGAGCATCACGGGGATCTCCCGGCGGTAGATCAGGTTGTCCAGGACATCCTGCGCCTGGACGTCGCCCGGCTCGGCCATCATCGCCTGCCCGTCGTTGAAGATCATGACCGGGGTCGGCCGCGCGGGATCGTACTGGGCGGGAACGTACACGAAGTAGGTGTGCTGGACACCGGGAAAGACCGAGGACGGCAGGTAGCTCGGCCCGAGAACCCGGCCCCTCGGCACGCCGGGCTGCGGCTGCGAATCCGGCCCGAGCCGGTAGTATGCGTCCATCCGGGGATCGCGGTCGCTCGGCGCCTGTGCGGACGGGGGCGGACCGGATGGCGGCTGGGCCCGGGCGCCCGCCGGGGCCAGGGCAAGGACAAGGAGGGCTGTCAGCGATCTCCGCGGAGGAATCGCCAGGTCGTGGGTGATGGAGGTCATGGGATTATGGAAGGTGGGCGGCACCGTGCGCCCCCATTTTCAGCACCAGACGTGGCGCGCGGTCAAACTCGCCGGCGTTTCTTCGATGAAAAAGAGGTTTCTCCACGGGAACCAAGCCGTCTCGGCCGCTCCACGATGCGGGGTCCTGCCAATACACGGACCGTGAGCCATGATTCAGCTCAGGACACCGCCACGAGAATAGTGGTGCCCCGATTTGGCCTCACAGTGCGGCCCGATCCGGTCGATGCCGGCGCGGGACCCGGCGTCGACCGCCTCAGATCCTCCGCCTTCCGTGGATCAGATGGGTAAATTTCCCCAAGGGCACGCGTTTGACAGTCTGCTCATTCGAGGGTGGGATCGCCGGGCAGCTTGATCTTACTGGTCCTCTGACCGCCCTTTTCACCGCGTCTTTTCTCAGGTGCCCAAGAGGATTCCTCCCACCACTTGCCTCTTGCAGTTCTCACAGCCCCGTTCGTGGCACTCGTTGCCGCTGGCCTCGCCGGCCTTGTCGCGGCAGGGCTGGTATACCTGCGCCGGGCACCGCGGATGAGCCCGCCCTTGTCCGCCGACCCTCCAGGGACCGGCGCCGCCACGTCCGACGAAGGTCGGTTGGTTTTCGACACACTCCAGCGGTCCAATGTCCTCATCTGGTGGGCCCGGGTGAAACGCGAGCGCTCCGCATACCGCTGGAAGATCCGGACGCCACCGCAGCTTCGCGACAGCCCCATCTACCGTTTGGCCTGCCTGGACAATGATCGCACCCTGTGGAGGGACGACTGCGCGCCCGACCGCGAAAAGACCAGGCTCACCGCCGAGAAGGCGCTCGCCGAGGGGAAGAGCGGATACGAGCAGCAGTTCCGCATCGCCGGACCAGGCGCCGTGCACTGGCTCAGCGAGGAGGTCGTGATCCGGCCGGCGGGGCCGGACGAGTGGGACATGGAGGGGGTCGTCATCGACGTAACGAAGCGCCACGAGGCCGAGGCCACCTACCGCGGCATCTTTGAGAATGCGCGGATCGGGATCTTCGCGACGAAGCCCGACGGAAGGATACTGGCCGCAAACCCCGCGATGGCGCGGATCTTCGGCTACGAGTCCGTCGAGAGCTCCATGCGCGAGGTAGCCAACGCGGAAAGTGGCTACGTAAACCCTGCGGCACGCGCCGACCTGCAGCGCCGGCTCAAGGAGTCCGGCAAGGTCGTCGACTTCGAGACCAAAATGGTCCGTCGCGACGGCACCCATATCCCGGTCCGGTTGAACATTCATGTGGTGCAGGATGGGCCGGGCGAACAGCACTACGAGGGGACGCTGGAGGACATGACCGAGCGCAAGCACGCCGACGCCCTGATCCGCGAGCAGAATGAGATCCTGTCCAAGTCGCACGAGGGCATCGTGATCGTGAATATGAAGGGCGAGATCGCCTTCTGGAACCTGGGCGCCGAGGAGATCTTCGGCTGGAATGCAGCCGAGGCGCTGGGCCAGGCGCCCGAGAAGCTGCTGGGCATGGACGATCTCGAGGCCCTGGCGGCGGTGCGCGCGGCCGTCGACGGCAAAGGGTTCTGGAACGGCGAGATCCGGATGAGGGACCGCAAGGGCCGCAGCCTGACAGTGGAGGCCCACACCACCCTCGTCCGGGACGAGGTGGGCCAGCCCAAGGCACGCCTCAACTTCCTGGCCGACGTCACCGAGAAAAAGCTTTTCGAGGAGAAATTCCTCCACGCGCAGCGCCTGGACACGATCGGCATGCTCGCAGCCGGCATCGCCCACGACCTCAACAACGTCCTCGCTCCGATCATGTTCGCGGCGCCGCTCTTGCGCGATGGCCTGTCGACGCCGCGCGACCTGAAGATCCTCGACACCGTCAACAAGAGCGCGATGCGAGGCGCCGGGCTCGTGAGGCAGATCCTCGGGTTTGCGCACAGTACCGCCAGCGAGCTCCAGCCCACGCAGGTGAAGCACATCGCGCGCGACATCA
>Ga0209415_10004930_pt1 | contig 24247 bp, 18 predicted proteins | sample PeaSoiSIISIP2007_FD_187696 | JGI IMG/M metagenome (GOLD analysis project Ga0209415, IMG submission 187696) | Peat soil microbial communities from Weissenstadt, Germany - SII-SIP-2007 (SPAdes) (version 2) | ecosystem: Environmental > Terrestrial > Soil > Wetlands > Peat | place: Germany... | reverse complement strand
ACCGGTGGGGGACGGCCCAGAAGTACGCGGTGGCGGGCGGCATCTACGCGCCGGACGCGGCGCTGCTCAACTACCCGATGGAGGTCGGCGGGCAGCCGGCTCCCCAGCGCTACTCGCTCATCTCGCTGAAAGGGTCGCTGCTCGCGGTGATCGGGGGCTGGTTCGCTTATCAGCCCTTCGATCAGCTCCAGGTCGGCGCGGGCATCCAGATGCTGACGGGGTTTTTGAAGACGACGGTCGACATCAGCGCGTGCGCGCCGGACAACTTCATGTGCGCCCAGGAAGACCCGGACTACGACGGGTTCACGCGCGTGAACGCGGGTCCGATCTTCGCTCCGAGCGCGAACGCGGGGGTGACGTGGATCCCGCTTCACGCGATCCGGATCGCGGTGAGCGGGCAGGGGCCGTTCGTGGTGAACTCGCCGGCGACGGTCGGTGTGACGATGCCGAACGCGGTGTTCTTCGACAACGCCGCGCAGCAGGGCAACCAGGGGCGGCTGCACATCGAGCTGCCGCCCGTGCTGAGGGCGGGCGTGGAGGTGCGGCCGCTCGATTCCGACGACCTCCGCGTCGAGGTCGCGTACGTGCGGGAGTTCTGGTCGGTGCAGAAGTCGCTCGACATCACGCCGCAGAACATTGCGATAACGGGCATCACGGGCTTCCCGAGCCCGTACGCGGTCGCCCCGATCTCGATCCCGCGCGGGATGGTCGACACGAGCTCGATTCGGCTCGGGGGCGAGTACGCGTTCGCGATGATGGGTGTGCAGTTCATGGGACGCGCCGGGGTCGCGTACGAGACAAGCTCGCTGCCGCTGGCGTACGTGAGCCCGTTCACGGTGGACAGCAACAAGGTCACGGCGTCGATCGGCGGGAGCATCGTCCTCGGGCCGCACTGGAGGCTGGACGGCGTCGTATCGCACGCGTTCGAGGCGGGCGTGAACGTGCCGCCGCAGGAGGCGGCGGTGCCGATCATCAACCCTGTGAAGGGAAACCCGACGCCGCCAGATTACGTGAACGGCGGCGCGTACTCGGTCAATCTGTGGGTGATAGGCGGAGGGCTTGAGTACAGGTTCTAGCTAGGGAGAGGCGTCGGAGGCGGCGTCGGATACCTCGGCACCCAAGGGCGGATAGTCGATGTATGGCGGCGGGACGGTCACCCCGGCGTCGAAACCCATTGGCAGCTTGTAGCCCTTGAAGAACGTCCAGAGCTGGCGCGACGCGTTGATCGAGGTGCTGGTGGGGCCGACGATGGCAGACGCGATGCCGCCACCCGGCAGTGCATTGATGTTCCCTCCAGGCCACGTGTGTCCGCCACCGGCGATGGTGCAAACGGTGACGACCGCGCCGCCCTGACAGCCGCTGAAGGTCTCGCAAGTGGCATCGCCGTTCGAGTACGTCTGCGCTGGCGGGCCGGAGCACCCGTCGGTCGTGCTCCAGAATGACACCGTCTCGGCGACGGACGCAAAGACCGGCGGCGCCGTGCCTGGATAGAGGACGCCCCAGTACGTTGCCGACGGAGAGCCGCCGTCGTACGGAACGAGCGGGTCCGCCGTTCCGTGGAACTCCATGACGGGGATGGCCCGCCCCGGCGTGCAGTCCTCGGGCGCGACGCCGAGGACGCCGGAGACCGGTCCAATCGCGGCGATGCGATCGGAGAGGTTGCACCCAAGGTTGTGCGACATGAACCCGCCGTTCGACATGCCCGTCGCGTAGACACGGTCGAGCGCGATGCAGCCCTTGGCTCCGACGTCGTCGATGAGCGACGAGATGAACGCGACGTCGTTGCGGGTCGTGTCGGTGAACTCGCAGCAGCTCCCCGCGTTCCACGAGACGGGCGAGCCGGCGCCATTGGGGTACGCGACGATGAAGTTCTCACTGTCCGCCACCGTGTCCATCTCGGACCACGCCTCTTGCTGCATCGCGCTAGAGAGGAACCCGTGCATGTTGATGACGAGCGGCGTCGGCTTGCCCGTGTACCCGGACGGTACGTGCAGGATGAAGCTTCTCATGAGGCCTCCGGACATGAGCTCTACCGTGCCGGAGGTGAGCGGCATGCTCGTGGCCTCGCATCCAGCCGAAGGCAAGTTGGTGTCGTAGGTTGGTCCGGCATCGGCGGCCCCTCCGACAGGACCCGACGACTTGATCGAACTCCCACAAGCCAGCGTGAAGGACGCGAGCATAGTGACGACGCCGGCCGCACCGGTGACGAAGCACTTCTTCTCGCGCAGCAAGTCGGTCTTCATGCTGGCCCCAGGCGCCAAGGCGGGTTTGGGTCGACGCTCGGCACTCGTTTGACGGATGGGGAACACGACGTATACGCCGCGAGGGCGGAGCCCAGGGCGGCCGACGCGAGAACGCGGGCGCGCGAGCCCCCGGCCATCATCTGAAGGTCGCCTGCATGAGGGCGACGTTGTAGAGGTTCCAGGTGGACATCGTGAAGCCGACGGTGAAGCTGCCGTCAGAGCCGGTGATCACGCCCGGCAGCATATACGAGCCGTAGAAGGCGCCGCCGCCGCTCATCCCGCAGTCCACGAACAGCTCTTGCCCCGTGCAGGTCGTGCCGCAGCAGTACGTCCCGAGGAACGCGGCGTTGGCCATGTCAGCGACCACCACGTCGCCGCTCCACGGCCCCTCGGGCTGGGACGCGAACCGCGCCACGATCTGGTTATTGCCCTGGTAGTTCTCCTCGGCGAGGAACATCCACTTGTCGATCGAGGCGAAGTAGCGCACTGACGTTTCGCCGTACCCGGGCACGTCGATGATCGGCGCGCCCTCCACAGTCCCCCATGTGCCGCTGGTCGCGTCGTAGAGCTCGAAGCCCCCGGCCGCCGCCAGCGCCGAGAGCGACTTGCGCGCCAAATAGACGGCGCTCGCCCGGTAGGCGCCGGTGCCGAACATGTACACGTAGCCGTCGCTCGCGGTCTCCGCCGCGATGTTCACGAAGTTGCCGTAGAGCGGACCGGCGCTATCGACGCGCTCGTCCACCGAGTAGAGGATCTGGTAACCGGGCGTCCCGCCCGTGGACGGCGACGACCACTGCGCCAGGTACGACGCCACCATCGTCGGATCGCTGTTCGAATCGACCGTCGTGTAGAAGACGTAAATGGACCCGTCGGACACGAAGGCGCCGGACGGCACCTCGAACGAGCCGGGCAGCTTCGGCCACGTCTGCGTGCCGTCACCGCCCGATGGGTTGTGAATGTAGGTCGAGAGCGAGCCGCCTGCCGGAGCTGTCATCGCCGCGGCCGCGAAGTCAGCGATCACGCTGGAGTTGACCGTCGGCCCGACGCTGACGCTCGGCGACAGCGTCAGGAAGCGCAGATCGGAGCAGAGCAGGTCGGGCGTCGCCGTCACGGCGCTCGTGGAGTCGATCGCGTAGCCCACCGTGTCCGGGTGCGACTGGCCTTGCTGCCAGATCCCGGCGTAGCCCCACGAATCTCCGAAGAAGAAGTAGAGCGTGCCCGACAGGTCCACCGGGATCCCCAGGTCGGTGCCCAGCAGGTTCGCGCCCGTCTGCGCCCCGTTCGGCGTGGGGTCGTCCTGGGTCGTGTCGCTGATCAACTTGCACACCTCGCCCAGAGACGTCAGCGACGGCCAGGGGCTCGACGCGTCCCTCGAGGCCGCGTCGGCACCGGCCTCCGCACGGGCGGCGCTCCCGTCGACGCCGGCTGCATCGATGCCTCCGCTGCCGCCGGTCGCGTCCGCTGGCGCTGCGTCAGCGCCCGAGTCGAGACTCTGAGCTTCGGCACCCGATTCGCCGCCCGTCGCATCCGGCTGGGCCTCGGCGTCCTCCCCGACGGTGGCGCCCTCGTCTCCGCCGCTCGCGAACCCTCCGGTCGCGAACCCCGAAAGGCCGCTGACGTAGGCGCAGGCACTCACGGTCGCGAGGCACAGAGAGCTCGCGACGACGGACGCTAGGGCGAGCAGCCTCCTCCCGGTGGCCCTGGCGCGCATGCTCGAAGTATACAATATGTTTATTTCAGTGCAAGGGGACCTTCAGGGTGGAAGGCTGGGCCACGGTGAGGCAAGCGATCACGGTACGCAGCCGAAGCCGCCGGGAGTGCCGGCTCCGGTGCAGGCACCCCCTGCGCAGCCCGCCCAGCCGACGCACTTGCCGCCCGCGCACTGCGCGTCGCTCGTGCACCGGCAGGGCGTGCCGGAAGCGGTGCACGCACCGCCGGGGGACGTAACGTCGTTGCAGTTGCCGGTGGAGCAGAAGAACGCCGCCGCGGAAACGAGCGCCTGGCAGCTCGTCTGGTCGGCGGCGCCGGTGCCGGTGCACATGCCCGTGCATTGGTCCGAGGCGTTGACGCATGCGCCGCTCGAGCAATCCGAGTCCGCCACGCAGAGGCACGCGGTGTGACCCGCGCTGCACGCGGGCGCCGGCGACAGCGACGTGGGGCACGCGTAGGTGGCGGCAGCCTTGCCGGTGTTGGTGACGACGAATCCACGCGCACCGCCGCCGCCGCCGCTCCCCGCGTAGATGGGGCCGCAGAGGGATCCGCTGCAGTTGTTTTCCGGCTGGAGCCCGTTTCCAGGGTTGGCACCGGTGTCGCCCGCGCCGCCCCCGCCGCCGGGGGACGTCGTGGAGCAGGCGTTGCACTGGCTACCGGATCCGCCGCCTCCGCCGCTCGCCGTGATCGGCGCCCCCGTCGTCGTGACCGTCGTTCCCTCGAGGACGATGTCGCCGGCGGAACCGCCGCCACCTCCTCCGCAGCCCCATCCGCCGCTCTGTTGCACGGAGTTGGCCACCGAGCTGCCCGCGAAGCCGTTCGTGGAGATGCCCCCTCCCGAGGCCACGGTCACGGTGCCCATTGCCGAGATCTGCACGGCGCCGCCGCCTGCGCCGCCCCCGCTCGCCGCGGCGCCAGTGGCGCTGCACGTGCCGCTGGCGCGACCGCCCGCGCCTCCCCCGCATCCGCCGACGAGCGGCACGCCGGTGCTGCTGTTGGGCGCGGGCGCGGTGCCTCCGACCCCGCCCGTGTCTGTGCCGTTGACGCCGTTGAGTCCACCACCGTTCCCGCCGACGACCGCTCGACCGCCGCCGCCGCCGCCCAGCTGGTCGGTGTAGGGGCTACCGGAGCCGGCACCGCCGGTGCCGCAGGACGTCGCGTTGTTGCCGCCCGCCCCCGGGGTGCCGGCCGCGGTCGCCCCGGCGTTGATGTGGCCGTCGATGGTGGCATTGCCGTACACCGCGAGGATCACGGGATTGCCGCCGGTGAGCGTGAGGGTGCTGCCCCCGGCAATGGTCAGGCTGGAGAAGACCAGGAGGTCCACGTTGGGACCGGCGGCCTGGGTCACGTTGTGATAGACGCTCGGCGCCGCGCCCATACAGCTACCGGTGAACATGCCCGAGGTCGAGCTGTAGGTCGCGTTGCAGTCCGTGGTCGCACCCGCCGGGGGCGTGTAGCTCGCGGGGTCGAAGTTGCTCGGCGTGTAGCCGAAGGCCTGCGTGCACGATGCTGGGATCCCGCTGCCGCCGAGCTGGCACCCGAAGCCATCCGCGGCTCCCGAGCCGGCACAACTCGATCCGCAGGAGAGATCGTTCTGCCCGGTGGTCTCGACGCACTTGCCGCTCTTGCACTGGGAATCGTTGTCGCAGTGGCAAGCCTGCCCGCTGGCGGTGCAGGCCCCGCCCGCGGCGTTGCAGCCGCCGACCGCGCACGCGAAGCCGCTGGTCGACGTCGGACAGGCCACGGCACAGGTGTCCGCCATGCAGCAGCTCGACGCATCCCCCGAGGTCGCGTCGGCGCCGGCTTCCGCATCGGCCGTAGCCGCATGGTCGGCGATCGCGTCGACGCCGGTCGCGTCCGCGGCCGAGTCAGCGCCCGATTCGAGGCTCTGAGCTTCGGCGCCCGATTCGCCGCCCGTCGCATCCAGCTGGGCCTCGGCGTCCTCCCCGACGATGGCGCCCTCGGCGTCGCCGCCCGCGAACCCTCCGGTGGCGAACCCCGAAAGGCCGCTGACGTAGGCGCAAGCACTCACGGCCGCGAGGCACAGAAAGCGCGCGACGACGGACGCGAGGGCCCTGGTCACACTCCCCACGATAAAAGTATACGACGTGTTTATTCAAGGTGCAAACGGGCCTCGGGCGGTCCCGACTCGGACGCGCCCGGGGAACGCGCCTATTGGACGGCCGCGGGCCCCGAGGTACCTGTTCCGGCCCCGGCCGCCGCGGTGAGCGGTGCGACACCTGCCACTTCAGCCGCGATTGCGGCTGTCGCCACGCGCAGCATGATTGCGCGTGCGCGCCCGAGGCTCGCGGGCGTGACGCGACGTCCATCATCGCCTTCTTCGAGCACGAGTCGTGTGATCCCCTCGACCGCGAACAGGATCCCGCGGAACAAGAGCTTGTCCACGGGTCTCTGGAGGTACTCCTTCGCCCGCGCTGCCATCATCGACGCCAGCGTCTCTTGAACCTCGACGCGACGCGCATACAGCAGGGACTCCTGATGGTGCGCCTCGCCACCGAGGACGAATACGAGCCGCGCTTGCTCGCTGGCCGTCTGAAGGTGCGCGTCGATGCACCGTTCGGCCTGGCGCAGCGGATCCGTCTCCTGCTCGAGGGCGAGCCGGCACCGTTGGATCAAGATCTCGGTGCCGACCCGGTAGAGGGCGAGCATGACGTCCTCCTTGCTGTCGTAGACCCGGTAGAACGTCCGCCTGGAGACACGAGCCGCCTGCAAGATGTCCTCGACGCCCGGAGACCGGACCCCACGCGCAGCGAAGACCTTCGCCGCTCCCTGCATGACCATCGCACGGACGACGTCCTCGCCGAGTTGCACCCCGGACATGCCCCTGTGTTTTGCCCTCGCCATTAGAATATGTAACGTATACCACGACTTACGGACGGGCGCAACGAGAGCGCGGAGCTCACGACGGCAATCCTCGAGCGGGAGGGTCCCTCGGCGATTCGGCGCCCCGGCCTAGGACGAAAACCACTTGCCCGATGGTAAACTTTGTGTATACTAGCCATGGTTCGACGGGGGACCTGCGAGGACGTGGGCTCTTCGATCCGACATCCATCACCGTCGCGAGGATCATTCGATGGAAATCTACGATCACCAAGGCCTGCCGATCGCATACGTCCGCTCGGGGCGAGGCGCGCCCGTCATCCTGCTGCACAACGGCGGCATGTCCCACGCGATATGGCGAGATGTCGTGCCCCGGCTCGCGGCTCGACACCAGGTCTTCGCCTTCGACCTCCTTGGATACGGCGCGTCCGCGAGGCCGGCCGAGGGCTACACACTCGATCATTACGTGGCCATCCTGGGCGGATTCATCGACACCCTCGGCCTCGCGCCGGCCGCGCTCGTGGGAAACTGCGTGGGAAGCGCGATGTCCCTCGCGCTGGCGATGCGGCGCCCCAAGGTCGCGTCGTCCCTGGTGCTCTTCAACGTTCTGACGCGTGCCACGTTCCTCGCCGGCGACATGGGCTCGCTGCTGGCGATGCGGCGCGCCTTGCCGGTGCTGTCCGAACCCGTCGTCTCGGTGGTCCGGCGCCTGCGCCTCCCGCGCGCGGCGGCGCGGCACGCCGTGCGCTACCAGCTCGGCAGGGTGGGTCGGTCCGGAAACGCGGCGCGCGACGAGCTGTGCGCTTGCTACGAGTCTCCGGTCCAGATGCGCTCACTGATGGGGATCTTCGACGACCTTCACAACTTCCGGGCGCTCGATGAATTCTCTCCGGGGGCCGATTTCCCGCCGATCACGACGATCTGGGGCTTGGACAACCGGTTTCTGCCGCCCGCCGCAGGCCGCGAGCTGAACAAGACGCTTCGCCCCAGGCGAGAGGTGTTTCTCGAGGGCTGCGGTCATCTCCCCATGGTCGAGGCACCCGATCGCGTCGCGGAGATCATCGCGGAAGCCATCGATCGCCCGCAGACCGTTTCCGTGGAGAGGAGGGCATCGGCGTGAACCAGGAGCTCTTTCCGGACGACATCTTCGACCCGTCCCGCATCGCCCTGCAGATAGGCCGCCTCGACCCCGAGCGACTGGCTGTCATCGAGCCGGACGGAAAAGACTCGACAGGCAAGCGTCGCTACCGGCGTCACACGTACGGCGAGCTCGCCCACGACCTGGAGGCGGTCGCGGCCGGGCTGCGCGACATCGGGGTGGTCGAAGGAACTCGCACGGTGTTCATGGCCCCGCCGAGCTACGGGGCGTCTGTCATCGGCCTGGCGCTCACCCGCGTGGGCGCGACGACGATCTGGATCGATCCGGCCGTGGGATACCTCAACGTGAGCGAGCGCCTGGGCCGGCTCGGCATCGAGGCGTTCGTCGGCATTCTGATCGCCCACGCCGGTCGTCTCGCGTTCGGCTGGGGGCCTCGCTTCCGCGTCAAGGCCATCGTCGTCGGAAAGTCTGTGATCCCGGGGGCTCACACTCTCGAATCTCTGCGCCGACCGGTCCCCGCGGCGTGGAAGCCCGCCGAGCTCAAACCCGACGACCCGGCCGCGATCATGTACACGACCGGCAGCACGGGGCCCGCGAAGCCCGCCCTCTACCCGCACCGGAGCCTCTGCGGTGTCTTCCGCCTGGCGCACCGCACGTGGCGATTCGACCGGTCGGGCGCCTGCCCGGTCGACATGCCCGTCTTCCCAGCGTTCTTCGCGGTCGGGCTCAGCGCGGGGGGCACCATCGTCATACCGCCCATCAACTACGTCCTCGAGTCGCCGGCCAAGGTGAATCCGCGAGCACTGCTCGAGGTGATCAACGACTGCGGCGTGCACACCCTGTTCGCCTCCCCGGTGATCCTCGAGAACCTCGCCAAGCTGGGGCGCGACGAGAAAGCGCGCGCGCCGTCGGTGCACACGATGGTCGGGGGCGGGGCGCCGCTCTACGCGGGGGTGATCGAGCCGCTGCTCGACATGATCGCCCCGGGTGGCCACGTGCACGCGGACTACGGCGCGACGGAGGCTTTGCCGGCGACGGAGATGCCGGGCCGGGAATCGGTGCGCGAGACGTTCCCCGCTACCTCGAGCGGGCGCGGCTTGTGCGTGGGACGCCCGTTCCCCGGCGTGGCTGTCAAAATCGTGGCGATCGCCGAGGGTCCGGTGCGCACGCTCGCCGACGCGCGCGAGCTGCCCCCCGCCGCGATCGGCGAGGTCCTCGTCCGCGGGCCCCACGTCAGCCCTGAGTACGCCGACGACCGCGTCAGCACGGAGAAGAACAAGATCGCGGATCCCGACGGCGGTGTGTGGCATAGGCTGGGCGACGCCGGGTATCTCGACGACGTGGGACGCCTCTGGTGCTGCGGCCGGGTGAGCCACCGGCTGGAGCTGCCGACAGGGCGCCTGTTTCCGCTTATGTGCGAGCCGATCTTCGACGCCCACCCGCGCGTGCGACGCAGCGGCCTGGTCGGCGTGCGCGCATCCGAGGAGTCGCCGCTCACCCCGGTCCTCTGCGTCGAGTTAAAGAAGGGCGGTGCCGGTCGCGCCGAGCTGGCCTCTCTCCGCGAGGAGCTGCTCGCCATGGCCGCGGCGAATCCGGTGACCGCTCCGATTCGCCACGTCCTCTTCCCTCCGCGCCTGCCCGTCGATCCCCGTCACAACTCGAAGATCGAGCGGCCGCAGCTGGCGCGATGGGCCGCACGGCGTCTGCCGAGGGAGATGCTCGTGCCCCTCGCCTCGGGGATCGAGGTGCAAGCCACTCCGGGAGCACGATGATGGAGCGCGCGCGAAGCATTCACGGACGTCCGGGGTTGGTGTCGAAGGTCGCCGTTGGGCTGCTCGCACTTTTGGCCGGGTCGATTGTCCCGTCAGTCGCCCGGGGAACCACGGTGATCAAGATCGGCACACTCGCGCCAAGCAACTCACCGTGGGCCAAGGACTTCAAGAGGTTCGCGGCCGACGTCGCCGCCGACACAAACGGCGAAGTAGAGCTCGATTACCAGTGGAACGGGCAGGCCGGCGACGAAGCGCTGATGATCCAGAAGCTGCGCATCGGGCAACTCGATGCCGCTGCCGTCACCGCCATGGGCCTCGCGCAGACCGGCGTGATGGACGCGCTGCTGTTCGAGCTGCCGGGCCTCTTCACGTCGTGGGAGAAGCTCGACCTCGTCCGCGACGCGGTGAAGGACGACCTCGACAAGGAGTTCGCGGCCAAGGGGTTCACCGTCCTCGGGTGGGGCGACTTCGGCGCCGCCAAGACGATGACAGTCGGCTTCGAGGTTCACCACCCCGCGGACCTGCGCGGTCGCGCAGTCCCGCAAATGCCCGGCGACCCGTTCGGGCCGAAGATCTTCTCGACCATCGGGGGCATCACCGGGCGACCGACGAGCATTCCGGAGATCCTGCCGGCCTTGCAGAACGGCTCGATCACGGTGCTGGTCGCGCCGGCGCTCGCCGCCGAGCAGCTGCAGTGGGCGTCACGCGTGACGCACATCAGCACCGAGACGCTCGGCTACGGCGTCGGAGCGGTCGTCGCCTCCTCGGAGCGGGTGAAGTCGATCCCGCCGGAGTGGCGGGAAGTTTTCGAGCGCCGCAGCCGGGCCGTGACCGCGCACCTGAACGAGACCATTCGCGAGGCGGACGCGAAGTCCTACACGCGGATGACGGCGACCAAGGCGACGTACTCGCCGACCGACTCCGAACGGCGCGAGTGGCGTGACATCTTCCTCAAGGTCGCCCGCGAGATGCGCGGGACGGTGTTCACGCCGGCGCTCTTCGACAAGGTCGTGCGTCTGGCCGACAACCCGCTGGTGCCGAAGGATTGAGCGGCGCGGGAGTTCAGCCGCGACTCGCCTCGCGACCCCCCGGACCGACCGGCAAGAGCCCCTGACGGCGGAGCATGGCCCTGACCGCCCTGAAAGCGGGGCGCCGCCAGGCCTGCAGGATGTGCCCGCCCGGCAGCCGGAGCAGCGGGGCGTCGAAGTGCCGCGCCAGGCGCTCGGCATGGTGGATAGGGGTGACCCGGTCGGCTTCCGCGCCGATCACGAGGAGCCGCTCGGGTGGCAGCATGCTCGGCCTCGCGAGCGGGCTCACGACGCGGTTGGCCTCCTCGAGGGCGCGGTGCTGCGCGGCAGCGCGCGCGCCCGTCCCGAGGCGGCCCTGATCGCGCGCGAAGTCGGCCACGGACGACAGGGGGATGATGGGGACCGCGAAGGCGAGACTTGGCTCGAGCGTCGCCATGAGCGACGTCGTGTAACCGCCGAGGCTCATGCCCATCATCCCGACAGCCGGGGCGCCGCGCGCAGCGAGGAGAGCGGCGAGTACCCGCAGGTCGGCGACGGCCTGACGGAACCCCTCGTTGGTGAACCGCGGGTCGGCGCCCGGGAAGGGCGTCGGACCTCCGTCCCGCGGGCCCCGGAGACCGTGAAACGGGAGGAGCGCCAGGGCCACGTCGAGGCCATGCCGGTTGAGCCACCGCACGGGCCACACGCGCTCCTCGAACGAGAACTGCCCCGCCATGTACCCGTGCACGAGGATGACCGCCGGACGGCCACCGCCGGTCCCATAGAGCTGTGCGTGCGCGGTGCGGTTGGGGGTGTGGCGCAGGTACGCGTCGCGGACGCTCTCGTGGAAGGGCTCGAAGGTACTCAGCCACGAGAGCGAGACGACATGCCCACCCCAGGGAAGCGGACGCAGGGGGCGCTGACGGAGGGTCGCCTCGACGGCCCGCACATCCGGGCGAGGGAAGTACCTCTCCGGGGAGGCGACGAGGCCGGGCGTGCTGTACGCGTCGCGGATGAGAGCGAGGCGCGCGATGCGCTCCTCGTGCGAGAGGGCCTCGGGGCCGCGGCGCACCCTGCGGTTGGCAAGCTGCAAGGTGGCCACGATGGCGCGGTCGACCGTCGCGGCGGCCGAGCCGATGAGGCGGTCCGAGATGGGGCGAAGGGTGGGATCCATTTCTCTTCTCGGCAATGTGGGGGCGTGCGCGGCGGAGATCAAGACGCCGGGAACGTAAGCAATCCAAGCGGGCTCGGATCGGGAAGGACGTTCTCGTAACGCCACTTGTTCGCCGACGGACGTCGAATTCGCACTCGACGCCCTTGCCCATGGTATATGAGACGTATACGTTGTGCAACGAGCTGCCCGCCGTTGGTCCCCGAACGTCCCTCACTCCACGACTCAGGAGAGAAACCATGCGCATCTGCCCCGTTTCCCGTCGCTTGCTCGGGAGGCTCGCCTCGGCCAAAGGCGCTGATCAGACGGAGCTTCGCATCTGCTTTCGCGCGATCGATGCGCGGCCGTCGTCCGCGGAGGCGAAGATCGTCAGAAGCGCCCCAGCAACGTCACGGTCGCGCCTCCGCCGGGCGCCGGGGCGAGCCCGACCAGCACCGGGGGGGGTTCCTCGGCGTGCCGGTGCAGGTGGGGCACCAGCACGCCGACCGACGCCCCCAACATCGAGCCGGCGATGACGTCGGTCGGGAAGTGCGCGCCCGCGCGCACTCGCTCGTAGCTGACGAACGCGGTCAGCAGGGTGCCCGCCGCGAGCGTGATCCACGGACGCGGTGACCGCGGAGCTCGCACGAACGCGAGGTAGGTGGCGGTGGCGGCGACGGACGACACGCCGGAAGCGTGACCCGAGGGGAACGACAGCTCCAGGTTCGTGTCCGTGGCGCTCGGGTTCTGGTAGGCGATTGGCCGCGGACGCCTGGTCGCGATCTTGATCATGTCGGTTAACGTCGAGGTGATCGCGCCGGACTCGCCGTACATCAGACCATCGACGAGGAGCGCGTCCCATCCGTCGCGAAGGCCGGACAGGAGGGGATCCAGCACGGCGAATCCGGTCGCGACCCACAGGCCGATGTTCGAGTAGGTCGACGCCATCGGATCGATGGTCTCGGTCACCGCGATGCGATCGATTGGGAGCAGCGAGCTCGCGCCGACGACCGGCGTGGCGGGCCGGATCTCTCCGGTCGAGAGCACGTCGCCAAGCAGGGTCGAGAATCCGACCCCGGTTGCAACGAGGACCCCGTCGACGACCGGGTCGACCGTGAAGTGCTGCCCCGACTGCAGCGGTGGGTCCGCGCGCGCGACCGAGGGGCTCAAGAGGACGGCCGCGAACACCGTCGCCACCAGGGGGAGGGCGGTAGACCGGCTCTTTGCCGGGCGGTGGCGTAGACGACGACGGACCACGCAGCGTGGATGCCGCGCACGCCGTTGTGTGACCGTCTGACCGTCACAAAAGGCCGCGGATGGCATCCCACACGAAGGTGAGCCGCGCCATGCGTTCCCCGAGCGAGACGACGCCCCCCGCGCGTCTCTTGCGCACGGTCCTCGTTGTCTTTCTCGGGACGCTCGTCCCGGAGACGGCCGGCGCCGTCGACCCGGATCGCGTCGAATGGAGCGACGACTGGGCTCGCGTTCGACTCTGGGAGGTGATCGACGCCGTCGTCCTCACGATCGGCGACACGGAGATCGAGAACCATGTGACCATTCCGGTGCAGGCGAGGTGGCGCGGCGGCATCCTCTTTGACGACTGGGCTCGCGGCGTCTTCCGGGGTAGCACGGCGGCGGTCCAGTCCACCGCCTCCACGGTCAGCAACTACTTCTACTACGGCGGAACCCTCATCCCCTTCGTCCTGGACAACTACTTCGTGACCCTCGACGTCCACCGGAGCGCCGACGTGGCCGGCCAGATGCTCGTCATCAACATGCAGGCGCTGGGCGTCTCGGGCCTCATCAGCCTGGCCGCCGAGCACGAAGTCGGTCGCGCGCGCCCGTACACAGAGAGCTGCGGCCCGGACGGCAAGGTCCGCGACGCCTCCGGGGCGGTGCTCCAGACCTGCGGCACCTCGAACGACAACCGGAGCTTCTTCAGCGGCCACGTGGCGGCGGTGTCGACGATGGCGGGCCTAACCTGCCTGCACCACCAGCACCTGCCTCTCTACGGCGGTGGCTTCGCCGATCTGGCCCCCTGCCTGGCGATGATGGGGCTGGCGGTGGCGACCGGCCTTCTGCGCCTCGTTTACGACGAGCACTGGGCGACGGACGTCGTGACGGGGTGGGCCGCCGGGGCCCTTTCCGGGTACGTGATCCCTTCGCTACTCCATTACGGCTTCGGCAGCGGCCGCCCCGTCGGCGAGGTCCACGCGGGCGGGCTCACCCTCGCCCCCACGCTCGGCGCCTACGGGCGCTGTCTCGGCGCGGGGGTGGTCGGCGCCTTCTGACGCGTGGGTGCCGGAGGGAGCCGCGCGAAGGCGTCTATTGGTCACGCGGTCTGATCGAGAAGCAGGACGCTTCCTCAGCTACGGTTCGACGACGGTGCTGCCCTCGATGTTGACCGCGGTCTGAGCCAGAAGCCTGCCGTTGATCGACGCACCGGTGCTGAGCGTGATCGCCGTTTGACTCAGAATGACTCCCTCGAAGTGTGCGGTCGTGCCGAGGTTCGCCGAAAGACCTGCGGCAACGCCGGAGCGTTGCTTGAGCCACCGCGGCCCTCAAGCGCGACCGCCGGAGCCTCGCGGTCCACCAGCCCGGTGCCCCTGGCGCCATGTGCGACCGCGACGATTTCCTCTCCAAGACTAGATCTCGAGCTCGACGGGTCGAGGCTCCTTCCCCTGCATCCCGAGCGGATCTGTCTATCGCCGCTGGATTGTTCGAGCATACCCACTTTGCGCGACGGATTTCGTCGATGCGAGCCACTGCGCGAGAGGGATGGTGTGAACATGGATACAGCCAATACCGGCGTTCGACCTCGTTCGGCGATGACGGGATGCCTGGTTTGTCTCGTCGTGATGGCCGGCGCGTGCGGCAGCAACTCCACGAGCGACGGTTCGCCCGAGAGCGATGCGGCCGCTTCCTCCTCCGGCAGCGCATCGAGTTCCGGCAGCACCACGAGCTCCAGCGGCTCGAGCTCGGGCACATCCGGGGGCTCGAGTGGGTCGTCCGGCTCCAGCAGCGGCTCGACCTCCGGCGGCTCATCGAGCTCCGGCGCCGGATCGAGCGGGAGCGGAGGCGGGTCGAGTGGGGTCGGACCCGACGGCGGGATCTCGCAGAGCGACGGGGGCGCCGTGCAGACAGTCGGCGTCGACGGCGGCTCGGGAACTTGCGCCGGTGGAGCGGCGCAGTCCTCGGACGTCACGATCGACACCTCGACTCTCCAGCAAGGAATCAGGGGCTTTGGATGCTCCTCCGCCTGGGGCGGCAGCCTCAACGACCCGACGAACGACCCCGATACACTTTGGTCCACGACGAAGGGGGCCGGACTGACGATGCTCCGCATCCGGTACGGCGACGGACTCGGGGTTGCCAAGGCGGCCGCTCAGTATGGTGTCACGGTGTGGATGACTCCCTGGGGCACGGGCTCCAACGGCGCGCCGGGCGGCCCCGACACCACGACCCAGACCAACCCCAACGGCTGCACCAACGGCAGCATGCCTGTGCTCACCAACGGCCAGGGTCTGGCGGCCAACCTTGTCAGCTGGGTGCAGAACGCGCAATCCCAGGGGGTGCCGATCTACGCCGTGTCGGCCGAGAACGAGCCGGACAGCTGCGGCATCAACCAGACGACCTCGTATTCGGCGACGCAGCTGGCCACGTGGATCGGGAGCTACCTCGGCCCCGCCATGAGCAACATCGGCGTGAAGGTCATCGCACCTGAAACCCAGAACGCATGCGGGTTTACGGGATACTTTTCCGCGATTCAGAGCAACTCCGCGGCCTGGAATGACGTGAGCATCTTCGCGAGCCACGAATACGGGTGCGGCACCCTGCCCTCCGAACCGTCGATCGCCTCCGCAGGCAAGGAGTACTGGGAGACCGAGGTCGACACGGGCTCCGTCAGCGGCGACAGCGACGGAATGCCGAGCGCGCTTCACCTGGCGCAGACGATTCATGATGACCTGACCAAGGCCAACCTCAACGCCTGGCACTACTGGTGGCTGTGGGCCGGAGGAACGAGCGGCCTGTATGACACCACCACCAAGGTCTGGAGAAAAGCGCTCTGGGTCATGGGCAACTTCTCTCGGTTTGCGCGCCCGGGCTACGTGCGTGTGTCGACGTCTGGCAACCCGCCCTCGGGGGTGGCCGTGAGCGCCTACATCAACCCGACGAACCATGCGCTTGTGATCGTCGCGATCAACAACAACACCTCGTCGACCAACGTGCCGATTTACGTCTCGGGCTCCGCCCCGTGCAAGCTCACTCCCTGGGAGACTTCGGCGAACGCGAACCTGGTCGAGGGCTCCGACGTCACCGTGGCAAATTCGCGGGTGTCGCTGATGCTCACCGCGCAGAGTGTGACCACGTTCGTGGGAATGCCGTAGCGAACACCTTCGCGCACTCGGGCTCGCGCTTCTCGGCGATTCTCGGCGCGCGAACCGTCACGACATTTGTGGGGAAGCCATGAAGCCAGTGCTGACCGTTCCCATTGCTATCTCGGCCGCGATCGCGATCACGCTCGCATCGACTTCGGCGCGCGCGGCCTCGCTTACGGGTCCCATTGGCGGGGCGGACGCGGGGGCCGCGGGGTACACCACCGCCAACGTCCCGAGCTACGTCTCGATGTACGAGTATGTGCCGGCCAAGTTGGCAGCGCATCCGCCGGTCCTCGTCGTATCGCACTGGTACGGCGCGACCGCGGCGGGCATGTTCGGCGTCGCGCAGGGAGGCGGGCTCGTCGCCGCGGCGGACCAGTACGGCTTCATCATGGTCTTTCCGCAGAGGGACATAGGTGGCTGCTGGGACATCAGCTCCACGCAGAGCCTCACGCACGACGGCGGCGGCGAGACGCAGGCGATCGCCGAGATGGTGAAGTACGAGGTCGCCCACCGCGAGGCCAATCCGAACCGCGTGTACGCGACGGGGCAGTCGTGCGGAGCGATGTTCACCGAGGCCCTGCTCGCCGTATACCCGGACGTATTCAAGGGAGGCTCGGAGTTCTCGGGCGTCCCGGCGGGAGGATGCTGGACCTGCTCGGGCGGCTACGTCGACCACACTCCGCAGCAGTGGGGAGCCATCGTGGACGCGATGTACCCGGGGTACTCGGGATATCGTCCGCGCGTCCAGCTCTGGCACGGCAGTGCCGACGCGACGGTCGACTACCAGAATCAGATCGAGGCCATCAAGGAGTGGACCGACGTCCTCGGCCTGAGCCTGACGCCGACGTCGACCAGCATGCTGACGTTCAACGGGCACATGTGGACGCGCGAGATATGGAAAGACTCCTGCGGCTTCACCCTACTCGACGCGTTCACTGAGCAGGGCGGACCGCACAACACGGATGCGAGCGAGGACGCGTCCTACGTCATCCCCTTCCTAGCTCTCGACGACACCGGTCCCGTGGATCCGCAGGTATCGCAGATCTGCGCGGCGGACGCGGGATCGTCCGACGCCGCCGCTCCGGGGAGCGATGCCGGGAGCCTGGGTCCCGAGGACAGCGGCGTGGAGCCGGAAGACGGTGGGGCGACCGGCTCGTCCGGCGGCGGAGCCGGAACAAGCTCGTCGAGCAGCACGGGCTCCTCGAGTGACGGCCAGGGTTCGGGCGATGCGGGCCAGTCGGCGGGCGCGGCGAGCGCTCCTGGATCTTCGGCGAGCAAGGGGTGTTCCTGTCGCGTGCTGCCGCGCGGAGGTCAGACCCCGATGGGCGTTCTCGCCGTGGTAGGCGTCCTCGCGGGCATCCTCCGCCAACGGCGTCGACAGCGACTCTTCCCTCTCGTGGCAGTCGCCATCGGAAGCGTCGCACTCGCCGACGCCTGCTCGTCCTCCGGCGGCCCCGCCAATGGGGGCACCACCGGCTTGGGTGGCCCGGGGTCGAGCGGCGGGACGAGCTCGAGCGTAGCCACGAGCTCGGGGTCGAGCGAAGGCTCCGACGGGAGCACGGGCTCCACGTCGAGCGGGAGCTCCGGTTCGGGCAGCACCTCGGGCTCGAGCAGCGGCGCGTCGACCGCCGGAGCCGACGCCGGGGGCGGCGACCTGGGGGCGGGTGGTACCGCCGAATCCGGCCCCCCGCCGACAGGGCCCTGCGACCTGTACGGAGCGGGCGGAACCCCCTGCGTCGCGGCGTTCAGCACCGTGAGGGCCATGTACGGGACGTACAGCGGCAACCTCTATCAAGTCCGGCGCGCCGACAACAACATGACGCAGAACATCGGGCCCCTGTCCCGGGGGGGCGTGGCCGACGCGGCCGCGCAGGACTCCTTCTGCTCGGGGACAACTTGCACGATCTCGATCATCTTCGATCAGTCCGGCAAAGGGAACGACCTTACGAAGGCGCCAGGCGGGAGCGCCACCTACGGCCCCAACCCTGATATGGAAGCCGTCGCCAACGCCCTACCCGTCATGATCGGCGGCCACAAGGCCTACGGCGTCCACGTGACGCCGGCTCCGAGCTGGACCTCTCCGGGCCAAGTCGGATACCGAAACACCAGCACGCATGGGACGGCGACGGGCGACGACCCCGAGACCGAGTACATGGTGGCCGATGGCACATACTTCAACGGGTCATGCTGCTTCGACTTCGGAAACGCCGAGATGCAGGCCGCCGCCGGCGGGCCTGGCTCGATGGAGGCTATCTATTTCGGGAATTGCAACTGGTGGGACAAGGGATCCCAGAACGGCCCCTGGGTCATGGCGGATCTCGAGGTCGGCGTGTTCAATACGACGGGGCAGTCGGGCGCGACCAACAACAACGACCAGCCTCTCGCGTATCCCTTCGTCACGGCGATGGTCAAAGGCAACTCGGCGCAGTCGATGAGCGGCGGCCCCTTCACGATCAAGGGGGGGAACGCGCAGTCGGGGGTGCTGACGACCATATGGGACGGCGCGCGTCCCAGCGGCTACTCCCCGATGCACAAGCAGGGCGGTATCGTGCTCGGCGTCGGCGGCGACAATAGCAGCACCGCCCAGGGGAACTTCTACGAAGGCGTCATGACCACAGGCTACGCCTCTACCGCGACGGACGAGGCCGTTCAGGCCAACATCGTCGCGGCGGGATACGCGCCCTGATTGCGCCCGGAGACCTAAGGCGTTGGGCCGACCGTCACGTCGTCGACGTAGACGGTCGACATGGGCGGCATGATCGCATTCGTGCTCGTTAGGTTCCCGACGTACCACTGCCCCGCATCTGTGTTGTCGGTGGCGAGGCCGGTGAGCTGGCCTGCCGGGACGCCGTCTTGCAGGAGCGAGATTTCGCCCGTCGTATCGTTGGCCCGCTTAACGTAGACCTCGAAGTGGAACCATCGCCCGATCGGGATCGGCGGCGCCGCAGTCGAGTTGGACGCCGCAAAGGTCACGTAATCGCGGACGAAGGCATAGAGGCCCCCGTCGTTCGGGCTGGAAAGAGACATGTCCCAGAGGCCGTGAAGATCCGATCCGCCCTGAAAGTGAAAGAGGTTCCAGTTTCCCCCGTTGACGACCACGGCCGGTGCTGGGACGTAATACCAGGCGCTGTAATACGCCGCGGCGGGGAACACCCCCTGGAGTACGCAGCGCGCTTGCGACCCGCCATCGATCGCGGCGTTCACCGAGAACGCCGCCGCGTAGCGCCCGGAGTGCACGGGCGAGGTCACGAGCGAATACGACCCACCCCCGGCCGTGTAGCAGAAACCCACCGGCGGAGCGTAATCGCAGAATCCGTCCTCGAAACCAGTCGACCACGACGCTACCGACGCGTCCGGGGCGATCCCGGCGTCCGATCCGCCGTCGCCCCCGGGGCACATGCGCTCGCCGATTGTCACAGTCGGATTGCAGGCGAGAGCCCCCGCCAAGCAGGTCGCCGTCACCGCGACGCGCTGCGCCCGCTCACTCATGGTGCCTCGCTGAGCTGTGGCCTCACGCATGGGAATCCGTCATCGTCGTCCGCTGGCCCTCGCGCGCCGGCTTCGCTAGCGTAGCGCGGCAGTGGCGGCCACTTCCCGGGAGCCTGGCGCCTTCTCGCTTCTGTGCCGAACCCGCCTCGCCGCGGCAGCCACGATCGTGGCCTGGGCAGCGCGCGCCGACGCCCAGGTCGCGGGCATCGAGCTGCACTGGTCCGCTCCCCCGAGGTGTCCGGGCGCCGACGAGGTGCGGTCGCGCGTCCGCCGCCTGGCCGGCGCGGAGGGCAGCGCGGCGTCGACGAAGGAGCGGCTGATCGCCGACGGCGAGGTTGTCGCAGCAGGCGGGCGCTACCGGCTCACCCTGACCGTGCGACAGCCGACCGAGACCGAGGGCCAGACCCGCGTCCTGGAGTCGGCCACCTGCGAGAGCCTCGCGGGGGCCGCAGCGGTGACGCTTGCTCTGCTCGTGCGCGGCGAGGCTCGCTCCGGCGGTACCGCGCCACCGCCCTCGCTCGGTGCCCCGGCGTCTTCGTCGTCATCCGGCGCCAGCGCCACGGCCTCCGGTTCCGCGACGGGGGTGACGTCGCCCACGAGCAGCGCGCCGGCCACTCCTGCGACCTCGCCTTCCTCGGCGGCGCCTTCTCCGGCGGCACCCGCCCCTGCGACGGCGCCCTCGCCCGCCGCGACGACGGCCGCCCCTACCGCGAACGAGAGCGCTCCCGGCGAAGCTCCCCCCCCGACGCCCCATGGCCCCTTTGCTCTGCAAGCGCCGGTGCTGCTGGTCGACGCAGGCGTCCTGCCGTCTCCCGCGTACGGCCTGGGGATCGGTGCCCAGCTCCGCGTGAGCCGGTTCCTGGTCGCTCTCGCGGGCGCGCTATGGCTACCCGAGAGCGCGGGCGGCGGGGGCGCCTTCGCCGCGTCGTATCAACGGCGGAGCGCGGTGCTGTCCGGCTGCTACGCTTGGTCGTCGGGGCGATTCGAGGTCGGCCCATGTCTCACCATGACGCTCGAGGATGTGACCGCGAACGGCTCGGGGACGGACGTCGTCGGCCAGCCAGGCGAGGTGCGCTGGCTCACGCTGGGAGTGGGGGCGCAGGCAGGATGGATGCTCACCGGGTGGGCCGCGCTCTTTCTGCGCCCGAGCGTGAGGCTGACCACCTCCCGCCCGACGTTTGCCATCGATGGCGTCGGGCCCCTCTACGTCGGGCCTCTCTACCAGGTCCCTCTTGCCGCCGCGGGCATCGAAATGGGGTGCGAGTGGATTTTCTGACGGATTCGGGCCGGACATGCCACTGCCCTTCTCGATGACCGCGCTGTCCGCGGCCGCGGATCCTAAGGCGGAAGCGCCTCCTGCATCTCGGGAGACCGCAGCGGTCCTGCCTTCCTTTCGCTCTATCTACGAGGAGTACTTCGACTTCGTATGGACCTGTACCCGGCGCATGGGCGTACCCATGGAAGCCGTCGACGACGTCGTGCAGGAGATCTTCGTCGTCGTTCACACGCGCATGGGGACCATCGAGCGGCCGGCGTCGCTGCGCAGCTGGATCTACGGAGTGGTGCGCCGCACGGTGAGCACCTACCACCGCAGCCGCCGCGCTCGCAGCGCCACCGAGTCGGCGGAGCCCTTCGACGACGGCGCGAACCCCATGCAGCCTTCCCCCCTCGATCTCGCGGTACTAAGTGAGGAGCTGCAGCTCCTCTGGCGTCTTCTCGCGGAGCTCGGCCCGCTCAAGCGGGAGGTCTTCGTCCTGGCCGAGCTCGAGGAAATGACGATGCCCGAGATCGCAGAAGCCATCGGAGTCGCGCTGAACACCGCCTACTCGCGGCTGCGCGTCGCGCGCCAGGAGTTCGACGGGGCCTTCTCCCGGTACGCCGCGGGGCAGAGAGGGGGGCCGTGAGATGGCCGCTTTGAAACCGGACGTCGCCTCGCTACTGCGGGCGGGCCGCACGGCGTTTCGTCCCCAGGCGTCGGATCGCGAGCGCATGCTCCAGTCGCTCGGCCAGACCCTCGGAGCGAGCGCCGTGCTCGATGGACCGCGCCGCACCGAGCCGCCCAAGGGCCCCGCGGGGCGATTCCCGGTGCGGACGTGGACGCTCGGCGGCCTGGGCGCCCTCACCGTCGGAGCGGGGGTCCTCGTCGCCGCACATCCGTGGACGACGGCCCCGTCGCGGTCCGCGTCGACCGTTGCGGCGTCGATCCCCGCGGTTGGGCCCGTGGCCCCGCCCCCGGCTGCCATCGCGGCCCCGCCCAGCGTGGAGGAGCGGCCCGCGCAGGCGGTCGCAGAGAGCTCTGCGGTCCCTGCGCGACCCGCGGCTTACGCGTCGCCCGCGCCCGGCGCTCCCGACTCACTGCCGGAGGAGGTTCGCCTCCTCTCCAAGGCGGAGCAGCAGCTCAGCACCGGACGCGCCGACGACGCGCTGCGGACGCTCGGCGAGCACGAGCGCCGCTTCTCGGGCGGCGTCCTCGCGGAGGAGCGTCTGGCGGCGCGGGTGCAGGCGCTCTGCGCGCTCGGGCGCGTCGCCGAGGCGAGAGCCGATCTGGCGCGGCTCGCGCGCGCGTATCCGCAGTCGCCGCATTTGGACCGCGCGCGAAAGTTCTGCGGGATCGACACACCCTGACCTCGTCGGCCCCGAGCCGGCACTTTTTCTGACGGAAGGCGCGCGCACCCGCCACTGCGAAGGCATCATGCGGCTGTCCTCGGGAGGTCTGCTCCTCGTCGGGATCGCCGCGGCGATCGCCGCGTGCGGCACGTCGAGCTCGAATGGCACGGCCGGCGACGGCGACGACGCGAGCCCCGCGACGACCAGTGGCTCCGGAACCTCCTCTTCGAGCACCTCGTCGGGCGGCAGCACCGGATCGTTGTTGTCGAGCGGCTCCGCGAGCAGCTCTTCGGCGAGCTCGTCCTCCGGCTCTTCCTCTTCCGGCTCCCCCTCCTCGTCGACCTCCACGAGCAGCTCTTCCTCGGGCTCGTCGGGCAGCTCGTCGTCGGGATCGGGCGACGGGTCGTCGTCGGCGGGATCAGTCGGCGATGGCGGCGTCTGCCCGCTTCCCACGACCTTCAATTGGACGTCGACGGGCCCGCTTGCGCAGCCGAAGTCAGGGTGGATCGCGCTCAAGGACTTCACCGACGTCGTCTACAACGACCAGCACGTCGTCTACATGTCGACGGTCAACGGCTCCGGGTCGTACGGGGGGGGCATGCTGACGTTCACCGACTGGCCCGGGGCGGCCACGGCGACCCAGAGCGCGATGTCCGTCGGCACCGTCGCCCCCACGCTTTTCTACTTCTCCGCGAAGAACGTCTGGGTACTCGCCTACGAGTGGGGCTCGTCGCCCTTTAGCTACCTGACCTCGACCGACCCCACGACCGTGTCGAGCTGGTCGTCCCCCCACGCGCTCTTCACGGGGAGCATCACCGGGTCAAGCACGGGGCCCATCGACGAGACGGTGATCTGCAACAGCACGACCTGTTACCTCTTCTTCGCGGGCGACAACGGGAGCATCTACCGGGCAGCGATGCCGATCGGCAGCTTTCCTGGCACCTTCACCGCCCAGATGACCGTCATGACCGACACGCAGGCCAACCTGTTCGAGGCCGTGCAGGTCTACACGGTGAAAGGGGCGAATGAGTACCTCATGATCGTCGAGGCGCTGGGGTCGCAAGGACGGTACTTTCGCTCCTTCACTGCCACCGATCTCGCAGGCTCGTGGACGCCGCTCGCCGCGAGCGAGAGCAGCCCCTTCGCAGGCAAGGCCAATGTCGCCTTCTCGAGCGGCACCGCCTGGACCAGCGACATCAGCCACGGGGATCTGGTTCGCGTCAACCCCGACGAGACCCAGACGGTCGACCCGTGCAATCTCCAATTTCTCTACCAGGGGCACGCGAGCTCGTCGGCTTCGTACAACCTGCTCCCCTGGCAGCCGGGGTTGCTCACGCTGCAACCGTGAGCTGCAGAAGCCAATCCCCCCGACGGGCAGAAGGAGCCTGGACGGATCTATTCGTCGTCGTTGGATTGTTCCGACGTGCCGCTGCTTTAAGCGACGGATCTTGTCGCCGCCCGCCACTACGAGAAGGGATGATGCCGCCAGCCATCAAGGGGACAACCTGCACGGTTTGCAGTTTCGCTCTTCTCGCGACAATGGCCTGCGGGTCGTCGCAGGGTAGCACCCCGTTCGGCGGCGGAGAGGACGCAGCCGGGGGCGGTCAAGCCGACTCCTCCGCAGGCTCGGGTTCGGGCTCCGGTTCGAGCTCTGGCACCGCGTCTTCGGGTTCTGGCTCGGACGCCGGAGGCTCCGGCTCCAGTGGCACCGGCATCGGGTCCGACTCTGGTGCCTCTGGGTCGAGTTCGGGCGGCTCTTCGAGCTCGAGCTCGTCAAGTTCGAGCTCCGGCGGCATGAACTCGAGCTCCGGGGGCTCGAGCTCGGGTTCGTCCAGTTCGAGCTCCGGTTCATCAAGCAGCTCGGGTGCGGATGGAGGAACGTCGTGCCCGGCCATCCTGCCGAGCGGCGGCAGTCGGACCTGTCTTAGTGCGAGTTCACAATACGCT
>Ga0209415_10004929_pt1 | contig 24251 bp, 14 predicted proteins | sample PeaSoiSIISIP2007_FD_187696 | JGI IMG/M metagenome (GOLD analysis project Ga0209415, IMG submission 187696) | Peat soil microbial communities from Weissenstadt, Germany - SII-SIP-2007 (SPAdes) (version 2) | ecosystem: Environmental > Terrestrial > Soil > Wetlands > Peat | place: Germany... | reverse complement strand
ACCGTGAGACTCACCGAGGTCGAACCCGTCAAGCTTCCCGACATGCCCGAGATGGTGATTGCGCTTGTCCCCAAGGTCGCCGAGCCGCTGGCCGTAAAGGTCAACGTGCTGGTTGTGGCTGCAGGATTCGGGTTGAACCCTGCCGTCACTCCGCTCGGCAGTCCGGAAGCCGACAGCGTAACGTTGCCGCTGAATCCGCCTCCATCCGTGATAGTGATGGTCGTGGTGGCGGTATTGCCCTGAATCACCGCTACGCTGCCCGGCGAGGCTGAAAGCGAAAAACCGGGCCCCGCAGGTCCAGTCAGAGCAGTGATCAGGCCAGCCCCGTTCGGACTGCCCCAGCCCGTCGCCAAATCGTAGCCGACTGTTGTCGGAAGACCGTTCGAGCCGCTGGTGATGTCGTGGAAAGCGGCGCTATAGCCCGAACTCAGACCCAGGGTATAGACGGCCGGGTTAATGAATCCGAGCGGCGGAACGCCGTTCTGCTGCCCCTGCTCATTAGCCAGCGCAAGGTAGCCAGCCCACATGGGTGACGCAAAACTGGTCCCACCATATTCGTTTTCCGTGCACCCGCTTTGGTCGGCACAAACGTAGAAGGTAAAATTCGCGTTTGCCGAGACGTCCGGGACATCCCTGTAAACCGTGGACCCCTCGTTGGCCGCGGTGATCACGCCCGGAGTCTGCTGCCAGGAGGGGATCGCAATGTTGGTCCCCCAGCCGCCGCCACCGTCAACCCACGCGGTTTCCGAAGCCCAGGCGCCGCCCGGGCCGGTGGTTTCTAAGTCCGTCCCGCCCACCGCCTGGACATAAGCGTCATTCGGCGGCCACAAAGCGCTGCCTTCGTATGCACCGCCGTCGCCGGAGGCGTTAAAGTAGGTCTGACCCTGCGACGCCATCTTCATGAAGTAGGGATCGTCAGTGCCGGGATCCGGCGGGCTCCAGGTCCACGAAGCGCTCAATTGCAATGGAAGCGGAAGGTCCGAAGACATGGCGCCTAAGAGGGCGGTGTCGGTGCCCCCTACGTACATAAAAATGTTGGTCACGTTCGGGGCCATGCCGGCGGCCTGCGTGATGTCAAGGGTCTGTTCCGTATCGTCACAGCCTGGCTCGGAACAGAGCAAAGGAGATCCATCGGTGGAAATACCAACGATGTTGGCAAAGAGTGTTTGCCCAGCGTTCGTGTAGTAGGTATTGACGTCAGCGATATCGTATCCGAGGTACTCCAGCAGGCCGATATTCTGGCCGGAGCCGGTGAGAGATCCTGACCCGTAGTACGCTGCCCGCATGTCGCTGCCGCAGAAGGACTGTCCAGGACAGGAGCCGGTTGTGGCTTGGGGCTGCACCTTGAAATCTCTATGCACCAGGGCGGGACGCGGGATCGAATAGTTGTCCAGACCTGAGATGTGCCACAGCTGGAAAGGCAAGTTCACCGTGGGCTCGCGGTCAGGAGCGTAGAATGTGCGGTTTTCCGTGGGGTGCTGGTAAACGCCCATGGTCACATGGAAAGCCTTCTCGATCGTCGCCACCGAGCCCTTGAGCTGGATGTCCATGGAGTCGCGGGAGCCGCCAGTCACTTTGAAGCCGTTCGCTTTCGCGAAACGAATTGCGGCGTCGAAATCTTCCTGGCTGGGACCAAACCTCTCGGTGAACTCTGGCACCGTAACGAAGTGCCGGTAGGAGGGACTGGAAGGATCGTAGACTTCATGCAGGAAATTTTCCAACTCGGGTTGATGGCGCAGCGCCAGAACCATGTCGATGCGCATGGACTGTGTGACGGGGAGCCGCCCGACGGGAAGCGCCTGCCCAGTACGAGTTACTTCACGCACATGACGGGTCAACAGGGTCTGTGACTGCGCCTGGCAAACGGCATTCACTCCCGCCACTATTGTGACGAGCGTGAGCAGAAATACAATTAGTTTTCGATTCACGATTTCTCCTTTTTAGGTGCCTAGGTCCTGGAAGATCTTTCGCAGCACGTACCAAACCTCCACACTCGACCTGGTCAACATGCCTGATTGAGCCAGAATCCGCTCCTGGCTTGGAAAAACAGCGCCCAGTCTACAACCATTTCGCGTGACTGAACAAGATGAAACATTTTTCACTCGGAGCCATTCCCCACTCGCTCCGTGGCCGACATGGCCGCCGGCCCGAGACGGCTCCGGGCGGAACAAAAACAGCCCGCATTACCGCCGGGGCCGCTTCATTACACCAGACAGGCTTACTTGCCCGTGCCCGTCAGATTCGACGTTTGCGGGCTATTGCTGGCGCTGTCCGATACCTGTAACGTCCCCGTCCTCGTTCCGGTCTGAGTTGGAGTGAACGTCACGCTGATGGTGCAGGTGCCGAGGGCGTTCAAGCTCGTCCCGCAGGTCGTCGTGGAGACGGCGAAGTCGCCTGTCGTGGAAATCAAGACGCCGGTAAGCGCTACGCTCTGGTGGTTGGTTAGCGTAAAAGTCTTCGCTGTACTCGTCGTCCCGACAGTCCGTGCCGAGTAAGTCACGCTCGCTGGGGTCAACGCCGCCGGGGCCTCACCCGTGCCGGAGAGCGGCACTGTCTGTGGGCTGTTCGAAGCGTCGTCGTAGATCGAAAGCGTTCCCGTCCGCGACCCAACCTGGGTCGGAGTAAAGGTAACTTTGATCTTACAGTTTCGTCCCGCAGCCAAAGTGCTGCCGCAAGGACTCGTGCTGGTGGTTTGCGCGAAGTCGCCAATCACCACGATGTTGCTGATGTTCAGCGTTGCGGTTCCGCTGTTGCTAAGTACCACCGTCTTCCCGGCGCTCGTCGCTCCCAACAAGACCTTGGCAAATGTTAGAGAGGTCGGCGACAGGCTGACGGCTGGAGCGAGATTGGTCACTGTGAGGCTCAATACCGTCGTGTGCGTCAAGCTGCCGGATACGCCCTGGATGGTCGCGGCGACTGTACCTGTAGCAGCCGTGCCGCTGGCGGTCAGGGTCAGCGTGCTGGTGGAAGTTGCAGGATTCGTGCTGAAGCCTGCCGTCACGCCGCTCGGCAGACCCGAAGCGCTCAAAGTGACGCCGCCGCTGAAGCCGTAAAACGGGGTTACCGTGATGTTGCTGGTGCCGCTGCTGCCCTGGTTGATGGTTGCGCTGCCGGGATTCGCGGAGAGGTTGAAGTCCGGAGCTTCACCACTACTACAACCGGAGAAGATGAACGACCCGATGTTCGTGTTCCAGTTGAAGGTGCCACTGACTTTCTCGTATTGGTCCACGTACCAGAAAGTGCAGTCGTCGCTGGGGTCGACTTGCATGGCGGTGTAATCACCCCAGCGAGACAGACCGCTGGTCTGCGATCCAGAGCCTGCCAGAATGCTGGCTTCCGACTCCATGGTGCCTGAGGGATCGCCGGGCACACGGCCGGTAAAACTGATGCCGGGATTGATGGAACTGCTCGACACGCTGTATCCAAGCCCGATGTCCGCGCTCTGATCCTCGGCCATGCTGGCCATCCAGCGATAAGTGCTATCGGGAGCGAAGGTCCCCTGCTGATTCAGGGTTACGCTGCCGGCCGGGTCATAAAGTTCGTACCAGCGGACCGCGACCTGGCTGCCGTTGGCGACGGCGTGGTTGAGCACCGCCCGATCATGATCGGGGAAGCGCCGGATCGCGAAGCGATACATCATCCGGTCGCCAAGCGTATCCAGGGTCTGAGACGTTCCAGACTGCGGGACGCAGTCGCTGCAGGCAAGGGTGTCGTCCGCTACGCTGATGGTTGTCGGCGGCGAAAGAGTGGCCGTGGCCGTCGCGAAATTCGGAGTAAGCGTACGCAGGTACAACTGGCCGGGACTGTTGTTCTGCCAGGTGACGTACAGTCCGGGCGTACCATCCACTGGAGGAACCGGGCCATCGATGTCGGAGGGCAAATAACTGCCTTCGTCACTGGGAGTCATCTGACAAAGCTGGGCTGCGGATGAGTCCCCAACCAGCATCTTGGTGCGGTCGAAACCGCACAGGTCCGCGCCAATGAATGATTGATCATTTTTAAAAATGTTGTAGGTAGACAGGTATGCGCTGTTGCTGGTCGTCGCCCAGACGCTAAGCTTGGGGTAGTCGTTAAGATTCGCGCCAAAAGAGTAGCTGTACAGATAGTAGGCGCCGGTCGGGTCGTTGGTTTGGGACACGGCGACACATTCCGCGTAACCGCTCTTGTAACCGATGTCGCTGATGAGCCAGCGGTCAGCCTGACGGTCGTAGAGAACAATGGGATCGCCGACTGTCCCCAAACATCCTCCGCCAAGCGGAGTGAACAAGCTCTGGATGTTGGTTGGACCCGCAAGAATTGCGCCGCTCTTGTTATGGACCGCGAATTGCACGTTGACGGTCTCCACGATGTGGTTCGGGCCGACCGCCATGTTGGAATCCGAAGGCGCATAGCCGGGCGACGGGATGCCATCGAAATCAATGCCCTGGGTGGCCGCAACCATGGGCCTGACTTCCTTCTGCAGCACTGGGTCTTCCTGCAGCCAGGGGCCGGTTTGGGCTTTGAACCGCAACGGACTCGGCCGCGGCTCCGGCATTTCTTGAGTTGCGAACCTCGACACATCGATCGGAAGATCCAACACTCGCCCGGAAACCGCGAACCCCGAGGGGTAGGTCACGATCGTTTTGCTCTTGTCATTCCCGGCGAAGGCCAGATTCGTCAACGCCAAGCCGCATATCAATAAGATGACCGTTTGACCCACAGTTCCTATTCGAACCATCGACTTCTCCTGGTTTAACCGGCTTTGGGGTTGGATCTGAATGGTGGGCTCCGGCCAGTGTTTCCTCGAAAGTCGTGGTCGGAACTTCCTGACATCAAGCATTCGCTAAATCGAACCTCTCTCCATCGATTCAACAACCGTGGTGCTTGCCGCCGTCCAGGAGCGCAGTAGTTGTGATTGAATAACCCCCTCGGAGCGTGGGCGGAACATCTGGGGGGAAGGTAGTGACGCTGGTAGTTTATACCTCGCTTTTCAGGAAAAGGCAAAGGAAAATCGGCATCCGGCTCGGCTTGCAGCAAAGGTGAATTTGTTTGCACATTGGGGTGAGAACCGGGAGAACGGAGCGACACTTTTTGTCAGATTTTTGGCAGATTTTCATGAGAGGGAAAATACATGGCCGCGAGAATTGAGGAATCGCAAAAGAGCCCGGATGTCAGCTCAGCAGTGGAGGCGCCTGCCACTGGCCCCGTTCCCTTTCCAGCATCGCGGCGACCGCCAGCACGACTTCTTCCTCCCACGGACGACCTACAATCTGTACGCCGATCGGCAACCCCTCTTCCGAATGGCCCATCGGCAGAGTGACGGCAGGCAAACCGAGCAGGTTAAACCACTCGCAATAGCTCCAAGCGTCAAGATACTTCACCGTCCTCCCTTCTACCTGCCATTCCCGTTCGCCGTGACGAAAAGCGGGGACGGCGGCGGTAGGGCAAATCAGCACAGGATACTTCCGCATCTGCAGGAGAATTTTTTCGCGCACCGCATCGCGTCCCAGCCATGCGGCCAGCAGCGACTCGCCGGGCTGCGCCGCGACGAGGCGCGCGGGCGCTGCTTTGGTCCACTCCAGGAACTCGCGCAGAATCGGACTCATCTCGGACTCGCGGCCACGCAGCATGGGCTCCAGTATCATCCCTCCGGCGGTGCCGAAGAATTCCCACCATAACCGGCGTGCTTCTTCAAGCCCTTCGGGACGAAACGGCTCAACCCGAAATCCGCAACTCAGCAAGAGAGACGCTGCCCGACGCACCGCCGACCTGGTTTCTTCCGTGACGGGTGTGCGGTCATCGTTTTCGAAGAAACCAATTTGGACATCCCGCGCTTGCGCTTCATGTAGCTCACGGACCTCCACCGGTGCGGAACAAGGGTCGCCGTCGTCCCAACCCGCCATCACTTCAAACAGCGTTCTCAAATCTTCGACGGTGCGAGCCATCGGCCCAACCACTCCGATCAAAGCAAAAGGGCCGCCAGCTTTCGGATAGTGTCCGGTCGTAGGAATGCGCCCGGGAGTAGGCTTCAATCCGCAGATGCCGCAGAAATGCGCCGGCACCCGGATCGAACCGCCGCCGTCGCTGCCCACGCCGCCAGCGGAAAGTCCCGCGGCAATGGCGGCAGCCTCGCCGCCACTCGAGCCGCCCGCGGTGCGGTTCACGTCCCAGGGATTGTTGGTGCGGCCATAGAGAAGATTGTCGGTTTCCCAGGCCATAAGCAGCTCGGGCGTGTTAGTAACGCCAAGGATCACAGCCCCAGCCGCGCGCAGACGCGCAACCAAAGGCGCATCCTCGGACGCGACATATCCGGCGCGCAAACGCGTACCCGCTTCGCACCGATGCCCGGCAACGTCAATCGAAGATTTGATGGAAAGAGGAACACCATGCAGCGGCGCGAGTTCGTCTTTATCCTTATTCCTGCGCAGAATCGCTTTCTCCGCCGCGCGCGCCTGCGCCAGCACAGCTTCGGGCTGATAATCGACGAACGCGTTCAGCTTGGGATTCAGGCGGGCGATCCGATCGAGGTGAGCGCGCGCCACTTCCACGGGCGAAACATCTTTGCTCCGGATCTGCTCCGCGATTTCCCGCGCCGAAGGAAGAAAATGGCTGAAAGTCATGCAGTGTGGAGAAAAAGCGCAACGATGGTTCAGGATACCAGCGAAGGGTCCTGCCGATGGAGAACCGGGCGTCCCCGCCCGGTCATCACTTCGTCATGTGACTCTGCACCCGGTCGCGGGGCTCCCCTTCCCGGCGTTTTCCAGTACAGTAGGGAGTTAGATCACAACGGACGAGGATTGGGGAATACCCTCAGCGTGAAGCTTCGGTTCGCAGAATGTCTTTTCCTTCTGATGGTCTTTCTACCGACACCAGTATGGGCTGGATCGAAGACCCATCCCGCCAAACAGGAAACGCCGTCCGACCCTGGTTACGTGTTTGCCCTGGCAGCCGCCAACCACTTCCTGCACGCGTGGCAGACCGGCGACCTCGAGAACGGCACGGTCCTGCTCAGCGACGGCATCCGCCACTCCCAGAGCGCCGACAAATTGGAACAGTTTTTTTCCAATGCGACGGACCGCGCCTTTGAGATCACGCGCGGTCATGGACATCAAGGACGTTACAGTTTCCCGGTCGTGCTGGTCACAACTCGAGGATCATCCCATGTCTCGCGTAGATTCTCCGAAATGACGTTGATCGAGACTGGCAAGAACGACTGGGTGGTAGATAAACTTCCATAGAAGAACTAAAGACGAATTTTATTGCAGGAGTTGCATTTATGAAGCGTATCCATAAAGTTGCAGTCCTCGGTGCGGGCACGATGGGCGCCCGCATCGCTGCGCACTTCGCCAACGCCGGAGTGCCTTCCCTGCTGCTCGACATGGTTCCCCCAGACGCGGACGGCCCCGCGCGCAACAAAATCGCGGCCGCCGGACTCGATGGAGCCCGGAAATCGAAGCCTGCGGCGTTTTTCGAAGCGTCCCTATCGCGGCTCATCACCGTGGGAAATTTCGACGACGACCTGAAACGACTGGCCGATGTGGACTGGATTATCGAGGCCATCGTCGAGAACCTCGATATCAAGCGCTCGCTGCTGAAGAAGGTTGAAGCAATTCGCAAGCCCGGCACCATCGTCACCACCAACACCAGCGGACTTCCCGTGGCCAAGATCGTCGAAGGCTTCTCCGATGACTTCCGGCGTTCGTGGTTTGGCACGCACTTTTTTAATCCGCCGCGCTATATGCGGCTACTGGAACTCATCCCAACCCCCGACGCCGACCGCGCGTTGATCGACGCCGTCAGCCACTTCTGCGACGCGCAACTCGGCAAGGGCGTTGTGCTCGCGAAGGATACTCCCAACTTCATCGGCAACCGCATCGGGACATTTTCCGTGCTCAACGTGATGCGGCTCATGCAGGAAATGGACTTGACGGTCGAAGAGATCGACGCGCTCACCGGCCAGGCCGTGGGCTGGCCGCGCTCCGCCACCTTCCGGACGATTGATCTGGTCGGGCTCGACGTCCTTGGACACGTCGTCTCTAACATGACGCAAAACGTCCACGACGAGCGCAGCGAATTGCAGATCCCCGCGTTCTTTCGCCAGATGCTGGAACGCAAGTGGCTGGGCGACAAAACCAAAGGGGGCTTCTACAAGAAGAATGTAGGGCGGGCGCCCTCGCTCGCCGAACCTGGCAAGAAAAACGAAGACGAGCGCCTGGCCCTCGACTGGAAGACGCTGGAATATCATCCGCGACACAAGCCGAAATTCGCCGCGCTCGAGATGGCGAAAAATGTCGAAGAAACGGGTGCGCGAATTCGCATGCTGCTCGGCTTGGATGGTGGCGGCGGTGGCGCTGCTCGTAAACCCGATAAAGCGAGCGCTTTCCTATGGGCGGCGCTTTCCGACCTGTGGACCTATTCCGCCAATCGAATTCCCGAGATTTCCGACTCTATCGTGGAGATCGATCGAGCCATGCACCTCGGCTTCAACTGGGAACTCGGCCCCTTCCAGCTCTGGGACGCAGCGGGGGTGGAAGCAACCGTGGCGCGCATGAAAAAAGAAGACCGCCCGGTGGCAGCCAATGTTGAAAAACTACTCGCCTCCGACGCGAAGTCCTGGTACGAGGACGATCCTAAGACCACATCGGGCCGGGCTTACTTCGATCTGGACCACGGGAGTTTCAAGCCGGTCGAAGTGCCTGGGGGAGTCTGGTCGGTTGAAGTGGCAAAGAAGTCGAACTACGTGGTCAAGAAGAATTCCGGCGCGTCGCTGGTCGACCTGGGCGATGGCGTGGGCTGCATCCAGTTCCACTCCAAAATGAACGCGCTCGGCGCCGACATAATTTCGCTGATCCTGCAAACACTAAAACCGGGCGGGCCCGGCGACGCCTTCGACGCCTTCGTCATCACCAACGACGCGCAGAATTTCTCCGTCGGCGCCAACCTCATGCTGCTGCTCATGTCGATTCAGGAAGAAGAATGGGACGAGGTGGACCTTGCCATCCGCCAGTTTCAGGGTATGACGCAGGCCATCAAATTTTCGCCGAAGCCGGTGGTCAGCGCGCCCTTCGGGCTCACCCTCGGCGGCGGTTGCGAGGTCTCGCTGCATGCTGCCGCCCGCCAACCGCACGCGGAACTTTACATGGGCCTGGTCGAGGTCGGAGTCGGCCTGCTTCCCGGAGGCGGTGGCTGCAAGGAAATGTTGCTGCGTGGGGTGGACAGCGCGGCGTCCATTCGTCCCGATAGCCGCGGCGAATCGGTGGAACTGATGGAGGCGATGAAGAAAGCCTTCGAAACCATCGCCACCGCCAAAGTCGCAACCTCAGCGGAAGAAGCTCGCGGATTGGGATTCCTCTCCAGCTCCGACCGCATCACCATGAACCGCGAGCGCGTTCTCTCCGACGCCAAAGCGCGCGCGCTGGAACTGGTACGCGCGGGCTACGAGCCGCCGGTAATGCGGGGGGACGTTGCTGCGCCCGGCGAAAACATTCTCGCCGCTCTGAAAATGGGCGTCTACCTGATGCGGCAAGGCGAGTTCATCAGCGATCACGAGCTGAAGCTGGGCACGAAAATCGCCGAAGTCCTCTGCGGCGGCAATATTACTTCCGGCACGCCGGTCAGTGAGCAGTACCTGCTCGACCTGGAGCGCGAGGCCTTCAAGTCCCTGTGCGGCGAAAGGAAGACACAGGAAAGAATCCAGTTCACGCTAAAGACCGGTAAGACTCTTAGGAATTAGTTCGTGTGCGAACGAGTCTCGTGTGGGGACGGGCGCCCTCGCAAGCCTGCCCTGAGCGGAGTCGGAGGGTCCAAGCCGAGCAAAGCTCGGCAGCCGCCGGCGGTCTCAACGACTCTCGACCCGAGCCTGGACGGACTTCGATTATTCCGAAAACATCCGGTCCAGCGAAAACGCCCCCGCCCCGCGCAACACTAGCACCACAGCCATAGCAATCACCAGCAGATGATATTCGAATCCTTCGCCCTTCTGCGTGCCCATCCAGTTCATGAAGAATCCGTTCTGCAGGTGGACCATGAGGATCGCCCCGATCATCTCGCCGCCAATTCCGAGGGCGGCAATGCGCGTCAGCAATCCGACGATCAGCCCCAGTCCGCCAAAGAATTCGGTGCAGATAACCAGGAATGCAACCGGCGCAGGCATGCCCATGTGCCCAAAGAATCCCATCGTGCCGTGAAAACCATACCCGCCAAACCAACCCAGCATTTTTTGCGCGCCATGCGCAAAGAACACCACGCCCAGAACCAATCGCAAGATGGTAAAACTCGCGTCGTCACTCGTACCCATCAGCTTCTTCAGCATTGCTTCCTCCTGGCGGGATCATCTCTTTACGATAGTTCTTTACGATAGTCCCGCAATTGTCGTTATAACGACATTTACTTCGATTCCGTTCCCCGCCACCAGGATTCACTTTTCCGCGACCTCAACTCGTTCGCGCGGCTACCTCCCGAAGAACGCAAGCCGCGTCCCAAAGGCGGCGTATAATTTGGAAACTAGATTCCGCGAAGGATGGTAAAGACGAAAATGTCCGCAGGCAATGGCGGTTCGGCAAATGGAGATAAGGGCAAGGGTCTGGATGCGGTTCTGCAACCGAGGGCCGAGTGGCTGGCCAAGCGCAAGGCCGAGAACACCGACGGCAATTTCTCGCAGATGCATTACGCGCGCCACGGCGGGATCGCCGGTTCAATTACTGAAGAGATGCGCTATATCGCTCACCGCGAGAAGATCGCGCCGGAACTGGTGCGCGACGAAGTCGCTCGCGGCCGCATGATCATCCCGGCGAACGTCAACCATCCGGAACTCGAACCGATGGCAATCGGAATAGAGTCGCTTTGCAAGATCAACGCCAACATAGGCAACTCCGCCGTCACTTCGAACGTAGAAGAAGAGCTAAAGAAGCTGCACACCGCCGTTCACTACGGAGCCGACACCGTAATGGACCTCTCGACCGGCGGCGACATTCATACCATCCGCGAAGCCATCATCCGCCATTCCCCCGTCCCCATCGGCACGGTTCCGATTTACGAAGCGATCTCGCGCGTGAAGCGAGTAGAAGATCTGACGGCCAGCGTGATGCTCGAAGTAATCGAAGAGCAGGCGCAGCAAGGCGTCGATTACATGACCATTCACGCCGGCGTCCTGATTCAATATGTGCCCATGGTTTCGAAGCGCATCACCGGCATCGTGAGCCGTGGCGGCGCAATTCTGGCGCAGTGGATGACGCACCATCACAAGCAGAATTTCCTCTACGAATGCTTCGAAGACATCTGCAAGATTTTCGCAAAGTACGACGTGAGCTTCTCGCTAGGAGACGGCCTGCGTCCCGGCTGCCTCGCCGACGCCAGCGATGAAGCGCAATTCGCCGAACTCAAAACCCTGGGCGAACTTACGCGCATCGCCTGGAAGCACGACGTGCAGGTCATGATCGAAGGCCCCGGCCACATTCCCATGCACAAGATCAAGGAGCAGGTGGAAAAAGAAAATGAGTGGTGCGACGAGGCCCCGTTCTACACCCTGGGCCCGCTAGTAACCGACATAGCTCCGGGTTACGACCACATTACATCCGCCATAGGAGCGGCCATGATTGGATGGTACGGCGCATCAATGCTCTGTTATGTAACTCCAAAAGAGCACTTAGGCCTGCCCAACGAAAAAGATGTAAAAGACGGAATCATCGCCTACAAGATCGCAGCCCACGCCGCCGACGTAGCCCGCCAGCGTCCCGGAGTCCGCGACCGCGACGACGCCCTAAGCTACGCCCGCTACAAATTCGATTGGGAGAAGCAGTTCGAACTTTCCTTAGATCCTGAGACGGCGCGGGCTATGCACGATGAGACTTTGCCTGAAGAGGGCTATAAGACGGCGGCTTTTTGCTCGATGTGCGGCCCGAAGTTCTGTTCTATGAACTACTCCAGCAAGGTGGACGAGTATAACAAGCAGGTGCATGGGCTGGAGAAAAAGGACTACTCGGAACTGGTGGAGAAGCTGGTTACGATCAAGTAAGCCGGTTGGGCACCCTTCCGTTTTGACAAAATGGAGATAGGTTTCACGGGGACACTTTGTACTTGTTATATTGTACGTATATGCAAGTCATTGATAACGCCCAGAGTTTCGGGTGTGGTTAAAGCGCCACTGGCGGATACGTTTTACACAGTAATTGTTAGCCGGGCTCCCTATTTGCTTAGTGGATGGAACTCCCTACTCCACGTGGACGAGTTTCGATGACGAATAATGGTACGACGCACCGAATACTCGCATTCGCGATTTGCTGCTTCACTTTACTGGCAGCTGGTTGTGGTGGCAGCAGTGGCGGCACGACGCCTCCTCCTGGCAGCTTTACGCTCATGGTTTCTCCCGGTTCGGTGCTGGTGGCGCAGGGCTCCACCAGCGCTCCGGTCACACTCAGCGTGCAGGCTGCGAACGGTTTTCAGGGAACGGTCAGTGTGGGCCTGCAAGGGCTTCCTGCAGCAGTTACTACCTCACCTGCTTTCCCACTATCCATCAGCGCGGGCGGCAGCCAATCGGCTACGTTGAGTGTCGGCAACACCGTGGCGCGGGGAAACTATAACGTGACGTTTGCCGGAACCAGCGGCACGCTTTCCAGCAACTCCTCGCTTCTGCTGACCGCCAGCGGCGCCGCCGTCACTGGGCCAGCGCAGGATTTCAAGAAACAGGTGATCTACCAGATCGTGACTGACCGCTTCTTTAACGGCGACACCAGCAATGACAACCCTCCGCAGAGCCCGGGGATGTTCGATGCCAGCAAGACCAACTGGCAAATGTACTGGGGCGGAGATCTGGCGGGGATACAGCAGCAGATGGCTTATCTGGCGGGCATGGGGATCACCGCGATATGGATTTCACCGCCGGTGGATAATATTGACGTCCTCGCCAACTTGAGCGGTACGTCGTACGCTCCCTACCACGGCTATTGGGCGCGCGACCTGCAGCAGATCGAGGAGCATTTTGGTGACGTCAACAACACCTGGACCGCGTTTGACAATCTGGTGACGGCAGCGCACCAGAACGGGATCCGGGTGATTGTGGATTTCGCCGCCAACGATAGTAATCCGGACGACGGCGGCGAGTTCGGCGCTCTATTCAACCAAGGCCAACCATTCGCCAGCTACCAGAACGATCCTGCGCCACCCAACAACCTTTTTCACCATAATCCGACCATCACTAACTTCAACGATCCTTTCCAGTTGCAGTATTACACTCTGGACGACTTGGCCGACCTGAACCAGGAGAATGCGCAGGTTGACAGTTATCTGAAGGGCGCGGTTGTGCAGTTCATGCAACATAGAGCGGACGGGTTCCGGCTGGATGCGCTCAAGGACGTCACCTGGGGTTGGGAGTACAGCTTGGCGAATGCTGCCTACACTAACGGGCCTACTTTTCTCTACGGCGAGTGGTATCAAGGCATCAACGATCCGACGTACCCGGACTCGGTCGAGTTTTCGAACCGAAGCGGGATCGCTCTGCTGGATTTCCCGCTGGCTTTTGCGATGCGGGACGTATTCGCAAACAATGGTGACTTTCACGAGATCGACAATACGATCAGCCAGGAAGACAACGACTTTGTTTCTCCCAACGACCTCGTAACCTTTGTGGACAGTCACGATATTCCACGGCTGCTGAGCCTTAATGACAACCAGAACCGCGTGAATGAAGCGCTGGCTTTGCAGCTAGCTTGCCGGGGAATTCCGGTGGTTCTGTACGGCGATGAACAATACCTGCACAACGACACCAACGGCGGCAACGATCCTTACAACCGGCTGTGGATGTCCTCGTTCGCCACTAATACCACGGCTTACCAGGTCATCAACCAGATGGCGAATTTGCGGCAGGCAAATCCGGCGTTAGCGTATGGCACATCGCAGCAGCGCTGGATCAACAGCGACGTGTACGTTCTGGAGCGACAGTTTCTCAACGACATCGTGCTGATCGGTATGAACAAGAGCGAGACGGCGGCCTACAATATCTCGGGTCTGTATACCGCGCTTTCACCGGGCAGTTACTCGGATTATCTGAACGGCTTGATGGGCGGCCTTTCTATTCAGGTCAACGCCGGCGGCGGAAATAATCCGGTCGCAACCTTCAGCCTGCCACCGCACACGGTTTCGGTGTGGCAAGCGTCCGGAGCGGCTACTTCTCCAGAGTTGGGGTCGCTGGGCCCGCGGCTGGCGCAGGCTGGACTCACCGCAACCGCCGGCGGCGAAGGCTTCGGATCGTCACCGGGAATGGTTCTGGTGGGGACGACTGCGGCGGCGGTGAAATCCTGGTCCGATTCCTCTGTGACCTTCGTTGTGCCTTCTGTGCCGCCCGGCAACTACAACATTACGGTGCAGGCGAATGGCGGAGCGGCATCCAACCCGCTGCCATTTGTGGTTCTGACGGGCAGTGAGATACCCGTCACCTTCACGGTTAATATTGTTCCACTGGTTGCAGGAACGTCGCTGTACCTGGCAGGAAATGTCCTGGAGTTAGGAAACGACGTTCAGAGCACGACGTCTGCGGTCGGGCCACTGCTGGCGGTGCCGGGTACCAACTCATCGTGGTTCATCGATGCGTCGGTGCCGGCTGGGGCGCCGATCCAGTTCACATTCTTCCAGGTGTTGCCGGATGGCAGCGTTGTTTCGGAGGGGGCCTCTCATTCTTATAGTGTTCCCACCGGCGGGGTGGGGAGTGTCGAGGTCAGTTGGTGAGGAATGGCAGTGGCGGGCGGCCAGTCTCTTCACTCAACCTTCAGTGGCGCTGTGACAGAACCGATGCGGCCACTGAGGTCGTCGCGGATCACGATGTGGACGGTGTATTCGCCGGCGGCAAGATCGAGTGCGCCCCGGCAAGCGATGCCTTTCTCACGAATCTTTGCGAGAACCTCTGGCGTCGGATAAATGTCAATTTTCTTGTCCATCGGGCGATCGGCCTGCATACCTTCGGGTGTCGTCGCCGTAGCCGCAAGCTCCAGTGCAATATGATTGTTATTGTTGGCGTCCATCAGACTCGGATCTGGAGCCAGATCCGCAATGTAGAAGACACGCTTCTTCCCCGCTTCCTTGCTGGCTTCGCTGTTGTCCCAGTGCCCGGTCAGCGCGAGCGCGGTGTAATTCAGAGGCGACTGCAAAGCCGAGGCAATGTCGCTACTGGTTCCTGAATCGGCCGTCGCCTTGGTCACAAAGAAGCCGCTGCGGGTTCGCACGTTCACATGGTCGCGCTTCACCTTTACCGTGAGCTTGCGCCAGCCGGGCTTGGTATTCGACCGGTCAATGTAGTAGCCAAGCATGTAATATCGCCCGGAATCGCGGACGGCATCGCGAAAACTCTTCACCAGGTCGTTGGAGTTGTAATAGGCGCGGCCGCCTGTCGCCGCGGCGAATGTCTCGAAAGTCGACTGCGTATCCACCTGCTGCCAGCCCGCCCTGCGCCCGTAGCCGCCGCGCCGGTTGGGCAAGCTGGGCATGCGGATCGAGGCGCCGGGCATATTGCTTTGCAGTCCCGTCACGTCCACGGGATAAAGCGCAATTTGCGCGTCGTTGAGTAGTTGCCAAGTGCGTTGGTAGAGCGGCAGCACATCAGTAATAGAATCGCGGCCGGCAGGAGCAAGTTGCATGGTGGTGTCACTGACGCTGAAGGGGAATCCCCCGCCCGCCCAAATCACCGACTTGCGTCCCGGAAATCCAGCCAGCGACTGCGCCACCTGTTGCATGCCCTGCAGGGTATAGGTGATGGCCATGCGCTGCTGAATCGATTGAAAATTCAGCTCCGCATCCTCAATCATCGTCTGCATTCGATTGGCTTCCTGCTGTATCTGGTTTGCAAGAGCCGCCGTGGAGCCGGGCCTTCCACCTCCTGATGCGCCGCTCGTGCCCGTACTACCGGCGCTGCCTTCCGGGGCGGCAGATCCGGTGAGCATTTCCATGTCCTCGGGAGTGTCGACCAGTTGCGATGCGTCGCCCCGCACCTTGTGCAACGCGGCCATCAGCACGCCGGGATCGGAAGTGAAGTCGTGAATGACGTGAATGCCGTTGCGGTCAAGCGCGAACAACCCCGTGGGTTCGCGTGGATCCAGCGATTCGGAAAGGTACTTGAGCAGCTGATTGCGGAGAAACGCCTGGTCCGTAAAAGGAGTATTGATAAAGTCCAGCACAATGACCGTAATCCGCCGATTGGATCCCCCCGCCAGGGAATTCGTGAACTCATTTGCATTCTTAGGGTGAGGCAAGTGCGGGTCGCTGGTAATTTCCTCGAAGGTGGCAATCGTGCGTTGCGAGAAGTTTTCGAGAACGGTGAAATCCTCCTTCTGCAGCCCGCTGATGTGATTACCCGATTTGTCGGTAACCAAGGTCGGGATGAGCACCAGTTCGGTGCTCGCAGTGAACTTGCCCTCACCGTTGTTGTCTTTGCTTTTTTCCTTGGCGAAGGCAAAAACAGAGAGGGCCAGAGCGGCAATCAAGGCAACCTGGGCTGGCAGCATACGGCGGTACGTCGGATGCTCAACGAATGTTCCCCCGAGGTCATCCGCTCGGACTCCGTGCAACGTGAGCACCGTAAAATGTTTCATTGATGCATTTACCCAACTTTCAACCATCCCCCGTTCCATTAAGCCAGAATTCCTTTTGGGCTCTTTGGCCTCGAAAACAACGGTAAGTTTACACCTAATTTTTCATCCGGCGCCGGGTCGCCACTTCTCGCACTATTCGTTACTAATGATCCTGGGTTTGGCCGGATTAAGAGGCTGCAGGTTGAAGACTGGACGAAGGCGGCACGCTGCATAAGGCAAGAACGTAACTCTTGACACCTCCTGCTAAACTAGATTCATAGCAAACAAAGTGTTGCTTCAAAAAAGACTCCGTTCTTTCGAAAATTTGAATTGGGGGTGAGGTCGTTCGTTTCCGCGCTCACCAGGGAGCGGGTAAGCCCTTGGCACGTAGCCGGTTCCTAAGTAAGTCTTTGTTTCTCAAAGACCTAGCTGGAAACAACCCGATTCACAGCGGAAACCACGATCTAAGTCATTGATTTATAAATATCTTACTGGTAAGTCCTTATTCCTCAAAGATCTGGAAGAAGTTGACCGCTAAGTCTTTGATTCCCAAAGACTGGCATGGGGGGGGTACCCCACTTCTTGAAATGCGGGCTGATTGCCCACTTTTGGGATGTCAGTTAAGAGTTGCTGAGGGGTGTCTCGGTTTCACCCTCGGAAGTCTGCTGCTCCGTTCCATACCAACTGCACTGCTATGGCTAGGATCAGGAATCCGAAGATGCGGTTGATGGCGCCTACGGCGCCGGGGCCGAGGCGTTTTACGAAGGGGCCTCCGAGGCGGAGGAATAGGTACACGGTCAGGCCTAGCGCCACGATTCCTATCACCATGCCGGCGTAGGAGAGGAAGTGGTCCACGTGCGCGGCCAGGCCCATGACTACTCCGATCGAACCGGGGCCGGAGAGCATTGGCATGGCCATCGGGGTTAGGGAAATGTCCTCCTTGGTCAGGGCCTCGTGGCTTTCTGCCGTGGTCATGCGGCTGGAGCCGGTCACCATGCCCCAGGCTGTGTTGGCCACGATCAGGCCGCCCGCAATTTTTAGGACGGGCAGGGAGATCCCAAAGAAGTTTAGAACGAAGCGGCCGAAGAGCATGAAGATGACAAGGATCGCAATTACATCCACGGCGATCTTTAACGCAGTGCGACTACGTTCTTCCGGGGTGTAGTCGGCGGTCAGGCTGAAGAACATGGGGACTCCGCCGAGCGGGTTGACTATGGGAAAAAGGGCGAGGAAGGTTGTGGTCGCCGCTGAGGGCAGGTCATGCAGCACATGTTGGATGGCGATCTGTGCGTTCATGGGCGCCTCTACGTCGAGTGATCGTGATCTACCCATCACCCGATAACTCGATCGTTTACTACCGATATTATTCCAGCGCCTGAACGGCCCGGTTCAAGGCGGCTGCCAGGGCTGCGATTTGTTGCTCGGCGCGGTGAAGGTCGCCGCGATCGATCGCCTCGTTCACTCCTGGAATCACTACCGCGGCGTAGCCGGTGTACTGTCCAGGAGCGTAAATGGCATGGTGATACCAGGGACGGTTGGGCAATCCCTCGGGGATCAGCAAGGCGCGCTCGGCTTGGCGCAGTTTCGCATTCATGCGGTCCGGCGCTGGCGGAATTTTGCGCTGCTTCTGCAGCATTTTTGCGCCCGCTTCCTGCAAGCGGCGCGCGCCTTCCACGGCTGGCGAAAAGTCGGGGCCCTTGTCTCCCCAACGGTCCTTACTTTTATACTTGGCGCTTTCGACGTAGACCAGAATTTCTTTGCCGTAGTTTTCGTAATCGTAGGGAAGCACGTCGGCACTGGACATGCGCAATATTTCCAATCCGTAAACGCGGGCCATCTGTTGCTCGTAAACAAAGTCGGGATCGCCGAATTTCTTGAACCAGGCGAAGTTATCGAACACGGAGTGATAGACGCCATAATCGCCGCTGGAACTGATATCGCTCGAAGGGACGCCCAAATGCTGGAGAAACACGGTGTAGTCGGAACCGCTGCCGAGATCTCCGACGGGCACATCGTTTTGCATGGCGTTTGGTGGCGGGCGGTAGGTGGCGGTTTCCTGCGGACGATTGTTGTCGGGATTGGGCTCGCTGGCTTTCTTCCACGCGTCGTACACAGTTCCGCCTTGTGGCGAAGGAACGGCTTTCGTAATCTCGCGGATAAACTCTTTTAGCGCGGGGACGGCTGAGGCTCCGAACTTCTTGCCGGATACGGCTACGTCCATGTTGAAATACGCGGCGGCGTTCGTCAGTTGCTGGGCGTGATCTTCGCCCCACTCGGTGGAGCCTATCAGTCCTTCTTCTTCGGCGTCCCAGCTTCCGATCACAATTGTGCGCTTGGGCTTCCAGCCGGACTTCAGCAGTTCGCCCAAGGCGTGCACCGACTCGAGCATCGCGGCTGTGCCGCTGTTTGGATCGACCGCTCCATAGACCCAGGCATCGCGATGATTGCCGGCGACGACCCACTCATCGGGCGATGACGCTCCCGGAATTTTGCCGATGACATCCCAAATGGTGCGGAACTGGTAGTCCTGCTTGAGGTGCATTTTCACTTTCGCGGGACCGGGGCCGACGTGGTAGGTAAAGGGCAGCGCTCCCTGCCACTCGTGCGGCGATTGTGGGCCGGCGAGGTGCTCCAGAATCGGCGAAGCATCGGCGTAGGAAAGCGGGGTTACCGGTATCTTCGGCAACTGCTCGGATTCGGCGGGAGGAACGCGCTTGGCATCGGGCAGAGTGGGAGTGGACGCAACCCCGGGAGTGGTCGGATCCCCTGGGAACTGGAACATAAATCCGATCGATCCGCGTTGCGCGCCGCTGGGGGGGCGCCACGGCCCTTTCGGATAGGCATCGCCGCGGTAGTAGCCGTCGTCTTTCGGGTCGGAATAAATGATGACTCCGGCAGCGCCGCGTTCCTGAGCGACGAATGCTTTGACGCCGCGAAAATTCTCACCGTAGCGAACGATGATGATTTTGCCGCGAACGTCCACGTTCATCTGCTTCAGCTTGTCGAAGTCAGCGGGCGAGCCGTAGTTGGCGTAGACAACGTCCGCCTCAGCGTCGCCCGAAGGTGACATGCCGCTGTACGGGGTCACTACGCGCGGATCGTCCTGATAGGGGTCGCCTTCGACGTGCTCGCGCCGCGGACCGTGCATCTCCACTCCGGCGGGCTCGGTCATATCCACGCGGATCTCTGCCGGATAGTTGAGCCACACTTTGTATTCGACGATTTCGGTGTCGAGTCCGGCTTCCCGAAACTTCTTGGCCACGTAGTCGGCGGTCGCTTTGTCTTCGGGAGATCCGGCGATGTGGGGGGCTTGCGTCAGAGTGCGGAGATGCTCTTCGGCCAGCTTTGGATCGGGGACAGCCATGAATTTTCTTTCCAAATCGCGCTCGCCGGCAACGTCATGGAATCCGCTGATGGATCGGGTGTCCGGCTGTGCGTTATCTTTGCCGGCCTGATCTTTGGCAGTCTGATTAGCAGTCTGATTAAACGCCTGCAGGTTGGAACCAATCAGTGCGAAAAACAGAAATGCCCGCGAGAGAAATTTCATGAAGCTCCTTGGTTCTCCAATGCCGCCGCTTTGCGGCTCGATCATTGGCACAACGTCTACGGCAACCCCACCCCGGCATTTTCAGATCTTTTCCAACACGGCGAGAACTTCCTCGACCGGTGCTACTTGATTCGGGGCATAGGTCTTTCGGAAGGCGACTCTTCCGCTGCGATCGACCACCACCACCGCCCGTTCACTGGCGCCCGCAGATTCGCCGGACCCGCGCAAAACTCCGTAGCGCTCCGCAACTTCGCCGTGGGGCCAGAAATCGCTGCACATCGGGAATTCGAACGGGCCGATCGCGCGCTCCCAGGCTGTTGTGTTCATGATGGAATCCACGGTAATGGCCACGATTTCCGCGTTGCACGCCAGCACTCGCGGACGTATCACTCGGTAGCTGACTAACTGCGCCGCGCTGGCCTGCTGCCAATTAAAAGGATAGAAGGCGAGCACCACATTTTTCAGTCTGCGATAGGCGCTCAGACGCAACCGTTGCCTGACGCCGGCGATGAGCGCCGGGAGTTCGAAGTCGGGCGCGGCATCGCCGACGGCCGGCGTTCCGTTCTCGAGAACTCTGCGCAATCGATCATCATGATTAAGATCGTCGCGCTCACGATCGTCGTGCTTAAGACCCGGCATAGGATGAAGTTGAAGGCGCCGACCCAAGAGCCATCCACAAGAGAAAGATTGTACCGTGCGGAGGGAGCTGCTGGCCGCTCGCGTTACACTGAACAGGTATGAGCCAGCCGCCAACCGCTCGTTTTTCCGATCGGGTGGAGAACTACGTCCGCTATCGTCCGGGATATCCGGCTGAGGTTTTGGACCTTCTTCGCGGAAAATGCGGACTGGAGCGGCATCACATCGTCGCCGATATCGCCTCCGGGACTGGCCTGCTTAGCCGTCTGCTTCTGGAAAATGGAAATTCCGTGTTTGCCGTCGAACCCAACCTGGAAATGCGCGAAGCGGGCGCCCATGAGCTTGAGTCTTATCATCGTCTGGTATCCATTGCCGGAACCGCGGAGGAGACGACGCTGCGGTCGGCATCGGTGGATTTTGTGACGGCGGCCCAGGCTGCGCACTGGTTCGACCTGCCTCGGGCGCGCGCGGAATTCGCTCGCATTCTGAGGCCGGAGGGATGGTGCGTGCTGATCTGGAACGAGCGCCGCACCGGCAGCACGTCTTTCCTGCGCGACTACGAGCAACTCCTGCTGACCTTCGGCACCGACTATAAGGAGGTGCGCCACGAGCGCACGACCGCTATTATCCATGAATTTTTCGCGCCCGCTCCATACCGGGAGCGGGTCTTCGACCTGCGTCAGAGGTTCGACTATGAAGGCACTGTCGGGCGTCTCTTGTCTTCCTCGTATGCGCCGCTTGAGGGTCATCCCAGCTACGAACCGATGATGCGGGAGCTGCAGCGGATTTTTTGCGCCCACGCTGTGGATAGCGTCGTGGAGTTCGAATACAACACGCGCGTGTTTTATGGGAATTTGTAGTTTGCGATTCTTAATTCTTTCTATCACCGCGCGCAGGTTGACGACGGAATGAGATGCACAAGGCACAGAGTAGAGACGAGGCCGAGCTGCGCTCGGCTTGGACGGGCGAGGCGCCCGTCCCCACACAAACTAAAGTGATCTGGAAGCGTTGGATTTCTAATTACCAATTACAAGTTGCCAATTCCCATGTCTGAACCTAAATCCTTCCACATGTCTCCCGAGGAGTTTCGCCGCCAGGGCCACGCCGTCGTGGACTGGATCGCCGACTACCGTTCCCGCGTTGAAACCTTCCCGGTTCTGTCACGGGTGCAGCCGGGAGAGATTCGCTCACAACTGCCGCTAAACGCACCTGAGCGTGGCGAAGGCTTCGACCAGATTCTTGGCGACATCGAACGCATCATTCTTCCTGGCATCACCCACTGGCAGTCGCCCAACTTCTACGCCTACTTTCCCTCGAATTCCTCCGGGCCGGCCATTCTTGGCGACCTGCTTTCTTCCGGGCTGGGGGTGCAGGGCATGCTGTGGTCAACCAGTCCGGCTTGCACGGAGCTGGAAACGCACGTGCTAGATTGGCTCGTCCCTATGCTGGGCTTACCGGAGAAATTTCTTTCGACTGACAGTGGCGGTGGGGTGATTCAGGACACCGCATCCAGCGCGTCGCTTTGCGCCCTGCTGGCGGCCCGCGAGCTTGCCACCCAGTTCGTCAGCAACCGCAAAGGTTGCGACGGACGGCTGACCGCGTACTGCTCCACCCAGACCCATTCGTCCATCGAAAAGGCGATGAAGATCGCGGGCATGGGGTCGGACAATCTGCGCCAGATCGAAGTGGACGAGAATTTCGCCATGCGCCCGGAAGCGCTGGCGCGCCAGATCGCGTCCGACATCAGAGCGGGCCTGCTTCCCTGCTTCGTGTGCGCCACGGTGGGGACGACATCTTCGAACGCAATCGATCCCGTGCGGGAAATTGCGCGGGTTTGCCGCGAGCACAATCTATGGCTGCACGTGGACTCCGCCATGAGCGGCACGGCCGCGCTTTGCCCGGAGTTCCGCTTCATTCACGATGGCGTGGAATTTGCCGACAGCTACTGCTTCAATCCGCATAAATGGATGTTTACCAACTTCGATTGCAATGTCTTCTATGTGGCCGACCGCAAGCACTTGATCCAAACGCTCTCCGTGCTGCCTGAGTATTTGCGCAACCAGGCAACGGAATCGGGCGCGGTGATTGATTATCGCGATTGGCACATCCAGTTAGGCCGCCGTTTTCGCTCGCTCAAGCTATGGTTTGTAATCCGCTATTACGGGATCGAAGGGCTGCAACATCACATTCGCGAGCACGTACGATTAGCCCAGGAATTTGCAGCGTGGGTGCGCGGCGATTCGCGTTTTGAGGTCGCGGCGCCCGCTCAGCTTAACCTTGTCTGCTTCCGTTTGCGCGTGGGAGACGAGGCTAATCAACTCCTGATGGAAAGGCTGAATAGCAGCGGCGATCTTTACCTGACTCATACCAAGCTCGATGGCAAGCTGACGCTTCGGCTATGCGTCGGTCAGACCAACACTCAGGATCGGCATGTGGAGCGCGCGTGGCAGCGAATCCAGCAGGAAGTTGAAAAGCTTGCGACGTGATTCCAGAGTTGCGGTGGCCGGTGCTCGCTGCCGAGCTTCGCTCGGCTGGACCCCTCGACTTCGCTCAGGGCAGGCTCGAGAGGGCGCCCGTCCCCGCACGAGCGGTCTGGCGGACACGTCATCGTGCACTATAGGCTAAGTGCTATGCCACGGGAAATTTCTGCAGGCGGGGTCGTGCTTCGGCAGATCGACGGAATTTGGCATGTCGCCCTAATTGAACCGCGGAAAGACAGCCCCGATCCTGCTCCTAGACCGACAAAGACGCCGCGGCGGCACGCTGGCGCCGTGTTAGCCCTGCCTAAGGGCCTAGTGGATGCCGGCGAAAAACCGGAGGCAGCGGCCGTGCGGGAAGTGCTGGAAGAAACCGGGCTCGTGGCCGAGGCGGTCACCAAACTTAGCGATAACAAGTATGTTTACGTCCGCACCTGGGGCGACGGCAAACGAGTTTTCAAGATTGTGAGCTTCTACCTGATGCGCTATGTATCCGGAGAAATCGACAACCTTGCAGCCGACATGCGAATTGAAGTGAAACAAGCTCTATGGGTACCGCTGACCGAAGCGGCAAAACGTCTTGCGTATAGCACCGAGCGCAAGGTGCTGCGTCAGGCACAGGAGTGTTTGGGAGGACAGGGCTCTTTTCTTTAGTCCCGCGACCGTTTCGGTCCGATGCGACGGGCGAGAACGCCCGTTTCTCTACCGCGCGGGTCGGCGTCATCTTACTCTCGACAGCAGCGCTTGATCGATGGCCTTCTTTTCCTCCGCAGTTAAGGGCCGGGCTGAGCCTTTCTTTAGATCGCCCAGTTCGAGCGGGCCGATCGACACTCGCACCAGGCGCAATACTCGAACCTCCAGGTCTTCTAGCAGACGCCGGAGTTGCCGGTTCCTGCCTTGGTCGAGAGTAATTTCGAGCCAGCTATTCTTGACGCCGTGCCGCAGAAGCCGCGCCTGCTTGGCGCGCAGGTCTTCGCTTGGTTGGCCGTCGGATGGGTCGCGCGCAACCGCACCCCGGCGAGTGATTCTCGCCAGCAAATCAGCGTCCGCCACGCAGTC
>Ga0209415_10004928_pt1 | contig 24253 bp, 22 predicted proteins | sample PeaSoiSIISIP2007_FD_187696 | JGI IMG/M metagenome (GOLD analysis project Ga0209415, IMG submission 187696) | Peat soil microbial communities from Weissenstadt, Germany - SII-SIP-2007 (SPAdes) (version 2) | ecosystem: Environmental > Terrestrial > Soil > Wetlands > Peat | place: Germany... | reverse complement strand
CGTCACGACCACCCTTCGGGCGCCCTTGACCCCGGCCTGAGCGGCGCGACTAACCCACACAAACCCGAGGAGTCCCCGATTTTGTACGGAATTCAATTGAGCCAGTCATGCTGCTTTTCGATGCGAAGGGCGAGGTCCGCCAGGAACCGCGCTGCGGCCACCCCGTCAACGGCTCGATGATCGCAGGACAGTGTGACGGCGACCGTCGGCTGCACTGCGACCCCCTCCCCGGAGAGCACGACCCTGTTGATGGTCGTCCCCACGGCGGCGATGGCCACCTGTGGAGGGTTGATAATCGCCTGGAAACGCGAAACGCCATACATCCCCATGTTCGAGATCGTAAAAGTGCCCCCCTCGAGCTCCTCAGGGCGGAGCCTGTGCTCCCTGGCCCGAGTCGCTAGATCTGTGATCAGCGCCGCGAGCTCGGTGAGCGGGCGGCTCGCGGGGTCCTGAATCACGGGCACGTACAGGCCGTCGCTGCTCCCCACTGCCACCCCGACATTCACCTCCTCAGAGGGAAGGAACTCCTCTCCCTCCATGACGCCGTTGAGACCGGGGTGAGCGCCCAGCGTCACGGCCGTGGCCTTGACGATCGCTTCGGTCAAACCGAGTCCGAGGTTCCGCAGCGCTGTCACGAGGGCTCCGACGTCGATTTCTCGCTCGACGTAGAAGTGCGGGATCTCACGCTTGGACTCCGCCATGCGACGGCCGACGGTACGCCGGTGCAACCGTGCAACCGGATCTCGAGGTGAAGACGAGCCGCGAACGACCGGGACGTCTCGTATCGCTTGCTCAACGTCCTGCCTCGTGATCCGCCCGTGCGGCTCCGAAGGCACCACGGCGGTGAGATCCACCCCGAGTCGGGCTGCCAGACGCTCGATGGCCGGACTGACCCGAGGCACCCCGGACGAGCCGGCGCCCCTTGCGTCGCCGCTGTCCGGACGGTTCGAAGATAGGGCGCCGGGCGAGGCGGGCGGCGGTCCCGAACCGGCCTGTGGCGGCTCCGGGGTAGGCCTGTCGGCCGTGAGCGCCGACGGATCGTCGGTTTGCCCGAGCACAGCCAGGACGGTTCCCTCGATCTGGAACTCCTGGCCAGGCGCCACTCGGATCGACACGATCACGCCGCTCTCGGGGCTCCCCACCTCCAAGATGGCCTTCGCGGTCTCCACCTCACACAGCACCTGCCCAGCCTCGACGATTTCCCCCTCGTCGACGAACCACCGGGCCAGGACACCCTCGGTCACCTCCTCACCCACAACGGGTGCGGTCACATCGGTGGTCACGCCCCCAGCTTTCGAACAGCGTCGACGATCGTCTGCGCGAGTGGTATCACCTCCGGCAGAAACACGGGAGAGAACGGCACCGGCCGGTCCAGGCCTCCCAGGCGGACGATCGGATAGTCCAGATAGTCGAAGGCCTCTTCGGCGATCCTGGCGGCTACCTCCGCCCCGAACCCCGATCTCCGGCAGGCCTCGTGCACGATCACGGCTCTCCCGGTCTTGGCCAGGGAGCGGCTGATGGTGTCCATGTCCAGCGGCACCAGCGACCGGAGGTCGATCAGCTCCGCATCAATGCCACTGCCAGCGAGCGCTTCGGCTGCCGCCTCGGCCTGCAAGGCCATCCGGCTCCACGATATGAGTGTGACGTCGCTGCCTTCCCTTCGGACGAAGGCCTTGCCGATGGGCGTCTCGTAGGGCTCCTCGGGGACCGCGCCGCGCCGCTCATAGATGTGGCGGTGCTCAATGAACACGACGGGGCGGTCATCCCGGATCGAGGAGATCAGCAGGCCCTTGGCGTCCTCTGGTGTTGAAGGCGCCACCACCAGCAGTTCAGGTATATGGGTTACCCAGGCCTCCAGGATCTTGGAGTGATGTGTGGACGAACCGCCGGCTCCTCCCTGTGTGCGGAGCACCATGGGGACGGGCAGGTCCCAGATGGCAGGGATCATCGACCACTGGTTGACGAGCTGGTCCATGGCGAGCGGCAGGAAATCCATGTACATGATTTCCACGACCGGCCTGAGGCCGAGCAGGGCCGCGCCGATTCCGGCGCCCACGATGCCGCCCTCGGAGATCGGGGTGTCGCGAACCCGTTCCGGACCGAATCGTTCGAGGAGCCCGGCTGTGCACCGGAACACTCCGCCGTAGGTGGCGACGTCCTCACCCATCACGAAGACCCGCTCGTCCCGGTCCATCTCCTGCTCCAGGGCCTCCCGGATGGCTTCATTCATGCGAAGCTTCCGCTCGCCGCTCGTGGACGGCGCCGGTTCGTGTGCGAGATCGATTGCAGTCACCGGAGCACCCCCTCCACGTAGGGTCTGGGATCCGGGTCAGGCAGGGACATGGCGTACTCGAGGGCGTCCTCCACGGCCCTGGCGGTCTCCTCTTTGCACCGCTGATCTGCGTCGTCATCGAGCGCCTGCCGTTCGGCAAGGCGCTGCCGGGTCAAGAGAAGCGGGTCGCGTGCTCGCCACAGCTCCAGCTCATCTTCGGGTTGGTAGCCGCCCAGGTCACCGGTGCTAAACCCGTGCAAGCGGTACGTCTTCATCTCGAGAAGGCTCGGCGTCCCGTCCTCGACGGCCAGCCGGCGGCCCTCGGTCACTGCGCCGTACACAGCCTCGACGTCGTTGCCATCGACCACACCCCCAGCCACGCCGTAGCCTTTCGCCCGTTCAGCCACGTCGGCGACCGCGCACTGCTGACGGAACGGCACGGTGAGCCCCCATTGGTTGTTCTCGCACACGAAGATCACCGGAAGTCTCCAGACGGACGCGAGATTGATCGCCTCGTGAACCTCTCCGATGTTGGCGGCGCCGTCACCGAACAGTGCGACTGCCACCCGGTCCTCTCCCCGCATCTTCATCGCCAGAGCTTGGCCGACCATCACCGGGACGTTGGAGCCCACGACTCCGGATCCTCCGAGGAGCCCGATCGACGGATCGGCCATCAGCTGATGGCCTCCCCGGCCCCCGACCACTCCGGCGGCCTTCCCCCAGAGCTCGGCCGTCAGAGCCCGGAGATCCGTTCCTTTCCCGATCAGATGTGCGTGGCCGCGGTGAGTGCTCCCCAACGTGTCGGTGGGTCGAAGGGCGGCTCCCACTCCGATCCCCACAGCCTCCTGCCCGACGCAGAGGTGGAGGGCCCCGACCGTCCTGCCCTCCTTCTTGAGCTCCAGCAGGCGCTCCTCCAGGCGTCGCACGGTGAGCATGCGACGGTACAGCTCGAGAAGCAGAGCGGTCCCCACGAGATGTTGGCCCCGGGGGGTCGGCGCCGCGGCTGGCTGGTCGGCGCCCGGCCTGGATTCGACGGCCCTTTGCATCACGAGCCCTGGAACGGAACTCGGTCCAGGCCGGCCAAGGGGATCTTTGCCATCAGGGACGCGTCCAGGCTGAGTGCCCGGAGATCGCTCGTATCGAGCGAGTGCACGTCTCCCTTGCCACACGCCTTCGCCAACATCGTCATCTCGAGGACCATCGACGAGAGGAAGTTGTAGACCCTGTCGGCACCCTCTTCGACGTCCAGATGGGCCTCCAACTCCGGGTCCTGAGTGGCGATGCCGGCCGGGCACAGCCCGGTGTGGCAGTGGTAGCAATGCCCGGCTGAGGTGCCCAGCGCGGCGTAGTTGTCGGCCCACTCCGATCGCGGCGCGTTACACCCGAGGGCGATCAGGACGGAGGTGCCCAGGTACACGGCGTCGGCTCCCAATGCCAAGGCCTTTGCGGCGTCCACTCCGTTGCGGATACCTCCGGCCGCGATCAGCTTGGTCTTCCCGAACAGGCCCAACTCCTCGAGTGCCTCCCGGGCCTGCACGATCGCGGCCAGCGTGGGGATGCCCGTGTGGTCGAGCAGGATCTCGGGCGAGGCCCCGGTGCCGCCCTCCATCCCGTCAACTGCAATCGCGTCAGCACCAACCTTGGCTGCGATCCTGACGTCGTCGAACACTCGAGAGGCGCCCATCTTGATGAGGACCGGGACCTGACGATCGGTGACCTCGCGGATCTCCTCGATCTTCACCTTGAGGTCCGGAGCAGTCATCCAGTCGGGGTGTCTCGCCGGCCCGCGCTGATCGATGCCCACCGGGAGCGTCCGCATCGAAGCCACGGTTTCGGAGATCTTCGCACCGAAGAGAACCCCGCCCGTGCCAGGCTTGGCACCTTGCGACACGCAGATTTCGATGGCATCAGCCGACAACATCATGTCCAGCGTGTGGCCGTACCGGCTGGCGAGGATCTGATAGATCATCTTCTCGGAGGCCGCGCGTTCCTCCACGAGCATCCCCCCGTCCCCCGTCGTGGTACTGATCCCGAGCTTGGTGGCGGCCTTGCCGAGGGCCACCTTGGCCGTCTTCGACAGCGCCCCGAATGACATTCCCGAGATCATGATCGGGACCGAGAGCCGTAGCGGCCGCGGCAGGTCCTCCCCGATGACGGTCTCGGTCTCACAGCGCTCGCGGTACCCCTCCAGCGGGAACCGCGACAGGACTGCAGGAAGGAAGACCAGATCGTTCAGGGTGGGGAAGCGGTCTCGGAGCGTACTGAAGCCGTGCATGCGGTACGTGCCCAGACCGGCCTTGACCTGGATGTCGTTGATGACGCTCGTGGACCAGATCGGGCTCTGGAGGTGCTCGCCGTGACCGTTTACAGTTTCATCCATATCGCCAGCTCCTCGTGCGTGCCCCGGAAGTGCCAGAGCTGCCGTCCTGCCACGATCTTCTTCCAGTCCGCTGCCCTAGCGACGCCCGCAGCGGTCAGAGAGGCCGCGAGTGCCTCGCGTTCGCCCTCGTCCATCTCAGTCAGCACGGCGTCGTTTCCGAGTTCGCCGAGGCAACCCCCGACGTAGATCTCGCCCTCGTACATCGAGTCGCCGAGCCCTCGCCCCGCATCTCCTCGGATGATCAAAGAGCCCGCCTGGATCATGAACCCGGCCATCGGGCCGGCATCTCCGGCCAAGATCAGGGTCCCGCCCTTCATGGAGATGCCGAGCCGGTTACCGGCATCCCCCATGACCGTGATCGTTCCTCCCCGCATTGAGGCCCCAGCGCAGGTACTGACGGACCCCGTGACCACGATGCTCCCGGCTTCGGAGTTCTCCCCTAAGCCGTTGCCGGCGTTCCCCTCAATGGTGATCGAGGCGCCGTTGTTCATCCCGCCGCAGTAGGCACCCACGCTTCCCTTGAAATGAACCGCCGCCGGGGTTCGAAGGGCGACACCGAGGTTGTCGCGACCTCTGGGGTGGATCACGTTCACCCGGTCACTCGCCTTGAGAGCTCGAAGGGCTCGATTCACCTCGGTGACAGTCAGCTCGTCACAGTTGATTTCCATACGAGGACGGCCTCCTCTCCGATGCTCCGGACCCGGGTGCCCTCCGGGACGACCGTGAGGAGCGCGTACTCCTCCGAGCCGAAGGCGATCATCGTGTCGGTTTCCGCGACCACGAGGGGACAGGCTCCCCATCGATCCCGGGCGACGCCGACGCCGTCGGCGGTGGCAAGCAGGTAGGTGAAGATCCCGTCAAGATCCCGCAAGGAGGCGGCCATCGCGACCTCGAGATCCTCGCCCTGGTCCAACCGGTCGGCGAGGTAAACCGCGAGGGTTTCCGAATCGTTGTCCGTCCGGAAGGTGAACCCGCGTGCGCAGAGAAGCCGCCTGAGCCGCTCTGAGTTGGTGATGTGACCGTGGTGGACCACGCTCACATCGGGAAACGGGCGTGCCCAGAACGGGTGCGAGGCGTCGACGTCCACGGTGCCCTGGGTCGCCAACCTGCAGTGCACCGTACCGTGCCGGCCACGGCGGCCACCGACTCGGTGAACTTGATCCACTTGCGCCGCCGAACCGAGGTCTTTGATGACGGTGAGGGCCCGTCCGACCGCGTGCACCGTGACTCCCGGCACGGACTCCAGATACCTCGTCAGGGTCGCCGGGTCGGCGTCCACGGACACGCGGTACCTGGCGAAGAACTCCGCGTCCCGGTCGAGTGACTCCATCAGCTCGCCTCGGATCCCGGCCGCAGCCAGCACCGCGTCGACTTCCACGCGGGTCGCGGCGGTGTCCACTCCTACCGCGTGAAGGCTCACCGTCAGATGGTCGGCCGAGACTTCGTCATAGATCGCAAAGCCGGTCGAGTCCCCGCCCCGATGAACGAGAGCGGTACCCATCGCCACGAGCGCCTGGCCGACATCCCCGGGCTGCTTGAGCACGATCCCCGCAAGTCCGCACATGGCAAGTCTCGCTTTCCCGAATGGCCGGCTCGGCTGCCGGCGCACCCGTAGCCCTTTCAGGCCCTGTGCTCAGGCCGTGGCCTCGGGCCGGCGGGGCCTGGGTTGGTCTAAAGGTCTAGTATAAGAACCTATCACGCTTGATAGTGGCCGTCAACGCAAGTGGCCACCCGCGCAGGGTCCGACCTGACGTGCTTCCTGCCGACAGTCGGGATCATTCCGTCGGGCCGACCGGCGGGTCAGCGACTGCTCGCCTGCGATCCGTCCGGGCAGAGAAGTTGCAGATAGCGGCGGACCTCCCAGTCCGTGACGGCCGCGCGGAATTGCTCGAGCTCGCAGCGCCGCGTGGCGGCAAAGAAACGCACGAACTTTGCGCCGAGGTACTCGACCCCGACCTCGCTGGCCTCGAACGCCTCGGTCATCTCCCGCAGCGTCGCGACCTGACCGCCGATGTAGTGGTGCCACGGAAGATGCTGTAGGCGCCCAGGCGGAGATTCATGGGTCTGAGGGCAGCCGACCGGTAGCCGCTCTCCTCCAGGCTCTCCTCGCTCTCCTTGAACAAGAAGAACTCCAGCTAGGCGGCGAACTTCGGGAAAAGCCCCCGCTCGGCGACGCGGTCCACGAGCCGGCGCAGCAGCAAGCGCGGCGCGATCGCGACCGGTGAGCCGTCCGGGAAGAAGTGCTCGCAGAGCACGACCGCCGTGCGGTCGAGCCAGGGCGCGACGCGAAGCGTCGCGAGATCGGGGATCGGGGATCGGGAGCACGTCGCCGAAGCCGAGATCCCACGACGGCCACCAGCCGGGGTAACCCGGCTCGCGAGTTATCACGATCTCTCGGTGTCCATCGCCCGGTAGTAGTCCGAGACGTGCACCGGATTGAGTGCGTGCTCGACGAATCGGCGAGCAGGGACCCGTTTCCCACGGAAGATCCCATTGAGGTCGCTCGCGTCGGCGACCACGACCTCGATGCCGTTCTCTTCCAAGGTCCGGCGTGCCTGGTCGATCAACGGTCGTTGCCGCGCCAGGAAGTCCTCCGCCGTTTCGGCCACGAGCCTCACCCCCGGTTGCTTGTCGTTCTGTGCCCGGTCATCCGACGGTGCCCGGTCATCCGACGGGCCGCATGGTCTGGCTTGTCTACGGAGCCGCTGCGGAAACCCGACCAGCGGAGAAGGCCCGCGAGAACGATGGTGCCACCTCCTGCGCGAACATCCCAGCCCAGCGACGCCGCACCTCCACTGGTACGCCAGGAGTCGAGAACTGCAAGATGAAGTGGTTGAAACCGAGGTCGATGAACTCGTTCAGCTTGGAGGCGACCGTTGCCGGCGAGCCGATGAGCTGCCATCGGGTCCAAGGCACGATGCCTTCGGGCTTGGTGCGCGCCTGCATGCCGGCGAAGATCTGCTTCCAGGCTTCGTAGCCAGGAGTGTTCTCCCAGTCAGTGACGTCGGGTGTGTAGTGGTCGATCTGCGCCTGCATGTAGCGCGGCTTGTACTCGCATGCTTCGGCGACGGCCTGCTCGTCGGTCTCCGCGACGATGCAGTCGACCATGATCGGGCAGCTGACGTCTGCTGCCTGGCGGCCGCTCGCGGCTTCCCAGCTGCGCAGGTAGGCGCCCTGCTTGTCAAGGTCGCCGATCGAGGTGCAAAGCGGGAGCAAGCCGAGCCCTCCCATGATCGCGGCGCTGTCCGGGCTTCCGATCGCGCCGTAGAACCGGAGGTGGTCCGCCTTGGGCTGCGGCCGTAGCCGGATTCGCTTGGGTACCTTCAGAAACTGGCCCTCGTAGGTGAACGGCTCCCCCGTCAACGCGAGCTCGAGAATCTCGTAGGTCTCCTTGAAGCGAGCACGAGCTTCGGACATCTCCAGGCCGAAGGCGTCGTACTCGTACTTCGCCGTGCCGCGCCCGAGGCCGAGGCGAATCTCCTTGTCGGTGAGCAGCGACACCATGGCAATCTGGCCCGCGAGCCGGAGCGGATCGTGCCAGGGTGTGACGATGACGCAAGTCCCGTAGGTGAATTCGGGGAACCGGCCCGTGAGGTGGGCCATCAACAGCATGGGGTCCGGCGTCGGGAAGTAGTCGCTGAAATGGTGCTCGAGCAGCCAGGCATTGCGATAGCCGAGGGCGCCGTAGAGCTCGCAGTCCTCGAGGAACCAGTCGTACATGGCGGAGTCGGGCGAACCGGGCGTCCCGGCCGCTGTGACCACGAAACCGAATTCCACCTGTCGTCGCCTCACCGCGGCCCCCCTCCCTGGCCCCTCTTTGGACCGGACTATAGACCTTTGACCTTGACGTGCCAACGGTTCGCGGCCGATCCCGAGCCCCAGACAGGCCGCGTTGGGCGGGAGGCTATGAGTCGTGGCGATCCGCGGTACCGCAGAAGACAGGCTATTTGGCTGGTATTCCGGCCCGTGAAGTTCTTGACAGTCCTGCGCCGTGGTCCTAAGGTTCGCGCCGTAGTCCAAGCCAGAATGGGGGGCGGGTAATGGACACCGAGGATCGCAGCGGGGCCACAGCGGGGTCGACCGCGGTCGAGGGAAACGGTTCGCAGCTGCTCGACGTCTCGCAACGGACCGACATCGGCCAGCTGAAGAAGGCTGCCGTCGGGCTCGGAGGCGTTCTGTTCATCTCCTGGGCCGCCATGTCGCCCCTTACAGGCCAGCTCGGCAACGTTCCCATCGCGATCGGGCTTGGGAATGGCATCGGGGCACCCGCCGGGTTCGAGATCGGCATCGTGATGCTCGCCCTCTTCTGCGTCGGGTACCTGCAGATGCTCCGACGAGTGCCTTCGAGCGGCGGCTTCTACAGCTTCATCAGCCGGGGGCTCGGTCGCCCGCTCGGCATGGCGGCAGGATGGTCCTCGGTTATGGCCTACGCGGTCATCGTCGGCTCGCTGCTCGGCGCCTTCTCGTACTTCGGGAACATCACGATCCAGCAGTTCTTCCACGTAGGGATCCCATGGCCGGTTCTCGCGTTCGCCGCCTTGGCGGTCATCGGCATCCTCGGGCACTTCGACGTCCGGCTCAACACGCACATTCTCGGGGTCGCGCTCGTGCTCGAGATACTCGTGCTGGCCGTCATGGACATCGCGGTGTTTGCCAAGGGCGGCGGCCCGAGCGGCCTTTCGGTTGCCCCGATCAACCCGGTCAACGCGTTCAAGGGCCTCGCACCCGGCGTCGGGATCTTCTTCGCCGTCTGGTCCTGGGTCGGCTTCGAGACGATCCCGAACTACGCCGAGGAGTCAAGAAACCCGAGGCGCATTGGTGGTCAGGCGCTCTTCATCTGCACGATCGGCGGTGGCCTGTTCTTCATGATCTGCGCCTGGGCGGTCGTGCTCGGCTGGGGGCTGGGGCCGGTCGTCCACCAGGCTGCTTCGAATGGCGGCAACCTCTACTACGCCGTCACGACCAAGTTCGCAGCCAAGTGGGTCACCGACGTCATGGAATGGCTGATCATGACGTCGTCGTTCGCCTGCGCCCTATCGTTTCACAACACGACATCCCGTTACCTGTACGTGATCGGCCGCGAGGGTGTGTTCAACAAGAGGCTCGGGCGGACCCACAAGAAATGGGAGAGCCCCTACATCGCGAACGCGACCACGGTCCTGATCGTGGCGGTCCTCACGGGCGCCTTCATCCTCGGGTGGTACGGGATCCATTCCTGGCGGACCTTCGCTCCCTTCGCGGTGGCGCCGTACTATGAGCTCTTCGGATGGTACGCCATCATCGCGACCTTCACGGTGCTCGTGAACCAGTTGATCTGCTCGGTTGCGTGCATCGCGTTCTTCCGCCAGCCGGACAACCGAGATGGCTGGAACATGTGGACGACGGGGATTATCCCGGCGCTAAGTGTCGGGGTGATGGGTGTCGTGCTATGGCTGTTGTGGGCGAACCTCGCAAAGATCGGTGGCGGCGGCATCCTCTTCGTCACCATCATCCCGTGGATCTGTCTTGGCTGGATGGTGATCGGGCTCCTGCTGGCGCTCGTCATGAGAGCCCGTAGCCCGCAGAAGTACGACATCCTCGGCCGGATGGTGAACACCGGCATCGAATAGTCGTCCGACGGCAACTGCCAATCGGTTGGTACGTGCCGGTGAGGCGGATTTAGAGGCGGTCTCGAGCTACGGCCGTTCGGCGCCGGGGTCGGTGGCGCTCGATCCGAGCTTCCTCGGCTTTGTGGCGCCGACGCGTTCGTAGACCTCCGCTGGGACCTGCGACGGGTCCTTGTAGATCGTCCAGGTACAACGCCCTTCACCGCGAGCCGCCGGCCAGACCGGGGGTTCGATCACCCGCAGCGGATAGCCGAAACGGCGGATCGGGACCCGCTCTTGCAACTGGCAGCAGTGCACGCAGTACAGGCAGACACCGGCCTTGCCCCACGACCAGTCGTGCGGGCGAGTCGTCACGCCGAACCGGTCCGGGTCGTCCATCGGCACATCGAGGCCCGTCGGGTCGTCCTCCCCGTTCTCGAGGAACGTCCGCCCTCCCGTGCCACACGGCGAGAAACTGAACACGATCCGGTCGGGGTCCTCTGCGATCTCGAGGTCGCCGAGCCGCCCCGGTCCCGAGAGATGGCCCCGGAAGGTCTCTGCCGTGTCGAGAGCGAGGAGCTCAACCGATTCGTGCCAGGGGGTTCGGTCGATGTCGAAGCGGTCCCGTGTGGGGTAGAGGCCGGCCATGAGCTCGTCCCAGAAGTCCACGACACGGTCTTCTCCGAGATACCGTGCGCAAAGGTCGGTACAGAGATACAGACGGTTGCAGGCCACGTCATGCGCCAGCCGCCACCTGGAAACGGCAGCCTGGAAGTCCGCGATCGCGTCGGTCCCGCCTCCGGCCGCACATGCGGTCGCGAACTCATGGGCCGCCGCTGCATAAGCTCGCCACGAATCGGCGAGGTTCGGCGAAACGACATCGGCCGCCGGCGAGCGTCCATCCAGCTCATCCTCTGCGGAGACGAGCACCCTCTCCGGCACGCCTTCACGGAGGAGGAATCGCCTCGCCGCCTCGAGGAATCCCGGGAAAAGCTCGGCGGGCTCGGCCATCTCGATCAGGCTGTAACGGGCGAGCTCGCCGGCCTCAGCCTGACGACCGTCCGAGACAGCGGCTTCGATCAGCCGGAGCGTCGAGACGGCCTGTGCCGTCCAGGAGCCTGTCCGTGTCACCCGGCCGAGCAGCGAGTGGTACTCGACGGGTCCAGCCACCTCAACCCCGTTCGAAATAGCGGCGAAGCTCCCAGTCGGTGACCGCCGGTTTGGGGTCCAAGCCGGTCTCGTACAGGTACTGCTCGAACGCCTGCAGCTCGTGGCGAGCGAGCTGCAGAAGGTGGTCGAAGACCTCCTCACCGAAGGACTGCCTCGCGAGGTCGCTCGAGGCGAACACGTCGACTGACTCCTCGAGGGACGTGGGCAGGCGAGGGCGATCGGCCGTGTAGGCGTTTCCCGCGTAGGCCTCCCCCGGGTCGAGGCGTTCCTCGATGCCCCGGAGTCCACCGGCAATCGTCGCGCTGAAGGCGAGGTAGGGGTTGGCGTCCGCGCCCGGGACGCGATTCTCGACGCGCAACGAGGCTCCCTCGCCGATCACCCGGAACGCGCAGGTCCGGTTGTCCTTGCCCCAGGTGATCGTCGTAGGGGCGAACGAGTCGGGAATGTACCGCCGGTACGAGTTGGGATACGGGGCGAACATCCACGCCAGCTCGCGGGCGCTCGAGACAAGCCCGCCCAGGTAGTTGTTGAAGATGCCGGAAAGCTCGTTTGGGCTCGAGGTATCCGCACTGAGCGGCCGCCTCCCCTCCGCGTCCCAGAGGCTCGAGTGGATGTGAAAGGAGGATCCGACCTCCCTGGCCGACCACTTCGCCATGAACGTCGCGGAGAGGCCGTCGAGTGCGACGATCTCTTTGATGCCGTGCTTGTAGATCGCATGGCGGTCCGCCATCTCGAGAGCGTCGGCGAAGACGAGATTGATCTCGTGCTGGCCGAGACCCCATTCCCCCTTGGACGACTCGATGGGCACGCGGGCGCCTTCCATGCCGCGGCGAATCTGGGAGATCAGCCACTCGTCCTGAGTCGTGTGCAGGAGGTGATAGTCGGTCCGATAGTAAGATGTCGGGTGGAGATCCCGGTACAGCTGCTGCCAGGCATCGCGGTAGCTGTCCCGGAACATGAACACCTCGAGCTCCGAACCGCAGAAGACCTTCAGCCCTTGCGCGCTCGCACGTTCGATTTGGCGTTTGAGGATCTGGCGAGGCGACACTTCGACCGGCTCGTCGCTGTTCTCCAGCATGGCGTCGCACAGCACCAGTGCCGTCCTGTCGAGCCACGGCACGAGGCGCAGTGTCGTCCAGTCCGGAACCATGGAGAAGTCCTGGAACCCGCGCTCCCAGTCCGTGAGCGCGAATCCCGGCTGTGGTTCCATGTCCATGTCGACGGTGAACAGGTAATTGGAGGCGTGCAGCCGATCGCCACGGACGAGTCCGCGACAGGTCCTCGGTGTGACGCGCTTTCCGACGAGACGGCCCCAGATGTCGACGAGCGCGCAGACCACCGTGTCGACGCGCCCCGAACTGAACAGGTCCTCGAGTTGCTCCGGGTCGACATGGCCGTCTGTGCCCAACTCCACGCTGGCGCTCCCTGCTCGGTGAGAGAAACGTACCTTCGCCCTGGCATCGGTTCCGACGCGAGACTGGCCATACTATTCGACCGGCCGCGCGGGCAGCCTCGGTGGCGCGATCCGTTACGGTCTTGGGCAACTGGCCGAGGCACGACCGGCCGAGGAACAGCTGGCTGAGGAACAGCTGGCTGAGGAACATCGAGCACAAGGGAGGTGCTGTGAGGCCCATCGTGGGAGTGACGTCGGTGCCGAAGATCGCCCACTCGGGCTTTGGCGATAATCCCCACGAGTCGGCACCGGAGCTGTATCTCGACGCTCTCAAGCTGGCCGGCGCGACGACGGTCATCCTGCCGGTGCACGCCGAGCCGGACGAGCGCCTGTTCTCGCTGTTCGACGGTTTCCTGCTCACCGGGGGAGGCGACGTCGAGCCCGCCCGGTACGACGGCGACCCGCACGAGGCAGTGTACGGCGTCGACGACAGGAGGGACGAGTACGAGACGAGCCTGGTCCGTTATGCGGTCGATCAGGATGTTCCCTTGCTCGCGATCTGCCGCGGGATCCAGATCCTCAATGTCGCGTTGGGAGGAACCCTCGTGGTCGACATCCCTTCGGAGAGGCCGGGATCGATCGGGCACCTTGATCTCGAGCACTGGACAGGAACGGCGCACATGGTCAGCGCGGCGCCGGGAAGCACCGTGTCAAAGCTCGTGGGTGACGAGCTCGAGGTGAACTCGATGCACCACCAAAGCGTGGGAGCGCCCGGGGGCGGACTCGTCCCCGTCGCGTGGGCACCCGACGGAGTGATCGAAGCGCTCGAGTGCCCCGAGAAGCGCTTCCTTGTGGGGGTGCAGTGGCATCCCGAGTGCCTCGGTGGTGACCATCGTGCTTTCGGGTTGTTCGAAGGCCTGGTGGAGGCGGCATCGGACAAGCGAGGCTGAGCGCGGTAGAGCGCCGTCAGCGCAGTGGAAACCAATCGCTGACCCGGGTGCCGCTCCCTGCTGGTGCCCCGACGAGGGCTGAACGTGCCTTGCTGCTCAGAGAAGGTGGGCAGGCTCGAGTATCGACCCGTCGGTGAACCGGCTCGACCTGAATGGCTTCAGGTCGAACGGAACGTCCTCGCCATTCACGAGCGCAGCGACGACCTCGCCGACGACGGGGGCAACCCCGAACCCGTGGCCGCTCATGCCTGTCGCGACGACGAGCCCCGATGGCGCTGACGAGACCTCCAGGACCGGGAGGGCGTCGGGCGTGGCATCGATCTCTCCCGCCCATGCGCGAAGCACGCGGAGATCGGGGAGATCGGGGAAATACCGCCGGATCCGCTGAAGGCAGAACGCTACGTCGTCACCGTCGGGAGCCGGGGCGGCCACGTCCCCGCCGGCAGATCCGAGCAGTCTGGTCGCGGCGCGGGCAAGGCTCTTCGGGTCGACCCGGACGCGAAGCTGTTTGCGGTTCGCCAGGTAGCTCTGCAGAAACAGGCGGGTGTGGCGGAGCGACGATGCGTCGAGGACGACCTCGTTTCTCGTGGCGGCGGCCAGTCGAAGGGAGCCGGACTTGTCCTGGCGGATGAAGAGGTCACCGGTCCAGGCCGCGGTTCGCGTAAGGGGGAGTACCGGCTCAGTCAGCACGACGGTCTGGCGGACGAATCGCTGTGGGATCTCCACCCCGACTGCGCGGGCGAGCTTGGCGCTGAAGCTCCCCGCGGCGAGCACGACGCAAGGAGCCACGATCTCGCCAATGGCGGTGCGGACTCCGGTCACCCGACCGCCCGAAGTGAGGATTGCCTTCGCGGCTACCCCTTCGACGAGCGGGACCCCGCGTGAACGAAGAGCCCGTTCGTAGGCCTGGCAAGTGGCGACCGGATTGGCATGGCCGTCGCTCGCGGTGAAGATGCCGAGCAGCCAGTCGCCGGCCGTAGCGGAGAGGATCGACCGGATCTCCTGATCGTTGACCACACGGGTGTCGAGCCCCCGGTCGGCAGCCTGCTTCGCCCAGTCCTCGTAACGCACAGCCTGCTCAGGGTCGTCCGTAAGCCTGAGATTGCCGCCCATTTGCCACTCGAGGTCAGCCTCGAGCTCCTCGGACAGATGCCGCCAGCGTTGGTTCGCGGCCATCATGAGGGGGAGCTCGGCCGCCGCCCGTCCTTGCTGGCGTACGAAGCCGAGGTTCCGCCCGGACTGAGCGGCCCCGAACCGGTCGCGCTCGAGAAGGACGACGGACGCGCCACGTCGGTCGAGCTCGTAAGCTGAGGCCAGGCCCAGGATGCCGCCGCCGATGAGAACGACGTCGCAACGCGCCGGCAGGCCGCTTCCGGCGAAGCGATGACTGCTCATACGGAGTCGCCCGGCGGCTCGGTCAGCTTGTTGCGGTGACGGAACTCAGCGCACGACGAGAACCGGCAACGTCCCCAGGTGGAGCACCTTGTGTGTCGTGCTGCCCATGACGAGCCCTTCGAGGTCGGTGAGGCCTCGCGAGCCGAGCACGATCATCGTGGCGCCCGACTCAAGCGCGTCCTCGAGTATCACCGACGCAACTCGTCCGGTGTGGGAGTCATGCACGACAGAGGTGGCGTCGATCCCCTCGGCGGTCAAGGCCTTGACGGCGTCATTGACGAGTGCCTCGGCCGCGTCGGTGTCCTCCTTGGGCACCGGTCCCGGTTTGCCGATCGACATCTCCCGGACATGGACGACGCGGACCTTGCCCCCCGAGCTCTTGGCGAGGTCCTTCGCTGCGGAAAGAGCGTGCTGCGAATGGTCGGAGTGGTCGATGGCAACGAGAATTGATTCGAACACGGACGTTCCCCTTGATCTGTCAATCTGAGCTACCCGGCTGGGTAACCGACAGGCTACGGCGAACCGCTCATTCCGGCCAGTACGTTTCGGCGATCGGTTCGTTTCGCACCGCTCTTCGCTTCGCAGCGCTCTTCACTCGGAAGCCCGTTCGCTCGGAAACCGGCTCGCTCGGAAGCTGGCTCGCTCGGAAGCCGGCCGATACCTTGACATGGGGGCTGTCGCGGTGTTGCCTGATGTTCGATGCCCGAGCGTCGAAAGCCCGTTGAGCGCGCCGTCGGTCTCGCGCGCAACGTGAACGGCTGGTTGGGCCTCCTCGGCAGCAACTGTTGTGCCGGGCGTTCGTACCGGCGATTCGACGACGTCAAGGGGCGGGACATCTGCGATGCTGCGGAAGGGGACGATGGCTTGCCCGGTGTGGCGCACGGCGGCCTGAAGAGCGCGGGCGTGCCCGGCGGTGGCGTGCCCGGCGATGGCGTGGAAGACGGAACTGCGGAGGAATCTGCACCGAAGCCGGTGCTCTACGAGCTCACAGGGGCATCGGCTCGGGCTCACCGCTCGCCTCGTCCCTGAGCCAGTGGCGCGTGAGCTGACGCTGGAGGACGCCAGCGCACTCTGCCGAGCGGCACTCGCCGTCGCCGAGGCCGAGCAGGCGCTGGTTTCTGTTGCCGTCGTCGACGCTGGCGGCCATCTGGTTGCGTTCGCCCGGATGGACGGCGCCGAGATCGCCGGCCCGACGCTCGCCACGGACAAAGCCTTCACGGCGGTTGCACACCGTGCGACGACGGCTTCGCTTGCCGAGCTTGCCGCCCCCGGCGGGGAGTTGGCAGGCCTCGCGTCCAACGGCGGCGGGCGCTACGTCGTCTTCGGCGGCGGAGTCCCGATCTGGTCGGCCGGTCGTGTTGTCGGGGGTGTCGGCGTCAGCGGAGGCAGTGTGGCTCAAGACACGGCCTGTGCCGCGGCCGCCTCGCACGTGTGGGAGGAACGGTGCTCGAACGCGTGAGCGCGAACGAGAGCGGCAAGCCGAAAGAGGTGGAGCCGAACGAAGTGCAAGCGGGCGCGGCGCCGGTCGTCGGTCGTATCCGTTTCATGGACGCGCAACGTGTGAACCTGGACGGCTTCGCCCTCGAGGACGTGGACCTCGGCCTCGTGGCCTTGTGGTCACCCTTCGATCCAGAGCCCAGCCTTGTCGTTCGCGACGGTCGTGTGGTCGAGCTCGACGGCACGGCCGAGGAGGATTTCGACGCCATCGACGAGTACATCGCGAGACACGGCCTAGACCTTGGTGTCGCCGGGGAGGCCATGGCGCTCGACGACGTCGCGTTCGCCCGGATGCTCGTCGATCCGGGGGTGAGCCGCTCTGAGGTCGTCCGACTTTCCGCCGGGACGACGCCGGCCAAGCTGGCGCGGGTCCTGGCACTCTTGCGACCGGCCGAGCTCATGATGGCGATGACGAAGCTGCGGGCTCGTCGCACACCGAGCAACCAAGCGCATGTGACGAACCGACTGGACGATCCGCTCTTGCTCGCCGCCGATGCGGCCACCGCCGCTTCGTTCGGATTCCGGGAGATCGAAACGACGGTGCCGGTTCTCGCCGACGCGCCGAGCAACGCCGTGGCTTGCCTCATCGGCTCGGTCGCGGCCTCTGCCGGCGTGCTCATCCAATGCTCGGTCGAGGAGGCGCTCGAGCTCGAGCTCGGCATGCGTGGCCTCACGTCGTATGCCGAGACGATCTCGCTGTACGGCACCGAGCAGGTTTTCGTGGACGGCGACGACACTCCGTGGTCGAAGGCGTTCCTCACGTCTGCCTACGCGTCTCGAGGGATGAAGATGCGGGTGTCCTCAGGCTCGGGCGCCGAAGCGCTCATGGCGGGCGCCGAACGCAAGTCGATGTTCTACCTGGAGGCTCGGTGCGTGTCGCTGGCCCGAGCGATCGGTGCCCAAGGGGTGCAAAACGGCGGCATCGACGCCGCCAGCGTCGCGGGCGCTGTGCCCGGCGGCGTGAAGGCCCTCATGGCCGAGAACGTCATGGTGATGATGCGCAATCTCGAGTCCTGCTCGGGCAACGACGCCTTGATGAGCGAGTCGGACATGCGGCGTACCTCGCGGACGCTCCCGATCGTGCTCGCCGGGTCGGACTACGTCTTCAGCGGCTTCGGCACGATCCAGCGCTACGACAACATGTTCGGCCCGAGCAACTTCAACGCCGAGGACATCGACGACTTCCTCGTGATGCAGCGCGACTGGGGCATCGACGGCGGCCTGCGCACGGCGTCGCCGGAGCTCGTCGCGGCGGTTCGTCGCCGCGCGGCCGAAGCCTGTCGCGCGGTCTACCGGCATCTCGGCCTCGCCGACTTCAGCGACGAGCACCTCGAGCGAGCAGTGGACGCGGCCGGTTCGAAGGACCTCGGGGAGACCGACACCCTCGCGGTGCTCTCGGCGGCGCAGGCGATCCGGGACCGCGGCATGACGGTCGTCGACATCGTGGCTGCGCTCGACGAGAACGGCTACGAGGACGAGGCCGAGCGGGTTCTCGCACTGACACGGGCGAGGGTCGGCGGCGACTACCTCCAGACGGCCGCCATCTTCGACGAGCAGATGGGGGTCCTCTCGCTTGTCACGGATCCGAACGACTACGCGGGGCCGGGCACCGGCTATGAACCGACACCCGCCCGCCAGCACGAGATCGACGCCATCCGACAGGCGCGGGGTGTTGACGACCTGGCGGCCGAACAGGCAGGTTGGGCATCGCCTCTGCTCCACGCCGTCGGCCCGGCTCGGCCCGGCGAGGACCCGCGCGACGTCATCATCGGGGTCTCTCCCGCGGTCGGTCGCGACGTCTGGCGGACGTTGTCCGGCCAGCTCGTCACCGACGTGATCGGTGAGCTGCTGGCAGGGCTCGAGGAAGAGGGGTGTGTCGGGCGAGTCGTGCGGGTGAACGACACGGTCGACCTCGGGCGCATCGGGCTCAGCGTCGCTCGCCTCTCGGGCTCAGGGATCGGGATCGGGCTTCAAGGAAAGGGAACTGCGCTGATCCACCGCCGGGACTTGCCGCCGCTCGCCAACCTCGAGCTGTATTCGACCGCGCCGGTCGTGACGCCGGAGCTCTACCGGTTGCTCGGTGCCAACGCCGCCCGCCACGCAAAGGGGACGACGCCCGACCCGGCACGCAATCCCTACACGGACGAGGCGATCGAAGCGCGGTACCACACAAAGGTCATCGCCCTGGTTGCGCTCGAACGCCGTTGGGTTCGTGCCGGGTGCCCACCCGAAGAGCTCTCGCTCGAGGGGATTCGATGACCGGGGCCGAGCACTCCGGGGAGCACGTCGTCACGCCCGGTGGGGAGGGCGTCGTGACGCACGTCGGGGAGGCGCCTCTCCGTGCCCTGTCGGGACGCGACGCCGACGAGCTCACGCTCGAAGCCGTCCGCCGCGGCGAGGTCGGGTTGTCGGACCTGAGGATCCATCCCGACACCCTCGAGCACCAAGCGGCCGTCGCCGAGCGGCACGGCAACCCGCAATTGGCCGAGAACCTGCGGCGAGCGGCGGAGCTCACGCGACTCACCGACGAGGAGGTACTCGGCATTTACGAGGCCCTGCGGCCGAGTCGCACCTCGCAGGCCGACCTCGTGCTACTCGCTGACTCGCTGGCGGAGCGAGACCTACCGCGCTCGGCTGCACTCGTCCGGGAAGCCGCAGCGGTCTACGGACGGCGCGGGCTGACAGGCTGAGGAGTGACGGTCGTCGCCGGCATCGATGTCGGCAACGCCACCACGGAAGTCGTCGCAGTCCGCCACGCTGCGAACGGCCTCGAGGTGCTCGGCGCCGACTGCCTGCCGACCCGAGGGCGCAAAGGCTCCATCGACTCACTGCGCGGCGCGGCCGCACTGGTGCGTCGGGTAGAACGAGCGCTCGGCACGCGTATCGATGCCGGTGTCGTCGCCCCGCTACGTGCCGTCGAGACCTCGACCCTGTCGATTCCCGAGCTTGCCCCCGCCACGGGGCGCCTTCGCATCGTGGCCTCGGCAGTCGACACGCCGGGCGGCCGGGGCGCCTGCATCGGGCCACCGGTGCCGCTCGAGTCCGTGTTCGATGTCGCGGGGGCGGCGGGCGCCCCGAGTCGTAGCCGTCCGGAACGACCATTCGTGGTCCTCCTGCCGCGTGGTCTCGGGTATCGAGCGGCCGCCGATCGCCTGCGGTGCCTGCGCGACGAGGGTTGGCCGATCGGAGGGGTCCTCGTTCCGGGCGACGAGGGCGTGCTCATCTCGAACCGCCTCGGCGCGGACATCCCCGTGGTCGACCTCGTGGACACCGAAGGCCTCGCTGCGGCATCCATGGTCGGCGTCGAGGTGCGCGACCCCGGTCGACCTGTCAGGTTGCTCTCCGATCCGATCGCACTAGGTGCGGGATTTGGTCTCGGCCGTGGCGAGCTCGAGGATGCGGCGGCGGTTTGCAGGCTGCTGCTCGACAGCTCGAACGCCGTTGTCGCGCTCGAGGCCGCGGCGGCAGCTGCACCTGGGAGAGACGAGGGTTGGATCGAGATGGGGGGTGCTCGGAGCCTGTTTCGTGGAATGGTGCCTCGCCTTGCCAAGTGCCCACCGGGAACCGTGACGGCGTTCGCCGCTCCGGGCTCTTCGAGCGGCACCCACGTCGGGGACCTCTGGGTGGTGGATCTCGGCGCGGTCGCGGACAGCGCCAGCCAGCGCAAGGGGAGCCTCGCCTCTCGCGCGTTCGTGCTCGCCGCCCTCGGACGCAGGACCGATGGCGACTCGCCGGCTGCGCGGATGTCCGATCTGCTCGAGCTTCCGGTCGTCTGCGCCCCGAGCGAGACGGCCGCGGCCCGCACGGGAGCGCTGACGACACCCGGTGCGCTTCCTCACGCGCTTGTCATCGACATCGGGGGCGGCACCATCGACGTGATCGCACCGGAGAGCGAGGTGATCGCGGCTGGTGCCGGTGAGATGTTGACGGTAGGGGTTGCCGTGACGCTCGGTTTGCCACTCGCTGCCGCGGACTGGGTCAAGCGTGGGCCGAGCCTGCGCGTCGAAGGCGGGCAGCGTTACGAGGCGGAGGACGGGACCCGTGGCTTCCTGGAGCGGCCCGTGGCGCCGGCGGCAACGGGCATGTTGGCGGTGACCGGTCCGGCAGGGATGATGCCGTTCGACCGGCGCCACTCACCGGCCGAGTGGCGGACGATGCGGCTCCGGCTCAAGGAGGCGGTGGTCGCCACGAACCTGAAGAGGGCACTGCTGCTCCTCGACGCCGACCCGAGACAGGTCTTGATCGTCGGGGGCCCGACCGGTGACGACGAACTGCTCGGCGTCCTTGCGAGGTCTCTCCCGGGCGAGGTCGCCATTGGCCGCGGAGCAGTCGGTGGGTCACTCGCGTCGGCAGGGCACTCGAGCGTCGTGCTCGGCCACCGCTATGCGGCAGCGCTCGGCCTCGCGATGGCCGCCGAGGCTGCTGACCTTTGAGCCGTGGCGTGTTGATCTCTTGCATCTGAGGGAGGAGAATCCCTCCATGACAAGCACTGCTTCTTCGGCCCTTCCTCTCGTCACGCACTGGATCGGAGGGAAGTCCCACGACGGCACGCCCGAGCGCGTCGGCGAGGTGTACGACCCTTCGACGGGCAAGCTCACCAAGCAGGTGGCCTTCGCATCCTCGGCCGACGTCGACGAGGCGGTCGCAGCGGCATCGAGCGCGTTCGCGACCTGGCGTCACACGTCCCTTTCCCATCGCTCGAAACTTCTCTTCGCGTTCAGAGAGCTCGCCACCGAGCGGGCAGCCGAGCTGGCCGGGATCATCACCTCCGAGCACGGCAAGGTCCTCGCCGACGCGCTGGGCGAGGTGAATCGCGGCCTCGAGGTCGTCGAGTTCGCGTGCGGCATCCCGCAGCTGCTGAAGGGCAGCTACTCCGAGGACGTGTCGACCAACGTCGACGTGTACTCGATCCGCCAGCCGCTCGGCCCCGTCGCCATCATCAGCCCGTTCAACTTCCCGGCGATGGTCCCGGCTTGGTTCTTCCCGATCGCGATCGCGTGCGGCAACACCGTCGTGCTGAAGCCGAGCGAGAAGGACCCCTCAGCCGCGATCTGGCTGGCCGAGCGATGGGCGGACGTCGGGCTCCCGCCCGGGGTCTTCAACGTCGTCCATGGCGACAAGGTGGCGGTCGACCGCCTGCTGGAGCACCCGGACGTGAAGGCCGTCTCGTTCGTCGGCTCCACGCCCATCGCCCGCTACGTCTATGAGAACGGGACCCGGCACGGCAAGCGGGTGCAGGCGCTCGGCGGCGCCAAGAACCACATGGTCGTGCTGCCGGACGCCGACCTGGACCTCGCGGCGGACTCGGCGGTGAACGCCGGTTTCGGGTCTGCGGGCGAGCGTTGCATGGCGGTCTCCGCCCTCGTAGCGGTCGAGCCCGTCGCTGACGCGCTCATCTCGAAGATCTCCGAACGGATGTCCGGCCTGAAAGTGGGCGACGGCCGGCGCGGCACGGACATGGGTCCCCTCGTGACGAGGGCGCATCGGGACAAGGTCGCTGCGTATCTCGACGCAGGCGTCGAGGAGGGTGCGGAGCTGGTGGTCGACGGCCGGGAGACCACGCCGGACGGCGACGCCGAAGGCTTCTGGCTCGGCCCGACACTGTTCGACAAGGTGACGCCCGCGATGTCGCTCTACACGGACGAGATCTTCGGCCCGGTGCTCTCGGTTGTCCGCGTCCCGACCTATGACGCCGCGCTCGACCTCGTGAATCGCAATCCTTACGGGAACGGCACGGCCATCTTCACGAACGACGGAGGCGCCGCGCGTCGGTTCCAAAACGAGGTCGAGGTCGGCATGGTCGGCGTCAACGTGCCGATCCCGGTGCCCGTTTCCTATTACTCGTTCGGCGGCTGGAAGAACTCGTTGTTCGGCGACAGCCACGCGCACGGGACCGAGGGCGTCCATTTCTTCACCCGGGGCAAGGTCGTGACCAGCCGATGGCTGGATCCGAGCCACGGCGGCATCAACCTCGGTTTCCCCCAGAACACCTGAGAGCGGCGGCGCCGCGCGGCGAAACCCCTTGGTGGTGCCGCGCGGCGAAACCCCCCGGCGGCGCTTCCCAGCCCGGCCTCCGGGCAAGGCCGCCCGCCTGGCAAGCCGTCAGTGGCGCCACCGCGTGGCGGCGGCGATCTCGTCCGGGCTCGCCGCCGCGAAGAGCTCGATCTCGGCGCGCCGAACGGCGGCGATCGTCTCGTAGAGCTCGTGCCCGAGCGCTTCGGCGAGGATCTCGCTCTTCTCGTAGTGCTCGAGCGCCTCTCCGAGGCTGGTGGGGAGCCGGCTCACTCCGAGGCGCGCCCGCTCGCCGTCGTCGAGCGACGCCGGATCCACGGAGACCTCGGGCCCGAGGCGAAGCCCGCCAGCGATCCCGGCGAGACCTGCGGCGAGCACCGCGCCAACCACGAGATAGGGGTTCGCGCTTGCGTCGAAGCTCTTCACTTCGGCGTTGGCGCCACGCCCTTCGTGCCCCCGCGTGCCCGTCACGAGACGTACCGCCGCCTCGCGGTTCTCCAGTCCCCAGCACCGAAACGCGCCGGCCCAGTGCTGGGGGACGAGACGTAGGTAGCTCGCGACGCTCGGTGCTCCGATCGCACAAAGCGCGGGAAGCTCCTCGAGGACTCCTGCTGTGAACGCCTCGGCCTCCTGCGAGAGGCCGTGGGGGCCGTCTCCTCCGGTGAACATGTTTCTGCCGTCGCGCCAGAGACTGACGTGGAGGTGGCACCCGTTGCCGACGGTGCCCGCGACGACACTCGGGGAATAGCTGGTCCGCAAGCCGAGACGCGAGCCGACGGCGCGGATCGTCTGGCGCACGAGCACCGAGTCATCGGCGGCTCCGACCGGGTCGGAGTGAGCAACCGAGACCTCGTACTGACCCGCCGCGTACTCGGGATGGATCTGCTCCACGGTGACCGACTGCCTAGCCAGCGCGTGCAGCAGCTCGCGCAGGTAATCCGAACGCTCGATGAGCCGCGTCATCCCATAGGCGGGCCCCGCCGCGGCGGGCACGAAGTCGTCGCCGTCGCCGGCGTCGAGCACCCACTCGAGCTCGAAGCTCATCGATGCCGCGAGGCCCCGGGCTGCCGCACGCTCGGTCATGCGGGCGGCGAAGCTGCGATGGCATTGTGGATGGGCCTCTCCGGTCTGCGATCGCCGATCGACCGGGGCCCACGCCCACCCGGGCTGGGCTGCCAGCTCGACGAGGCGACGCAGGTCCGGGTAGAGACGAAGGTCGCCGACCGGGCCGGTGGAGGTGCCGCTCGCGGTGACCGAGTCGTCCAGCATCATCACGTCGAACACCGGGGACATGCCGACTCCTGAGGTGACCGCGGACTTGAGCTTCGCGGTGGGAACCGCCTTCACCCTCGTGATCCCGCTGTTGTCGACATAGGTAAGGGCGACGGCCTCGACGCCGGAACTGGACAAGCCGGTGGCCAGCTTCCCGGGGTCGTCCGACTGCGCCTCTTCGCCGTTCATAGACGGCATCCCCCTTGCTCTGAGATCCGATCCCGACACATCACCAACTTGGGACACCAAAGTGGGCGAGGGGGGACTTGAACCCCCACGTCCTTGCGGACACAGGAACCTGAATCCTGCGCGTCTGCCAATTCCGCC
>Ga0209415_10004927_pt1 | contig 24257 bp, 22 predicted proteins | sample PeaSoiSIISIP2007_FD_187696 | JGI IMG/M metagenome (GOLD analysis project Ga0209415, IMG submission 187696) | Peat soil microbial communities from Weissenstadt, Germany - SII-SIP-2007 (SPAdes) (version 2) | ecosystem: Environmental > Terrestrial > Soil > Wetlands > Peat | place: Germany... | reverse complement strand
GGTCACGCGGTCACGCGGTCACGCGGTCACGCGGTCACGCGGTCACGCGGTCACGCGGTCACGCGGTCACGCGGTCAGAGACTGCTCGCCCAGATACGGCGCCCACTCGTCACGCGCCCCCCCGCTCATGGCCAGGAGCCACACGCGCTGGCGGGGGGCGACCGGTTGCGTGCGCAGCACGAGCCCGACTTCATGGGGGAGCCGGTCCTCCTTGCGCGTGTTGCAGCGCCGGCACGCCGCCACCACGTTGTCCCACGCGTGCAGGCCACCGCGGCTGCGCGGGAGCACGTGGTCGATGCTCTCTGCCGCCAACCCGCAGTACTGGCAACGGTGGCCGTCGCGGGCGAAGACCGTCCGCCTGTTCACGGCGACCGTGCGGTCATGGGGGATCCGGACGTAGCGAGACAGGCGCACGACCGACGGCTCGGGGAACGCACTGCGCTCCGACCGGAAGATCTGCTCGGTGGCATGGACGAGCTCGGCTTTGGTGTCGAGCACGAGGAGCAGAGCCCGCCTGGTCGAGACGATCCCGAGGGGCTCGAAGGTGGCGTTGAGCACCAGCGCCCGTCGGGTCCCCCTGGCGCCTGCCTCCCCGCCCAACACGACGACGAGGCTACCCCGGCGAGCCGAGAAGAACCCGGCCGCACCGGCGCCAGCAGGACCCGGGCCGGCCGACTGGTCAACGTCGGCGCCAGCGGGCCATGCCCCGGCACCACTGCAGGAACGACTCGACGTCGCCCGCCTGGGGCACCGCGTCGCCTGCCCCGCCGTACGCCGTCTCCACCCGGAACCGCCACAATGCGGCGTCGGGCAGGGGCACCGGCGGCCACCGACGCCACCACCCGGGGCGGGCCAAGCGCACCCCCTCGATCGCGGCCATCGGCCAGAGCCAGGGGCGCGGCCCGACCGCCGACCACAGCGCGCGGGCCACTGCCGCCCAGTCGGGATCCGCGGCGCGCGCGCGGCTCACCGCGACATGCTCCCGACGCCCTGCGCCGACCGCCACCCCAACGCGGCGGCCCCCACGAGCGGTCCGTGCTCGCCCAGGGCGCCGGGGACGATGCGCGCCCGCTGGCTGTAGGGCAGGCGCGCTCGTGCGCGCAGCTCCTGGTTGGCCGCGGAGAAGAACGGCCCCCCGAAGCCGAAGGCCACCGAGCCCCCGACCACGGTGAGGTCGAGATCGAGGAGGCTGACCACCGACGCCACCGCCCGGCCGACGAGCCGGCCGGTGCGCGCGACCACGTCCAGGGTCGCCTCCGCCGGTGGACGTCCGGTCATGGCGGCGATGGCCGTGCCCGACGCCTCGGCTTCGAGACACCCGCGCGCTCCGCACGCGCAGCGCCGACCGTCGGGCTCGACGATGACGTGCCCCACGTGTCCGGCGTTGCCCAACGCCCCGTGGAGCAACGCGCCGTCGAGCACGATCCCCCCTCCCACGCCGGTCGACACCACCATGGCCAGGTAGTCTCGCCGCCCGGCGGCAGCACCCGTCCAGCCCTCGCCCAGCGCGTACGCCTTGGCGTCGTTGTCCAGCCCCACCGCCATCCCGGTGAGTTCCTCCAGGCGGGCCCGCAACGGGAAGCCCCGCCACGCGGGGATGTTGAGCGGGGACACCTCCCCTGTCTCGAGGACCATCGGACCGCCGCATCCCACCCCGCAGGTGACGGCCCCCGCCGTCGTCCCCGACCCGTCGAGGGCGGGCCGCCAGTCGAGCACCTCGCGCACCAGGCGGGCGAGCGCGCCGAACAGCTCCTCGGGATCGACGGTTGCCGGCGTGGGGACCCGGCGCGCCACCACCACGCGGCCCTCACGGGTGACGAGTCCGGCGGCGAGCTTGGTCCCCCCGATGTCCACTGCCAGGCACAGCTCCACGCCGCGGGACCCTATCCCCGGGCGATGCCGGGCGGGCCCGACATCCCGGGACGGCGCGTCAGCGGTTGCGGCGGAAGCGGTCGCGCAACCAGCCGCGGGTGTCGTTGAGGGCGTGGCCAAGCCCGTCGCCACGCAACGACCGGCCGATGTCCTCCAGGCCCGCCTTGCCCATCCGGCGCAGGTTGGTCCAGAACGTGACGAGCGACCCGAACATGATGAGCACGCCGAGGAACCCCAGGGCGACGGACGTGGTGAAGAACACCAGCATCACCGCCAGGCCGACGATGAAGCCCAGCACCGACCATTTGAGGTAGCGGCCCGCGTACCGGTAGACGCTCTCCGACCGGACTCGGTCTGCGAAGGCCGGATCCTCTTGGTAGAGCGCGTGCTCCAACTCCTGCAGCACCCGCTGTTCATGCTCGGAGAGCGGCACGCTCACCCCCTTCCGGCAGTGCTCTGTTGCGCGCCTCTCAATCTTAGGCAGCGGGGCGAGGCCTGACAACGCGTCCCGCCGCTTTCGCCGGGGTCCCCCGGGCACCACCGCCGGACAAAATACCTGGCCCGGGCCATTCGACGTCCCCGGGCCCCTTGCGGCGGCCATCCTCGGACCCCGGACGCACACCTCAACCGGGCGGTATCGGGTCGCCGGGCGGGGCCTCGCTCGGGCCCCACTGCGCGTCCCCTCGACGCTTGACCTTGAGGCCGTCGGGCGCCACCAGGGCCGCCGGACCGACCGAGCCGTGCCCGTAGCGGGCACGGATGGCGGAGACGGCGGCCTCGACCTCCCGCCACGCGAGGTGGCGGGCCTCTGGCGTCTCGCCCGCTGCGTCCCCGGCCGGGGCGCCGGCACCCGGCGTGGCGGCCGGGGCCTCGGCGGACTCCCCCGCCCCCGCTCCCCCGGGCTCGCCCACGTCCGCGAAGGACAGCTGCAGGCCGGAAGCGGCTTCTCGGACCAGGCCCGAGACCGAGATCCCGAGCAGGCGCACGCCGGGCCACACGTCCAGCGCGTCGAGCAGCGCGCCGGCGATGGCCGTGAGGGCGCGCGGGGAGTCCAGTGGCGTGGGCACCGTGTGCGAGCGGGTGATCGTCCTCCGGTCGCCGAAGCGGACCTTCACGGTGACCGTCCGCCCGCTCAGACCCGCTTCCCGCAGCCGCGTGCCCACGGCGTCGGCCATGCGCACCACGTGGCGGTGGGCCTCGGCGTGGCTGTGGAGGTCCACGGCGAAGGTCTCCTCGTGGCCCACCGATTTCACCTCCCGGCCCGCCTCGACCGGCCGGGAGTCCTCGCCGCGCGCCAGATCCGCCAGGTGGTGGCCGTTGGCCGTGCCGAGGACCCGGCACAGCGTCTCCTCGGGGACCCGGGCCAAGTCGCCCACCGTCACGACGCCGAGCGCCTCGAGCCGCTGGCGCGTGGCGGGGCCCACGCCCCACAGGGCGCCCACCGGCAGGGGATGGAGAAACGGCCGCTCCTCCTCGGGGGTGACGACGACCACGCCGAGGCCCGGGCGCGTCCCGCGGCGCGTGGCCACGGGCTTGGCCGCGCGCGACGCCAGCTTGGCCAGCAGCTTGGTGCGGGCCACGCCGACGGCACAGTCGAGCCGCAGCTCCTCGCGCACCGCTGCCCGGATGGCCTCGGCGATCGTCGGAGGGGATCCGAAGAGCCGGCGGGCCCCGGCCACGTCCACGAACGCCTCGTCGAGCGCGATCCCCTCGATCACCGGTGAGAAGCGTCGCAGGACGCCGTGCAGTCGTTCACTCACCTCCGTGTAACGCCAGAAGCGGCCGGGGAGGAACACGGCATCGGGACACCGGCGACGGGCCTCGAGCGAGGGCATGGCGGAATGGACCCCGTAGGCGCGCGCCTCGTACGTGCACGCGGCGACGACGCCGCGCCGTCCCGCGCCGCCCACGATGACGGGCCGTCCGGCCAGTGACGGGTCGTCGAGCACCTCGACGGCGGCGAAGAACGCGTCCATGTCCACGTGCAAGACGGTGCACGCCTCGGGCCCGCCTCCCGACGGCGCTCCCGGAAGCGGCAGATGGCGCTCAGCCACGAAGCCGCAGGCGCCGGAAGCCCTCTGCGTAGGCCACGCCGGCCCTGCGCCCGTCCTGGGCGGCCCGCTCACGGACGGCCCGACGCGCCCATTCCCCGTCCTCGGCGAACTGGCTGTGATGGCAGGCCACAGCGGCGGCCTTGTCCTCGATGGTCTCGCTGATGTCCACCCACACGTTGGGTTCGAGCGTCCCCGACAGGAGCACGGTCTCCACCTGATGGGCGGGACCGGCATCAGGGAAGTAGTGGGGCAGGGCCGCAGCCGGGGACAACGCGTCCAGCAGTGCGAAGCCGATGACCCGGTGGTCCCGGTGGTTGAAGTAGTCCTCACCAAAGAAGACGGCCGTGGGATCGGGACCGAGGACCCACTGCGGGCGGAGACGGCGGATCCAGCCCACCAGCACGCCACGCAGCGCGGCGTCGTCCACGAGCTCGCCGTCGGGGTACCCGAGCTGGTGCTGGGCCGCCACCCCGAGCACGGCGGCCGCCGCGGTCGCCTCGTCAGCACGCGCGCGCGCCAGGTCGGCGGGGTCGGCGTCGGGGTCAGCGGTCCCCTTGTCGCCGTTGGTGCACAGCACGACGTGCACCTCGGCACCGCCCCGGGCCCAGCGAGCCAAGCTCCCACCGCACGACACGTCGGGGTCGTCGGGGTGCGCGTAGACGGCGAGCGCCCGGCCGGGCACCCCATCGAGCAGCTCGGGCACCGGCGCTCACACCCTGCGCTTCGGCTCGGTCGTCTTCGTCAGCAGGCCCACCTCGCGCTGGAAGTCACCGGCATCCTCGAAGCCCTTGTAGACCGAGGCGAACCGCAGGTAGGCAACGGCATCGACGTCGCGCAGCCGCTCGAGCACGGCGACGCCGATCTGCTCGCTCGTCACCTCCGCCCCCTTCCCGCGCAAGGCCTCCTCCACCTGCTGGGCGATCTCTTCGAGCTGCTCGTCGTCGACCGGCCGGTTCTTGGTGGCGGAGCGCACGCCCGTGACGACCTTGACCCGGTCGAACGGCTCGCGGTGACCCGAACGCTTGACCACCCACAGGGGTGCCTCTTCGAGCCGCTCGTAGGTCGTGAAGCGACGGTTGCAGGACAGGCATTCGCGACGGCGGCGAATGGCTACGCCGTCCTCAGCGAGACGAGAATCGACGACCTTGTCCTCCAGGCTCTGGCACCACGGGCACCGCACCCGGCCAACCGTAGTGCCGCTCCCCCCGGGATAGTCCCGAGGGTCAGGGAAGCAGGAGGCGCTCCCCCGGCACGATCGTGTCGCTCCCCGCTTCGGAGGCGAGCTGCGTCACGACCGGTCGCGGATCGCCGGCGGGGTCGAGTCGCAGGGCGATCGACCACAGGGTGTCCCCCCGCTGGACGACGTACTCGACGTGGTGCGCGACGACGTCCCCCGCCAGGGCGGGACCGGGGGTGGCGAGGGGACGCCCCCCGGTTCCGCTCCACGGCAGGGCGAGGGCGGCGAGCAACGCCACCACCACGGTCCCGAAGAGCACCCGGCGCCGACGCACGGCGCCGCGAGCGGCCACCTGCTGGTCGGCGACGCACCGGGCACGCGTGGGACGTGCCCGGTGGCTCCGGGTGTACTCCGCGGGAACGCGAACGAACGGGCTCGGGCCGTACCCGGTGGGCAGTGCCCCGACACCACGGCCCGACCGTGCCCCTCCCCGGTGATCACGATCGCCGATGACCGGGGCCAAGGCCGTCGTCATGGCGCTCCCGCCTCTCCGGGCACCAACGAACACGTGTTCGACATATTACAATCACAACACGAACAGGTGTTCGTGTCAAGGGCCGAAGGACCTCCTCGGCGGGACTCCACGTCGGGCATGGGCTCAGCGTCGCAAACGGGTGTAACACCCTCTGCCGCGCCCAGCTGTCCGGGCACCATATCCATGGAGACGGCCCCCTCCATGGATATGGCCCCCTCCATCGCCAGCTCCGTACCCAGGAGCAACACCGCGTCCGCGTCATGTCGGCGAACGAACAGATGTTTGCCTTCACTCGGGAGGAGCGGTACCGTGTGGCGAACTGGTGTTCGGGCCCCCGGGGCCCGGCGCCCCGGCACCCAAGGGGACGGCATGGCGGAGGCGTTGACGGGCAAGCGGCTCGAGATCCTCGAATTCATCGGCAACAGCCTGCGCGAACGCGGGTACCCGCCCTCGGTGCGCGAGATCGGTGAGGCGGTGGGTCTGACCTCCTCCTCCACCGTCCATGCCCATCTGGCCGTGCTCCAACGCGAGGGCTACCTGCGCCGTGACCCGACCAAGCCGCGCGCCATCGAAGTGCGCTTCGATCCCTCGTCGCGAGCGGCCATGGCCGCCCGACCGGTGCGCCACGTCCCGCTTCTGGGGGACGTGGCCGCCGGCACCGGCGTGCTGGCCAGCGAGAATGTGGAGGAGCTGCTCCCGTTGCCCGAGGACTTCACGGGCACGGGGTCGGTGTTCATGCTCAAGGTCCGCGGCGACTCGATGATCGAGGCGGGGATCCTCGACGGCGACTACGTGGTCGTGCGCCAGCAGCCCGACGCCCAGAACGGCGAGATCGTGGTGGCGGGGATTCCCGACGACGAGGCGACGGTGAAGACGTTCAGCCGGCGCCGGGGAAAGATCGTCCTCACACCGGCGAACGCTGCCTTGTCGCCGATGGAGTTCGCCGCCGACGACGTGACGATCTACGGCCGGGTGGTCACGGTCCTGCGCCGGCTCTGACCCCGCCGGACGGCGGGGGCGGGCCCCGGCGTCAGGACAGCCCGCCGAGCACGGCGCCCAGCACCGCCCGGGCGTGCTCGAGCTCTCCGCGCCACACGTGCTCGTCGGGGGTGTGGGCGAGCAGCGGGTCCCCCGGGCCGAAGTTGGTGGCCGGGACGCCGATCTCCCAGAAGGTGGCCACGTCGGTCCACCCCACCTTGGCCCTCGGGGCCCGGCCCGTGGCCGCCACCAGCGCCCCGAGCACCGGGTGCCCGAGCGCCGGCGGCGCGCCCACGGCGACGTCGAGCACCTCGAGCGAGTCGCCCCTGGCCGGGTCGATGGCGCCGGCCACCAACGCCTCGAGCGCGGCGCGCGCCCCGGGTGCGTCGCGGTCGGGGGCGAAGCGGTAATTGAGCGTGACGCTCGCCCGGTCGGGGACCACGTTCCCGGCCACGCCCCCGTCGACGGCCACCGCCTGCAGCTGCTCCGCGTACTCGCAGGCGTCGAGCACGACGCGACGCGGCTCGTAGCGCTCGAGGGCGGCGAGCACCGGCGCCAGGCGGTGCACGGCATTGACGCCCGTCCACGGACGCGCCGTGTGGGCCCGACGCCCGGTGACCGACAGGCGCGCCCGCATCGTGCCCTGACACCCGGCCTCGACGGCGCCGCCCGTGGGCTCGCCCAGCACGGCCACGTCGGCCACGAGGAGCTCCGGGCGGTCGCGGGCGATCTGTCCGAGGGCGTTGGCCGCCCGCTCCACCTCCTCGCACGCGTACAACACGTACGTGACGTCGAGGGTGGGGTCCACGACGGTCGTGGCCAGGTCCAACAGGACCGCCAGGCCACCTTTCATGTCGACGGCGCCGAGCCCCCGCAGCACGTCGCCGTCCACCCGAGCGCCGGGGGGGCCTGACGGGGGCACGGTGTCGAGGTGCCCGGCGAGCACCACCCGCTGGGCCCGGCCCAGGTCGGTTCGGGCGAGCACGGTGTCCCCCAGGCGCTGCACCTCGAGGTGGGGGCAGCCGGCGAGCTCCGCCTCGACCCGGTCGGCCAGGGCCGCCTCGGCGCGGCTCACCGACGGGATGTCGACGAGCTCCGCCGCCAAGGCCAGGAGGTCGCTCACCGCACGCGCCGCGCCGCGCTAGGTGGTGCCGTGGTGGTCGCGCAGCGCGGCCTCGAGCTGCGCCTTGTCGTGGCGCTCCCCCGGCTCGAGCCGCTTGATCACCAGCACGCACGGGAGGAAGAACTCGCCGCCGGGGTACTGGCGCCGGCGCGAGGCGCTCACGGCGACGCTCCACGGCGGCACCATCCCCCGGCTCAGCTCCTCCCCGGTGTCGGCGTCGATCACGGGCACGCCCGAGTTGAGGATGACGCCTTCTCCGAGGACCGCCCCCTCCCCCACCCGCGCCCCCTGGGTGACCATCGACCGGCTGCCGATCATGGCGTCGTCGCCCACCATCACGGGGGCGGCGTTCGGTGGCTCGAGCACGCCGCCGATGCCCACGCCTCCCGACAGGTGCACGCGCGCGCCGATCTGCGCGCACGAACCCACCGTGGCCCACGTGTCGACCATCGTGTCGGCGCCCACGAAGGCGCCGATGTTCACGTAGCTCGGCATGAGGATCACGCCGCGATCGAGGAACGACCCCCACCGCGCCGATGCGCCGGGCACGACGCGCACCCCCGCCGCCTCGTACCCGGTCTTGAGCGGGAGCTTGTCCACGTACTCGAAGGGCCCGGCCTCGACGACCGACATCGACCGCAGGCGGAACAGCAGGAGGATGGCCGCCTTGAGCCAGCGGTGCACGACCACCGTGCCGCTGCCCGGGTCGATCTCGGCCACACGCGCCGCTCCCCGGTCCAGGAGGTCGATGGCCTCGGTCACGACCGCCATGGCGTCGCTGTCGTCCGGGCCCAGTTGCGCGGCACGCGCCCACAGCTCCTCGATCTGGGCAGGGAGGTCGGCCATGGCCCGAGGTTACCGGCCGCCACCCCCGCGCCCGGAGACCGCCGCCGAAGCCGCACCCCCGCCGAGCCGGGGGTGCGTCGAGGACGCCAACCGATCGGCCACGAGGTCGATGCGGTCGTCGGGTTGGACGGCGGCGACCCGCACGAATCCGGGGTCGCCGGCGCCGTAGAACTCGCCCGGGCTCACGAGCGTGCCGGCGGCCTGGGCGAGGGCGTCGGCGAGCGCCCATGCGCCGGGTCGGCCCTCGTCGGCACCCTGGGCCACGGCCCACGGCGGGACCGGGACCCACAGGTAGAAGCCCCCCGACGGCAGCCGCGCGTCGAGCCCGGCGCCCGAGAGCGCCTGGGCCAGGCGCCCGAGGCGCCCGCGGTAGCGGGCGCGCTGCACCTCGACGTGGGCGTCGTCGTCCCACGCCACCACGGCCGCCGCCTGCACCGGCCCGGGGACCATCAACCCGGCGTGCTTGCGCACCTCGGCGAGGTACCCCACGATCTCCGGGTCCCCCACGTAGGCGCCCACACGCACCCCGGCCAGGTTCGATCGCTTGGACAGCGAGTGCACCGCCACCGCTCCTTCGACGCCGTGCTCGAGCACCGTGGCGGGGGCGCCGGCCCAGGTGAACTCCGCGTAGCACTCGTCGCTCAGCACGGGCACACCTCGGTCACGGCCCCACGAGGCGGCGGCGGCGAGGTCGGTCAGGGTGCCGGTGGGGTTGGCCGGGCTGTTCACCCACAGGCACACGGCGCGCCCGGCGTCGTCCTCGTCGACGCCCGACAGGTCGAGGCCGCCCCCCGGGCCCTCGGGCACGCCCACCCACCGGCACCCGGCGAGCCGGGCGCCCATGGCGTAGGTCGGATAGGCGACGGCCGGGGCGAGCACCGTGTCGCGCTCGGGGGCGCGCAAGCGCAAGAACCACGCCGCCGTGGCCACGAACTCCTTTGTGCCCACGCACGCCGCCACCTGGGCGGGATCCACCGCCACGGCGAAGCGCCGCCCGATCCAGCGCGCCACCGCGGCGCGCAGGGCGGGACTGCCGACCGACGCCGGGTACCCGCGCTCGGTCCCCGAGGTGGCCAGCGCCCGCACCACGGCGTCGGGGGGCGGGTCGCACGGGGTGCCGATGGACAAGTCGACGAGGCCCCCGGGAAGCTCGGCGCCGAGCGCCGCCAGGGCGTCGAGCCGGTCGTAGGGATACGGGGGCGGGACGAAGGCCTCCATCGCCCGGGATCCTCTCACGACGCCACGAATTGCCGGAACCGCGCCCGTCCGGCGTCGTCGAGCACCACACGCACCACCGTGGCCCCCTCGCCGAGCGACTCGTCGACCACCTCGCCCTCGCGGTGCACGGCGGCGAGCACGTCGCCCCGGTCGAAGGGCACGACCAGCTCGACGACGCGGTCCGCCAGCCGGAGGCGGTCACCGAGGACGCGCACCAGGGTCTGCATGCCCTCGCCGCTCAGCGCGCTCACCACCACCGCCCCCTCGTGGGCCGCCGCCACCCGCGCCGCCGCTGTCGGGGCCCGGTCGGCCTTGTTGACCACCAGGAGCTCGGGCACGTCGGCGGCGTCGATCTCCTCGAGCACGCTGCGCACGGCGTCGATCTGCAGCTCGGGTTCGGCAGACGACGCGTCCACCACGTGCACGAGCAGGTCGGCGTCGCGCACCACCTCGAGCGTGGAGCGGAACGCCTCGACCAGCTGGTGCGGGAGCTTGCGGACGAACCCCACGGTGTCGGACACCAGGACCATCTCGCCGCCGGGGAGCGCGAGGCGGCGCGTGCGGGGGTCGAGCGTCGAGAACAGGCGGTTCTCGACGACGACGTCGGCGCCGGTGAGCCGGTTGAGCACGGTCGACTTCCCGGCATTCGTGTACCCCACGAGCGACACGACGCGCTGGCGCGACCGCAGCCGCGAGCGCCGCTGCGTGCGGCGGGTGGCCGTCACCTGGCGCAGGTCGGCCTCGAGGCGGGTCATCCGGCGCAGCAGGCGGCGGCGGTCGACCTCGAGCTTCGTCTCGCCCGGGCCGCGGGTGCCGATGCCCCCTGCCTGCTGGGAGAACGCCCGGCCCCGGCCGCGCAGGCGCGGCAGGCGATAGCGCAACAGCGCCAACTCCACCTGCGCCTTGCCCTCTTGGGATCGCGCGTTCTGGGCGAAGATGTCGAGGATCACGGCGGTGCGGTCGATGGCCGTGCGCCCGAGGAGCGCCTCCAGGTTGCGCTGCTGCGCGGGCGACAGCTCGTCGTCGAACACGACGGTGTCGGCGTCCACCGACTCCGACAGCCCCCGCAGCTCCTCGGCTTTGCCCCGGCCGACGAAGGTGGCGGGGTCGGGCCGGTCGCGACGCTGCACCACACGGCCCACGACATCGGCGCCGGCCGTGTCGACGAGCAGCGCGAGCTCGTCGAGGTCGGCGTCCACCGTCTCCGCCGAGGTCCAGGGGAACACCACGCCCACGACCACGATGCGTTCACGGAACGTGCGCTCGATGAGGGTCATGGGCGAACAGCCACCCCTCGGGCGACGCCACCCTCGGGCCGCGCCTCGTGGGCCAGCACCAGCGCGCCGAGGACGGACCCGTCGACGTCGAAGTCGGCCACTTTCTGGGTGGGGCCCCCCAGGACGACGGTGTCGTCGTCCACCTCGACCTCGAGCAGGCCCCCGGGGTTGTGCACCCGCACGCGGGTGCCGGTCACGCCCCAGCCGTGGGCGGCGGCCGCCGCCGCGCACGTCCCGCTCCCACAAGCGAGCGTCTCGCCCGCCCCGCGCTCCCACACGCGCAAGGTGAGCTCGCCGGGTGCCGGTCCGCGCCAGACGAACTCGACGTTCACGCCCCCCGGTTCGGCGCGCTCGAGCATGCTCCCCACCCGCCGCACCGTGGCGCGGGCCACGGGCTCCCCGAGCAGGACCAGGTGCGGGTTGCCCATGTCGACGTGGCGGGCCCGCTCGGTGCCCGCGGGCTCCGCCACCGCCACCTCCGCCCCGAGCACCGCCGGTCCCATGTCCACGCGGGCGTAGCCCCCACCCGGCCCCTCCCCGGCGGCGTACTCCACGGTGCGCAGCCCCCCGAGGGTCTGCACGAGCACCGTCCCCGCCCGCACCCACCCGGCGTCGACGGCCGCCTGGACCAGGCAGCGGATGCCGTTGCCGCTCATCTCCGCCGCGCCGCCGTCCGCATTGCGCAGGTCCATGCTGAGCGCGGCGGCACCGTGGCCGGCCGTCGCCCGCAGCACGCCGTCGGCGCCCAGGCCCCGGTGGCGGTCGCACAGCGCTCGGACCTCGGAGGCCGCCAATGGCCGGCGGTCCTCGGCGTCGAGCAGCACGAGGAAGTCGTTCCCCGCACCGTGGTGCTTGCTGAGGCGCAGCGTGCCCGGAACCGGCATCGCCTCAGTTTCCCACCTGGCGGCGCTACCGGGTCCCCTGGCGCACCGGGGCGCCGGCGTCCCACGCATCGGCCAGCTGCTCGGCCAGGTCAGCGGAGGGATCGAGCCAGCGGATCCGTGGGTCGCGCCGGAACCACGACCACTGGCGCCGGGCGAACGCCTTGGTGCGGCGCACGGCCTCGTCCACGGCGTCCTCGAGGGCCACGCCGTGCTCGACGTGGGCCAGCAGCTCGCGGTACCCGAGTGCCTGGCGCGCCGTGCGCGACAGCCCCCCCGGGCGCGCCGCCAGCGTGCGGACCTCGTCCAGGAGGCCCTCCTCGAGCAGGACCCGGAAGCGGGCCTCGATGCGCGCGTCGTGGTGCGCGGCGTCGAAGGGGAGGCCGACGAGCGAAAACGGGGTCGCCGGGTAGGCGTGGAGCCCGGGGCCGAACGACGAGAACGGTCGGCCCGAGCCGAGGGTCACCTCGAGGGCGCGCACCACCCGACGCCGGTTCGTCGGTTCCATGCGCCGCGCCGCGATGGGGTCGAGGCGCGCCAGGCGGGCATGGAGCCCGGCGACGCCCCCCGGGCCGTCGGCCTCGGCCTCCAGGGCGGCCGCCACCTGGGGCCAGCGGCCCGGGAGCTCGAGGTCGTCCACGACGGCACGCAGGTACAGCCCGGTACCGCCGACGAGCAGCGCCCGCCGGGAGCGGCCCTCGAGGTCGGCGAGCGCCCGGCGCGCCGCCTCCTGGAACTGGCGCACGGTGAACTCGTCGCCCGGGTCCACCAGGTCCAGGAGGTGGTAGGGCACCGCCCGGCGGGCCGCTTCGTCGGGCTTGGCCGTCCCGATGTCCATCCCCCGGTAGACGGTCATGGAGTCCACCGCCAGGATCTCGGCGTCGGGGCGACGCCGGGCGAGCCCGAAGGCAAGCTCGGACTTCCCGGACGCGGTGGGGCCGACCAGGGCCACGTGCCGGGGGCTGGCGACCGTCCCCGTCCCCGGCCCCGCCCCCACCGTCGCTACCGGCCGGCGACGGGGATCCGGCGGCGGTGACGAGCCGGCTCCGTGACCTGCACGAGCTCGCCTCGCAGGTGGTGCGGGGCGGCGGCGGTGACGCGCACGGTGCCGTACGCGCCGGGCGCCGGCGAAGCGGTGGCGGGGGGTGCGAAGTGCACCAGCTTGTTCTGCCGCGTCCGCCCGGTGCTGAGTGCGGGGTCCCGCTTGCTCGGGCCTTCCACGAGCACCTCCTCGACGCGCCCCACCCGGGCGCGCTGGCGCGCCAGTGCCGAGCGCTCGATCACCGCGCACAGCCGGTCGAAGCGGGCGGCGATGACGTCGTCGGGGACGAAGGCGTCGGTCATGGCCGCGGCGCGCGTCCCGGGGCGCGGCGAGAAGACGAAGGTGTACGCGCTGTCGAACGCGGCGGTGGCCGCCACCTCGAGCGTCCGCTCGAAGTCCGCGTCGGTCTCGCCGGGAAACCCCACGATGATGTCCGTCGTCACGGCCAGGTCCGGGACCGCCGCGCGCGCCGCCTCGAGGCGCGCCAGATACCGATCGGCGGTGTAGCCCCGACGCATGGCGGCGAGCACGCGGTCACTGCCTGATTGGAGGGGCAGGTGCAGGTGCTCGCACACCGCGGGGGTGTCGGCCATGGCGGCCACGGTGTCGGCACGGAGGTCCTTCGGGTGCGGGCTCGTGTACCGGACGCGGCGGATGCCCTCCACGGCCCCCACCGCCCGCAGGAGCTCGGCGAACAGCGGACGCCGGCGCGTGAGGTCGCGGCCGTAGGAGTTGACGTTCTGTCCGAGCAGCGTCACCTCGCTCACGCCGCGCGCCGCGAGCGCGCGCACCTCGGCCACGAGGTCGTCGAAGGGCCTGCTCACCTCCGGGCCGCGCACCGCGGGGACGATGCAGAAGGCACACGAATTGTCGCACCCCGTCTGGATCGTGACCCATGCCGCGTACTCCAGGGCGCGCACCGCCGACAGCGCACTCGGAGGGTCGCCCCCGGGTTGGGGGGCGTCGAGGACCTCGACGACCGGACCCTCGGCGGCCGCTCGCCGCAGCAGCGCCGGCGCACTGGCCAGGTTGTGCGTGCCGAACACGACGTCGACGTGCCCGGCGCGCTGGCGCACCACGTCGCGGTCCTTCTGCGCCAGACACCCTCCCACGGCGATCTGCATGTCCGGACGCCGCTCCCGCAGCTCCTTGAGCCGACCGAGGTGGCCGTAGAGCTTGTTGTCGGCGTTCTCGCGGATGCAGCAGGTGTTGAACACCACGACGTCGGCGTCCTCGATGTCGTCGGTGGGCACCAGGCCGTCGGCCACCAGGAGCCCCGCCAGACGCTCGGAGTCGTGTTCGTTCATCTGGCACCCGTAGGTGCGGATGTGGAACGTCCGGGGCACCGGCTCAGTCCCTCGGGTCCACGACCAACCCCTGGAGGTCGGGGCGCAGCAGCAGCACTCGGCCGGGGACGCCCACGTCGTCCATGGCGGTCTGCGCCGCCGACCGCACGCGCTCGCCGTCGGCGGTGTCGCACATCCCGAGCAGGGTGGGCCCGGCGCCCGACCAGCACGAGGCCAGCGCGCCGGCGGCCACCAGGCGCGCCAGCAGCTGGGGGGCCTCGGGGAACAACGGGCTGCGGTAGTCCTGGTGCAACCGGTCCTCGGTCGCCTCCCGGATGAGCAGGGACCGGTCCGCCAGGCCGGCGAGCAGCAGGGCGAAGCGGCCCAGGTTGAACGTGGCGTCGGTCCGCCCGACCTGTTGGGGCAACGCCTGGCGCGCCTTGGCCGTCGGCAGCGCCCGATCGGGCACGGCGGCCACGAAGACGAGGCCGGTGTCGAGGGGCATGCGCACGGCCCGCACCGCTCCTTTGACCAGGGTGGCGGCGATGAGGCCTCCGACGGCGGACGCCGCGGCGTTCTCCGGGTGACCGTCGATGCGGGCGGCCACCCCGAGCGGGTCCTTCGAGCCGGCCGCCGCCGCCGCCGCCACCGCCAACGCCGCGGACGACCCGAGGCCCCGGGCGATCGGGATGTCGGAGCGCACCGAGATGGCCAGGTGGTCGTGCCCGGTGACGTCGATGGCCACGCGCGCCGCGAGGTGCATGGCGTCCTCTTCGACGTCAGGCACCTCTCCTTCGGACCGCACGCTCAGGCGCGGCGCCCGGGAGACCTCGACCTCCACGTACAGGCTCAAGGCCAGGGCGAGCACATCGAAGCCCGGTCCCAGGTTCGCGGTCGACGCTGGGGCCCGGGCGCGCATGGGTAGTCAGGGTAGTTCGCCCCTCGCCGACCGTCGGGCGGGGCGTCAGCCGTGGTCCAGGCGCCAACGCATCGACGGACCCCACAGGCCGCCCTCTGTACGCACCGGGACGCTGAGGTGCTCGGGGCCGAGCGAGACCGTGAGCGCCCCGTCGGCCGTGCCGGCCGGGGACCCCGGGTGCAGCCGGCCGGGCACGTACCCGACGTGCGCGACATCGCCGGGCCATGCGAGCACCGAGGCCCCCGACGCGGTGACGAGGGGCACGCCGCTCGCCCTCCACGGCGCGCTCACCGTCCCCACAGGCTCGCCGCGCGCCACGACCGCCACCGTGCGCAACGACGCGCCGGTGGCGTTGACGAGCAGCTCGTCGGCTCGGTCGGCGCCGCTCAGCGGGTCGGACCCCGGTTGGCCGGTCACGGCCGCCAGGACCAGGACGTGCGTCCCCGCCACCTGTCGCTCGGCGGCCAGGACGAGGCACCCCATCGCCGCCTGGGTGAAGCCCGACTTCACCCCGACGATGCCGTCGCTGCCCACGGACGAGACATAGTTCTGGAGGGTGCCGGCGAGGGGGAGCGTGACCGACGGCTGGTCCACCACCGCGGCGAACGTGGGAATGGTCATGGCGCGCATGGCGAGCCGCAGCTCGTCGCCGGCGCTCCCCACGGTCCCGGGGTCCAGGCCCGAGGCGTCGTCGTAGTGCGAGTCACGCAGCCCGAGCTGCGCGGCGGCGGCGTTCATCTCGGTCACGAAGGCCGCCACGCTGCCGGCGTCCCACCGGGCGAGGACGTCGGCCAGATCGTTGGCGGAGTGCACGAGCAGGCCGTCGAGAAGCTGGCGCTCGCTCAGCCGTTCCCCGGCCTGCACGGGCACGTACGTGGCGCCCACCGCCTGGTCGACGTCGACCTCCTCCTCGTCGGCGTCGCTGATGGTCACGAGCGGCCCCTGGGCCCCCGGCGCGAGCGGACGGTCGTGCAGCACGACATAGGCGGTCATGATCTTGGTCAGGCTGGCGATGGGCACGGGCTTCTCCGTCCCCGACTGCAGCACCATGCCCAGCGCCGGGACGGCGACGGCCGCCTCGCCGGTTGCCGGCCAGGGCAACGCCGGGACGGGGCCCGCAACCACCGGCGGCGCCAAGACGCTGCGGGAGACGACGAGCCCCGGGACCGGGCGAGTGACCCGGATGGCGGCCACCGCCACGACGGCGCACACCAGCGCCACCACCAGCGCCATCACCGGCCAGCGCCACAGCACCCCCTTGCGAGCGTGCACCGGCCGGTGCCCCCGCGACGCCCGATGCGCATCGGCGTCCGCTTGGGCGTCCTCGGGACCGACCTCCGCGTGCGCCTGCTTCGGCGCCTCGACCCCGAGCACCTGGGCGAGAGGCGTTCGAGGAGGCGCTCCGACGTCGCACACGCCGGTCGTCACCACCTCGGCGCCCGTCGCTACGGCCATCCCTGGCGCGAGCTCGGTACCCGAGGCACCCTCGCTCGGGGCCCGTTCGGATGCGTCGGGCGCCGTGACCGCGGATGGGCTCGCCTCGTCACCCGGCGCAGCCGCCGTTCCCGTGTCGACCGCGGGGCCGGGGCGGCCCGTCGTGAGGGCCACGAGCGCCGTGGTGGAGCCGACGGGGCCCGACGCGGCGGCCAGCTCCGGCGGGCCGCCGGGCGCCACGCCCGGGGCGTCGTCGACATCCAGGGGGGTCTCGGGTGGCGCCTCCACTCGCCTCGCCACCCCGCTACCGGTCCGCGAGCTGCTCGAGTTCGTCCACGGTCATGAGCACGGCGCGGGCCTTGGATCCTTCTGAGGGTCCCACGACCCCCCGGCGCTCGAGGAGATCCATCAGACGCCCTGCTCGGGAGAATCCCAACCGGAGCTTGCGCTGCAGCATCGACGTGGACCCTAGTTGAGAGCGCACGACGAGCTCCATGGCCGCCGACAGCAGCTCGTCGTCCTCGTCAAGGGCTCCGGACGCGGCGGACGGGCCGTCCCCCCCGGCCACCCCGGCGACGTACTCGGGCTGACGCTGGCGCCGCCAGTGCCCCACGACAGCGCGCACCTCGCTCTCGGCCACCCACGGACCCTGGATTCGTCGCGGGACCGACGACGACGCCGTGAGCAAGAGCATGTCGCCCTTGCCGATCAGGCGCTCGGCCCCGGGCTGGTCCAAGATGACCCGGCTGTCCGCCAAGGAGGACACCGAGAACGCCAGGCGCGAGGGGATGTTCGCCTTGATCACCCCGGTGATCACGTCGACCGAGGGCCGCTGCGTCGCCAGCACCAAATGGATGCCGACGGCCCGGGCCATCTGGGCGATCCGACACACCGACTCCTCGACGTCGCGTGCCGCCACCATCATGAGGTCGTTGAGCTCGTCCACGACGACCAGGACGAACGGCAGACGCTCGTACTGGCGTCTCGGCTCGACCACGGCACGCGACTCGGCAACCCGTGCCGCCACCCGGGCGCCGACCTCGTCGTCCTCGAGGGCGTCGTCTTCCTCCTCCTCTTCTTCCTCCTCCTCGTCGACGACGTCGTCCTCCTCGAACTCCTCGTCCTCTTCTTCCTCGTCGTCTGCCTCGTCGACGTCGTCTTCGTCCTCCTCGTCCTCGAGGTCGTCTTCGTCCACGACCTCGTCGTCGACGTCGTCCTGCTCCTCGTCCTCGAGGTCGTAGAGGTCATCGGGTCCGTCTTCGTCGAGCTCGCCGCGCTCGATTGCCTCGTTGTACCCGGTGATGTCGCGCATGCCCGCTTCGGCGAGCACGTCGTAGCGGCGCTCCATCTCCGTCACCGCCCATGACAGCGCGTTCGCCGCCTTCTTCGGGTCGACCACGACCTGGGTGAGCAGATGCGGGAGCCCGTTGTACTGTCCGAGCTCCACGCGCTTGGGGTCGACCAGGATGAGGCGCACCTGCTCCGGTGTGGCGTGCATGAGCACCGACGTGAGCAGCGAGTTGATGCACGACGACTTGCCCGCACCCGTCGCGCCTGAGATCAGGATGTGGGGCATGTCCGCCAGATTGACGATGACCGGACGACCGGCGATGTCCCGGCCGAGCGCCACCTCGAGCGGATGCGCCACGCGGCGCGCCTCTTCGGAGGACAAGACGTCGCCCAGCGTGACCAGCTGCCGGCGGCGGTTGGGCACCTCGACGCCGATGGCCGACTTCCCGGGGATCGGGGCCAGGATGCGCACGTCGGGCGAGGCCATGGCGTAGGCGATGTCCTTGGCCAGACTGGTCACGCGCGCCACCTTCACGCCCGGGCCCAGTTCGAGCTCGAATCGCGTCACCGTGGGGCCGACGGTGTGTCCGACCAACCGGGTCTGGACCCCGTGGGCACCGAGCGCCGCCACCAACGCCCGGCCGGCGGCCGTCACTTCTGAGCGGTCGAACTCCTGCTGCTTGGAACGGCCGAGCAGTTTGAGCGGCGGCAACCGCCATTCCCCGGCCGCCGACCCCGGTCCGAGCCTGAGCTCGCCGGCACCGGCAGGGGCCGGGACCGGCGCCGGGGTCTCGAGCACGGGCTCCGGCGGGTCCGGCGCTGGTTCGGCGTCCTCCCCGGCCGGCTCGTCGGCCCCCTCCTCGTCGAGCTCGTCGTCGTCGACCTCGTCGTCGACCACTTCTTCCTCTTCGTCTTCCTCTTCGTCCTGCGCGTCCTGTTCGTCGAGCTCCTCGAAGTCCTCGCCGTCCTCGTCTTCATAGAGGCCCGGCTCCGCCACCATGTCCGCCCCGAGCCGGACGTCGACGGCTTCCCACAGCGATCGGGCCACGGCCGCCGTCCCTGCCGCCACGCTGCGCAGCGTCACACCGGTGAACAGCACGAGCGCCAGCGTGAGCACGGCGATGAACACCACCGTCGCCCCCCAGCCGGCGAGCGCGGCGCGCAACGGGCCGCCGAGCCCGGCCCCCAACCATCCGCCGGCGGCCGAAAGCCGCGCGGCGTGGGCGGTCAGGCGCGGGGACCCTCCGGCGAGGTCCGCCAGTCCGGCGACCGAGGCCATGGCCAGGACGAGCCCGAGCACCGGCCGGGCGGGCTCGGCGCTCGGCCGGCCGGCCACGAGCAGCACACCGGCGGCAACGCACGCCGGGGGGACAAGGAATCGACCGAAGCCCAGCGCCAGGCCCAGACCGTGGCGCAGTCCGTGCCCGACGGGTCCGAGCCCGTTGCCGTAGAGGCCGAGCGCGAAGAGCACGCCCAACGTGACGAGAAGGATGCCCCAGACGTCCTCGGCGTGCGAGCCGAGCACCGACAGGGCCGAATCGACGAGACCGGATTCCTCCGCGGCGCGCGACCGGGCAGACGGCGCACGGCGCGCGCCGCTGTTCTTCGAGCGCGCGGCGGCCTTGCTCCTTGTTCGCCGGCGCCTCCCGGCGGCCGACCGGGAGGCGGGACGGTGCCCCACCGGACGACGACTCGTGGTCACCACAGTGGCCACAACGCTAACAGCCGTCCCAGGGTCACCGGAGGACCGGCTACCCGGCCGACCTGGGAATCCCAGGTTGCGGGGGTGACCGCCTGCCCTCGGGGGGCCAGTGCCGCCCGCCACGCCGGCGCCCCGTTAGACGGTGACGACCACCGGGACGATCATGGGGCGCCGGCGGGTGCGCTCCCCCACCAAACGGCCGAGCGCCTTGCGGGCATGGCGGCGCAGGGTCTCGTGATCGCTCACCCCGTCGGACAGGGCGGCCTCCAGGGCGCTTTGCACGACGGCGCTCGCCTCGCCGAGCAACGCCTCGGCCTCCGGAGCGTGCACCCACCCCCGGGTGATGATCTCGGGGGGGCCCACGACCTCGCCGGCGTGGGGGTCCACCGTGGCCACCACGACCACCACCCCCTCCTCGGCGAGCATCCGCCGGTCGCGCAGCACGCCGTGGCCCACGTCGCCCACGGTCCCGTCGACGTAGAGGAACCCCGAGGGCACCGAGTCGCCCCGGCGCAGGCCCTTGTCGCCCAGTACCACCGAGTCGCCGTCCTCGCACAGCACGGCGTTGTCCGGCGCCACACCCATGCGCACCGCCAGCTGCACATGGTTGACCAGGTGCCGGTACTCGCCGTGGACGGGCACGAACCACTCGGGGCCGGCCACCGACAGCAGGGTCTTGAGCTCCCCCTGGCGGGCGTGCCCGCTCACGTGCACCGGCTCGACACCCGTGTGGATGACCTCGGCGCCCCGCCGGTGCAGGCCGTCGATCACACGGCCCACGGCCCACTCGTTGCCCGGGATGGGGTGGGCGCTGATCACCACCACGTCCCCGTCGCGCAGACGCAGCCACTTGCTCTCTCCCGCCGCCATCAGGGCCAGCGCGGACAGCGGCTCGCCCTGAGAGCCGGTGGACACCACGCACACCGACCCCGGATCCATGTCGTCGACGTGCTCGACGTCGACGAGCACGTCGTCGGGGAGCTCGAGGATCCCGAGCCGGCGGGCGAGCTCGAAGTTCTTGGCCATCGACCGGCCGAGCGTGGCCACCTTCCGGCCCGTCGCCACGGCCGCCTCGACCACCTGCTGCACGCGGTGGATGTGGCTGGCGAAGCACGTCACCACGATGCGATGCCCGGCGCGCGCCTGGAACAGCCGGAGCAGCGTGGCACCCACCGCCGTCTCGGTCTCGGTGAAGCCCGGCTCCTCGGCGTTGGTCGAGTCCGACAGCAACAGCCTGATCCCCACCCCGTCGGCGATGGCGCCGATGCGGGCCAGGTCCGTGAGCCTGCCGTCGACCGGCGTGAGGTCGATCTTGAAGTCGCCCGAGTGCAAGATCGCGCCCTGCGGCGTGTGGAAGCAGATGGCGAAGCCGTGCGGGACCGAGTGGGTCACGGGGATGAATTCGACGTCGAAGGGGCCGATGGCCCGCCGCTCCCCGTCGCGCACCTCCACGAACGTGGCCCGGGACTCGAGGCCCGCCTCCTCCACGCGGTGGCGGGCCAGGCCCAACGTGAGCGCCGAGCCGTAGACGGTGGTCGACAGCTCCCGCAGCAAGAAGGCCAGGCCCCCGATGTGGTCCTCGTGGCCGTGGGTGAGGACGACGGCTTCCACGTCGTCGACCCGCTCGCGCAGGAACGAGAAGTCGGGGAGGACCAGGTCGATGCCTGGCATGTCGGGCTCGGGGAACATGATCCCGCAGTCGAGGACGACGATGCGCCCACCGGTCTCGATGCACGCGCAATTGCGGCCGATCTCCCCCAGTCCCCCGAGGAACGTGATGCGGACCGGGTCAGGCAACCGGTCCGCCAGCGCGCCGTGGGGAGCCGCACGTCGCTCGGAGGCGCGCGAGCATCGCGGTCGCCCGCTCGTCGAGCTCGGGCGGGGCCGTACCGAGGGGGAGCCGGCACTGCCCGGCGGGCAGGCCGAGCGCCCGGCAGGCGGCCTTGGCCGGCATCGGGTTGGGGTAGGCGTCGCTCGACTCGAACTCGTAGGACCCGAGCAGCTGGGTGTTGCCCACGCGCGCGGCGTCGATGTCACCCTTGCCGTAGGCCGACACCATGGCCGCCATCTCGTCGCCCGCCCAGTTGCCGGCCACGCTCACCACGCCCACGGCCCCCACCGACAGCAGGGGAAGGGTGAGCGCGTCGTCGCCGCTGTAGAGCTCGAAGCCCTCAGGCGCCTCGGCGATCACCCGGGCCGAGCCGGCCACGTCGCCGGCGGCGTCTTTCACGGCCACGATGTTGGGCACGTCCCGGGCCAGCGCCAGCAGCGTCTCGCCGGCGATCTTGCGCCCCGTGCGCACGGGGATGTCGTAGAGCATCACGGGCAGCGTCACCGCCCCGGCCACGGCCCGGAAGTGGGCGGCGATGCCGGCCTGCGACGGCCGGCTGTAGTACGGCGTCACCACGAGCACACCGGCCACGCCGGCGTCGGCCGCCGTGCGGGTGCACGCCACGGAGTGGCGGGTGTCGTTCGTCCCCGTGCCGGCGATGACCGGCACGGTCACCGCCTCGGCCACGGCCCGCCACAGCTCGGCCAGCTCGTCGTCGTCGAGCACGGGGCCCTCGCCGGTGGTCCCGGCGACCACGAGCCCGTCGCTGCCGTGCGCCGCCAGCCACCGGGCCAGGCCCACGGCGCCGTCGACGTCGAGCGCACCCTCGTCGTCGAAGGGCGTCACCATCGCCGTCACCACCGCCCCGAAGCGACCCGACACCCACGTCACAGGGTCAGGCTACTCCCCCCGGGCGCGGCCCCGTCACGGGCGGGCACGTCCCGGGCGGGGCCCCGCCGCGTCGGGCCCAGATGCGCGGACCCGGCGCGTCAGGCCACGGCGTCGGTGGGCGCGGCCTGCAGGCTGTCGTACTCCTCGCCGGTGTCCTGCCAGTCCTCGAAGGCGATGACGCCGAGCTCGGTGAACTTCTGGCGCAACCAGCCGTCCGCCGCGTCGAGCAGGCCGAGCTTCTTGCAGTTGGGCACGATCTTGGAGAACAGCAGCGACTGGAAGACTTGGCGGTCGGGGACCTGCAAGAGCAGCGGGACGACCTCCTTGGGGTCCGCACCCATCCGCGCCCACACCTCTTGCTGGAGGAAGCGGTCCCGCATGCGCACCGCCGCCTCGAAGGCGAACTCCTGGCGCTCGCGCATCTCGGACGCGCTCAGCTGCTGGTAGTACTCCTGCAGGCTGAGCACCCCGAACGCCACGTGGCGCGACTCGTCGGACATGACGTAGCGCAGCAGCTGCTTGAGCAGCGGCTCCGTCGTCATCTGGTGCATGAAGCCGAACGCCGCCAGGGCCAGGCCCTCCACCATGATCTGCATGCCGAGGTACGTCATGTCCCACCGGCTGTCGGCGATGATGTCATCGAGCAGCATCCGCAGGTGCGCGTTGATCGGGTAGTGGCCCGACAGCTTGTCATCGAGGTACTTGGAGAACACCTCCACGTGGCGGGCCTCGTCCATCACCTGGGTGGCGGCGTAGTACTTGGCGTCGATCCACGGCACGGACTCCACGATCTTGGCCGTGCACACGAGCGCCCCCTGCTCTCCGTGCATGAACTGCGAGAGGGTCCAGTTCTGGCTCTCGATGCCGAATTGGATCCACTCCTTGTCGCCCCAGCGCTCGAGCGAGGTGCCCGAGACGTCGACGCCCTCGGTGAACCCGCCGTTGGCCACGGCGTTCGCCACCACCAGCTTCTCCTGGTCCACCTCGGTGTCCCACGGCAGGTCGGTCTGGGCGTTCCACTGCGCCCGCTTGGCCTTCTCGTAGAGCTTGTCGAGCTTCGGCCGCTGGCCCTTCTCGTAGTCCCACGTGAAGATGGTGTCGTACACCGAGTGCACCGAGTGCAACACCTCGTCGGTGTCGGTGTTGACCACCTCGAGGATGGCCTCGAGGTCGTTGATCTCGTCACGACCGATGATGTCGGCCGTCTCGCGCATCTGCTGGGTCATGACGCTTCCCCCTTGGAGGTCGGTGCGGCTTGCGTGTTCGTCGGAGTGCCGGGCGCGCCGAGCGCAGCGCCCCGGGAGGCGGGCAGCGCCGTGAGCGCCGGCTCCCCGGCCGCGGCGGTGCCCGGTGTGCGGATGCCGGGGAGCACGAAGGTGCGCACGAGGTGGCGCACGTGCGCCTCGTCGCACAGGTCGACGCCCTCGGCCGGACACAACAGGTAGGACACGACGAGGCGCGTCGCCCACTCGGCCACGCGCTTGGCCTCGTCGTGGTCCAGCCAGCGCCCGAGGAAGGGCGCCGTGAAGGTGGACGCCACGTCGAGCACCCCGTCCATCTGGGAGAAGGCCAAGTAGGGCAGGACGACCTCGGCCTCGGCGTCCAGGAGGTACGCGAGCGCCGGATGGGCGGAGATGGTCGCCGCCGCCTCCACCATCCCGGCCACGAGCACCTCCTCGATGTCGTGGGCCGCGCCCATGGCCACCGCCAGGGCGCTGAACAGGCGGGAGACCTCGGTGTCGGCCACGGCGGCCAAGAGGCCGTCCTTGCCCCCGGGGAACGCCCGGTACACGGTGGCCCGGCTGCAGCCCGCCTCGCGGGCCACGTCGTCGAGGGTGGTCTTGGCGATCCCCTGGCGGGCGATGCAGCGCAGGGTGCTGTCGACCACCCGCACCCGCACC
>Ga0209415_10004926_pt1 | contig 24264 bp, 20 predicted proteins | sample PeaSoiSIISIP2007_FD_187696 | JGI IMG/M metagenome (GOLD analysis project Ga0209415, IMG submission 187696) | Peat soil microbial communities from Weissenstadt, Germany - SII-SIP-2007 (SPAdes) (version 2) | ecosystem: Environmental > Terrestrial > Soil > Wetlands > Peat | place: Germany... | reverse complement strand
ATGGCGTCCGCCACCGGGGCGCGTCGGCCGCTCGCTTTCGTCGAGGACACCGCCGTCGACCCGGCCCGCCTCGAGGAGTACGCGGGGCGGTTCCGCCAGCTGCTCGACCGCCGTGGGGTGCGCGCCGGCTTCTACGGGCACTGTTCGGTCGGCTGTCTGCACGTTCGTCCCTTCCTCGATCTCCGGGTGCCCGAGGACGTCGAGACCATGCACGCGATCGCCGAGGAGGTCCTCGAGCTGGCCGCGGAGTTCGGCGGCTCCAACTCGAGCGAGCACGGCGACGGGCTCGCGAGGACCGAGTTCAACCGCCGCATCTACGGGGACGAGCTCTACGGGGCGATGCGGGAGCTGAAGGGGATCTTCGACCCACACAACCGGATGAACCCGGGGAAGATCGTCGACGGTCCTTCGATGACCGAGAACCTCCGGGACCCCGCCATCGCGGACGGCGTCACGCTGCGCACGAGACGCGCCTTCCCCGAGGGGACGATGTTCGCCGCGGCGGACCGCTGCATGCGCATCGGCGCCTGCCGCAAGGCCGGCGAGGCCACCATGTGCCCGTCGTACATGGCCACCTTCGACGAGGAGCACTCGACGCGGGGGCGCGCGAACGCGCTCGTCCAGGCGCTCTCCTCGGCGGACCCCGCCGCGGCGCTCGGCGACGAGCGCCTGCACGATGCGCTCGATCTCTGCCTTGAGTGCAAGGCCTGCAAGAGTGAGTGCCCGCTGTCGGTGGACATGGCAGCGTTGAAGAGCGAGTTCCTCAGCCACTACCACGACGTCCACGGGGTGCCGCTCCGCTCGAGGGCTATCGCCGCGATCCGCACGCTCAACCGCCTCGGCTCGGCTGCCGCGCCGCTCGCCAACGCGCTCGCTCGCTCGACGCCGGCACGCGTCCTTCTCGAACGCTCCCTCGGCATCGACCGGCGCCGCACGCTGCCGAGCCTCGCGGACGAGAGCCTCCCGCGCTGGCAGAAGAAGCGACAGCGCCGCGGCGCCGGGGCCGACCGGGTCCCCACCGCGGGCAGGGTCGTGCTCTTCGCCGACAGCTTCACCGCCTACGGCGAGCCCGCCATCGGACGCGCGGCCGTGGAGCTCCTCGAAGCAGCCGGCTACGAGGTCGAGCTCGAATCCCGCCTCTGCTGCGGTCGCCCGCAGATCTCCAAAGGCCTCCTCGACACGGCCCGGGACAAGGCCGAGGCGCTCGTCGCTCGCCTCGGTCCGCTCGTTGGCGAAGGAGTCATGGTGCTCGGTTGGGAGCCCTCGTGCGTCTCCGCGATGGTGGACGACTTCCCCGCGCTGTTGCCGGGCGATGCGATGGCCAGGGCGCTCGCGGAAGGGGTGCGGCTCGTCGACGAGCTGCTGCTCGAGGCGGTGCGTTCGGGCGCGCTCGCGCTCGACCCGGACGCGCCGCTCTCGGGCCGGCGGATCCTCTTCCACGGCCACTGCCACCAAAAGGCGGTCCTCGGGACCTCCTCGACCGTCGCGCTGCTCGGGACCATCCCCGGAGCCGAGGTCGTCGAGCTCGACGCCGGTTGCTGCGGCATGGCGGGATCGTTCGGCTTCGAGCGGGAGCATTTCGAGCTCTCCATGCAGATCGGTTCCGAGCGGCTCTTCCCGGCCGTGCTCGCCGAGCCGGACTCGACCGTCGTCGTGGCGACCGGGGTCTCCTGCCGCCAACAGATCGCGCAGGGAACCGGGCGCCGCGCCTACCACCCCGTCGAGCTACTGAGGGCGGTCACGGCCTAACGGGCGACGGCTCCCGAGGGCATCTGCGGTTCTCTCGGCGCGCGAGGTCGGTCCGCCATCGGCCCGTCGACGAACGACCCGACGACGTCCCCGCCCGCTCATCAGATCACCGCAGGGGCTTCACGCGGCCGTCGGGACGCCTCGACTCCTCGGGGCGAGCGAGACGCCAGTGGCGTCAGGCGACGTGCCAGTGGAAGTCGCGGTTCTCGAGTCCTTCCTCGTCCGCGTAAAAGGCCAGTTCGCCGATGTCGCTGTTCGTCGTCCGCGACACGCGGATCGCCACACCGCATTCGACGCAGGTGAGGTTGAATTCCTCGTTCTCGGTCACCGCAGCCTCCTCCCTCGTCGGGTGCTCGCCGTCACCAGCATGCACCCTCGGGAAGCCGCCCGCGGCCCGCACGCTTGCAGTGGCCGTCAGGCTGCCACGGACTGGAAGCTCGAACCCACGACGAAGACCACGTTCGTTCCCGACAGGGCGGAGTCGACCTGGAGATAGGTCGGGCCGTTCAGGTGGGAAAGGAGCGTCCTCGCGGCGGCCTCGTGGCCGGGCGCGTACTCGATCTCGCTCGTCGTGTAGCTGAAGGTGGGCGCGTTCCCCGTGCCGTTCAGCGCGAAGCCGACCTTCGCGAGCGCGGCACCGACCGTCGTGGCCTCACCCGGGGAGCCCGAGCCGTTCAGCACCTCGACGAGCACCGTGTCGGGGGGGAGCGTCGCGATGACGGGCACGGTCGTCGGCGGGGGGGCGGTGCTCGCCGTCGTCGGAGCCGTCGTCGGCGTGGTTGTCGCCGAGGGCTTGGTCGCCGCCGCGGTCGAACCGGGGACGCTCGAGACCGTCGCCACGGCGATGGTCGTCGTCGTGGTCGCGACGGGGGCCTTCGGGGTGGATCTCGTCGCGAGGGCGACGCCGATGACGGTCGCGACGACGAGCGCAGCCGCGCCGACGGCGACGACGCGGCCCGATATCCGTCGTTCGGGAGGCAGCCGGGGAGGTGGCTGCCGGCGGTGCTGCGGCGGCCTACGTCCCGGGGCTTCCACATCGTTGGATATCGCCATTACGCGCAGGGTACTGCCGCCGGACGCGAATTCCGCGGCAAGTCGCCGAGAGGCCGCGCGAGCGCCGCTGCGCCGGGAGCGAGTGCGCCGCGCCGTCGTCGGTGGTCATGATGGGGAGCCGGACCCGGCGGAGCACGCTCGGAGGTTGACCATGAAGGTGCGGATCGGCATTGGACCCGGGCGTTCGGCGCTCCCGCCCGACGAGCTCGGGGCGCTCGCAGACGACCTCGTGGAGCTCGGCTTCGACTCCATCTGGCTCTCCGAGGTGCTGACCGGCGGCGGCCTCGACCCCCTCGTCGGGCTCGCGTTCGTGGCCGCGCACAATCCGACGCTGAAGCTCGGCACGACGATGCTCCTGCCGGGGCGCAACCCGGTCCGGCTGGCGAAGTCCCTCGCCAGCCTCGATGCGCTGTCGGCCGGTCGACTCCTCGTCACCTTCGTGCCCGGCCTCGTCGACCCTCCCGAGCGCGACGCGATCGGGCTCGAGCCGAAGGCGCGCTCCCGGGCCATCGACGAGGTCCTCCCCCTCGTGCGCCGGCTCCTCTCGGGAGAGGAGGTCAGCCACAGTGGCACGACGGCGAGCTTCTCCGGGGTCCGGATCGCCCCCGCGACCGTGCAGCAGCCCCTCGAGTTCTGGCTCGGCGGCATGGTCGAGAGCTCGCTGAAGCGCTGCGGCCGGCTCGGCGACGGCTGGCTTCCGTCACTGTGCACCCCCGAGGAGGCGCTCGCGGGGAAGAAGGTGATCGACGAGGCCGCCGAGGGGGCCGGCCGGACGATCAGCCCGGAGCACTTCGGGGTGAGCATCGCCTATGCGGCGACCACGCCCGAGGGCGGGGTGGCGGCGGGCCTGCGGAGACGGTCGGGCGGACGGGACACGTCCGCGCTCGTCCCGGTCGGAGCGACGGCGCTGCGGGGCTGCCTCGAGGCGTTCATCGACGTCGGCTTTTCGAAGTTCGTCGTGCGGCCCGTCGCGGTTCGGTCCTCCTGGCGGGCAGATCTCGAACGGGTCGCGGCTGCGGTCGGGGATCTGCAGAGCTAGGACGCCCGCCCGAACCGGTTCGCCCTACGCTCTAGGTCGTGTCCGACACCCCCCGGCCGCCGATCCTGCCGTTCTCCACGGTCTCGCTCGACCGAGCGTCCGAACGCCGGCGTGACGAGGGCTGGCTGAGACAGGCGCGTGAGGACCCGACGAGCCTCGTCCTGGTGCTGCAGGAGGGCGTGCAGGTCCCGGTGCAGCTCGACGGCGGCCTCGCCTGGATGCCGCTCGAGGCCGCGGCGGAGGATGACCCCGAGCTCATCTTCCTCGGCCTGGACGAGAAGGAGCGCGCGCTGTTCGCCTGGGACGCGGCCGCGGCGCCGGCGGGCGTCGCCTACGCCAACCTCCGTGAGGTCGGCGTCGCGCTCCCCGAGACCGACGCGGCCGCCGCGCTCGAGGCGGTCGCGATCGCCGCCTGGCACCGCCGCCACCGGCACTGCGCGGCGTGCGGGGCCCTCACGGTGCCCGAGGACGCGGGACACCTGCGCCGCTGCCCCGAGTGCGGCGCGGGACACTTCCCGCGCCTCGACCCCGCGGTGATCATGCTCGTGAGCGACGGGGAGTCCTGCGTGCTCGGCCGCCGCGCCGGCGCCCCCGCGAACCGGTGGTCGACGCTGGCGGGCTATGTCGAGCCGGGGGAGTCCCCCGAGGCCGCGGTCGCCCGCGAGGTCTACGAAGAGGTCGGGCTCGAGATCGGCGCCGTCCGCTACCGGGGCTCCCAGCCCTGGCCGTTCCCGTCCTCGCTGATGCTCGCTTTCGACGCCGACGCCGAGCAGGCGCCGCTGCGGATCAACGACGAGCACCAGGAGGTCCGCTGGTTCGCACGCGCCGAGCTCGCGGCGGGCATCGCGGAGGGCTCGATCGCGACGCCCGGCGCGATCTCGGCCGGCGGCTACCTGATCCGCAGCTGGCTCGGCTGAGGCCGCCCGGCCCCACGCCCCGACGGGCGTTCGGCCGGGCGCTCCTGCCTAGCGCCCGGCGCTGGCGGACCGCTCGAGATCGAGGAGCAGCGCCTTTCGCTCGAGGCCCCCTCCGTAGCCGGTGAGCGAGCCGTCCGCGCCGACCACGCGGTGGCACGGGACGATGATCGCGACGGGGTTGACGTGGTTGGCACCGCCGACCGCCCTCGTCGCGCGGGGCCGGCCGACGGCCTCGGCGACGTCGCGGTAGCTCGCGGTCGAGCCGTAGGCGATCTCGGTGAGCGCCCGCCACACCGCCAGCTGGAACGCAGTGCCCCCGGGGGCGACCGGTACCTCGAAGGACCGCAGCTCGCCGGCGAAGTAGGCCCGGAGCTGCTCGGCCGCGTCCTTCGTGGCAAGCGGGTCGCGGCGCCACCCGGGACCGATCGGGCTCGGGCCGGCGGGCGCTTCCAGGTGCAGCCCGACGAGGGAGTCCCCGTCGCTCACGAGCAGCAGCTCGCCGATGGGGGAGTCCATCACCTCGTAGCGCCAGAGCGCGGCGTCGTTGCGCTCGGCGAAGACGACCCCGGTGTCGGGGCTGTTCCCCTTCTCGCTCGTCGTGATCACGGGTTCCTCCTTGTCGTCGGCATCCTCGGCTCCAAAGCTCACGTGCGCCCGCCCGCTCATGGCCGTCCGGCCCCTGCGAGGGTCCTCGGTCCCCCGGCGGCGACGGGCGGATCCGACGCCGCGGCCCACAGGTGCATGAGGCCGTAGGCGCGCCACGGCCGCCAAGCCTCGGCCCGGGCGGTCGCTCCGGCCGGGTCGGCCCGAAGGCCGAGGCGGGCGAGCGCGCGCCGGACGCCGAGATCACCCGGCAGGAACGCGTCCGGGTCGTGCAGCGCCCGCATCGCGATGTACTCGGCCGTCCACGGCCCGATCCCGGGAAGCCGCAGCAGGCCGTGCCGGGCCTCGACGCGGTCCGCACCGGGACCGAGGTCGACCCGGCCGTCCGCGAGCGCGCTGCAGAGGGCGACGAGCGCCCTGCCGCGGGCGGCCGGCATCCCGAAGTCCTCGGGACTCGCCGCCGCGATCGTGCTGGGCTCGGGGAAGGCGTGGGTGAGCGCGCCGCTCTCCGGCCCGAGCGGCTTGCCGAAGCGCCGCACCAGCCGCGCGGCGAGGGCCGTGGCGGCCCGCACCGAGACCTGTTGGCCGAGCACGGCCCGCACCGCCAGCTCCGCACCGTCGACGTGGCCGGGGACCCGCAGCCCCGGTCGGGCGCGCTCCAGCGGCGCGAGGCTCGGGTCCCGGCCGAGGAGCTCCCCGACCGCGACCGGATCGGCGTCGAGGTCGAGGAGGCGGCGGCAGCGCTCGACCGCGGCGCCGAGATCGCGGAGGTCCTCGAGCGCGAGCTCGCAGCCGACGGCGTTCGCACGGCGCCCGGTCGTCCGGGGCGAGAGCGTGACGACGCCGGTTCCGTGCGGGAGGCGGAGCACGCGCCGGTAGGAGTCCGCGTCGCCCTCCTCGACGCCCTCGAGCGCCCGGTCGGCGAGGAACGAGAACAGCGGACCGAGCGCGATCGGCGGCCGGTACGCGAGGCGCAGCGAGATCGTGCCCGGACCGGGCACCACGGGGGCGGCCCGGCCGCGGCGGATCTCGCTCGGTGTGAGGGCGTAGACCGACTGGATCGTGTCGTTGAACTGCCGCACGCTCCCGAACCCGGACGCGAACGCGACGTCGGTGACCGCAAGGTCGGTCGAATCGAGCAGCGCCCGTGCTGACTGCACCCGTCGGGCCCGCGCCAGCGCAAGGGGCGCCGCGCCGAGCTCCGCGACGAGTTGGCGACGGAGCTGGCGCTCGCCGTAGCCGAGGTAGCTCGCGAGTCCCGCGACGCCTTCCCGGTCGACCAGGCCGTCGGCGATGAGACGCATCGCCCGACCCGCGAGGTCGCCGCGGCGGTCCCATTCGGACGAGCCGGGCGCGGCGTCGGGTCGGCAACGCTTGCATGCCCGATAGCCGTCCTCCTGGGCCGCGGCCGCGGTCGGGTAGAAGACCAGGTGATCGCGCCGTGGCGGCGTGGCCGGGCAGCTCGGACGGCAGTAGATGCGGGTCGTCGTGACGGCGAGGAAGAACACGCCGTCGAAGCGCCCGTCGCGGCTGCATGCCGCCCGGTAGCAGTGCTCCGCGTCGATCACCCGCCTACCGTCGCGCACCGGCGGGGCCGCGGCTAGCGGTTTTCGGACATCGCGTCCTCAGGTTCCCGGTGCTCCTCAGGCGGTCGAGCGGAGCGCGGCCGGGACGTTGACCCAGATCTCGCCGCCACCGCCCGCCCTCGTCGGCGGCCCGAGTGCGGCCTTGAACCAGTTCCCGACCTCCCAGCCGTCGGTGATGCCGAGTCCGACGATGACCGATTGAACGTGGTTCTTGAACAGGAAGTGTCGCAGCTCGAGCACCGTCGTCGGGTTCACCGTCCCCGTCCCCGTCTTGCCGTACACCGCGACCGTCTCACCCGGCGCCACGCCGTTCAGGGAGGGGTGCCGCGCCCAGGTCTCGACGTATGCCGTGGCCGCTCCGACGACCACGTTCTCGGGGGAGAAGCGTTTTTTCGCGACGTAGAGCGTCTTTGCCTTCGCGTTCACCGAGTCGACGTGCCCGACGAGCGCGGGCGTACGCCCGGCGGGCAGTCGCGCGCCGTCGCGGAGCACGACCACCTCGGTGGCCGTCACGGAAGTGCTCGTCGCGACGAGGTCCGCAAGGTGCGGGTCCGGTATCGGGGTCACGCTGTTCACGAGCATGGCCTCGATCGCGCTCGGCTCGAGCACGGAGGGGAACACCGACGAGGTGCCGTCCGGGGCCCGCACGAGGGCGTAGCCGCCGAGGAGGCGGAACCGCATCGAGTCGAGCGCCTGCCAGAGCATCGCGTCGTCGTCGAACGACGTCGGGTACGGGTACGCGAGGACGACGGCGCCCGCCGGGATGAGGCTCAACAGCTTCGGCTGTTCTGCCCGGTTGACGTGCGCCGCGAACGACGGATAGGGCCAGTCGGGGATGAGCGCCACGATGCACGCGAGTGCGACCGCGGCTCCCGCCGCCCGGGCCGCGACGGCGCGCCGCGGGAGCCGGGTGACGCCCGCGATCACCCGACGCACGCGGTTCTCCGTGATGTCGTCGCGGAGCGCGTCGATGCCGAGGGCGATGATCACCGCCACGAAGAACACGACGTACAGCGAAAGTCGGACCGGGAGGATGTTGTCGATCCCGGGAAGGTGGTCGATCTTGCGGAACGGGAGGTCGACCGGGAGCAGATGGACGTGGCCGTCGACGACGAGCAGCGGGCCGAGCGAGAGCACGAAGGTCGTGAGCGCGAGCAGCGCCAGGTAGAGCGGCCAGAGCCGGCGCCAGTACCGCGCCGTCAGGTAGAACGCGACGATGAGGAGCGGGATGCCGAGGTAGCTGCCGTTCTCCTGGGGGTTGTTGCCGACGAGACTCGCCCCGACGGCCCGGAGGTGGCTCGGCGCGACGAGCTGGGCGGTCGTCGGCAGCACCGGTCCGAGCAGGTCGGCGTTGTAGACGTTGTTGAAGCCCTGGGCCGGGCCGACGTAGTGCTGCGGGCCGTGGAACATGAGCCAGGTCGGGTAGGCGATGAGCGCGCCGAGCACGGCGGCCGCGATGCCGAGGCCCACCGCCGCGTGCGCCGCATGCCGGGGGACGTCGCGAATGCAGAGGAAGAACAGGTAGAACACGGCGATCCCCGCCACGAGCGCGGTCGTCGCGAGGACCTCCGCCGAGATGTAGAACTGCGCCGCGGCCCCGAGACCGAGGAGCAACCCGGTTCGCCACGCGGGCGCCCGCTGCAGCACGAGCAGCTCGTAGAGGCCGTAGAGCAAAAGTGGCGGGAGCGGCACGAACACGAGATTCAGATGGAGCGCGCCCTGGGAGACCATGTAGGGGGAGAAGCCGTACAACAGGCCCCCCACGAACGCGGCCGGCGCCCAGCGGGTGAGCCGGCGCAGCACGTAGTAGGCCGCGAAGCCCGACAACGTGAACGCGAGGAACCGGAGCAGGTTCATGCTCGCGATCGGGTTGACGGCGAGCGTGAGCGGCGCGGTGAGGAGCCCGAGCAGCGGCATTCCGGTGTTCTGGGCGAGGTCGACGCCGGTCGGGTAGTTGAGCAGCGTCGTCGAGAACAGGTTCTTCCCGTGCAAGAGCGCATAGGGCGTGTACTCGAGGAACCACGCGGTCTGGATGATGTCCTCACCGAGCTGCGACGAGACGCGGCTCGGATCGCCGGGGTAGACGGGGAGATCGGCGAGGAGGCTGATCAGTCCGTACGCGTAGAGCGCGAGGGCGTTCGGTCCGTACAGGAAGCGCCCGCGCCGGCGCCGGTAGCCGGCGGCGAGGGCGGGAACCTCGAGCGGCTCGGCCTCCGCAACGAGGACCTGGGTCACTCGGTCGCCCCGTCGGTCGCGCCGACGCCGATGGCCGGGAGGTGACGGGCACCGGAGCGCCGCTCGGGCGATGTCAGGGACGCCATGGGGCTCGGGTTCCGGTTCAGCCTCGTCTTCGGGAGGCCTTGTCGAGCGGCCTCTAACTGGTCGGGGCGGAGCGTACTTGCATTTGGAGGGGAGCTAACGACCAGCGCCCGCCCGCACCTGACGTGCTCCCCGGCCCCGGCCCCGGAGCGGGGGCTCGGGCCCGCGCGGCTGGCGGTCCCGCGGAGACCCGGTGCGAAGGCGAGCGAAAACTTCGTGACATCGATGTGACAAAAGTCTCTAGCGCGGCCGGGATCGCCTCCTTAGTTTTTCGTCGCAAATGAGCGCCGTCGTCCAGCCCGCGACTCTGCTCGGACCCGCCGAGGTCGAGCACGGGCCGACCGGAATCCTCCGTTGGCTCACTTCGACCGACCACAAGGTGATCGGTTCGAGCTACATGGTGACGTCGCTCGTGCTGTTCCTCGTCGGTGGCGTGCTCGCGATGGTCATCCGAGTCCAGCTCGCGGCGCCCGACGCGACGGTCGTCTCCGAGCACGCCTTCAGCGAGCTGTTCACCATGCACGGGAGCCTGATGATCTACCTGTTCGTCGGGCCCTTCGCCTTCGGCGGGCTCGCGAACTACATCGTCCCGCTCCAGGTCGGCGCGCCGGACATGGCCTTCCCGAGGCTGAACGCGCTGTCGTACTGGCTCTACCTGTTCGGCTCGCTCATGATGGTCGCCGGCGCACTCACCTCGGGGGGCGCGGCGGATTTCGGCTGGGTGGCCTACGCACCCCTGTCGGACGCGGTGAACTCCCCAGGCGCAGGGGCGGACCTGTGGATCGTGGCGCTCCTGCTCACGGGCTTCTCCGCGATCTTCACCGGCGTGAACATCGTGACGACGGTCTTCTACCTGCGCGCCCCCGGGATGACGATGTTCCGCGTCCCGATCTTCACCTGGAACATGGTCGTGACGGGGATCCTCATCCTGATCGCGTTCCCCGTCCTCACCGCCGCGCTCATCATGCTGTGGGCCGACCGCCACGTCGGGGCGCACATCTACACCGTCGCGGGAGGGGGGAGCCCGGTCCTCTGGCAGAACCTCTTCTGGTTCTGGGGGCACCCGGAGGTCTACATCCTGGCGCTGCCGTTCTTCGGTGTGGTGACCGAGGTCATCCCGGTCTTTTCCCGCAAGCCCCTCTTCGGCTACAAGGGCATGATCTTCGCGACGATCTCCATCGCCGCGCTCTCGACCGCGGTGTGGGCGCACCACATGTTCACGACCGGCGTCGTCCTCCTGCCGTTCTTCTCGCTCATGAGCTACCTCATCGCGGTGCCCACGGGGATCAAGTTCTTCAACTGGATCGGGACGATGTGGCGGGGCTCGCTCAGCTTCGACACGCCGATGCTCTTCGCGATCGGGTTCCTCGTCGTCTTCCTCGGCGGAGGCGTGACCGGCATCTTCCTCGCCTCGCCCCCGATCGACTTCGCGACCCATGACACCTACTTCGTCGTCGCGCACTTCCACGAGGTGGTGTTCGCGCTCGTGTTCGCGGCGTTCTCGGCGATCTACTACTGGCATCCGAAGATGACCGGGCGGATGTTGCGCGAGGGGCTCGGCAAGGCCAGCTTCTGGGTCCTTTTGACGGGCGCGTTCGTGATGCTCATCCCGATGTACCTGCTCGGCCTGCACGGCATGCCGCGCCGCATCGCGGACTATGCGGCCTCGACGGGGTGGGGCGGGCTGAACGAGGTGGTGACCGCGGGCTCGTTCATGCTGTTCATCGGCGTCGCGCTGTTCGCCGTCAACGTCTACGTGTCGTGGCGCGATCCGGTGCCCGCGACGGCGAATCCGTGGGACGCGAACTCGCTCGAGTGGGCGACGACCTCCCCGCCGCCGCACCACAACTTCGTCTCGCTCCCCCGTGTCCGCTCCGAGCGGCCGGTCTGGGACTTCAACCACCCCGACCACGGCGCGATCGTCGAATCCCACCACGACGACACCGCGCCCGAGACCGCCGTCATTTCGCGCTCCTGAGCTCCGCGCCGCCGGGCTCATAATGGGCCGATGGAAGAGATCCTCGATCCCGAACTGCTGATCTGCGACCCGCATCACCATCTCTGGGACCGCCCCGACAACCGCTACATGACCGACGAGCTGACGGCCGACACCGGGAGCGGGCACCGCATCGAACAGACGGTGTTCATCGAGTGCCGATCCGGCTACCGCAGCGACGGCCCCGAGGCCTTCCGGCCGATCGGAGAGACCGAGTTCGTCGTGGCTGCCGAACCCGGGGGCTTCATCGCCGGCATCGTCGGGTATGCGGACCTGCGTCTCCCCGACGTGGACGAGGTGCTCGCGGCGCATCTCGAGGCGGGAAAAGGGCGCTTCCGGGGCATCCGCAACAGCAGCGCCTGGGACCCGAGCCCCGACGTCCGCCGCACGAGCACGACGCCCGCGGGATTGCTCGGTGACCCGGCGTTCCGGACCGGCTTCGAGGTACTCGGGCGCGCCGGTCTCAGCTTCGACGCGTGGCTCTTCCACCCCCAGATCCCCGAGCTCACCGACCTCGCGCGTGCCTTCCCCGAGGTGCCGATCGTGCTCGATCACATCGGCGCGCCGCTCGGGATCGGCCCCTACGCCGGCCACCGCGACGAGGTCCTCCGGGCCTGGCGCCAGGCGATGGCCGAGCTCGCCACGTGCCAGAACGTCGCCGTGAAGCTCGGCGGGATCGGCATGTCGCTGTTCGGTATGCACTGGCACGAGACCCCCGAGGGCGCGACATCGGCCGAGCTCGCGGACACCTGGGGCAACGAGATGCGGTGGTGCATCGAACGCTTCGGCGTCGATCGCTGCATGTTCGAGTCGAACTTCCCCGTCGACAAGGCGTCGTGCGGCTACGCAGTGCTGTGGAACGCGTTCAAGCGGATCGCGGCGGATGCGAGCCCGGAGGAGAAGGCGGCGCTGTTCCACGACACCGCGACGGGCTTCTACCGACTCACCGTCTAGGCGGTCCGCGAAACAGCCGAGCCGGCCCGGCCGGTCTCAGGAGCTGAAGGTCGCCTCGCCGACGACGGCGCCGTTCCCCGAGGTGAGATAGGCCTCCGTGAGGTTCGCCGGCGCCGTCGGGAGCCGCATCGACCAGACGCCTGACCCCGACGCGAGCCAGAACTGGCCGAGCTCAATGGTCTTCCCGGTACGTGTGCGGCCCCAGCAGGACACCTCGCCCCGGGCCTTCAGGCCGTCGACCGACATCGTCAGCCAAGCCGGCTGGCCGGCGTAGGCCACGGCCACGCCGACGTCCTTGGAGGCGCTGACGACCTGGGCCGCCTCGACCGACCGGGGGATGCCGGCGGTCGGTCCGCTCTCACGGTTCGGTGCTAGGAACAAGCCGATCCCGAAGGCGCCGAGGGTCGCGACGAGCGCTCCCGACCACGCCAGGGCGACGCGGCGTGCGCGTGGAGCGCGACGGCGCGCGTGGAGACCGAGCCGTTCGAGGACCCGTACCTCGAAGCCGAGGGGCGGCTCCGCGCTCGGGACGGCCTCCAAAAGCGCGTCCGCCGCCCGCGAGAGGCGTTCCAGCTCCTCGGCGCAGGAGGCGCACGTCTCCACGTGCGCGAGCGTCTCGGCGCGGCTGCGACCCGTGAGGATGCCGAGGGCGAGCTCGGGCAGCTCGTCGAGGAAGGTGGCGCACTCCGGGGTCACGTCGCTCATCTCGGGTCGTCCGCCTCGGTGACCGCGAGGCGCATCATGCGCAGCCCCGCGCGGATCCTGCTCTTCGCCGTGCCGAGGGGGATCGACTCCCGGTCGGCCACCTCTTGAGCCGTGAGGCCGTAGAGGGCGGCGAGCACGAGCGCCCGCTGCTGATCCGGCGCCAGCGTCTGGAGGGCGCGCCGGACCACCGCGTTCACCGCCGGAGCGGCGAAGGCCTCCTCGGCGCGGTGGTCCTCACCGAGCATCGCCGCGAGTTCCCCGCCGTCGATCGGAACGGCGCGGCGGAGCCGCATCGCGTCGATCGCGAGGTTGCGGGTGATCGTGAGCACCCAGCTCACGACCGAACCCCGACGGGGGTCGAAGACGGGCGCGTGGCGCCACACCCTCGCAAGGGCCTCCTCGGCGACGTCCTCGGCCATCGAGGCCTCGCCGGTCAGGCTGAAGGCCAGGCCGTAGCAGCGACGCTGAAAGCGCCGCACGAACATGATCGCGGCCTGCTCGTCGCCGTTCGCCATGCCGGCGATGAGGCTCTCGTCGGACACCTCGTCGCTGTCCGCGGACAACCGCCGTCCGCGAAGCGAGCGACTCACCACGGTCGCGCCGGCGTCGGGGCCGCCAGGGGGTCCGGATCGGTACCAGGTTGCACCATCTCGGTAGTACTACGGCCAAGCGGCCGATCGCGATCACCCCGGGACCGGCGCGGGCCGCGGCGAAGTGCCGCACGGCTGTCGGCGAGCGCCTGGGCGGCCACCGAGGCGGTCTCCACGCGCCCCGCGGCGAGCGTCAGGCGGGCGTCTTCGACCGAGTGGAGATAGGGAGAGGGTGCCCGGCGGGGTCGTCCGGTCCCGTGGCCACGCTGCTCGGCCCAGGAGAGGTGGAGCTCGTCGGACGCCCGCGACATCGCCACGTAGACGAGCCGGCGCTCCTCGGCCTGCTGTTCGGCGGTGCGGGCCTGGGCGATCGGCACGAGACCGTCCTCCAGTCCCGTCACGAAGACGACCGGCCACTCGAGGCCCTTCGCGCGGTGGAAGGTGAGGAGCGTGACGCCGTCCTCGTCGCCCGGGCCGCTCTCGGCCACGCCGTCACCGAGGAACTCGATGAACCCCGCGCCGGTCGGGCGTGGGTCGAGGTCGCGGTACTGCGACGCGAGCTCGAGGAGCAGACGCCGGTCCGCGTGTCCCTCGACGGCACCACGGTCGGTCGCGGGAGGCGACGACAGCGGATCGAGATCCGCGACAAAGAGAGCGAAGCGCGTCGCGTCGCTCGATCGTCTCAGGCCCCGGAGCGCCTCGCGCACCGCCGGACGCGACAGGAAGGCCGCACCGTTTCGTGCCGAGAGTGGGATGTCCTCTGAGCGGAGGGCTCCTTCGAGGACGCTCAGTTGCGCGTTGGTGCGGGCCAGCACGGCGACGTGGCGCCACGGACGGCCCTCCCGCCAGGCCCGGCGGATGGCGGCAGCGACCGCCTCGGCCTCGGCCTCGGCCTCGGGATAGGCGCTGATGGTGGGCACGGGGCCGCTCGGCCGTGGCGTCGGGGCGATCGACACCGGCTCGAGCACCGAGGACGCGACGGTCACGATCTCCGGCGTCGAGCGGTAGTTGGCGTCGAGCTCGAGGACGAGGGCGCCGGGGTAGCGGACGGCGAACGCGGTGACCGCACCGGGGTCCGAGCCGTTCCAGCCGTAGATCGACTGGCGCGGGTCGCCGACGCCGAACAGGTCCGGTCGTCCTCCGAGCCAGCAGTCGAGCAGCGCGAGCTGGGCGGGGTTCGCATCCTGCAGCTCGTCGACGAAGAAGTGCCGGAAGCGCCACCGCTGGGCCGCGGCGAAATCGACGTCGGACTCGATCTCTTCGACGAGACGTTCGAGGAGATCGTCGAGGTCGAGCACGCCGCGGCGACGCTTCTCGGTCTCGTAGGCGCCGTAGGCGAGCGCGATCTCGGCGCGCTCGGTCCCGGCGCCTCGCCGCGAGCGTTCCGCCTCTTCGACATAGCGAGCCGGGGGGATGCGCCGGGCCTTGGCCCAGTCGATCTCGCCCGCGACCCTTCCCAGGTGTTCGCGTCGTGACCAGTGGGGGAAGCCGCGGGCGAGGACCTCGGAGAGAAGCCGCAGCCTGGCGTCGAGCACGACCGGCATGGCTCTGCCGGTGTCGAGCGCCCGCCGCCGCAGCTCCGCGAGCGCGACCGCGTGGAAGGTGCCCGCGGTGACCGGTCCGGAAAGCCCGAGGCCGTGCAGTCGCGAGCGCAGCTCGGCCGCGGCGCGCCGGGTGAAGGTGAGCGCGAGGGCGTGGGAGGCGAACGCGTCGTCCTCGCCCGCCCGCCACGCGATCCGCCGCGACAGCACGCGGGTCTTCCCCGAACCCGCGCCCGCGACGACGAGCAGCGGTGAACGCGGCGTGGTGACCGCCTCACGCTGACGCTCGTCGAGGTCCGCGAGGATGCGCCGCCGCTGGTCTTCGCTTGTCACGCGCGGGGACGGTACTCGGGAGGTCTCCGATCCGGTCGGATAGCCGCTGTAGGGTCCCGGAGGTGCTGCAGGCCTTCGCCCAGGGTGCGCTGTTCGGCGAGCGGTACGGCGCCGGTGCGCCGTTCGCGCTCTGCCTGCACGGCTGGCGGCGCTCGGGTGCCGATTTCCGCGACGTGCTCGGACCCGACACCTCCGGCGAGGCGCTCGACGCGGTGGCGCTCGACCTGCCCGGCTTCGGGTCCGCGCCCCCTCCGCCCGGGCCGTGGGGGTCGCCCGAGTACGCCGACGCGCTCAGCCCCGTGCTCGACGAGCTCGGCCCCGTCGTCGTGCTCGGCCACTCCTTCGGAGGTCGCGTCGCGATCCAGCTCGCCGATCGCCGTCCCGACGCCGTCCGCGCGCTCGTGCTCACCGGCGTGCCGCTCCTTCCGCCCGCCGGCGGCCGCCGACGCCCGCGCCCGGCGTACCGCGCCGTGCGGACCGCCCGGCGCCTCGGCCTCGTGGGCGAGGAGCGCCTCGAGCGAGCGCGGCGGCGGTTTGGCTCGGAGGACTACAGGGAGGCGAGCGGGGTCATGCGCTCGGTGCTCGTGAAGGTGCTCGGCGAACGCTACGAGGAGGTGCTCGGACGGCTCCAGCTCCCCGTCGACCTCGTCTGGGGTGAGCTCGACACCGCGGCGCCGCTCGAGGCCGCGACCCGGGCCGCGGCGCTCGTTCGGGACGCGACGCTGCAGGTCGTGGCCGGAGGCGATCATCTGCTACCGGTGACCGCCCCGTCGGTGATCCGCGCCGCGCTCCTCGCCCGTCGCCCGTGAAGGTCGCCCTTCTCGCTGCGCTCGTCGCGCTCGGCGCGGCCTTCGCCGCCGCGAGCCTCCGTTGGCTCCGGGTCGTTCAGCGCGAGCACTACCTCGCCGGCTCCGCGAGCCGCTTCGCCCGGCGCTGGTGGCTCCGTTCCCCGGTACCGGTGGCGGCGTTCGTCCTCGGCGTCGCGACCGCCGCGACCGCCGCGGTCTTCGCGCCGCTCGCCTTGCTCACCGCCGCGGTGTTCGGGGTCGGCCCCCGTGGGCTGTCGCTTCGCGGCCGGACCTCGCCGCTCGCCTGGACCCGCCGGTTGCGACTCGTCGCGGGGACCGAGCTCGTCCTCGGCGGGGGCGTCGTGGTGATCGGCGCCGGGATCGGGGGCCTCCGCGGCGCGGTCGTGGCCGCGGCGATCGCCGTCGTGGCCGTCCCGGCGCTCTGCGACGGCGCACTTCTGCTCCTCACCCCCGTCGAGGACGCGATCGCCGACCGCTACGTCCGGCGCGCCTCCGCCGTGCTCGCACGCGTGCACCCGGTGGTCGTCGGCATCACCGGGTCCTACGGCAAGACCTCCACGAAGGGCTACGCGGCGCACCTGCTCGCCGGGAGGTTCTCCGTCGTTGCGAGCCCGCGGAGCTTCAACAACCGCGCCGGCCTCGCCCGGACGGTGAACGAGTTGCTCGTGCCCGGGACCGACGTGCTCATCGCGGAGATGGGAGCCTACGGCCCGGGCGAGATCGCCGATCTCTGCGGTTGGCTTGCTCCGAAGGTCGCGGTGATCACCGCGATCGGCCCGGTGCACCTCGAGCGCTTCAAGAACCTCGACCGCACCCTCGCGGCGAAGGCCGAGATCACAGTCGGCGCCGAAACCGTCGTGCTGAACATCGACGACAGCCGCCTCGCGGGTCTCGCGGTGACCCTCGTCGGCGAGGGCCGCGTCGTCCTTGGCTGCTCGACGTGCGACACCGCCGCCGGGGTCGCGCTCATCGCGGACGAGGAGGGCTATGCCCTGTACCGCTCCGGAGAGCTCCTCGGCCGTCGCGCCGTCGCGCCCGAGGCCCGTCCGCCCGCGCCCACGAACCTCGCCTGCGCGATCGGCGTCGCGTTCGCGCTCGGGTGCCAGCCGGCCGACGTGCTCGAACGGCTCGCGGACCTCCCCGTCATCGAGAACCGCCTGCAGCTGCGACCGGCGACGACCGGGGCGCTCGTCCTCGACGACACCTTCAACTCGAACCCCGCCGGAGCGCGCCTCGCGCTCGCGGCGCTCGCGACGACCGGCACCGGGCGCCGCGTCGTCGTCACCCCCGGGATGGTGGAGCTCGGCGGCGTGCAGGACGAGGAGAACTCGCGTTTCGCCCGCGATGCGGCGTCGCTCGCGACCGACGTCATCGTCGTCGGCGAGACGAACCGCCGGGCGCTCCTGGAGGGGCTCGGCCGGGCGGGCGAGCCCGCCGCGTCCTCGCTGTCGGTCCGCACCCGGGAGGACGCTGTCGCCTGGGTGCGTCAACAGCTCGGCCCGGGCGACGTCGTCCTCTACGAGAACGACCTCCCCGACCACTACCCCTAGGACCGGCCCGGGGACGCGCCGAGCGGCCGCGTCGATGGAATCATGACGGTATGAGCCGCCGCCTCGTCCTCGCGTCGGGATCCGCGTCGCGCCTCCGGCTGCTCCAGCTGGCGGGCATCGAACCGATCGTCGTCCCGAGCGGTGTCGACGAGGACGACGTGCGGGCGACGGACACCGCCGCGCTCGTGCTGGAGCTGGCCGAGAGGAAGGCTCTCGCCGTGGCCGAGGGCCGCGAGGAGATCGTGCTCGGCTGCGACTCGCTCCTCGAGCTCGATGGCGCCGCCCTCGGCAAGCCCGGCACCGCCACGGAAGCGGAGCGGCGCTGGCGGGCCATGCGCGGCCGGGAGGGGACGCTCCGCACCGGGCACGTCCTCGTCGACGGCCGGACCGGCGCGATGGCGAGCGAGGTCGTCGCGACGGCCGTGCGCTTCGGCTCGCCGAGCGACGCCGAGCTCGTGGCGTACGTGGCCACCGGCGAGCCGCTCGAGGTGGCGGGGGCGTTCACGCTCGAGGGCCGCTCGGCGCCGTTCATCGACGGGGTGCTCGGCGACCCGAGCAACGTGATGGGGCTCTCGCTCCCCGCGCTCCGCCGCCTGCTCGCTCGCCTCGGTCTCGAGATCACCGACTTCTGGACGGGCCCGTCCGAGAGCTGAGCACGCCGTAAGCCCGTGCCCTGGCCCCTCGCCGCGGTCGTCTTAGCATGGCCGGATGAACAGACCTTCGAGCGTCGCCGTCGCGTTCGGCGGGCCGTCGCCCGAGCACGACGTCTCCATCCTCACCGGCCTCGTCGCCGCAGGTGAGCTCGCACGGCGCAACCGGCCCGGGGAGCTCCGGGCGCTGTACTGGGCGAAGAGCGGGGCGTGGTTCGAGGTCCCGCTCACCTCGGCGCCCGCGGCGTTCCTCGAGGGGCCTCCGAAGGGCGCGAAGCCCCTCGAGCTGCGCGTGGGTCCCGACGGGGGCTTCTTCGAGGCCGGTCGGCTCGGAAGGCGGGACCATCGCGTCGAACTCGACGCCGTGGTCGTGTGCTGTCACGGGGGCCCCGGTGAGGACGGGTCGCTGCAGGGGCTGTTCGACCTCGTCGGTCTTCCATACACCGGCCCGCACGCCGCGGGTGCCGCGCTCGGTATGGACAAGCTCGCCTCGGGGGCGGTGGTGCGGGCCGCGGGGCTCCCGGTCCTGCCGCGCCTGCTGCTGACCGACACGACCGAGCCGGACTTCGCCGCGCCCTACATCGTGAAGCCGCGTTTCGGCGGCTCCTCGATCGGGATCGACGTGGTCGCGGACGCGGCGGTCGCGCGGGCGAGGTTGATCTCCAACCACCACCTCCGCCGGGGCGCGGTCATCGAGCCCTACCGACCGGACCTGTATGACCTGCAGGTCGCCGTGCGCACCTGGCCGGCCGTCGAGCTCTCGGCGATCGAACGCCCGATCCGCCGCCAGGCGGGCGCGGAGATCCTGAACTACGCCGACAAGTACGTCGGCGCCGAGGGCATGCATGCCGCGCCCCGCGAGCTGCCCGCGGCGATCCCCGCCGAGCTCGAGAAGCGTCTCCGGGACATGGCGCTCACCGCCGCGGCCGAGCTCGGCTGCCGGGGCATCAACCGCATCGACTTCCTCTCCGACGGTGACGAGCTCTACCTGAACGAGCTGAACACGATCCCCGGCTCGCTCTCCCGACACCTGTTCATCGATCCGCCCCGCAGCTTCGGCGAGCTCCTCGACGATCTCCTCGTCGAGGCCGTCGAGCGCCCGGGTGCACAGTTCTCCTCGGCGGGCGCGGACGGAGCGATCCTCCGCAGCGTGGGCAGCATCGAGGGCAAGCTCGGCTGAGGTCGTCCGGGTAGCGTGAGCCGCGATGCCGTATCCACCACGCCTGCTCCACGAAGGTGAGCGCGTGCTCCTCGACCTGAGGCCGCACCCGATCCGCCTCGTGTTCCCGACGACGGTCGGCGTCGTCGGGCTCGGCGGGGTGATCGCGGGAATGGTCGCGTGGACCAACGCCCCGACCTGGTTCGGGTATGCGCTGTTGGCGGTCGTCGTGGTGACCGCCGCCTACGTCGGCACCAAGGTGATCGTCTGGCGGTCGACGAACTTCGTGCTGACCTCGTCACGAGTCGTCTACCGAAAGGGCGTCCTGCATCGCATCGGCCGGGAGATCCCGATCGACCGCGTGCAGGATGTCACCTACCACCAGCGCATCCTCGAGCGCATCGTCGGCGCCGGGAGCCTCGTCATCGAGTCGGCCGGCGACCGGGGCGCCGAGCCGCTCCCCGACATCCGTCATCCCGAGCAGGTCCAGAGCCTCATCAACCAGACGATCGACGACTCGAGGGGCCCGCAGGCCGCCGAGCCCCCCGACGACAGCGTCCCCGGCCAGATCGAGCGCCTCGCCGACCTGCACCGCCGCGGCGTGCTCACCGACACCGAGTTCGAACAGAAAAAGGCCGAGCTGCTCGAACGCATGTGACGCGACGAAGCTCGGCGGGCGGCTCCGGCCCGCCATGAGCCATCGACGGCACGGTTCGTCGGGCAGCCGGTTCGGTAGGCTTGGCCGGTGGGCCAGAGCTACTGGATCGAGACGCTCGGCTGCCCGAAGAACGAGGTCGACTCCGATCATCTCGCCGGCTCGCTCGAAGCGGACGGCTACGTCCGTGCGAGCTCGGCCGCAGACGCCGACCTCGTCGTCGTGAACACCTGTGCCTTCATCGACTCGGCCCGTGCCGAGTCGGTCGAGACGATCCTCGACCTCTCCTCGGCACGGCGCCCGGGCGCCCGCCTCGTCGTCACGGGGTGCCTCGCGGCCCGCGCGGGGGAGGAGCTCGCGGAGGCCCTCCCCGAGGTGGACGTGGTCGCGGACGTCGGCATGCCGGTCACGATCGGCGCGGGTCCGCGCTGGCGGCCGGCGGGCTCGCGCGTTCCGAGCCTCGACCTCGCCGAGATGCCGCGCCCTTCGGCGCCAGAGCCGTGGGCGTACGTGAAGATCGCCGAAGGCTGCGACCGCGCTTGTGGGTTCTGCGCGATCCCCAGCTTCCGCGGCCCGCAGCGCTCGCGCCCGGCGCCGTCGATCCTCGCCGAGGTGGAGCGGCTCGGTGTGGCGGAGGTCATCCTCGTCGCGCAGGATCTCGCCTCCTACGGCAAGGACCTCGGCAACCCTGGCGCCCTCGCTGGCCTCGTCGCCCAGGTGGCCGAGCGGGTGGCCCGGGTACGGCTGCTCTACCTCTACCCCTCCTCGCTCAGCGACGAGCTGCTCGACACGATCGTCGCGACCGGCGTGCCGTATTTCGACCTCTCCCTGCAGCACGTCTCGCGCCCGCTCGTGCGCCGGATGCGCCGCTTCGGCGACGGCGCGCGGTTCCTCGAGCGGATCGACGCCATCCGCCAGCGCGCGCCGGAAGCGGCGCTGCGGTCCTCGTTCATCCTCGGCTATCCGGGCGAGACCGAGGAGGACCAGGACGCGCTCCTCGGCTTCCTCGAGGCCGCGCAGCTCGACTGGGTGGGGCTGTTCCCCTTCTCCGAGGAGGAGGGGACCTACGCGGTCGGGCTCGCCGACAAGGTGGCACCGGACCTCGCCCTCGAGCGGCTCCGGGAGTGCGCGGAGCTGCAGGACGAGATCACCGCCCACCGGCGCGCGGCGCTCGTCGGGACCGAGGAGTCCGTGCTCGTCGACCGCCCGGGTGCGGCGCGGTCGTTCCGTGAGGCGCCCGGCATCGACGGGGTGGTCCGGGTGCCGATGCACCTCCGGCCTGGTGGCTTCTCGACCGTCCGTATCACCGCTTCGGAGGGCCCCGACCTGCTCGGGACCCCGCTGCCGGACCTCGTCGAGGCCCACTCCACCCCGGTCGCGGCGCGATGAGCGAGGTGAAGGCCTTCGGGCCGACGGCGCTGTTGACGCCGGCGAACGCCCTCACCGCCGCGCGGCTCGTCGCCGCGCCCCTGTTCGCCCTCCTCGTCGTCTACCGCGGGCCGACCTCGTGGCTCCTCCTCGTACTGTGGGCCGCGCTCGCGTCCACCGACGGGCTCGACGGCCACGTCGCACGCTGGCACGGCACGACGCGTTCGGGGGCCTTCCTCGACCCGCTCGCGGACAAGTTCCTCGTCCTCGGAGCCCTCGCCGCGCTGGCCGACCTGCACTACGTGAGCATCTGGCCGGTCGTCGTGATCGCGGTGCGGGAGATCTGGATGAGCGTCTACCGCGTCTACGCGGCGCGTCGCGGCGTGTCGATCCCGGCGCGCGCCCTCGCGAAGCTGAAGACCCTCGTCCAGGACGTGGCGATCGGCGCGGCCTTCCTCCCGCCCCTCGGCGGGCCGCACCCCGGTGTCTGCCGGGCCCTCGTCTGGGTGGCCGTCGGCCTCACCGTCGTCTCGGGCCTCAGCTACCTCGCGGACGGCCGACGCGCGATGCGCGCGGAGCAGGTCCCCGACGAGATGCGCCACGCGTCGGCGGCCTGAACCGTGCGCGCGGAGATCCTCGCGGTCGGTACCGAGCTCCTCCTCGGTCAGATCCTCGACACCAACTCGACGTGGATCGCCGAGGAGCTGGCGGCGTCCGGCATCGACTGCAACTACCAGACCCGCGTCGGCGACAACGTCGACCGCATCGTCGGAGCCCTCGAGATCGCGCTCGGGCGGGCGGACGCCGTCCTCGTCTGCGGCGGCCTCGGCCCGACCCAGGACGACATCACCCGGGAGGCGATCGCGGCGGTCATGGGCGTGCCGCTGAAGGAGGACGACGAGGCCCGTCGGCTCCTCCTCGAGGTCTTCTCCCGCCGCAACCGCCAGATGCCGGTCTCGAACCTCCGACAGGCCGAGGTGCCCGTCGGCGCGACGATCATCCCCCAGGTGATGGGGACCGCGCCCGGTCTCATCTGCCCCGTCGGCGAGCGGGTCGTCTATGCGATGCCCGGCGTGCCGTACGAGATGCAGGAGATGATGACGCGCGCCGTCCTCCCGGACCTGCGCCGCCGGGCCGGCGAGGTCGCGCTCATCAAGTCGCGCACGCTGCGCACCTGGGGCCTCGGGGAGGCGCTTCTCGCCGAGACCGTGACGCCGCGCCTCGAGGCTCTCGACGAAAAGGGTGCCGGCGCCCCGACGATCGCCTTCCTCGCGAGCGGCATCGAGGGCGTGAAGCTGCGGGTAACGGTGAAGGCCCGCGACGAGGCGGAGGCCGCGGCGCTACTCGACGCGGAGGAGACCGCCCTCCGGGACATCCTCGGCGACGCGGTCTTCGGCGTCGACGACGAGACGATGGAGGCGGCGATCGGCAAGCTCCTCGTTGCGGCGGGTCTGCGGATCGCGGTGGCGGAGTCCTTCACCGGCGGGATCATCTCCTCGCGCATGATCGCGGTCCCGGGCGCGAGCAAGTTCTTCGTCGGCGGCATCGTCGCGTACGACTCCGAGGTGAAGTACTCCCTACTCGGCATCGATCGCGGCCCGGTAGTGAGCGCCTCGGCGGCGGCGGCCATGGCCGAGGGCGTGCGCCGCCTTGTCGGGGCGGACGTCGGGTTGGCGACGACCGGCGTCGCGGGTCCGGACCCCCAGGAGGGCCTGGAGCCGGGCACCTGCTTCGCGGGCTTCGCGCTTCCCGGCGAGGCCGCGGAGGGCCTCTCGCTCTCGCTCGTCGGCGGGCGGAACCGGAACCGGGAGATGGGGGCCATCACCGCGCTCGACGCGCTGCGCCGGCGCCTGCTCGCCCTGGCGTAGGCCGCCCCGCGACTACACCCGCTCGGGTACCGCAGCTGCGGGCACGTCCGCTCGCGCCACGATGTCGTCCACGATGGCGTTGGCGATGGCGAGCGTCTGGGCTCCCCGCGAGTCCCACGTCGCGCCGCCGTTGTGCGGCGTGAGGATGACGTTGTCGAGCTTGCGGAGCGCTTCGGGGATGTAGGGATCGAAGTCGATCGGGTCGTACGAGCCGCTCGGCTCGTTCCAAAAGACGTCGAGCCCCGCCCCCGCGATCGTTCCGTCCTGGAGGGCCTTGATCATCGCCTCCTCGTCGACCAACCTTCCGCGTCCGACGTTGATGAAGTAGGCCGTCGGCTTCATCAACTTGAATTCGCGCTCGCCCATGATCTTCAGGTTCGCGGGTTGGTAGTTGACGAGCATGCAGACGTAATCGCCACGGCTGATGAGCTCGTGCTTGTCCGCGACCCACTCGATGCCGAGCGCGCTCTCCTCTTCATCCGACAGGCGCGTGCGCTTGGTGTAGAGCACGTTCATGTCGAGGGCGCGGAGCTTACGGACGGCCTGCATCGCGACCCGGCCGAGCCCGTAGAGCGAGACCGTCTTGCCGGTGCAGCCCTGCCCCATGAGGTCGAGGGTCATCTCCTGGAAGTAGCCCGATCCCCTGCAGTAGCGGTCCGCGTCGACGACGCGGTAGGCGAGGCACATGAGCATCGCGATCATGAGGTCGGCCGTTCCCCTCGGGTTGAGGCCGTAGCCGTTCATGCTGAAGCCGCCGTCCGACGGGGCCTCGGGAGTCTTCGCGAGGAGCAGCGGGACGCCCACCGCCGCGACGCCGTCG
>Ga0209415_10004924_pt1 | contig 24267 bp, 20 predicted proteins | sample PeaSoiSIISIP2007_FD_187696 | JGI IMG/M metagenome (GOLD analysis project Ga0209415, IMG submission 187696) | Peat soil microbial communities from Weissenstadt, Germany - SII-SIP-2007 (SPAdes) (version 2) | ecosystem: Environmental > Terrestrial > Soil > Wetlands > Peat | place: Germany... | reverse complement strand
TCCCAACTGGCACTTTCACCGGACCCTTTACCCCGGAGAACGAAGGATTTTCGGTCATAAATCCCCCTCCGTCAGGCCCGCCGCCGCGGGATTTTCCTGCCGGAAATTACCCCATCGATATACCCTCGCCGAGCCACGCTTCATCGGATCGCGTGAGCTTAAGCTGGGCAGCTTCTCCCAAGCTCAGTTTCAACGGCAACGTAAGCTACACGCGTCTACTGGATACGTTCACCAATAATCCGCAGAACGTGTTTGACACAGACGAGACGTTGAACTGGCTTCCCATTAATCACCTTCGGATAACGGTCGACTACCATCAGCAAAACCTCATCAACGATTTCACTCCCTACTACACTCTGTACGGCAATATGTCGTATCACAATCATGACGAAGGCGTGCGATTGAATTACGAGTTGCCGAAGAACTTTGACGTAGAAGGTTATTACCGGCGCACCGGGATCACGCGCTCCAATTCCTCCCTCTGGCCGCAGATATATTCAATCGACAACACAGACTTGCAATACGTGGTGCCCTCTTCATTCAGCAATACCACGGGCATGGCATTGCGTTATCACGACCGCGGCCTCTGGAGTGCCCGAGCAGGCTATGAATGGACCGGCACCCACGACCCGGGCTACCTTGTCGTGCCAGGGAGCAACAACCGGATTTTCACCGATGTGACTGTTACACCCGCGAGGTGGCTGATATTCACCAATGACCTCAGCATCATCGTGCAAAATGCGTTTCCGGCGATTCCTCTTCCGAATAGCCCTGGCCAGCCGCCTGGATTCGGCACGGACATCGCTGGCCTACCTCCTTATTTTCAACGGCGCAACCGCTTCTATATTGAAACCGCCAGCGCCGCATTACCGGTCCTGCCAAATTGGAATCTCGGACTCGGATATTCGTATCAGCAGAACAATCTAACAAGCTACATGGCTTTTCAAAACGATAGTGGCGCCGGATATGTGATCGACGAGCCCTTGGTACCCTACAAACAAATCAGCCAGAGTTACTGGGGCGAAACTAGCTATACCGTGAAGCAGCGTTTGGGACTGAATATCAGGCTTACGTACAACTCGGCGCGCAGCGGATTCCGCCCCAACCTGAATCCGAACGATGCGGCGCTGCTCGGCAACCAGGCCTTGATTTCATCGGGCGCTTTCGATTCAGGTATGTTCTCTGCGGCTCTGGGCAACCTGGGCTTCACTGCAACTCAGATCTCAGAGGTGATTGTTCCGCAATGGATCGGGCAATCGAAGGCATACTATCTCTTTCCACGTAAGTTCGAGGGCGGGCTGATCTTCTACTACGGTAGTTACAGGGATTATTGGAATCCGACCCTAAATGGCGATCTGCGAACATTTAACCTCTACGTCGGGCGCACCTGGTAGTTGCAGGGAGATGCACGAACAGTTTCGTGCATGGGGCGAGTGCCAATCGTGCTTGGGACTTCCAGCGCTGCCCCGCCTCCACCTCGTTTGTAGCCCCTGATTGCTTAGGGCAGCAGTCTAAGAGGGCGGTAGGCTTCTTGTCGCAGCGAGGGAATCTAGATAGTCAAGGAGTTTGTGCAATTTGTCGTGTCTGAGTCCCATGATGATTGACGAAAGCAGGCTGTTACGCTCACCCCCCCACAAAGGTCAATGAGTGCTGGGCGATGTCACGTCAATCCGGGTGCGACCAGCGTTCCTTGTCCTGTAGAACTTGAACCGGGAATGAGTTGAATTATTTCTGGTGTGATCCTTGCGTCTACTTGATCCTTTTGGCCTGCGATCTACGTTATTTAAAGGTAGGGGCGGCTCTGAATGCGCCCCATCAGAATGCATGGATCCTTCGTTGGGAGTCCTTGGCTTTGCCAAGGACTCCGCTTCCTCCAGGATGACAGCTCGAGGGTGATCCCAAACTCATAACTCGAGTCTCACCGTGCCCACACGAAGACCACGAACGCTGCCAGACTCAGCACCGTGCGCACGGCGTGGAGTCTTCCCCAACGAACCAGGAGCTGGCGTGCAGCCTCTGAGTTCCGGTTCAAGGATGGATCGAGCAGCTTCTTGTTGGTGGGAAGAATGACGATCAGGGTGAATGGAACCACAGCAACGATGCCGATCCCACCGAACAGCCAAGCGTAGTTCGAAGCGAATGCGAAACTCACCATGGCGGCGAGAAAACCGGCGATCGCCAGTGACGCTTGCATCACTGTTGCTCGCCGATAACTAGGGCCGAATTCGGTTACCGCCAGCGTGGTCCCGCATTCCATCCGCGCGGGATGTTCAACGAAGGTTATGTACAGCGCGGCGCCGGCAAACAGGCCGGTGCAGAATGTCGCCACAAACTCCATTGCGAAAATCATGAAGACTATTCTAGAGCGGTTCTCGTGATGGTGTAGAGTGTGTGCCCTCGGCGGCTAAAGCCGGAACTCGTTTGCAGCGTGTTGCGGCACGGCTGAAGCCGTGCTCTCCCGTTCTGGTTTCTCTAAACGGCAACTCGAAGACTGGCGTAATCCAAACAAAATACGGTAGCTCGGAATGTGGGTGGGCTGAATGCATAGATCCTTCGTTGGGAGTCCTTGGCTTTGCCAAGGACTCCGCTGCCTCAGGATGACACAGGGCGGGACGAATGGGATGGGAGGCGCTCTCGGCTGCGGCTGGTGGTTTGCTGCGGAGCTTTGCTCCGCTGGACGGGTCAGAGACCCGTCCCTACACTCTTGTCGTCCCGTGACGGTTACCAGGTATTGTAAGCGGTGCCGTCGCTACCGACTGCGGTTGAGCCGCTGTGGACGTCGTAGATTCCGGGTTCCTGCTGGTCTGCGGTCATGATGGTGTCGGTTTCTTCTTCGACCGTCCAAGTATCGTTGCGGCTGGTCATGGGGTCGGTGGGGATTTGCTTGAAGTAACCTGCGGTGACCAGGTCTTCGAGAGACTGCGGAGCTTTCTGTTTATCGAGTGTGTATTGCGAGATGACGGAACGGAGGGAGAAGAGGTTCTGCTTGAGCACCGACTCGCGGGCGCGCCAGATCGACTGGTTGTACGCCGGAAGGGCGACCGAAACAAGGATGGTGATGAGGCTGATGACGATCAGCATCTCAATCAGGGTGAAGCCACGGCTGCGCTTTTTGCGAGATCGTGCCATCTACCAGTCCTTGTACTTGGTGCCGTCGAGCCCCGTGTCCTGCGATTTGGTGAACACGTCGAAAACGTTCTGCTCGCCCCAGGAGTCGGAGTCGGGATCGTCCTGCATGGAGCGCATTCCCCACTCGGTGGTGTTGGTCATGGGATCAATCGGAATCTTGCGGAGAAACTTTAATTTCTTGCCGCCTACGTCCACGCCTTTCACCAGCGTATCCAAATCGGGAGGGTAGTTTTCCGAGCCCACTTTGGTCTGGAATTTGCCAGCGTCGGCAGCGTCCTTATAGCGATCGATGGCATCGCGCAGATCCCAGAGATCGCGGCGCAGCTGGTGTTCCTTCTCGCGCTTGATGCTGACCTGCGCCAGCGGGATCGCCAGACTGGTGAGGATGACCAGAATGGCCGTGGCCACGATCAACTCAATCAGCGTGAAGCCACGCATGTTGCGCACGACATTTTTTCTTGCAACAGTTAACTGCATATTCGAAGCATTGGCGCCGGCGGGACGGTGCGGCGCAGGTGAGAACTGCTCTTTCGCCCCGCAGGGGCTTGTCTGTTTTTCACTTTCCCCCACGGCTTGCGCCGTGGGCTGCATTCTTACGCCGCTTCGCGGCTATAAGGTGCGCCTTGTTCCACCGCGTCCCTGGAGCCGGGCGAGGACGCCCGTCCTCCATTGAGTCTTGGCGACACTATTGGATCGTCACCGTGACTGCGGCTCCGGCGGCCGGGGCTGCTTGCATGCCGGGGTCGCGTACTCCTCCCCGGGCAATGGTTAGCGTGGACTGACCGGGGGCCTTGGCCACTAGAGTCAAAGTCACGACCGTTCCCTGCCCGGAAATTCCGCTGGCTCCCGGCGGCCGCGTCGCTGTAATCTGCAAAGTTCCTGTGGTGTCATCGTCGCGATGAACCAGCGCTACCGCCTGGCCATCATGCGAGAGGAAACCTCCGTTCGAAACATTCACGACCTGCAGCATCTTGGGATCGTAGCTGATCTGCAGAGGCACGGAAAACGCGTTTTGGGCTCCCGAGAGCAAAACGTTTACGGCAAAAGTAGAACCCTTGGCCTGAGTGATGCTTGCCGGATCGAAGCTAAAGGCCGCCGGTCCGCTGGGTGCCGTAGCCGTTGGTGGCTGATTCGGGGGCACAACTTGCGTCGGTGCGCCTTGGGGCTGGGCTGGAGCTGCAGGAGTTTGTCCTGGGGCGGCAGGAGCCTGTCCGGGCGTCGCGGGCGCCATCGGATGGCTGACGCGACGGAGCTCAATCGCGTTGGCTGTGCCTACGTCGATTGCCTGCTGGTTCATGTCGTTATATTCATGGGCGCGCACAATGTGCGGAATCAGCACGAATACGGTCTCAGTTTCCGAGTGGTCGGTGGTGGACTGCGCAAAGAGATACTTCAAGATTGGAATCTGGCCGAGTCCCGGAATGCCGGTTAGGGCTTTGGTCTGCGAATCCTCCAACATGCCGCCGAGCATGTTGACTTCGCCTTCTTTCAGTCGAACTTCGTGCTCGATCTTGCGCTGCCCGATCACCGGTTGGCTGATGCCGCCGATGTTGGAGGTGCCGGTCACGGAAGAAATATCCATCACAACCTTCAGGGTCACCTCGCCGTTGGCGTGGACTTTGGGGGTGATATCGATGTTCACGCCGACATCAAGATACTGAAATTGTGTATTGACCAGCGGGTTGATGCCGACGCCGCCGATGCCGGGTTGGAAGGAGCCGGTTGCCACCGGGACGCGGTCGCCGATCTTGAGCGAGGCTTTCTGGCCGTCCACTGCGCGAATTTGCGGCTTCTGAAGGAGTTTGGTGCTGGTGTCGCTGAATAGGGCCGTAGCTGTCGCCTGCGGAATGGTGATGGTGAAGTCGGTTGCGTTCAGATTGGCGAGCTGATTGAGGTTGAGCTGGTTGGGCGTGCCGGTGCTCGAATTTAGGGTTCCAGTGTTGCCCGCGCCGGTATTGACGGTCGTCGTGGTGTTGGTCGAGGTCGTGAGGTTATTCTGCAAGGCCACGGTCGCGCTGGTGGGTGGGTTAATGCCCAGGGTCCTCGATTTGTCACGGTTGATCTGCAGCACGGCGACGTCGACGATGACTTCGGGCTTGGCCTTATCCAGGTCGCCGATTAATTTTTGCGCCAGCGCGATCTGGTCAGGAGTACCGCGTACCACGATTGCGCCCTGTGAGGGCAAAGGCTGAATGCGGGAGATTTCGAGGATCTGCCGCATGGCGTTTACGACGTCCTGCAATTCCGTGGGCTGGGAAAGGTTCGCCAGATAAAAGGTCTTGATGACACTTTGCTCGAGATCCTTGCGCTTGGCAGGATTGTCGGCGGCGGCGAAGATGGTGTTGGGCGTCACCGGCCGCCAGAAGGTTTTGGACTCGAGCGCGATAATCTCCAGCGCTTCTTCCAGGGACACATTATTCAACTCAATCTTGATACGCCGTGAAGTGTAGTCGGGATCGAAAAGCACATTGATGCCCGCCAGCTTGCCGACGGTCTCGTAAATGACCTTCGAATCTTCCGTGATCTTAAGATTGATCGGAGTGTTCGAAATGGTGGCCAACTCGACCGGGCCGCCGGCTTCGTCGAGCCGCTTCTGCACGCTGCTGGACGGAGGGGCCGCAGCTTTCGGTGCGGCGGACTTGGCTGCCTCGATCATCTGCTTGGTGTGCTGGATTTCCTGCTGGGCGATGGCACTGGAGGGATCGATGTCGATGGCTTTCTGGAATTCGGCTAAAGCAGTGTCGAGTTGGCCGGCCTCGCGCAGCAACTGTCCGCGATGCACATGCGAAGCTCCAGCCAGAAAACGCAGCCGCTCAAACGCGGACCGGTAGGTGAGATCGCCGGGCTTGAGGTCGTAAGCCTGCTTGTAATTATCGTAGGCCAGCTCGTAGTTCTGTCGAGCCTCCGCGTCCTTCCCCTTGTTATAGAAGATCTTGGCCTTGTCAGCCGCGATGGCTAAGGTTACGGCCAGGAGCAACAAAACCATCGCCACCGGGCGGATCAAGCGTTTCATCAAAATTCCTCGTACACAGTTTTCTCCCGCCGGCCGGCCAGGACCTCGAGATTCAACTTAAAAATTTCTTCCGAAGATATCGTTAGATGCGCGATTATAGCATCGCCTCGCGGCGTTCCGATGTGACTGCTGGGGTGGCAGTTACACTCTTTGGTTCTAGTACCGAAGATGCGAAGCTTCGGGCTTCCCTAATTTCGTTTTTCTCTTTCTCTCACCGCACAGGTGCGACTTAGCAAACCTGAGACGTAGCAAGCTACGTCTCTACAGGGGCGCTGTACAGACGTTGCCTGCAACGTCTCCCGGTCGACTCGACGCCGCTCCGCTGCTCATGAGATAAGCTAGTAAGAGACCATGCCACGCCATCCTTCGCAACCAACCCGGCCGAATCCGGAGAAAAATCCCCGCCGCGATCCCACCGCAGCGGGGCAGCGTGATGCCTCTGTTAACAGGATCGCTTCCCACAACTACTTCTTGCTGGAAAAATTTGAGGCTGGCGTTGCGCTGACCGGGACGGAGGTCAAGTCGGTCCGGGCAGGCCGCAGCAACCTCAAAGACGCTTACGGCCTGGTAAAAGACGGCGAACTCTGGCTGCTGAACTGCCACATCGGGCCTTATGAGCACGGCAACATCTTCAACCACGCCCCGTTGCGAACCCGCAAACTGCTGGTACATAAAGAAGAGATCCGCAAGCTGATCGGCAAAACCCAGCAGCGCGGGCTGACGCTCATCCCCACCCGGATGTACTTCAAGAACGGTAAAGTAAAGGTTGAGATAGCGCTGGCCAAAGGCAAGCAGTTATGGGACAAACGTGAAACCGAACGCCGGAAGACCGCAGACAAAGAAGCGCGCGAAGCGATCGTGAGATCGCGAAAGAGTTAGGCATGTTTGCTCGCCTTGGCGGGTGGTTTCGGAATCCCTTGGTGCTGCTCGCCTTGGCCGCGGGCCTCGCGGCGTTTGTAGTCCAGTCAGGGGAGTTGGGGTCCGCCGACACTATGCATCGCCTGCAGACCGCTCATTCCTTTTGGACCTCGGAGCCACCGGTTTTTCCGCAAGAGTACCCCGAATTCGGGGCACATGGACGGGGAGGCAAACTTTTCGACTGGTATGGGATCGGCCAGCCTCTGCTTATGCTGCCGGCGGACATCGCCGGGACCTACATGGAGCGACTGCCAGTCTTTGAGGAGTACAACGGCAACGACCCGAGCGTGCGCAACATCGTGGTCAGCTACAGTACCAACATTCTCATCAGCGTTTTGACCGCGCTGGTCTGCTTCCGGTTCCTGCGCCAGCTGAGTTTCAGCACCAGGCAGGCGGTGGCCGGGGTGCTGGCGCTGTTGTTCTGCACTACCCACCTGCACTACACCCAGAACATGATGGAGAACAACTACATCATGTTGCTGACCTTGGCCGGGTTCACATTCCAGTACGAATGGCTTCGCACGGGCAGCAGAGGGGCATTGCTCGTTGGCTCGGCTGCTCTCGGACTTAACCTGCTGACCCGTCTGACCGCCGGCATCGATCTGCTGGCCGTTGCATCCTTCTTATTACTGGTGTCGTGGTTCGAAGCAGTGCGCGGGCGGGAGTTGTGGAAGCGGTTTGTGGTGTATATGAAAACGGCGGCGCCGGTCTATGCAGTCTTTGTGCTCATCGACCGCCTTTACCAGTACTGTCGCTTTGGTTCTTTCTTCAACACCTATGTGCATTATTTCACCGTGGAGCGGCGTCTTCTGGATCCATCCTTGGCCGCGAATTATCCGTTCGAGAACCCGTTCCACGTCGGCTTTCTGGGCGCTCTCTTGGCACCGGAGAAATCCATCTTCCTTTTCGATCCTCTGCTGGTGCTCACGATTGTCATTGCCATGCTGGGCTGGAAACGGTTTCGCCCTGAGGTCAAGTCGTATTTGATCGCCGGATTCCTGCTGCTTCTGGCGCACATCTGCTTTTACGCGAAGTACACGGTGTGGAGTGGTGATTTCGCCTGGGGCGACCGCTACGTTTCGACGGCGGCAGAACTCGTGGCATTCATCTCGGTGCCTCTGCTGTTGCGTTATCGGCTTGAACTTGGCAGGTTCGTTTGGACGATTGGAGTGGCGCTGATCGCGGTCAGCGCTTTGATCCAATTGGCCTCGCTCACTTTCTGGCTGCCGCTCGAGATTTATCAGATGGAGACGCTGGGTCATCCGACCTTCGTGGTCGCGCTGCGCTTCAGGAACATCGTCGCTTTTGCTCTGGGAAAGATGGATGCATGGGGACTCAACAATTACGCCATGGCCCAGGATCCGTGGGACTACGTTCACATCACGACCTGGAATTTTCTGCCGTTTGTGCTGCGAAGAGTGGGAGAGGCTCCGGGGTGGGTGGTTCGGGTTTGCTTTTTATTCTGGATCGCGGGGCTCGCTGGACTGATTTGGGCGCTGTGGCAGTTGCGCGAAGTTCTCGGCGTGGTTGCAGGAGAGCATGTTGCACCAGATCCGGAATCGCAGCCCGCATCAGGGTTGACGCCCTAAGAAACACACTCGATCGGTCCAATCCCATTTCCCGGTTTCTTTGGAGAGTTGGAACAACGCCCGAACATGACCGCCGATGTCCGCAGGGGAAATTGTCTTCTCATCGACAAAAATTACCCCCGCGTGCCGCCGCCCTTCTTCTGCCCAGGTCTTGAGCAGCGGCGGAATCGTCCTCCGATCGTAAGTCACCAGAGTCAAGCCCTGCCTGGCGGCTTGGAGCAGACAGGCAGAATCGTCCTTTCCAAGAAAACCGCCACCCTCCCACTCCGTGATGCAATGGATGACCAGCGAAGGATTGCGGCGTCGCAGGCCATCTGCCACGTCCGGAGAGATATGCTCGTCCAGAAGTAGCTTGAGCATATCAGCGCCGTTCGGCCTTCCGGGGGGCAACGAGGACTGCCTGGGGCAGCATGCGCTTCAGCGTTTTGAAATCGGCTGAGTCATTTTCTGCCATCGCCTCACCGATCTCTTCCGCAAACGCTTCCGCATAGTTAACCGCCGCTCGAACCTTGGCTTCCGGCCATCTGAGATGTTTGGCTACGGCCGCGACGTTTCCGCGATAGCTGCGAAGCAGGAACGTCACCTCCCATACGGCGAGCGTGCTGCCTTGGATGTATGCTTGGCGGCCTGCGGGTGAATCGCGGAAGTCGAGGAAGGCAAATTCCGACCGTCTTAAGCCTTCCTCCACCAGACGCGCACTCGCGTCACTGGGCGTCCATCCATGCCGATTGGCGATGCGCTTTAGACGTTTTCCGCTTTCCACGGACAGGCGCATGCTCAGAACCATCGAACGGGCTGGTTTCATTGAGGATCTCTCCTAGTGTAACTATTGTAAGTATTGTAGCATTTACGGAGAGTAGAAATCGCAGGAACCCTCCTTTTAGATCTTCCGGCAATCGACGCGCTCTTCAACTGGATTTTGTGGTTTGCCACCGTTTGGTGACGAAAGCCTGGCTGGCCACAGAATGAGGGTTTTGCACTCTGCTGAACCTTGCGCCGTGACCGAGGCAGATTCGTCTACACTAGCGTGTTGCCAGGCGTGGAGGTCGGACACGGGGGCGTCGATTTAGGAAGTGGTGAAGATTTATCCATGAGCGTCGCAACCGAGAACTCGTCGCTACCGCTAGAACAACCAGCAAGGCTGCGCGCGATCTCTATCTTCAGTGTCTTATTGTTCTCAGCCGGGGCGGTGTTGCCACTCTTTCTCTCAGGACACACTTGGATTGCCACCCTGCGCTGGGCTGGTCTGGTTGCTTTCGCGTCGACTGGACTGTGGCGGCAATCGCTCACTCGCTGGATTTTCTTTGCCATGCTGCTAGGCGGAGAGATTGGGCTGGATCGTCCGCAACTGGCCGAGCATTTGCGGGTGTTGAGTGAAATCTTTTTGCGGCTCATCAAGGTCATCGTCGCGCCACTCATTTTTGGAACGCTAGTCACTGGCATCTCTGGACACGGCAATTTGCGCAGCGTGGGCCGGATTGGCCTGAAGAGCCTGATCTACTTTGAAGTCGTCACTACTCTTGCGTTGTTCCTGGGCGTAGCCGCCATCAACATCAGTCGTGCAGGAGAAGGGCTCGCAATTTCGCAAACTACTGCTGTCGCCCCTTTGCAGAACACTGCTCCTCTTCGTTGGGATGATTTTCTTCTGCATATCTTCCCCGAGAACATTGCGAAGTCGGTTGCCGAGAATCAAATTCTGCAGGTTGCAGTGTTCGCGGTCCTCTTCGGAATCGCGCTGGCACGATTGCCCGAGGCTAAGCGCGCTCCCATGTTGAAATTTTGCGAGTCGCTCACAGAGACAATGTTCTCCTTCACCAATCTGGTCATGTACTTCGCGCCCATCGGCGTGGGAGCGGCCATGGCTTATACCGTCGGACACATGGGGATTGGCGTGTTGCTGCCGTTAGGCAAGCTGCTGCTCACGGGATATTGCGCTCTGGTTGCGTTCCTGCTGCTGATCCTGTTGCCCATCTCGCGAATTGCGCGGATCCCGCTCGGCCGATTCGTCAAGGCCGTAGCTGAGCCGGCGACCATCGCATTCGCCACCAGCACTTCTGAGGCGGCGCTGCCTCGCGCCATGGAAGAGATGGAAGCGTTCGGCGTTCCCCGCCGCATCGTCGCGTTCGTCATTCCCGCTGGTTACAGCTTCAACCTGGACGGCTCGACACTCTATCTGGCGCTGGCGTCGATTTTCGTTGCGCAAGCTGCCGGCATGCACATGGGATGGTCCGAGCAACTGTTGATGGTGTTCACCTTGATGCTGACCAGCAAGGGTGTGGCGGGCGTGCCGCGGGCGGTGTTAGTGGTCTTGCTGGCTACAGCAGCCACTTTTCATCTGCCGACGGAACCGATCTTTATTATTCTCGGCATTGACGCGCTCATGGACATGGCGCGCACCGCAGTCAACGTGATCGCGAATTGTCTGGCTTGTGCGGTCATCGCGCGCTGGGAGGGTGAGTTGGCGGAGAGTTCATGATGGAGGACGGGCGTCCTCGCCCCTCCGGCCGGGCGAGGACGCCCGGCCTCCATTTCAGGCTCCTGCGGAAGCGCGGTTGCTGGACTCAGTGGCTGCATTCTGGGGGCGATTAGTGGCGTTAGCATCGAGTCCCCATAAATCTCTTTGCGCGCCGGCTTCCAGGCCAACCTGTTGTTCGACGCCCGAACCCAGCGGCTTGGTCCAAACCACCCGAAATTCCGCCTTGTGTTGCCGATACTGAAGTGTGACCAGGCTGCCAACTTCGAGTTGGCGGCGGACCGCTCCCAGTCGAACTCCGGTCCGGCTGACGTCGAGGGTATGTACGAGTTCGGAATAGGCTTCGCCGGAAATGTCGTTTCCGGAAATTCTTACCGGCAACACCGCCTTGGACCGGTCCACACTTCGCTGTTTGCTAACTCCTGCTTTTTCTACCAGGGCTGCTAGAGCTTTATTCGGAGAGTTCAAAGCCACGTCCTTGATCTGATTCATTCGACTTCGGATGAGCAACTTGAGGGGAGTGTAACTGGTTGCTGACTGAATGTATCTTCAGCCATGCTTCGGGTTTGCGCCATAGCACAAAGGTGGCGGAGGCATCCTCCGCGAGTGTTAGAACCCGCGCCTGGCGGCCTAAGTCGCGGCTTTCACAGGGCGGGTGACCCGAGTAACCACCCCCGGTTACAGCCGTGAAGATAGGCCCACGAACGGGCCATTGCCGGATGGCGGTGGATGGCGCAATCTGGTGCCAGTCGTCAACGCGTCCCGCAAGGGAACGTGGGCGCGAGCGTCCCCCCTCGTGCTCGACGCAAATCCCGCAAGGGTAGGAGGGGTGAACAACATGACTAACTTACTTCATAGACTCTGGTCAGAGGACGAGGGCCAGGACATTGCAGAGTACGCAGTGATGCTGGCGGTGATCCTAGTGATCGTGGTCGGAACGGTTCGCTTAATCGGTGGAAATGCGAATAACGTGTTTTCCGCCGTATCCAGTTCCATTGGTAGCTAAGCTTCCGCTGCGTGATCAATTTCGTCGAAGCAACATTGCAATGATTTTACTCTCATTGAACGTGCGGCGCAGAACCGGGCGGTCCTCACCCGGTCCTCACCCGGTCTATGCTTCGCCGGCGGTGGTGAGGGCGGTTATGGCGTCGTCCAAAGTGGGAAAAATCAGGAAGAGCGGTTCTACTTTGGTAGTTTCGAACAGCTTCAACACGCGGTCGTTGACTCCGCTCAATGCGATGCGTCGCGTGGCTTTGTGCCGCGTCACGTAAGCGCTGACCAGTGATCCCAACCCCGAGGAATCAATATAGGGAACGTCGCTCAGGTCGACGATGACCATGGGGACATTTTCCTCCCTCCGGATCGCGTTCTGAAACAAAGGCAAATTCTCTAGTGTGAGCGGTCCTCGCAGGCACAGCACGTGTGGACCTTCCTTGCCGGTCAATCGGTCGATCTCCAGGGGTTCCGTTGCCACCGGGAGATTGTATGTGCGACCCCGAGAAGTACGCAAGCGCTCGCCGGTGTAAGCGCGAGCGTCCGCGCTCGTGCTCTCCGAAGGTACAGGCCCAATCGCCCGGACCACGATGGAATATGCCGCTCTGGTAGCCAGCCGTCTGGGTGGAGGCAGGCTGGTTTCAAGCTCAAGCTTTCTGGTGATCCCGCCGATTTGCAATCTGTAAGTGAACAAAGGGTCGTAGTGCCGTTGCTGACCGTGCTCCCCTGACGGTCTGCCTTGGCGTCGCCGCCTGAAATTATTCAGGTTCGAAAGGACGGATATCTCCACGGCTGAAACGGTATTCACGGTTCGCAGTTCCCTTCCCTTGTGTGCCCCTTCCGTCCTCGCGGAGACGGCTGGCCCCGAGTGCTCGCAAACTGCGCTGTGCCATCGGCCGACGTGCCCTCGGTGTGGCGTCTCGACGGACGAGTCGGCCAGGATCAAGACAAAATTGCGAGTACTGCTGGTGGAGGACAATCCAGCCGATGTCGAACTGGAGTTGCTCACCTTGCGTCAGGATGGGTTCGAGGTCTCGGGAGATGTCGTTCAAACCGCCGAGGAGTTTACCGAGCGCATGCGGACCACCAGCTACGACCTGATCCTTGCCGACTACAACCTGCCGCAATGGCGAGGAACCGAGGCGCTCGAGGTCCTTCGCCGCGAAAATCTGGATGTGCCGTTGATCGTGGTGACTGGCTATCTGGGCGAGGAAAAGGCGGTGGACTACATCAAGCAGGGCGCCACCGATTGCGTGTTGAAAGACCGTCTGGCCCGGCTTCCAGCCTCAGTGCGCAGGGCGCAGCAGGAAAAGCGGCTCCGCGATCAACGACGTCAGGCGGAAGAAGAGCTGGCTCAGAAGGCTACTGAACTGGCACGCTCCAATGCGGAGCTCGAGCAGTTTGCCTACGTGGCTTCGCATGATCTGCAGGAACCGCTACGCATGATTGCCAACTACACCCAACTGCTGGCCGAACGATACCGCGGCAAGCTCGACGAACAGGCCGACAAGTACATCGCGTACTCGGTCGACGGCGCAGTGCGTATGCAGGCATTGATTCAGGACTTGCTGAAATTTTCCCGCGTCGGCAGAGCGGAGATTGAACCCAGGGCTACCGACTGCCGCACAGTTGTGGAACACGCCCTCACGAACCTGCAGGCCGCGGCCCTCGAGAGCCGGGCGACGGTAAAGTGGGACAGTTTGCCCGTGGTTAAGGCCGACCCTTCCCAGCTCACGCTGGTTTTTCAGAACCTGATCGCGAACGCCATCAAATTTCACGGACCGGAAACGCCCGTGATCCGAATCGACGCAGAAAAGAAAGACCACGAGTGGTTGTTCACGGTTTCCGACAACGGCATCGGTATCCCGGCGGAGAACTGGCAAGACATCTTTGTCATCTTCCGGCGTTTGCACACCCGCGCTGAATATGAGGGAAATGGGATCGGTCTGTCGATCTGCAAGAAAATCATCGAACGGCACGGCGGAAAAATCTGGATCGAAGCTCAAGCCAACCCAGGCTGCAGCTTTAAATTCACTTTGCCGACGGAGCCATTGCTCAAGGCGCCGCAGGAAACACGAGCATGAGAACAACCGAGGTTTTGCTGGTGGACGACAATCCCGCAGACACGGACTTGACCAGCGAGGTGCTGTCGCGCAACGGTTGCCCCAGTCGCATCCACTCGGTGCTCAATGGCGTGGAGGCGGTCGCGTTCCTGCGCCGGGAGGGAAAGTATGCCCACGAGATTCTGCCAGACTTCGTGATTCTTGACTTGAATTTGCCCGGGAAGGACGGCCGCGCCGTGCTCGCCGAAATCAAAGGGGACCAACTGTTGCGGAAAATTCCGATTGCGATCTTCAGTACCTCCGAGGCGCAGCAGGACATTGTCCGCAGTTATGAACTGGGAGCGAACTGCTATGTGAGCAAGCCCGGCAACCTGCGGGACTTCATCTCTGCTGTGACATCCATCGGGGAATTTTGGCTTGGTTTGGCGCGTCTACCACACGAGGAGAAGCCATGAATAACGGTCATACTCACGTTTTATTGATTGAAGATAACCCCGGGGACGCAGACCTGGTTCGGCTGCGGCTGGTCGAGGGTGACTCCGCGGTCAGCGTAAGCTGCGTGAACCGCCTTGAAGATGGGCTTGCGTCCATAACGAAGCAACCACCTTCGGTGGTGCTGCTGGACCTGAATCTACCCGACAGTCGTGGAGCGGACACGTTCCGCAAGGTGCTTGAAAAGGCCCCGGGCGTGCCCGTGGTAATTCTCTCTGGACAGGATGACGAGGTACTGGCCATGAAGGCGCTTCACCAGGGGGTTCAGGATTACTTGGTAAAAGGCGATATCACCAGTCATCATCTGGAGCGCGTCATGCGCTATGCCATCGAACGGCAGGCCCTGATTCGATCTCTCGAGATGAGCCGAAAGCAGCAACTGGAGTTCAAGAATCAATTCTTGTCTCACGTATCGCACGAGCTGCGAACGCCTCTGACTTGCATTCATCAATTCGTCACCATCCTGCGAGATGGCTTGGCGGGCGAGATCAATACCGAACAGCGCTATCACCTGGGAACTGTCCTGAACAGCGTGAACCAGTTGCGGGCCATGATCCACGATCTGCTGGAAGCAACCCGGGCTGAGTCGGGAAAGATCCGTATCGAACCGCGCTGCATCAACATCGCCGATCTCATTCAGCAGGCAATTTCCATGATGGCTTTCACCGCCAAGGAAAAGCGGGTTGGCCTGGAAGTCGGATTGGATACCAGGATTCCGTTTGTGTATGCCGATCCCGATCGCGTCCTGCAGGTGCTTATCAATCTCATCGACAACGCCATCAAGTTCACGCCTCCCGACGGATCGGTAATGGTAAAGGCCTGCATGGTAGAGGCCGACCCGAATATGATTTATCTCTCGGTGAGTGACACCGGGCGCGGCATCGACCTCGAAGCCAAGAACCTGATCTTCGAGCGCTTGTACCAGGACCCGAATTCCATTGATAACAGCCGCGCTGGTCTGGGTCTGGGCCTTTTTATTGCGAAGGAACTGGTCGAACTGCACGGCGGACGAATCTGGGTGGCCAGCGAAATCGGAAATGGCAGTACGTTTTCCTTTACCTTGCCGCTGTATTCGCTGCCCAAACTACTTTGTCCCCTTATCATCCACGAAGGCCAACTGCGGGATGCCGTGGTCCTATTGAAGGTTGAACTGACGCCAGTTTCGAGTTCCCCCCGAGGCAACTGGAAGGAGATCTGCCGGCAGTCTCTCGAGACGCTTCGCCGCTGCGTGTATCTCGACAAAGACCTGGTTCTTCCGGTGATGGGAATTGTCGGAACCAGCGAGACGTTTTTTGTAGCCGCATGCACCGATGTGGAGCGGGCAACCATCATGATAAATCGCATTCGCGGACAACTGGAATCAGGTGCAGGCTTCAAAGCGGCGGGCGCTCTGAAAATATCAGCGACTGCCGTGACACTCCCTTCCCGCGAGGATGCAAGACCGCTGGAAGATCGGGTGCAAGCGGTGGCGGATCGGATTACGGAAATGGCGATGAAGGCGCTGGCCTCGAAACCATCTCCTGGAGCTGCGAACGGAGATGTAAGTGCAGCAATAAACAAAGCCGAAGCAAATTAAAACGGACTTATGGAGGACTTAAATGGAAAAGCCGAAAATTCTGATTGTCGATGATGATCCCGATCTGAGGCGAGCGCTGAAAATTCGTCTGCGAGCCAACCACTACGACACGGTGCAAGCCTCGGATGGCTATTCCGCCATTTCGGTGGCGCAGAAGGAAAAGCCCAGCCTGATCATTCTCGATCTCGGCCTGCCCGCCGGAGATGGGTTCGTGGTTTTGGACCGCCTGCAGAACAGCGACGCGTTGTCGAGCATTCCGGTGATTGTGCTGACCGCGCGCGATCCGCAATCGAACGAACACAAAACGCTGCAAGCGGGGGCAACGGCTTTTTTCCAGAAGCCGGCGGACAATAACGAACTGCTGGACGTGATTCGGGCAACGCTGCCGAATGCCTGGCCGGGGACGGGCGCACCTTCGTAGCGGGAGGCCCGAAACAAAACAGACGCTGGGTCACGCCGGGTCGAAAATGCGCATCGTGGCGTCCGCTCCAACCCTTGGCCGCGGTGTGCGAATCGGGCGGGCGAGACGCCCGTCCGCCATATGTATTACTGCATTCCGGCAGTCCTCCCGGACGGGGGCGTCCGGGGGCCTACGTGGGTGGGGCCGGAACCATCGTAACCTCGCGTTTCGGTGCTCGGCGGAGGAGGCTTGTGTCCGGCGTGCTATACTGACGTTACGCTTAATACCGCGGTTGTATGGTGCGATGGCTCTGGTGCAGTATTTGATCTGAGAACTCCCGCCTTCAGTTTCCCCTCCGTAAGTCTTCAGCGTAATCAAAACATAAGACTGGCAATGCTGGTCGTTGTGCCCACCGGAAATTCGTGTGCGCACCGAGGCCGCTTACGCCAGAGAAAGCAAAATGCAGAATTTTTCAGAACTTTCGATTTCCCCTTACGTCGAAGATCGTTTGTCGTTTGGTGGCTTTTCCATTCCCACTCCGGTTCAAGCGGCAGCAATCCCGGAAGCGCTCGCCGGCAAGGACGTCCTCGCTACGGCACAGACCGGTACTGGTAAGACGCTGGCCTTCCTGATTCCGATCATGGAACAACTGCTCAAGCAAAACACGCCAGGGATTGCAGCGCTGGTGCTGGTTCCGACGCGTGAACTGGCGATGCAGGTGGCACAACAATACGACGCTCTGCGCGGCAAGCAACTCTCGCCCGCGGCTCTGGTGGTGGGAGGCTTGTCCGAAGGACAGCAACTTCGCGCCATTCGCAACGGCGCTCGCATAGTAGTCGCTACCCCGGGCAGGCTCGAAGATTTCCTGGACCGCAGACTGGTTAATTTTCGCGGGCTGCGCGTGCTGGTACTCGACGAAGCAGACCGCATGTTGGACATGGGATTCCTTCCTGCGATTCAAAGGATTGCGGCTGTCCTGCCCAAAGAGCGTCAGACCATGTGTTTTTCGGCCACGCTGGAAGCTTCGGTCGTTCACCTGGTAAACGACTACATGAGAAACCCCGTGCGCGTCGCGCTCGGTTCCACACTGAAGCCATCCGAGAATGTGCGGGTGCAAGCTTTCGAAGTGGATGCGGACCGCAAGCAGGAAGTGCTGCACCGTTTGTTAGCGAAAGAAACTGGCCGTTGTCTGGTGTTCGCGCGGACCAAGCGCGGAACGGAGCGGCTTGCCAAAAACCTGAATCGCGAAGGATTTGCCGCGGCCATGATTCATGGCGACCGCTCACAATCGCAGCGAACCGCGGCGCTTGCCGGATTTCAGCAAGGGCGCTACCGCATCCTGGTCGCGACCGATCTGGCCTCGCGAGGCATTCACGTGCAAGACATTGCCCACGTCATTAACTACGATTTGCCCGAAGTGGCGGAAAACTTTATCCATCGCGTTGGGCGCACCGGTCGTGCGGGTGGGCACGGCGTTGCTTCAACCCTCTTCGGTCGAGATCAGCGTTCGGAGTTGTACCAACTGGAGCGCACTCTTGGAATTCGGATGGAGAGAATGACTTCCACGGGCGACCGGGCGGAAAGAACTCCATCTCAGAACCAGGGTGCGACGCGAAGTAATCGCAGCCAGTCCGATTCCGTTGAATCCCTTCCCAAGCCCCGAATGGTTCGGCTGCCGGGCGAGGTTCTGCAAGTGCAAATGCAGAGTTAATCTATGCGACAGCCCCGCAAGGGGCTGTCTTCAACTCTTCCGTGAGTTGCGCAACGGTCACGAGACGAGCAAAACGGCGGCGCAGGGCATACTCGGTGCGCTCGCGGATGGCGGCGACGTCCAGTTCTTCGCCAGGGCGATCCCAGTTCGGAATCGGAAAAGTCATGGTCGCTTCGGTGACGAAGTCCACTGCGTATCCGAGATCAGCCGCAACCCGGGCGGTGGTCTCGCAGCACTGCTCCATCTGGATGCCGGCAATGGCAACTCGCCGCACTCCCTTTTCCAGCAAGTAAGGTTGCAGCGGAGTGCTGGTGAAACAATTGCGAGTGTTCTTGATGAAGACGGGTTCGCCGCCGCGCGGCTTGATGAAGTCCATCAGCTTGAACAAAGGGCTGTCCGTGGCAAAGCCTTCGTCGCTGTCGGTATGAAGAAAGAATACGACCGGCAAGTTCGCGGCTCGGTAGGCTGCGATCAGCGCACCCACATTTTTTTCAAAGTCAGCATTGTTGCGGCGCTCCCAGCGTGGCGTGGCTTTGAAAGAATCCTGCGCGTCAACTACCAGCAGCGCAGATTGCGTAATTGATACCTGGGTGGAATCCAGCATGAACCCTCCTCAACTATGCTACGCCGTGCATCGACTGTCGAGAGGGAGAATCAACGCGATGCAAGCAATTGCAGGGCGAGCTTGGCCTCTGGATTTCTATGGGCGGCCGCCTTGCGCAGCCACTTTTCGGATTCGTGCAGATCGGCGGACACGCCATCGCCGTCACGGTAGCGCAGTCCGAGATTGTATTGAGCGGCGGCGTTGCCTGCTTCGGCTGCCGTTGTCACCCAGCGCGCAGCTTCCATGCAGTTCTGATGAACGTAGCGTCCCACCTCGTAGGCCATCCCTAAAGTAAAAGCCGCGGAGTCGTCTCCGTACTTGGCCTGCCGCCGCAGGCCGTTAATTTCATAGCTGCTTAATTGCTCGACGACGGACGAAATAGCCAAGTCGGTGATTTGTTCGTGGCTGGACGCAAGCGAACGAAACGGGGCGGGGCGCCGGGATTCGGTGCTTTCGACCTTTTTGGCCGGCTGGGACGCGACTCGGGTTGACACGATCGGTTTCGGCGGGTTGGTCGTGACTGCAGCCTCCGCGGTAGAAGGACTCGGTGCCTGTGCGCCATGAAAAGGCTCATGCAGCCAGGTTTCGAGAAGGAGCAAGTTCGCGATAACCGCCAGCAGCCAGACAGGGGTTGCAATGGCTACCGCGCGCAGCGAGCGCAGAGTGAAATTGACGCGGAACCTCGACGCGGAGTGGGTAAGATAATTCTGCAGACGATTGAAAGCGGTTTGGAGATTCGATGACGATCGCTGCAACGCAGGCTCGACGTAAGCACCGCGAAGATGCTTGAGCGCGGTTTGAAGATCGACGGGGGTTGCAACTACCACAGCGCGCAGCGACCGCAGAGTGGCATTGTCGCGGAGCGTAGCTCGATAACGACCGACAGCGTCCCGAAGACGGGTGCGGGTGGTTTCGAGATTGAATGAAGACGCGTGCGACTCCGGCCTTTTGTTAACCAGTGGCTTTTGCCAGACGGTGGAAGGTCTGGCGGGCGGGGTAACGGCTGGGGGCAGTGCTGGGAGGCTCGGAGTGAGTTCGACCCTCGTTAATTCGACCGGCGCTAGTTCGACCGGCGTTAATTCAACCGGCATTACTTTTGCCTGAGCGGGCTGGACCTGCGCCGGTTCAACCGGCGTCAGTTCACTGGCGAGGTTGGGCGAAAGCGAGACTAAACGCTTCACGGTGGCGTCCAGATCCAACATGCCGGTCTCGATTGCCTCTTGAGTCTTGACCAGTTCGGCAAGGGCTTCATCCTCAGCAGAGCGAGCGCCGACCACGGCAGGTTTGCTGTCGGCCATCGTCAGTGTCGCCGGAGGTTGAACCACCGGATCGATGGTCTCGTGCAAGCCCAAGCTTACTGTCTCGATTCTGTTTTGCAACACGACGGGTTCTGCGATTTCGTCGCGATCGACCTGGGGATGCAGTTGATCGTGCAGACACTGGAGAACCCAGGCAGCTTCCAACAATCTCTCGAAGGAGGGATCATCGAGCGTGAGATGCTGGTTCGTTCCAGAGCTCGCTGTCGCAGCCATGGGGGAGGGACCTCTCACAAAAACGTGTTCTTGCCGGGTGGGAATCCTCGAGCCGCACCCATCCCGCGATGATACACCGTTTTTGTCATTATTAACCGTCGAATTGGCTGTCAGTGGCTCGGGCGCGGGTCAACGCCCCTGTTGGTAGATCGCTGGAGCTGTGAGTCTTTTTGCACCGGTTGTCCATCACGATCGCAGACAACCAGCAATGAAAACCGTGTGTTGCGGTATTCTCTTAAAGTGCATTGTTCTTCACCTCCCCGAGACCGGGCGCTGGTTCAGATTGTGGATTCCGCGCTCGCCGATGCCGCCCGTCGAAGCGGCGAGTGGCTGGTCTGTCGTCCCGGTTGCACGCAATGCTGCATCGGCGTATTTCCCATCAATCAGCTCGATGTTATCCGGCTCCGTGAAGGACTTGCGAATCTGGCAGAGTCCGCCCCAGAGCGTGCACACCGCGTTCGCCAACGCGCTCGGGGGGCAGTTTCCCGGCTATCAAAGGAGTTTCCCGGTGATCCAGCTACCGGCTTGCTGGATGAAGGCGACGAAGCGGAACAACGCTTTGCGGAGTTCGCGAACGAAGAGCCTTGCCCGGCGCTCGATCCGGAGACCGGACTTTGCGAGCTTTATGGAGCGCGTCCGATGACCTGCCGCGTTTTTGGACCACCCGTTCGTTCAGAAGATGGCCTTGGGGTTTGCGAACTTTGTTTTCGGGGCGCGACCGACGCAGAAATTGCTGCGTGCGAAATGAATCCGGACCCGGACGATCTGGAATCTGCCCTGATTGCGGAACTCGAAAAAGCTACGGGCGCGCGCGGTCGCACGATTGTGGCATTCTGTTTAGCTTCTTGATTCCCCCGATCGAACAGTCTCAGCTTCAATGACTTTGTGACTTCTCTGCAACTCGATGACCTCTCACTTCGAAAACACAGCAATTCGATGACGCAGCAATTTGACGTTGTGGTTCTCGGCGGCGGTGCTGCGGGGTTCATGTGCGCGATCGAGGCGGGTAAGCGGGGACGCCGGGTTGCGGTGATCGAACGAGCAGAACGCGCCGGAAAGAAAATCCTCATTTCTGGCGGCGGCCGCTGCAACTTCACCAACATTCATTGCTGTCCGGAAAACTTCATCTCGGCGAATCCGCACTTCGCGAAGTCAGCGCTGGCCCGCTATACGCCATCGGATTTCGTTGCGCTGGTCGAGAAGCATCGGATTCCTTATCACGAGAAGACCCTCGGACAACTCTTCTGCGATCGCTCTGCTCACGACATCACGGACATGCTCGAAAATGAATGCCGCGATGCTGGGGTTCGTCTTTTTGTGAAGACGTCAATTCAGGAGGTGTTGAGAACGACAGAATTTGTGGTGCGCACCGGAGAAACAGAATTTCGTGCCCCGGTGCTGGTGGTCGCGACCGGAGGACTATCGATCCCGAAAATGGGTGCGACCGGGCTTGGCTACGATTTGGCACGGCAATTCGGATTGGCGATTCGCGAACCTCGGCCTGCGCTGGTGCCGTTTGTGTTCAATGACGAAGATCGCGGCCGGTACTGCGACTTGGCTGGCGTCTCGGCTGACGTGGCCGTCTCTTTTGGTCAGCAGCGATTTCGGGAGAAGATGTTGATCACGCATCGTGGGTTAAGCGGACCGGCAATCTTGCAAGTCTCGTCGTATTGGAAACCGGCTCACGCAGTTGCCATCGACTTGTCGCCTGGTAGCGATGTGACGGCGGCGTTGCGTGATGTGCAAACTCCACGAAACATCGCGGCGATGAAGTCAGCGTTGCACAATTTCTTGCCGAATCGCTTCGCGAGCCGATGGTTGGATCTGCATCCACCCTCCACGTGGACAAACTCGGGGCTCGCGGAGCTGGAGCACAGCGTGCATAAGTGGTCCGTGATTCCTGCCGGAACCGAAGGCTACGATAAAGCTGAGGTCACCGTTGGGGGCGTGGACACGAATGAGTTGTCGGCGAAAACCATGGAGAGCCGAAAAGTGCCTGGATTGTTTTTCATCGGCGAAGTCGTCGATGTGACCGGCCATCTCGGCGGGTTCAATTTTCAATGGGCGTGGGCGTCGGGGGCCTGCGCTGGCCGGGCACTCTAAATGTAGGCGCGGGCGTCCACGCCCGTGCTCGATGAATAAATTCTAGGCAAGAACTGCCTGGTACTCCTCGTACGCGCCTTTGAAGTCGGTGATCTTGTGGTCCGCCTCGAAATGCCAAATTCTGGTAGCGACCTCATCAATCAGATCGTGGTCATGCGTCACCAGAAGCACCGTTCCGTGATAACGCTGCAGAGCGATGTTGAGAGCGTTGATCGATTCCAGATCCAAGTGGTTGGTGGGTTCGTCAAACACCAGAACGTTTGGCTTCTGCAGCATGAGCTTGCAAAAGAGCAGCCGCGCTGCTTCGCCCCCGGACAGAACGTCGGTGCGCTTCAGAGCGTCTTCGCGCGGAAATAGCATCTGCCCCAAAAGGCCGCGAATCTCTTCGTGGGCCGCCGAGGGATCCCACTGGTGCAGCCACTCGAATGCCGTCATGTCTCCCTGAATCAGAGCCCTGTGATCTTGCGCGAAATATCCAACCGCCGCTTCGTGTCCCCAAATCACTTTTCCGCTGGTCAGGAATGGTCCATCGTAGCCGCTGGTTTTGCGCAGTTCGGCGTCCGGCACCGTAGGAGAGTTCGCCAGCAGCGCATTGAGCAGAGTTGTTTTGCCCGCGCCGTTCCGGCCCATTAACGCGATTTTTTCTCCTCGCGTCACGCTGGCCGTGAGGCCTCGGATGATCTCGGTGTCGCCGTAGGATTTCGTCACGCCTTCGAGCTCAAGAATGTGTTTCCCCGAAGGACGCTTCTGCTCGAATTTCAAGAATGGACGCTGGATGTTCGACTTGGCTAGTTCCGTCACTTGCAGGCGCTCGACTTCTTTGCGCCGCGACTGCACCTGACTGGAGCGCGTGCCTGCAGAGAAACGGGCAATGAATTCGTTGAGCTGTGCGATCTTCTTTTCGCGTTGCGCGTTCTGCCCCTCAATCTGTGAGCGGATCTGCGTCTTCGCCACCACCATGTCGTCGTAGGTGCCCGTATACGTAATGATGGTCTGGTAATCGATGTCGGCAATATGAGTGCAAATGCTGTTGAGAAAATGGCGGTCGTGCGAGATCACGATGAGCACACCGTCATAGTTATTAAGGAAGCCTTGCAGCCAGTGGATCGAGTCCAAGTCGAGGTGGTTCGTGGGTTCGTCGAGCAACAACGCCAGCGGATGTCCGAACAGGGCCTGCGCCAACAAAACGCGAACTTTTTGGCCGCCCTGCAATTCCCCCATTTTTCGCTCGTGCAGTTCATCGGCAATATCGAGACCCTGCAGCAGGATCGCTGCGTCAGTCTCGGCGGTATAGCCGTCTTCTTCGCCCACGATGCCTTCCAATTCGCCGAGCTTCATTCCGTCTTCATCCGTCAGATCCGGCTTGGAATGAATTCGATCGCGCTCCTCCATCGCTGCCCACAGGCGCTTGTTTCCCATCATCACGGTGTCGATGACGCGATAGGCGTCGAAGGCAAACTGATCCTGGCTAAGGACACCGAACTTTTTCGGGCGTACGACAGTTCCCTTCTGAGGATCGAGGTCGCCGGTCAAAAGCCTCATGAAAGTCGTCTTGCCCGCACCGTTTGGTCCGGTCAGGCCATAGCGCTTGCCCGGCGTGAAGGCCGTCGATACTTCTTCAAACAGAACTTTGGCGCCGTAGCGCATGGAAACATTGCTAACTGAAATCAT
>Ga0209415_10004923_pt1 | contig 24268 bp, 22 predicted proteins | sample PeaSoiSIISIP2007_FD_187696 | JGI IMG/M metagenome (GOLD analysis project Ga0209415, IMG submission 187696) | Peat soil microbial communities from Weissenstadt, Germany - SII-SIP-2007 (SPAdes) (version 2) | ecosystem: Environmental > Terrestrial > Soil > Wetlands > Peat | place: Germany... | reverse complement strand
ACGCCGTGTCCTTCGCCTACCTCGTCTACTCGAGCGCCTGGTTGAAGCTCCACTACCCGGCCGCCTTCTGCGCCGCGTTGCTGAACGCCCAGCCCATGGGGTTCTGGTCTCCCCAGTCCCTGGTGGCCGACGGCCGGCGGCACGGGGTGGTGGTGCACCGCCCCCACGTCGACCGGTCGGGCGCCGAAGCCACCCTCGACTGGGGGGTGCCGGGGCCCGACCGGGGCCCTGTGGGCTCTCCCGGACGGCAGCCCGAGGTCCGGCTGGGGATCGGGGCGGTCCGGGGGCTGGGCACCGAGGTGGCCGAGCGTGTCGCCGCCCACCGGCCCTATGCGTCGATGGAGGATCTGGTCCGACGCGCTGCGGTGGGGCGCTCCCAGCTGGAGGCCCTGGCCACCGCCGGCGCCCTGGAAGGACTTCCTCCCCGGGACGGGAGCCCGAGCCCGGCCGGGGGGCCGGGGGGCAGCCGGCGCCACGCCCTGTGGGCCGCCGGGCCGGTCGCCCAGGCCACCCCCGACCGGTTGCCGGGCCTCGTGACCGGGGAGGACGCCCCCGTGCTGCCCGGTCTGGACCGCCTCGAGGAGGTGGCGGCCGACATGTGGGCCACCGGGCTGACCGTGGGCGCCGGGGCCGTCGAGCTGGCCCGGGCCCGGCTCGATGCCTGGGGCGTGGTCCCCGCCGGGAGGCTGCTCGGTGCCGAGATGGAGGGGCGGGTGCTCGTGGGTGGGGTGGTCACCCATCGCCAACACCCCGAAAGCGCCAAGGGGACCGTGTTTCTCAACCTGGAGGACGAGACCGGGATGGTGAACGTGATCTGCTCGCCGGGAGCGTGGCTGCGGTGGCGCGATACCGCCCGGCGCTCCCCCGCTCTGCTCGTACGGGGCCGGCTCGAGCGGGTCGACGGCGTCGTGAGCGTGGTGGCGGAGAAGATCACCCGGCTCGATCTGGGACCGGCTCCCCTGCCTCCGTCACGCGACTTCCGGTGAACCCACGGGGAATTGGGAAAGCGTTGCGAAATTCCTCAAGGAGCCCCCAGGTCGTGCCGATAGACCGGCCAGAGACCTCCCTGGTGGTCGGGGACGGGAGAATCCACGGACGGATCTTCCGCAGGCGAGGTGTCCAGCCAAGAACGGTGAGGTGGGGAGGATGAAGAGCTGTCTCGGGCAGCTGGTGGTGCATCGTGACGGCACCGTCGCGTACTGCACGGAGGAGACCGCCGGGCGCCTCTGTCCCGGAGAGGACCATCCCCACAGAGGCGGTTTCTTCGCCCACCGGCTCGTCGCCCGCCACTCGTGTCCCCGGTGCACCCAGGTGCCCGTCAGCACACCCCAGCACTGAGGCCCGACGCCACCGGCGCCGGCCTGTTGCTCCTTTTCCCGACCAACCCACCCAACGTGGTCGCCGGGCGGTGACGGTCCGTCCGCTGTGGCCGACCGTCACACGATTCTGAGCACTCACCGTGGAACTCCGCGTCACAAAACCGACATACGACCGCATTTAGTGGCGATCGCAGTCAATTCACACTCACAGTGGGAATCCGTTGTGCATCGCTTGCTCCACCGACCGAGAGGTCCAGCCGATTGTCATAAGGCACGCAGGGGGATGTCCCTTAGGCCACCGGAAAGGATTCTGGGCCAATGTGTAATGGATGTCTCGTTCTCCACCGCGACGGCGAAGTCGCCTACTGCTCCGAGGAGCTCGACGGCGGCACCTGTAGCGGATATGACGTTCCCCATCTGGCCGGGATCATGGCCTGCCGGGTGACTCCCCGCGGGACCCGCTGCCGCCACTGCGACGAAGTCATGCGCAATCGGCTCATCCGGGCTCCTGATTTCGTGCCCGACGGTCTGCACGCCTTCACCAACTGACCTCAGCCACCGGTGCGCGGCCGGGGACCCTGCCGGGCACCCGATCACGACATCCGAGCTGGCGGGGGAGGGCTCGAACCTCCAACATCCGGCTCCAAAGGCCGGCGTTCTGCCGATTGAACTACCCGCCATCGTGTCGGCCGCGCCCACGGGCGCGGCCGACGAGGATCTCATCTCCCGGGCATCATTCTGGCCGACCGGCCGCTTCGATCAGCTCGATCCGGTTCCCGAAGGGATCGTCGACATAGCTGCGGCGAACGTCGGGCAGCTCGTGATCGGGACGGACGGGGTGGCCGTGTGCTTCGAGCTCGGCACACAGGGCGTCGAAGCCCTCGACGACGAGGGCGGGATGGGCCTTGCGGGCGGCTCGGAATTCCGCCTCTACGCCGAGATGGACGACGACGTCGGCGTTCGAGAACCAGCAGCCACCGCGCGCCGCCAGTGCCGGCGGCTTGGGGCGACGCTCCAGGCCGAGCAACCCCTCGTAGAAGGCGGTGGCCACGTCTTCGCCCCCGGGGGGCATGGCCAGCTGGACGTGATCGATGGCGACCAGACGGTGGTCCATGTATCGCCTCCACTGCACCTCGGCTGGATGTGGGCCAGAAGGATACCCGGCGGTCTGACCCGGAGACCGCGCTAACCTTCGCCCACCCATGGGATCGCTCATCAAGAAGCGCCGCAAGCGCATGCGCAAGAAGAAGCACAAGAAGATGTTGAAGGCCACCCGCTGGCAACGGAGGGCTGCCGGCAAGTAACTCAGGGGCCGCTTTGGTCGGGAAAGGCGGGGATGGTCCTCACCGCCCGCAGCGCCGCCCGCTCACCGTCGAGATCGAGAAACTCTCGCCCCTCCAGATGCATCTCGGCCGGGTCGCCCTCGACGAACCACGTCGATCCACTTCCCGCCAGGCGGGGCCGTCGCCCGCTGATGTCGGCGAAGCGGTCGCGCCAGGCGGACAGCCGAGGGGCCACCGCCAGCGCTGCGTCCTCGAGGTCGTTGCCGGCATGGGCGTGCCGGGAGGGGCCGCCGCGGTGTCCGCTCGGATTCTCGTCCCAGGCGCCATAGACGGCCGCCGTGCTCACGCTCAACGGGGGCAGCAGCAGCACGAACCGGCGGGGCTCGAACGGAAGGCCCTCGACCGTTTCACCCACGCCGGTGACCCGGGCCCGGCCCCCGCGGACACAGAAAGGGACATCGGCGCCGAGGCGAACGGCCAGAGCGAGGTCGTCGGAACCGGCCCATCGCAACACGGCGGCGGCGTCGGTCGAGCCACCGCCGAGACCGGCTCCGGCCGGGATGCGCTTCACCAGCCGGACCGAGGCGCGACGTCCGAGGAGAGCGAGCGCCCGGGCCACGAGGTTGTCGGGCCCGACGGGAACGGCGCCGGTGCCCGTGGCCCCCACCACTTCGTCGACCACGGTCACACCGGCTCCGGGACCGAAGGTGAGGGCGTCGACCAGATCGATGGACACCATCTCGGCGTCGAGCAGGTGGTAGCCGTCGCCGCGTCGGCCGGTGACCCGCAGGGAAAGAGTCAACTTGGCCGGCGCCGATACGGTGACGGGCGAGACCGTCACCACCGGTTGTCGCCTTCCTGGGCGCACGCCACCAGTCTCCCCCAGTCCTCGACGGAGAGCTCCTCGGCGCGCGCTTCGGGGCTCACCGCCGCCGCCGTGAACGCACCGGCGTCGACGACACCGGCGAGTGAGCGGCGCAACATCTTGCGTCGGTGGGCGAAGCCGGCTCGCACGACGGTGAACAGACGGTCGGGGGACACCACGACGGGATCGACGGCGACAGCGGGGCGACGGACGATGCGGACGAGGACCGATTCGACGCGCGGTCGGGGCACGAACACGGCGGGGGGAACGCGGCCCACCACACGGGCGTCGGCGTGATAGGCGACCTTCACCGAGACCGCTCCGTACGCCTTCGTTCCGGGCCCCGCCGCCAATCGTTCACCGACCTCGCGCTGGACCATGACGAGCATGGACGCCACGTCCGGTGCCTCATCGAGGGCGCGCACGATGACGGGGACGGCGACGTTGTAGGGCAAATTGGCGACGAGCGCCCACGGCCGATCCGATTCGGTCCCGGCCGTCGCGACATCGCCGTGCAGCAACGCCGTCCAATCAAGTGTCAGCGCGTCGTCGTGCACGACGCGGACCCCGCTGTCCTCCACCTGGGCGCGCAGGATGGGGAGGAGGTGGCGGTCGATCTCCACCGCCGTCACCTTGGCCCCGGCGTCGACCAAAGCGAGGGTGAGGGCGCCGATGCCGGCACCGATCTCGACGACACGTTGCCCGTCCTCGAGCTCGGCCAGTCGCGCCACCCGCCGGACGGTGTTCGGATCGACCACGAAGTTCTGGCCCAGGGCCCGACTGGGCCGGAGGTCGTTGGCGGCGATCATCTCCTGGACGTCGTGCCGGCTGAGAGTCACCTCACCATGGTGCCGTCCCCGCAGCACCGGCACCTCACCAGCTGACGCGGACCTCGATCAGGCCGATCGTGGGGCTGGCCAACTGGGAGAACCCGCTGTACGAGAGATCGATCACCCGACCGGGGTTGCTCGCTTGGCGGTCGTCGACGATGCACCGGATCGAGCCCCCCGACGAGATGTCGGTCACCGTGACGACGGTCCCGAACGGCAGGAAGGGACTGGCACATGTTCCCGGCTCGGTCCCGTACCACGACGCCTCACCGGTGACAACGTTCAGCGGCGGAGGAGGCGGCGGTGCCGTTGTCGTCGTGGTGGTGGTCGAGGTCGTGGTCGTGGTGGGAGGGGGAACCGGCGCCTGGCGGACGGCCGCCGTGGGGGTGACCACCACCGGCGGCGTGGTCGTCGTCGTTGTGGTCGTCGTCGTTGTGGAGGTCGTGGTCGTCGGCGGCGAGTGCTCGGCCGCCAACGCGATGGGGACGGTCCAACCCGACCCCATGCGCGACACCACCCCTCGCGCCCCATGGCGCGAAGTCACGGTCGCACCGGCGTCATGCGGCCGGGCACCGATTGATCGAGGCGATGCTCGACCCGGGGTCGCAAGCAGGAGGAGCGGTGCCACCCCTAGAGCGAGACAGAGCCCTAGGCGGACGGTGGGCCGCAACCCCCCGGCGCTTTGTGTCCTCAGAACTCCACCCTTCCTCTGCGGACAGGTCAACTGCGTCGGGATTGACGACGAAGCTAGGGGACTCGTGCGACCCCTTCAAGTCGAAACGCAACAGGAGGTGTTACCTGAATTCGAGATGGTGAAACACGCAAGAGAAGATTGGCGCCTACATGCTGCAGAGCGTGGCAATACCGCCACCGGGCCTACGAGGGTGCCACGCGCGCCTTGTGGACAACCCCGGAGTTCACGAGGGAATTCGCCACCGAGAGGATTGTCTTTCTCACGGGACATTTCTCGGCATGGGACCATCGGCGACACGACATGATGCGCGCAGCCGCCGTCCATTCTCACTTGACAAGTCGTGATCTGGTGATACCGCGCCCTCATCACGCTCATCACAGGATCTCTCGATCGCCATCACGGCAGAGCGAAGGCGCGCCGAGTGGCGGCCATTGAAGAAGCGGCGAGATCCTCGGCGTTCATCGACTTCACCGCGGCGACGGCTTCGCCCACCACCGACACGAGAGCGGGACGGTTGCTCTCGCCACGATGCGGAACGGGAGCGAGGAACGGCGCGTCGGTCTCCACCAGGAGCCGGTCGATCGGGCAGAGGGCGGCGGCGGCGCGCACATCGTCGGCACTCTTGAAGGTGACGATCCCCGAGAACGACAGAAACGCGTCGAGCTCGAGGCACCGACGCGCCTGCTCGGGTCCCCCCGTGAAGCAGTGCAACACGATGCGCTCCGGTCGCGGACCTGAGCGCAGGATGTCGAGGGCGTCGTCCCAGGCGTCACGCGTGTGGACCACCAGGGTCAACCCCGAGCGGCGGGCCAGGTCGACCTGGGCGGCGAACATCTCCCGCTGAACCGGTCGCGGCGAGTGGTCGTAGTGGTAGTCGAGACCGCACTCCCCCACCGCCACCACCACGCCCGGAGCCCGGCCCACGGCCTCCAACAGGACCTTCTCGACCTCGCCCAGCCCCTTCGAGGCGTCGTGGGGGTGGAGCCCGACGGTGGCCCAGGCCCCGAACCCGGCGGGCACGGCCGCCTGACCGGACCGGGCGGCCGTCCGCACCTGGTCGACGAGGTCGACGGCCTGACGCGACGTGTGGGCGTCGGTGCCCACACAGACGAGGCCGACCACCCCGGCGTCCGCCGCCTCGGACACCGCCCGGAGGGCGTCGACGTCGTCGGGCCGGTAGGTGTCCTGAAGATGGCAGTGGGAATCGATCCAGCGACCGACGCCGGTCGGTTCCACCGACACGTCGGAGGGTGTCATTCCTTGCGTCGGGGGAACAGTGGCGCACCGCGCTCGACGGGGAGGCCACCGGGATAGCCGCACCACGCCGCGTCCTGTGGCACCCGGCTCTGCGCCGGATCTCCGGCCAGTCCCAGTCGACGCCAGATCTCCGCGCTGGTCTCGGGCATGGCCGGCCACGCCAGCAAGGCCACGATGCGCAACGCTTCCAGCGCACTGCCGAGGACGGCGTCGACGGCGGGACCCGGCTCGGACTTCCACGGCTCCGTCGCCTCGAGTTCGGCGTTCGTCTCGCGGATCAACCGCCACGTCGACTCGAGGGCAGTGTGCGGTTGGCCGACGTCCCAGGCCGCCGTCGTCTCCTCGAGGACGGCGGCGGCCACGGCGGCCAGCCGGCTGGACGGATCGGGCGCCGGTCCGACACCGCCGCACTTCGAGCCCACCACGGTGGACACGCGCGCCATCAAATTGCCCAGATTGTTGGCCAGATCGGCGTTGTAGCGGGCGGTGACGCCCTCGAAGGAGAAGTCGCCGTCGCTTCCGAGTGGTGTATCGCGCAACAGGTGGTACCGGAAGGCGTCCACGCCGTATTCGGCCACCATGTCGGCCGGACTGACTTGGTTCCCGCCTGACTTGGCCATCTTCTCCCCCGAGACCAAGAGCCAACCGGAGATGAAGAAATGGGCGGGCGGATCGATGCCGGCGGCCATGCACATGGCCGGCCACCAGACACAGTGGAAACGGATGATGTCCTTCCCGAGCACGTGGTGCACGGCCGGCCACCAGAAATCGAAGCGCGCCTCGTCCTCGCCGTAGCCAATGGCCGTCACGTAGTTGATCAGCGCGTCGTACCAGACGTAGAAGACGTGGGCCGGGTCCCAGGGGACGTCGACGCCCCATTTCGTCGACGTCCGGGTGATCGATATGTCTTCCAGGCCGGCCTTGATGATCCCGAGGGCCTCATTGCGTTTGGCCGTCGGCTGGACGGCGTCGGGATGGTCCTCGTACCACTGGAGGAGGCGGTCACCGAAAGCACTCAGCTTGAAGAAGTAGTTCTCTTCTTCGAGCATCTCGACGGGCCGCATATGGATGGCGCACAAACCGTCGACGAGGTCGGACTCCTTCTTGTAGTCCTCGCACGAGACGCAGTACAGACCCCGGTAGACCCCGAGCTCGATGAAACCGTTGTCATGGATCTTCTGGAGGAACTGCTGCACGGTCCGGTGATGCCGGGGTTCCGTTGTGCGGATGAAGTCGTCGTTGGAGATGTTGAGCGTGGCCCACGCCTCGACGAAACGCCGGGAGGTCTGGTCCACCCATTCCTGCGGGCTGGCACCGTTGGACTGCGCCGCCCGGGCGATCTTGTCCCCGTGCTCGTCGGTCCCGGTCAAGAAGAAGACCGGATCGCCGGCCAGCCGGTGCCAGCGGGCCAGGGCGTCGGCGATGACGGTGGCGTAGGCGTGCCCGATGTGGGGAACGTCGTTCACGTAGTAGATGGGCGTCGTCACGTAGAACGGGGGCACCGCCGTAGCGTACCGACCGCGTCCACGGCGACCGACCAGCCCCGGCCCGGCGCCGTCTGCCCGTCGGCGACATCGCACCCGTCATGGACGGAAGCGTTCCGGCCGGACCGTCAGGCCTGGTCGGGCTCGGGACCCTCGGGGTGCTCGTCGTGGCGCCGTAACGCCAGGGCGTGGGCGTAGACCTCACGACGCGAGACCCCCAGTTCGAGCGCCACCACCGTTGCCGCGTCACGCCAGCTCGCCCCGCCGTCCACGTGACGGCGCAGGGCGGCCACGACCTCGGCCTCACCGGCGGGCGGCCCGGCCACCGCCCCGCCGAGGACGACGACCACTTCGCCGCGCACCTCCCGGGACGCGAACTCGGCGGCCGCCTCCTCCAGGGTCCCCCTCCAAACCTCCTCATGGAGCTTCGTCAGCTCCCGGGCCACGACCACCGGGCGGCCCGGTCCGCAGGCGGCCACCAGATCGGCCAGCGTGGCGGCGAGCCGACCGGGTGCCTCGTAGAACACCACCGTGCGTTCCTCGGCGGCCAGAGCCACGAGCCGCCGACGACGGTCGCTGCCCCGTCGGGCCAGGAACCCCTCGAAGCAGAAGCGCGCCGTCGGCAGTCCGCTCACCACCAAGGCCGCCAACACCGCACTCGGCCCCGGGACCACGGTCACCTCGACACCGGCCGCCACCGCCGCCGCCACCAACCGCGCCCCCGGGTCGGACACGCTCGGTGTCCCGGCGTCGCTCACCACGGCTACCGTCTCACCGGCCGCCACATGACCGAGCACCTCGGCCACCCGCTCCGCTTCGTTGCGGGCGTGCAGCGACAGCAATCGCCGGCCCGAGATACCGGCGTGGGTGAGGAGTGCCCGGGTGCGACGTGTGTCCTCACAGCACAGGAGGTCGGCGTGGGCGAGGACGTCGACGGCCCGGAACGAGAGATCACCCAGGTTCCCGATGGGCGTGGACACCATCACCAGACGACCGTCCGCCTTGGAGGTGCCCTCAGCCGACGAGTCGGTTCCCCTCACTGCGTGTCGTGCAGCTCGAGGCGATCTCCGGGGCGCAGTCGCCAGCGCTCGAACGCCCCCGACTGCGCTTCGAGGACGGTCCGACAGTTCCGCCGGGGCCGTGTCACGCGCCAGGGGGCGAGCCGGACCGTGTCGACCACGGCCAGATCCTTGTCGAGAAAGGCGACGTCGAGGGCGAAGCGCATCCCGAAGGCGTGCAGTGCCCCGCTCGTGTGGGGAATCAGGAACGCGCCTTCGTAGCTCTGCTTGCCGAGCAGGCCCCGGTTGCGCGACAACAACGAATCGGCCATCTCGGCCGCGGCGAGCACCTCGCCGTCACGCAACAGCCACATCGTCCGAAAGCCATGTTATCGCCGTCACGGTAGGTCCACCGCGCTCAGACGTTGAACCGGATCTCGAGCACGTCGCCGTCGGCCACGTGGTACTCCTTGCCTTCGAGGCGTATCCGGCCAGCCGCTTTGGCCTTGGCCCACGAACCGAGCTCGAGCAGCTCGTCCCAGTGGATGACCTCGGCCCGGATGAAACCCCTCTGCAGGTCGGAATGGATGACGCCGGCGCATTCGGGTGCGGTGGCGCCGGCCCGGAAGCTCCAGGCGCGCGATTCCTTGTCCCCGGTGGTGAGGAAGGTCCGCCGGCCGAGTAGGTGGTAGGCGCCGCGCGCCACGCGCGGTAACGCGCCTTCTCCGAGACCGAGACCCTCGAGGAGCTCGGTGCGCTGGTCGGACGGGAGCTGGGCCGTCTCCGCCTCGAGCTGGACGCAGACTCCGAGCACCTCGCCGTGACCACCGAGCTCTTCGACCACGGGACCGACGACTTCGTCGGCCTTCTCCAATTGCTCCTCGCCCAGGTTGACCACGGCCAGCACCGACTTGTCGGTCAGGAGGAAGAAGTTCCGGAGCAACTCCCTCTTGTCGACGTCGAGCCCCGACCGGTACAGCGGCACTCCACCCGACAGAATCTCGTGGGCCGCCTCCAGGGCCGAGACCTCGCCCGCCAGGCTCTTGTCCATCCGGGCCGCCTTGCGACGCTTGTCGATCTGGGACTCGATGGTCCCCACGTCCGCCAGCACCAGCTCCAACTCCAAGGTGGCGAGCGCTTCCACCGGGTCGGTCTCGCCCGGTGCCTCGTCGCTCACGAACGCCCGCAGCACGAGGCAGAGCGCGTCCACTTCGCGGATCCCGGCCAGGAAGCGGTTGCCCAGCCCCTCCCCGGTGGAGGCGCCGGGGACGAGACCGGCGATGTCCACCACCTCCATCCCGGCGTGGACGATCTTCTTGCTCGCGCTCATGGCGGCCAGGGCGTCGAGGCGGGGATCGGGAAGGGGGGCGACGGAGACCGACGACTCGGTGGTGGTGAAGGGATGGGGGGCCACCGCCGCGCTCGCCCCCGTCAGGGCATTGAACAACGACGTCTTACCGGCATTGGGCAGACCCACCAGACCGAGACGCTCCATCGGCGGGTAACGCTACTCGCCCGCCCGCACCGGCCTTCCTCCCCGGTCGCCACTCGGGCCCGGGCCCTGTAGCCTGGTGAGCTATGTCGAAACGGACCAACAAGCTCAAGATCCGCGCCAAGAAGAAGGCCAACCACGGCAAGCGGCCCAACGCCGGCCGCGGCTGAACCGAAGATGTCTCAGGGACGCCAGGCGGCGTCCCGTTCCCGCAACAACGCCACCAGAGTCGTCGGCACATCGGAGATGATCCCGTCGACGCCCAGGTCGAGCAGTCGCACCATCTCCTTCTCGTCGTTGATGGTCCACGCGTGGACGGCCAGTCCGTGCCCATGGGCCGCCGTCACGAACCGCTCGTCCACGAGGACCTGATCCCCGTACACGGCCGGGACCTGCAGGGCCACGTGCCGCATGGCCGGTGGCTCCTCCCCCTGCGCCAGGGCCCGCCAGAAGCCGGCCACGGCGAGCGTGCCCGCCGAGGTGGCGATCGCCGGCGCGTGGCGACTGAACGCCTCGGAGGCGACGTCGAGAAATGACGCCACGATCACCCGGTCCAGATGATCGTGATGGGCGAGGGTGGCGGCGAGTCGCTCTTCGTACGGTTCGACTCCCGGCGCCGTGGCCTTGATGTCGAGGTTGAGCGCCACCCCGGGGTGCTCGTCGAGCAACGCCAGCACCTCGTCGAGGGTGGCGATGCCGAACTCCCGGTCCTCCGGCGCCCTCCCCCGATAGGGATAGGCGTCGGCCGCCAACCCCGGGCTCACGTCGGCCCCGGGGGCGAACCAATAGGCGTTGTCGAGCGCCCGGAGGTCGGCCAGCGACAATCCGGCGATGGCCCCCTGACCGTTCGTGGTCCTGTCCACGGTGCCGTCGTGGCACACCACGAGATGACCGTCCGCCGTGCCGTGCACGTCGAGCTCGATCCCCGTGGCCCCGAGCGCCAGGGCGCGACGGATGGCGAACAGCGTCGACGACGGCGCCTCCCATGCCCCACCCTGATGGGCGTAGGAGATGACGCGGCGCCCGAGCCACGGATTGGTGGACACAGGAGACACTGGGCAAAGGTAGCCTCCCGACGTGCTCGACCACATCCTGGTGGACGTCATCACCCAGACCCGACGCGCCCTCGAAGACGCCCTTCTGCAACGACAGGCTGTCGAAGAGCGCTTTCAGGTCGACGTCTTCCTGGGCGACGTCTCGTGGGAGACGTCGTACTCCCTGCCCGGCGAAGAGAAGCCTCCCCGCGTCCGGGCCGATGTCTCGGTGGACTGGCCCACCTGGAGCCAGAGTGCCTACCGGTCGTGGTCCATCGGCGAACCGCCGGAGGATCTCCCCGAGGTGGTGGTAGAGATCACCCTCCGTCTGCAACGCCTCTCGGTCATGCCCGATCTCGACACCGTCCTCGCCTGCCTGCCCGAGGAGAGCCCCCCCATCGGCACCGACACCCTGGTCCGAGCGGCCCCGGTGGTCGAACAGGTCCACGAGCCCGGTGAGCCCGGCCCCCGTTTCGCCGTGGAGACCTCCTACCAGGGCACGATCCGGCTGGACGAATCCGCCCTCGAGGAAACCTCAAGGCTGGCGGCGCCGGCCGGCCAACTGGCCCGCTGGGTGGCCTCGGTCCTCGTCCGGCTGGGTGACCTCAAATTGTCCTACCTGCCCCCGGATCCCACCCCGGCCGGTGACGACGGTCACTGACCGATTGAGAAGATTCCGGCCGATTGAGAAGATTCCGGCGGATTGAGAAGAGTCCGGCCGATTCAGAAGATTCCGGCCTCGCTCACGAGCTTCTTCAGATCGGCCTGGGGCCTCGCCCCGAAATGCGAGATCACCTCTCCGGCGCACAGGCCGCCCAAACGGGCACAGTGCTCGGGGTCGTACCCCTGGGTGAGCCCGTAGAGGAAGCCCGCGGCGTAGAGGTCTCCCGCTCCGGTCGTGTCGACGACGTGGTCGACGGGCTCCGCCGCCACGGCCTGCGGGCCCGACGCCGTCACCACGACCGAGCCGGCGGCACCCCTCGTCAATGCTCCGAGGACGCCGGTCTCCTCCACGGCGGCGACGGCACCGTCGAAGTTCGACATGTCGAACAGCAGGGTCACCTCCTCCTCGTTGGCGAAGAGCACGTCGATCTCGCCGTGGAGAAGGGCGAGAAACTCCCGGCGGTGCCGCGTCACGCAGAACGGGTCGGACAGCGTCAGGGCCACCAGGGCATCGGCGGCGTGCGCCACTTCGACGGCCCGGCGCAGTGCCGCCTTGGCCGGAGGTTGGTCCCACATGTACCCCTCGAGGTACACGATCTGACTGCGCGCCAGCAGGTCCTCGTCGAGGTCCTCCGGTCCGAGGGTCCCCGCCACTCCGAGATGGGTCGACATCGTCCGCTCGCCGTCCTCGGTCACGAGGATCAGGCAGTGTCCGGTGGCGCGTTCGTCGCCAGGAGCGTCCGACGCCGGTACCGGTGAGGTCCGGCCCATCTCCACCCCGGTGGCCGTGATGTCGTGCAGGAAGACGGTGCCGAACTGATCGTCGGCCACCTTTCCTATGTAACCCGCCCTGGCACCGAGGGCGGCCACACCGGCGACGGTGTTGGCGGCCGAGCCTCCCGACACCTCGACGGTGGAGCCCATGGCCTCGTACACGGTCGTGGACTGCAACAGATCGATGAGCGCCATGCTCCCCTTGATCAGCCCGAGACGGTCGATCTCGGCATCGGTGGTACGGGCCAGCACATCCACCAGGGCGTTGCCCACGGCGGTGACGTCGAGGCGGCGATTGTCGTGGGCCTCGGCGGCGGGAGCGGAATCGATGTCGGACACGGACCCGGAACCTACTGCCCTGGGGCCGGGGCCGTCACCGACGGCCACGGCTCGCGCGGGGCCGTTGGTAGCGTGCACCTCGATGACCGACAAAGGCACCACCACCGGCACCGATCCCTCCGCCGCCTACCGTCTGCCCTACACCGTCGAGCCCCAGCGCTACGACCTGCGACTGGCGCCCGATCTGGAGGCCGCCACCTTCGAGGGCGACGTCCGCATCGAGGCGACGGCCCACGACGCCGTCACCTCGATCGCCCTGCACGGGGCCGAATTGACCGTCACCTCGGCCGAGGTGGTCGTCGACGGCTCGACCGTGCCCGCCACGGTGGCCGCGGACGAGACGGCGGAACGGATCGTCCTCTCCCTGTCGGCAGCGGTCGGACCGGGGCCTCTCACCATCGCCATCGGCTTCACCGGCATCCTGAACGACAAGCTGCACGGTTTCTACCGCTCGACCTACACGGATGCCGGCGGCACCACCCACACCCTCGCCACCACCCAGTTCGAGGCGACCGACGCCCGCCGGGCGTTTCCCTGTTTCGACGAACCCGATCGCAAGGCCGTCTTCGCCGTCACCCTCGACGTCCCCGCCGGGCTCAACGCCGTCTCCAACGCGCCCGAGCGGTCGCAGACACCACTGCCCGGCGGCGCTCGGCGCATCTCCTTCTCCGACACCATGGTCATGTCGACCTACCTCGTCGCCTTCGTCGTCGGGCCCCTCGTGGCCACGGATCCCCTCGACGTGGACGGCACCCCGGTGCGGATCGTCCATGTCCCCGGCAAGGACGATCTGACCGCCTTCGCCCTCGAGGCCGCTGCCCACGCCCTGCGCTTCTTCACGACCTGGTTCGGCATCGACTATCCGGCCGAGAAGCTCGACCTCGTCGCCATCCCCGACTTCGCCTTCGGGGCCATGGAGAACCTGGGGTGTGTGACCTTCCGGGAGGCCCTTCTCCTCGTCGACCCGGCGCGCGCCTCGCGTCTCGAGCTCGAGCGGATCGACGATGTCATCGCCCACGAGATCGCCCACATGTGGTTCGGCGACCTGGTCACCATGAAATGGTGGAACGGCATCTGGTTGAACGAGGCCTTCGCCACCTTGATGGAGCTTCTCTGTGCCGACCACTTCCGTCCCGAATGGAAGCGGTGGATCAGCTTCGGCATGGAACGGGAGGCGGCCATGGCTACCGATGCGCTGCACAACACCCGGCCCGTGGAATACGCCGTCGGACCGCCCGAAGAGGCGCAGGGAATGTTCGACGTCCTCACCTACCAGAAGGGCGCCGGTGTCCTGCGCATGCTCGAGAGGTACCTGGGGGAGGAGACGTTCCGGGCCGGCATCCGCACCTATCTCGAGTCCCATCGGTATGCCAACACCGAGACGGCCGACCTCTGGAATGCCATCGAGTCGGCCTCGGGAGAACCCGTCGGCGAGGTCATGGACACCTGGATCCTGCAGGGCGGCTTTCCCCTCGTCTCGGCCGACCCTGGCGGCGGCCCAGGGGCACTCACCTTGTCGCAGGAGCCTTTCTCGTTCACCGCCGCGTCGGGCGAGAGCGCGATCGGCTCCAACTGGAAGGTCCCCGTCCTCCTGCGCTCGTCCGGCGGAGCCGAAGCGCGGGTCCTCCTCGGTTCTGATCCCCAGCTCGTCGACCTGGCCGGGGACCCCGACGACGTCGCCATCGTGAACGCCGGGGCCTCGGGCTTCTACCGCGTCCGTTACCGGGCCGATCACCTCCGGGCGCTGGCCGCCCGGATCGGCTCGTTCGATCCTCTCGAGCGCTTCATGCTCCTCGCCGACACCTGGGCAGCCGTCGTGGCCAACCGCGCCGGGCTCGAGGACTTCCTCGTCCTGGCCGAAGCGCTGGGCGACGAGGAGGACCCCGACGTCTGGAGCCAGGTGACCGGCGCCCTGCGCTTCGTCGACCACACCGTCGACGACGTCTCCCGCCCCCTCGTGGCGACCTATACACGCGCCCTTCTCCGCACCCCCTTCGTCCGTCTCGGCTGGTCACCCTCCGACAAGGAAAGTGAGCGGACGGCGACGTTGCGCGCCCTTGTCCTCGGCATGCTCGGCACGGTGGGCCAGGACGAGGCCGTCCAGGCCGAATGCGCGGCGCGCCACGTCGCCGCCCTCGCCGGAGGTCCCCCCCTCGACCCCGACCTGGCACCGACCATCGTCATGGTGGCGGCGACGGTCGGCGGTCCGGCCGAATTCGAGATCTTCCTCGAGCGCTACCGGCATCCGGCCACCCCGCAGGAGGAGTCCCGCTACCTCTCGAGCCTGGCCGCCTTCCGGGATCCGGCACTGGCCGCCCGTCTCTTCGAATTGGCCCTCACCGAGATCCGCACCCAGAACGCGCCCTTCGTCGTCCAGCAGCTCCTCGCCCACCGCGAGCACGGACCCGCCACCTGGACGCGTGTCCGCGACCACTGGGACGACATGATGGCGCGCTTCCCCGCCAACATCTTTCCCCGGATGCTCGACGGCATCCGACTGCTCTGTCGCGACCACACCGTGGCCGAGGACGTCCGCCGTTTCATCGCCTCCCACCCTGTCCCGAGCGGCCAACGCACCATCGACCAGACCGTCGAGCGCCTCGGTGTGAACGAGGCCTTCGTGTCCCGACTCGACGGCGCCGCATCGACGCTCACCGCCGCCATCGCCCGTCGCCCGGCCTGAGCGGCGCGGCGGCGGCCGATCATGAACGTCACCACCGTCGCCGTCACCTTCGGCATCATCTTCGTCGCCGAGCTGCCCGACAAGACGATGATCGCCGTCATCATCCTGGCCAGCCGGCACCGGCCGCTCCCCGTCTTCGTCGGCGCGGCCACGGCCATGGTCGTGAACAGCGCCGTGGCCGTCGGCGCCGGCCGGCTCATCGAGCTCCTGCCCCACCGGGCCGTCGAGTCGGCGGTGGCCGCTCTCTTCACCGCCGGATCGCTCTATCTCCTGCTCACCCGCGAAGCGTCGGCCGCCCGGGAAGGCGAGGCCAGGGCGGCCAAGGTCATGTCCGACCGCCACGTCGCGCTGGCCGCCCTCGGCGTCATCATCGTGGCCGAGCTCGGCGACCTCACCCAGATCCTCACGGCCAACCTGGCCGCCCACTATCACCAGCCCTGGTCGGTCTTCCTCGGATCGGTCGTCGCCCTGATCGCCGTCATGGCCATCGGCGTGATCGGGGGACGCGCCTTGCTGCGGGTGCTCCCCCTGGGCGTGATCCGCAAGATCGCCGGTACCCTCCTGGCCGGGTTCGCCGCCTACAGCATCGTCCAGGCGGCCCGAGGATGAGGAGCGACGGAACTATGTCCGACCAGCCGGCGAGGGCACCTTCACCGACTCGAGCCAGCAGAGACGAGGCCCTCCTCGTCCTCGCCCGCGCCGCCAAGGGCTTCATGCCCGACGACGAGGGCCTGGCCCTGCACGCGTCGGCCCTCCGGGCGGGCCGGGCCTCCCGGACGAGCGCCACCCTGATGGAGATCGGCGCCTGGTGCGGCAAGTCGACGGTCTACCTGGGGGCGGCGGCGGAGGCCACCGGGGCCGTCCTCTTCAGCATCGACCACCACCACGGCTCGGAGGAGAACCAACCGGGCTGGATCCACCACGACGACAGCGTCGTCGATGCCGCCAGCGGCCGCATCGACACGCTTCCCTTCTGGCGCCGCACCGTCGACGGCGCCGCCCTCGGCGCCTCGGTCGTCGGCATGGTGGGCGACTCCCCCACCATCGCCGCCCACTGGCGGACGCCGCTCGACTTCTGCTTCATCGACGGCGGCCACGGTGCCGATCCGGCCTGGGCCGATTTCCACGGCTGGTCGCCTCATGTGGCCGTGGACCGATGGCTCGCCATCCACGATGTCTTCCTCGACCCGGCCGAGGGAGGACGACCCCCCTACGAGTTGTGGAGCGCGGCGCTGCGATCGGGAGAATACGTGGAAGACGGCGAGTGCGGCTCGCTACGCATCCTCAGGCGCGTCGCGGCGCCGGCCGAGGGGCGGTGAGGTCGAGCCCGTTGGGCAGCGATTCGCCCCGGAACAGACCAGCGGCCGGTGACGCGCCCGACAGCGCGTCGGCGGCCAGGATGATGGCTCCAGCCGTGTAGGTGGTCCGCTCCGAGTACGGAAACGTCACCTCCTCCGGGTAGACGATCCCCGTCCAGTACGAGCCGTCCTCGCACCGGTGCGCCTGCGCCCAGGTGAAGAGGTCGAGGGCGTCGGACCTCCGCCCCACGGCGTCGAGGGCGAGCACGCACTCGGCCGTCTCCGCCGCCGTCACCCAGGAGTTGGTGGACACGCACCGCACCCCGAGACCGTCGATCACGAAGGTCTCCCACCACAGCTCCATGCGGGACTCGGCCGCCCGGCCCTCGAGCGCACCGGAGAGAACCGGGTAGTACCAGTCCATGGCGAAGTCGTCCTTGGGCTCGAAGACCTTGGGGACGAGAGCGATGGCGTGGGCCAGCCGCCCGGCCGCCAGCTCCCAGTCGGGTCGCTCCCGGCCCAGGGCCTCGGCACACGCCACGCCGCAGCGTAGGGCGTGGTAGATCGACGACGACCCGGTCAGCAGCGGATAGCGCCCGGGCCGTCCGTCGGGGTCCACCGACCACAGGACGCTTCCGTCATCGGTTTGCCACCGCAGCACGAAGGAGAGCGCCCGGTCGACCATGGACCACATCGCTTCGAGCACCGACCGGTCGTCGGTCACCCGGAAGTGGTGCCACGCACCGGTGGCCACGTAGGCGCACACATTGGTGTCGAGCCGCGGGTCCTTCACCCCGATGCCGGGCAGGTAGTAGTTGAACCATGATCCGTCGGGAAGCTGGCTGTCGGCCAACCACTGGTAGGCCAGCAGCGCCTCCTTGTGGAAGCCCCCGACCGTCAGCCCCATGGCCGCCTCGACGTGGTTCCAGGGGTCGCAGTGCCCGCCGTCGGACCACGGGATCATCCCGTCATGGCGCTGCACCTCGGCGATCGAGCCGGCCGTCTCCTCCACCTCCGACGCGCTCATCACCCCCTCCACCGCCGGCAGAGGCACGGCCAACGGGGGACGACCGACCACCTCTGACCCGTCGGTCTCGCCGACGGACACCGTCGAGGAACGCTGCGTCGGGTTCATGCCGGCTTCTCCAGGTAGACGACGAGGCTCTTTCCGAGCAAGGGGTTGAGCAGGTGCTCCGCCGTGCGGGTGATCCGCGGCGCGCTCGTGATGTCCCAGACGAGCATCCGATGGTAGGCCTTCACCACGGGATGGTCGTCGCGCTTCGGTCCCACCAGGCACCGCACCCACCAGTACGGGGAGTGAAGCGCATGGGCGTGATGACTGCCGAGGGGCCGCAGCCCCGCCCGGCGCAGCCTCTCGAACAGCGTCGACCGACGATAGATCCGCACGTGTCCGCCGGGCACGTCGTGGTACTCGTGGGACAGCGCCCAGTTCACCGCCTCCGGTCCGAAGCGCGGCACCGTCACCGCCATCGTCCCGCCCGGTCGCAACACCCGTGACAACTCGGCCATCGCCGCGTTGTCGTCGGGGATGTGCTCGAGCACCTCGGCGGCGATCACCCGGTCGAAGCTCCCGTCGCTGAACGGCAGGCGCAGGGCATTGCCCTGGACCACCCCGGCCTCGTCGTCGCCGCGCACCTCGCCCGCGTCGACCATGGCGCCGATGGTGTCGCGCACCTGACTGACCTCGGCCGACTGGGCGTCGAGGGCCACGACGCGCGCCCCCAGCCGCACCGCCTGAAAGGCGTGACGACCTCCGCCGCACCCGAGGTCGAGGAGCCTCTCGCCCCGGGCGACACCGAGGCGGTCGTAGTCGACCGTCAACACGGCCGCGTCGCCTCGCTGGTCTCTGTCGCCGCGGCGTACCCACTGCGGTCCCGGAGCCGGCCGTGCTCGTCCAAGGTGGCCCGGTACTGCTCGGCCGTCCCCCGGGCCGTGGCCTCCCACGTGAAGCGCCCGAGCACCCGGGCCCGGCCGCCGTCGCCCAGCCGCCGGGCCAGATCGGGATCGTCCATGATCCGGCGGATACCCGCGGCCAGGGCTTCGGCATCGTCGGGGGGGACGAGCAGACCCGTCTCCCCGTCGGTCCCCACCACCTCGGGCAACGCCCCCCCGGTGGTGGCCACCAGAGGGACACCGCAGGCCATGGCCTCGATGGCGGGCAGGGAGAATCCCTCGTACAGCGACGGCACCACCGCCACCTGGGCCTCGGCGTACAAGATGGCCAGTTCGTCGTCACTGATCCCGCTCTCGCACCGCACGATCTGCGCCAACCCCAGCCGGTCGATCGTCCGGGACACCCGGCCGCCTTCGGTGGGTCGACCGATGACCACGAGCTCGACGTCGCGTTCGGTCCGCAATTTGGCCACCGCCTCGAGCAGCGGCACCAGGCCCTTCATGGGCACGTCGCTCGACGACGTCACCATGATCCGTCCCGGCGCCCTCGGCCTCTCGGGCCGGGGCCGGAAGACGGTGTGGTCGACGCCGACGGGCACGACCGTCATCCGCGCCAACTCGACCTTCATCTGCCTGGCGATGTCGACCTTGGAGGACTCCGACACGGTCACGACGCGCGGCAGCCGGTGCGCCACCCGGATCTGCATCCCCAGGAACCCGAACCACCGGCGCTGCGTCAGTCGCCGGTAGGCGTTCTCGGCGTGCGACAGCGCCAGTTCCCGATCGACGGTGATCGGGTGGTGCAACGTCGTGAGCAGGGGCCAGCCGTCCTCGATCATCCCGAGCAGGCCCGACCCCAGGCACTGGTTGTCGTGGACGATGTCGAAGTCGTCACGCCGCGCCGCCAGCAGCCGGCGGGCCCGCAGGGAGAACGTCCGCGGTTCGGGGAACCCGGCGGTGCACATGACGGCGAACTCGAGAAGGTCATGGCGCGACCGGAATTCCCGGGGATGCGGCACCCGGAAGGGGTCGGGGTCGCGGTAGAGGTCGAGACCGGGCACCGGGGTGAAACCGACCCCTTCGTCGAGCTCGGGCCAGGGTTGGCCGGCGAACACCTCCACGCTGTGCCCGAGGCCCACGAGCTCACGGGCCAGGTGCCGGGTGTAGACGCCCTGCCCTCCGCAGCGGGGATTCCCCCGGTACACCAGGTAGGCGATCCGCAGGCCCCCCGGGGCCGGAGGGCGAGCCGGCCGTGCCGGCGGCACCTCGATGTGCCTGCTGCGCTCCCAGGACTGGCGGATCTCGACCAGTCGCGTCCATGGGTTCTTAGGCAAATCTGTTTCCCATGATGGCGACCATGGCGGGTCAGCCTCCCCCGGATGGGTCTCGGGGCGCAAACGAGGCCCCCCACGGCCGTCTCCTGGACCGATACCCCGATTGCCGGACCGGGTAGCGTGTGCAGGGCGGGTACCGCCGCTGCTCGAGGAGCACCGACGCATGGCCATCGAGATCCTTCACCTGTCAGCCATCGTGAAGAGCGCGCTCGTGGACAGCAGCGGGGACAGGCTCGGCCGGGTGGAGGACCTGATCGTCCGCCTGGGGGACAATCCCCATCCGCCCCTGGCCGGCCTGGTCGTCCGCATCGGCCAGCGGTCGCTGTTCGTCCCCATCGACCGCATCGCCGACATCCGACCGGGCCGCGTCGAGATGGTGGGTGACACCGTCAACCTGCAGCGTTTCGAGCGACGGCCGGGTGAGCTGCTGCTCGTGAAGGACCTTCTCGCCCGCCACCTCATCAATGTCCACGGGCCCCGCCTCATCAGGGCCAACGAGATCGAGATCGCCCGTCTCGACGGTCGTTGGGAGGTCGTCGGCGTCGACCCGAGCCCCCGGGTGGCCGTGCGCCGCCTGCTGCCGCGGGTGCTGGCCCGTCACGTCCCCACCCGCACCGGCACCGTCGTCGACTGGGCCGGCATCGAGCCCTTCGTGGCGCATGTCCCCACCGCCCGCCTGCGCATCCCCTACCGCAAGCTGGCCCGGCTCCACCCGGCCCAGATCGCCGACCTCGTCGAGGCGGCCTCCCACGACGAGGGTGAGGAGATCATCGAGGCGGTGGGCCAGGACCGCGAGCTCGAGGCCGACGTCTTCGAGGAGCTCGACTCCGAGCACCAGCTGGAGTTCATCCGGTCGCGGTCGGACTCCGAGGCGGCCCGCCTGCTCGCCACCATGGCCCCCGACGACGCCGCCGACCTCCTCACCGACCTCGACCAGGAACGTCGCCTGCCCGTCCTCCAGAACCTCCCCGGCCCCCAGCAGAGAAAGATCCGGGCGCTGCTCAGCTACAACTCGGAGACGGCCGGGGGCCTCATGAGCCCGGACTTCCTGGTGGCGGCCCACACGACGCCCGTCTCCGAGGTCCTGGCGGCCGTCCGCACGAGCCAGGCGCCGCCCGAGGCCCTGGGCGTGGTCTTCTCCTGCGACGACGTCGGCCACGTCACGGGGACGGCCTCGGCCGTCACCCTCATCCGGGCCCAGCCGACGGCCACCCTGGGGTCGGTGGTCCGGCCCGATCCCCCCCACGTCCACGCCGACTGGGACATCCACGCCATCGTCCGCAAGATGTCCGACTACAACCTCACCGTGGCGCCGGTCATGGACGACCAGCACCTCATGATCGGCGTCATCACCGTCGATGATGTCCTCGAACAACTCATCCCCACCGGATGGCGACGCGACTACGGGATGGCGGCGGCGGAGGAGTGAGTTACTTCCCCCCGATGGCGACCTCCACGACCTTCACGATGACGAGGGTGAAGGCGAAGAGCAGATAGCCACGCAGTGCCAGCATTCCGATCTTGCGCTGTCTCGACATGACCGGCCGCTCCAACAACGTCAGTGGCGGCATCCGCCAATTGGCGCGTCGTGCCAGGCGTTCGTCGGCACCCAGAGCCGTCGCCTGCTCCGACAGCAGATCGGCGGCGCGGCGTCGTCGCGACTGCACGACGAGATACACGCCGATCACGAGGCCAACGCCGACCCCGACGAGAATGATCACTTCGATGTCGGGCCCCGAGAGGTGGGGGAACAACACGGCAGCGGTGAGAATCAGCGAGAGCAGCACGAGAATGCCGATGATGATCGAGGCGATGACGTTCGTTCTCGTGGAGTTCGCCCACGGTCCGAGGACCTCCTTGTCGTTGCAGAGCAGCAGGAGGAAAACCGTTGCGCTCGGGAGAAGGACACCGGCGAGGGTCTGGACGCCTTCGGTCACGGTCCCGAGGGGCACGCCCGGTGCCAGCACGAGGGCGGCCGAGACAACCATGAGACCGGCGAACACGGCATAGAAGCCTTTGGCACTGCGCACGGAACGGTGGAGCGAGTGCTTGAGCCCGAGGACGTCAGACGTGGCGTAGGCGGTCGAGAGCCCGATGGCGGAGGCACCGATGAGGCTGGCGTCGAAGAGGATGATGGCGAAGAGGACGCCCGCCGCATGCGAGACGTACCGTCGGAGGCCCGCCGCGACGTGACGGGCGTCGACGAACTGCCCGGCCAGGGGGGTGTGGGCGAACGCCGCGGCCGACGATGCCATCAACACCCCCGCCCCGATGATCACGATCACGATGCCGAGGATGAGGTCGACGCGCTCGTAGTTCACGAACCGGGTGGTGATCCGCTTGTCGATGACGTACGACTGCTGGAAGAAGAGCTGCCACGGTGCCACCGTCGTCCCCACGATGGCGATGATGAGCAGCATCACGGTCGACAGCTGGGACGGGCCCCCCGGCAGGTTCACGATCACGAAGTTGCGCGCCACCTCCCCGGACGGCGGGTGCACGATCACATAGAGCGGGATGACCAAGAGTGATCCGATGCACAGCGCGATCGCCGTCCGCTCGAAGCGTCGAAGACTCCCCGTGCTCGCCGCCACGACGATGACCACGCCGGCCAGAATCACCGCCGGCACCTTCGGCACTCCGAGGTAGCCGGCGGCCAGGGACACTCCGATGAATTCGGTCACGATCGTGAGGGCATTGAGTACGAAGAGGTCGATGACGCTGAACGCGCCCCAGAACTTTCCGAAGCGCTCGAAGATCAAGCGGGCATGACCCACACCCGTCACGGCGCCGAGGCGCAGAACCATCTCCTGGGCCACGTAGAGCACCGGGACGAGAAAAAGCAGCACCCAGAGCAGGTGAATGCCGTAATTCTGACCAGCCTGGGCGTAGGTGGCGACGCCACCGGCGTCGTTGTCCCCGACCATGACGATGAGACCAGGGCCGACGATGGCGAGGAGCGTGAGCAGCTTGGCTCTCCACGAGCGACGCGGGGCGTTGTCGCCGTAGGCGATGGTCCCGAAAGCCCCTTCGATGTCGCCGACGTGCTCCTCGTCGAGGACGGCACCGAGATCGCCGGGCGCGCGGGAGCGTCCCCCAGCGTCGAGAGTCGCCACGGGCCGGGTCGCCGCCCGGCGTGGACGCCGTCGCAGGATCCTGGCGAGAGGGGTGGCGCGCTCGGGAATGATCTTCCTCCTTTCTTCGACGATCGAGCTCGTCCTGATTGGGAAATCGAGCTCGTCCCGATTGGGCAATCGAGCTCTTCGTGACGGACGTGGAGGTGACCTCACACGGCGCATGCCCCCGGGGCCGATCCGAAAGACAGGTGCTCGGTCGTGCGACGCGCAGGCGCCGTGGCCCTACCGAAGCGAGGGACTCCTCTTCGACTGAAGTCGCCGCTCCTAGCGGAGGATCAGAGACCCCTGGGAACGCCACCATGGTGGGTCTGTCTCCCCGTTTCGTCAGCTTCGGGGCCGCGACGGAGGGCGCCGGGTACTGGGGGGTTCCGATTTCACCGGCCCACCTCCTTTGAACGACAGACTGGCATCTCGTCAGATGTCCGTCCGCCCCGACGGATGTTAGGGACTCCACCTATGTGCGGCAACTCAGTGCTTCCGTGAACAGGGGTCTTCATGAGAGCCCGGTCACATCGTCAACATTTGGTCACGGTCGCCGAGCAACTCGGAATGTGATGTTCGACACTCTGGCTGTCAGCTGTGTCTAGAGGTACCTTCGGGCCATGGACCTGACCTATCCCCCCGAGACGGAGTCCTTCCGTCAGGAGATCCGGAGCTGGCTCGACGAGAACCTGCCACCGGGGTGGGGGGACCCGGCGACCACGATGACCAGGGACGAGCGCAAGGCGTTCAACGCCGACTGGGTCCGCCGGCTGCACCAGGGGGGCTGGATCTGCGCCTCCTGGCCCAAGGAGTACGGCGGCAAGGGTCTGTCGCTCATCGAGCAGGTCGTGCTCAACGAGGAGTTCGCCCGAGCCGACGCGCCCATGC
>Ga0209415_10004922_pt1 | contig 24272 bp, 26 predicted proteins | sample PeaSoiSIISIP2007_FD_187696 | JGI IMG/M metagenome (GOLD analysis project Ga0209415, IMG submission 187696) | Peat soil microbial communities from Weissenstadt, Germany - SII-SIP-2007 (SPAdes) (version 2) | ecosystem: Environmental > Terrestrial > Soil > Wetlands > Peat | place: Germany... | reverse complement strand
GTGTAGCTCAGCTGGTAGAGCGCTGGATTGTGGTTCCAGTGGCCGAGGGTTCGAATCCCTCCACCCACCCCACTAAAGACAAAAGACTTTCCAAGTTTTCGCGAAGTGGCCACTGTAGTGGTTCTTGTAGTGGTTCTCACTTCACCCTCCGCAGCTTCGGTATCTGCTGCTGGTGGTATGCGGTCAACTTTTCGCCGGCGGATTTGAGATCCTCCTCGACTACGATGTCGTACCGGCGGTACACGCTCTCGGTTCGGTGGCCGCTGATCTGCATCGCTACGTGCCGCGGAATGCCGGCGCGCTCCATATTGCGCACAGCCGACCGGCGAAGGTCGTGGAAGTGAAGATCCGCGAGTCCCGCCGCCGTGCACGCGCGGTCCCATCCTTTGAGGTGCGAACCGAGTGGCTTGCCATGCCAGTGGAAGACGAGATCGAAGCCTGGCGCGCGGCGCTTCACCTGCCACTCCAGCCACTCGACCATGTCGCCGTAGATCGGTAGCGTCCGCGGCTTCTTGCCCTTCGCCTGCGCCTTCTCGACGCGAATCTCGCGGGCTTCCAGGTCAACCTGGGTCCAGCGCAGTTTGCGAAGCTCCCCGAGCCGGTTGCCGCAGTGGTAGCCTACGACGAGCAGCGTCTTGAGGTGGTCCGGGAGTGCCTCGCGGAGCGCCAAGTACTGGCCCTGCTCGATAAACCCCTGCCGCACGTTGTCCTCCTCCAGTTTGGGGATATACGGCGCGCGCCGAACAAGAGGTGGATCTTCGCGGAGGGCCAGACTGAACCCGCGTCGCACGATCGCGAACTCGCGGTTAATCGTCGCATCCGACGCTGATTCTGTACGGCGCAGTTCGACGTAATGGCGCACCTGATGTGGCGTGAACCGCGATGCCACCAGCGAGCCGATCGCGGGTTTGATGTGGGCGTCGATGCGCAATTTGACGGTATCGGCATCGCGGAGCTTCCGCAGCCGGTAGTCGGCCAACACCAATGCGCATAGATCGTTGATGGTGGCGCGCTCGGGCGTCACATTTTTCCCCGCGGCGGCCTCGCCTACCTTCACCTTGAGCTGCCGGCGGGCTTCTGCTTCATCGCTCGTTTTGGTGCTTTCATTGATTTGGCGCCCATTAACGAAGTACTGTATCCACCAGAGGTTCCCGCGAAGGTACACCGTCCCAGTCCCGTGTGTATGTCCAGCCACGACCGTCATGTTAGCCACATGTCTTGCCCAGTTCAAGCCAATTATCGAGGTCTTTGCGATCAAGCTGAACGCGTCCGTCACGCCGCACGCAAGGGATGGTTCCCTTGGCGATCAGGTGGCGGACCGCGGATGGGCTGCGCCCGATGTACTTCGCTGCGGCAGGCACGTCCAGCAGCCGACTTTTGTTCCGCTCCAGCGCCGCACTCAAGCGCCGGAAGACGCGCTCGGCTATGGCGTCGGCGAAAGCATCCAGACCTTGATTTCCCGTACTTGTCATCGGTACTCCACAAAGATCTTCATTGCTGCAAGAAAAGCAAAGGCCCACTCCATCTGAAACGGAAGTGGGCCGTTGGTAAGTAGGAACGTCGATTCGCGATGATCTACATCAGAGGAAGCATTTGTAATCGTGTTTGTCCGGGTTCATAGAATACACGCCGCCTTGTTGGGCACCTCCGGCGAATGTCCTTAGATCACTGCACCGCCGGCAAGGCATCTGCTTCCGTGGCCTTCAACTCAGGAACTAAGAGGCTCAGGACTCTCCGGAGGCGCCCCGCCTCGGCCCGCTCGACTTCACCCAAGACACGGTCGGCCGCTGCCAATTCTTCAGCCCTTTGCTCGGCTACCAGAATCGCCAGATGGGCTGCATCCAGAAGCATGCGTCGGTCTTCAACGCGCGCCACGGTCAACGGACGACCGCCCGCCGGTTCGTATACAAGCAACAGGCTGACGTTTCCGGTCATAAGCGCCTCTACCTTTCCAGTGTTCTAGATCGAGAATTTTCGAACATTAAATTCGCTTCACCTTACGTCGTTGCTTTCTGCTTTGCCGGGCGGGTTCCGCAGGTCGGTACGGCGCCAATCGGTTTTTCAAAGCCGGCATTGCGGTGCCCAACTCTCGGGAGGCCGCGGCCAGTTCCTTTTGGGAGAGTCCAAGCACTTCAACTGCATCCGACTTCGACACGCGGTTGTAACGCCCCAATGCCCAGCACGCTGCTTCAGCGGACAGGTGTTCTCTGGTGCAGGCTGTGACCAGATCCACCCTGGCGTGAATCTCCGATACCAACCGATCGCCGCGGAGATCAGGTAGCACAGCCGCATAGGGATCGCCTGTTGGGCTTGGCGCGTCCAAGCTCAACATACCGGGATCTTCCTCCATCGCTAGCGGGAAATGATCTCTGTTGATGGTCTCGGCAACTTCATGCACCCACCCAATGGGACTTGCCGCTTGCTTCCAGTCGTTCCACCCGCGGATTTGGTTCAGCACGAGAGCTTTAGCCACAGATGGCCACTTCGAGCGGTCCAGTCCATACACCTGAGCACACATGTCCTGTAGCGCCTCGCCGGTTTCATCCACAGTGGCGAAGAACGCGCCCGAGCTGTTAAGACAAAGTTCCCATTGGCGGCGCTGCTCGGGGCGCGCGGCGTCTCGGCTTGAGAGCTTATCGGCGGCATTCTCAAGAATTGGAGCCAGTGGCCGCAGCACCCTGGCGTCATCGGGGTCAAGTACTCCAGCAGCACACAGGTTCCCTAAGAACTCTGCCATCTCCATGCAAAACGTCGCCTGATGTGCTCTCTCTCGCTGTGATAGGTCAGTTTCAGGATCAGGCGCACGCACGATGGTCCCGGCTGCCGGATTAACCCGCACGGCAGCACCGCTCCGGCGGACTTGACCCGGTTCTTCGTGGCGGGGATTGGGGTCTTTCATTTCTCCCTCTTCAGCCCTGAACGGAGCCCCCGCGAACGGATTCAGGCGGGTCCGCCTGTTACGCTGGCGGGCCAGGGCCTCTGCAAACATTCTACTGAGTCAATGTCTCGCGTGGCCTTGCTGATAGATCCTCAACCGACGGCGATCCACTGCAATCTGACGCGCCGGCCCTTGAAAGCACTTGCGAGAGATTCGGAGGTCATCGTGCCCTCATGCAGCCGGCGCAGGTTCCCAGGCCGCGCAGACTCTGTGGTTGTGACGATACAGCGCTCCCGAATTCCCGCGAGCTGTCGCGGCGTGACCGGACCATGTGCTGGGCCCGGTGTGACGTCCGAATTCCCGAACCGAATCTCGAGAAACGACGCGTAGATACCGCCCATGCCTGCCTTGCACCTCCTCGGCGCGGCCATCGGATACAGCCTGCTCGGCCTGCTCTTGCGTCATTCTCATGACTAATCGGCGCGAATCGACTGACCGCAAATCCCAGATGCGCGCACCTGTGCCGCTGCCCGGATTGGACCGGATGGTCTCGGACGGCTGCGCCGCCGCCGGTTGTGTCATCCTGACTCCGCTAGCGGACGGGCAGCGGCGGCCGCAGTTTCCTGAACCACCGCTTTAGCGTGGGCTGGCGCGCAACCATCGCTCACAGGTGCTGCTGAAGTTCTTCGACCTGTAGCCCGATTTAGGTCGGACGGTGATAGACGGATCTGCCTCCCGATGCGGTGGTAGGGGAGGCCGCCGCGTTTGATCAGGCGTTCGATGGTCCGTCTGCTGACCTTGTAGAGTCTTGAGGCTTCAACCAGCGAGATGAAAGATTCCGTCTCCATGCGCCAGATTATTACAAAAACAGCCAGAAGGCGTCCAAACGTAAGGGTAGGCGGTCCTTATGTTGGCGGGTCGAAGCCCAGGTCCTTCAGAACGCGTGAGACCGAAATCCTAATCGGCTCGGTTTCTTCGCGATACTCGTCTGCCAGCTCCTCGATGGACTTGCCGGCGCATCTGTGCAACACTGCCCATTTGAGACGCAAACCTGGGGAAATCCTCCGCTTTCGTGGTGCCGGCAACAGCTTTCGCCCGGCATTTGCTGGGTCGGCCTTTGTCGCCGCAATGTATTGTTTTCGCGCTTGCCTCCAGGCGCGGTCTGCCCGTGCAATATAGCTGGGTTCACACTCCTCAAGAGGTTCCCAGGCCGGAAGCTGAAATGCCCGCATGGCTGTCCCAGCGTGCGTCCTCCGCCATCCACCGAACGCCTCCACGGGGTCGATTCCCGTCTCGGCGTAGCGTAGCCCAAGGACCACCGCACTGAAGGCCTCATCGATGACCCAGTTCACCTCAATTTTGTAGCTTCTAGCCCACCCGCGGATCTCGGCAAAGATCTGAGAGTAAAACTCACCGTACGCCGGGGAGTCCGGCCTGGGCAGCGAGCCGTTGAGCTTGATCCAGTCGTGGATTCGGGCCCATGTCACCTTGAAAAGCGAATCAGCGAAACCGGGAACGTTCTGTGCCGCTGCGCGAAGGAATACCTGCCTATTCTGGAAATCCCTTAGATTCGCCGGGTTTTTGGGGTCGTAGTAGATGCGGGCGTACAGGTTGAATAGCGGGTCTTCCAAGGTTCACGCTCTGCCACGAACAATTCTACTGCGATCATGTAGCGCGCGGCACAATGACCCAAGGTCGAGGTCGCAGAATTGATCATCAGCATCGCCTTCGGTTTCCAAAAACCGGCCGGTTGTGGACGCGAGGCAACATCCCTACCCGAATTTAGCCGTCCTTATCCATCGGGGTACGCCCTGTTTCCCCCCACCAGTGCTTTCGAAGCGCTCCGCTAAATAGGCGCCACGTTCCCCAGTGAAAGGCCCCCTGACACTACGAGCCGTCCTGCCGCGACCGTCGCAACGTGGGCCACTTGTGCGCGAACTGTGCGGCATCCAACACAAAGGGCAGCCCCGTCGTCAGCGAGCTTTCGGTTTGGGTGGCGCCGAAAACCGTTGAACGATATCGCGAGATGGTAGACTACATCGCGGCGGAGCTGCTCGCGATGAACATGGCAGAGATCACGCCGCTGCACCTCAACCGCGAATGGACCCGGCTGCTGAAATCCGGTGGCCACCACCGGAAGACGAAGGAGCCTCGCCCACTCAGCCGGAAGACGGTACGGCACGTGGCAGGGCTGGTATCCTCCGCATTCGGCCGCGCCGCATTCTGGGGCTTGGTCACCGCCAACCCCGTCAACTTCAGCCAGCCGCCAGTCCCCAAAAAGCATAAGGCGATCCCACTCACCGTGGCGCAGCAGGACATGCTCATCCAGGCGGCGACCGGCCCTTGGTGTATCACGCCTTTCCTGACTGTGAGCGCCGCGCTGGGCGCACGCCGCGGCGAGGTGCTGGCATTGCGGTGGAGGGACATCTTGGACGGCCGGGCGACCATCGCACGCTCGCTCACCCAGGTAAAGGATGTGGTGAGTTTCAAGGAAACCAAGACCGAGGACATCCGCGTGATCGGGTTGGGAGCCGAGGCGCTGGCGGCGCTGGAGACCCATCAGCAGGATGAGTCCCGCGTGAAGTTCGGCCCCAGTTACAGGAGCGACCTCGATCTGATTTTCTGCAATCCGGACGGGACGCCGCTCAAACCCGATTCGGTGTCCGCAACCGTCTCGATGCTCTTCCGGCGCCTGGGAATCCCGAAGCCCAAGGGCAATGCTCTGCATCTTCTGCGCCACACCCTCGCGTCACATATGCTGGCGGGCGGCGTGCCACTCCCCGCCGTGTCCGCGCGCCTGGGCCACAGCGACATGCAAACTACGCTGCGCATTTACGGCCACATGATCCCCGGGCAGGACGACGAGGCGGTGCGCAGGTGGGAAGAGTACCAGCAGCGCAACCGCCCGGCGAGCCAGCCAACGAAGAGCGTGCAGTAGCATCCGTCGGACCACTGTTCGCCGTCCCGGAACGACCCCTGAGTCCTTGCTGGTTGAAGCGTGGACCGGATCCTGGAAACCGGAGGCGTTACGCGCCTCCGAGGGATGATGGACAAACAAGACAAGACGCACGCCTTCAGCGTGGATGTACGCCGACCCACGTTGCCCGCTGGCAAAATCCCGTTCCAAATCGTGTTCGCAGTGTCGGTCACTTTTGCCTCCAGCGCCGAGGCATTACGGCACTGCACGCGCGGGTCGTATTCGCTGTCACGCGCCGGCGTTAACTCTGGTGGACTCGATCGCTGCGCAGGAGACCGGTTCGGAAACGCCAAAACGACAGGAGGTGACGATGTTCGCTAGCAGTTGCGTCCTGCTCTTCGGGCTGCTGGAGTTCCTGCTACTGCTGCTCGTGTTCGGGCCGGAGTGGCAGATGGCACAGGGCTCGATACTGGCAGGGCTAATAGTGGCGGTGCTGTTGGGGAGAAACAGGAATCAACGTCCGCCTAGCCTGTTCGCCGCAAACGACAGGCCTGGCCCCCCGGCGTCGCTTCGTCCGCCGGAGCGGCGCCTTGCCGCCTGAGGAACGACTACCGCGCTTCGGCTCTGATGGAAAAGCGGGTGCGCCCGGAACCCGCTTTTCCGCACACCGCGAGCCACGCGTGGTTCTGGGGTCCGTCAAAATCCACGACTAGAAATCCATCTTCCGTGCGGGCGTCATGTACGGCAACCATGTCCTGCGTCGCCAGGCCGGCCGCAATGTTAATCGCGTCGTTCGCCGGCAACGGAAATCGTATCGATGAAGCTCCGTCTGAGCAAAGACTGAAGTAATGGCAGCCCAATGGGTGAACGCTAGACTCACAGTCCAAGACATCCCCTGGGTGAACCACCGAGCGGCGCGTTACGGCCCTTCCGCCGAACCGGGCGTAGATTTCGGGAGCATAGCACGAGCCCGTCGGGTCGTTCATTAGGTAGGAGTGCTTCGCGTAATCGGCGAACAGCTCATCGCGCGTCTTGCCGGTTAGCTGCTCCACCTGAAGCCACGAATCCTGGTCCGCGTTCCCTTCCCGCCACAGACAGCCTAAGAATTTCTCACCGAACATCGATGTCAGGTAGTGGAGAAACAGAAACGCCTGATATTTGGCCAAGGGGTGATCCACGGGAGCGCACGGGAAGTCGCACCAGTCGATGCCGAATGACAGCCATTCCATGGAATGAGGCAGTCCGGCCTCATGGCTCGCTCTCGCGTCGAGCCGCGATTCAACCCAGACCGCCGTAGCTTCCGCAAGCCATGTCCAGCTTGGAGTGTCCGCCATCGAAACGAAGGACATCTTCGGCTGGTTGGCGCAGATCGCGTGCGTCATCTCGTGAACCGCGGCCGACACTCGATATTTGCATTCTTGCTCGATGGTGGAAAAGTCGCTGCGCGCTGGCAGGGCCAGCTCCGTGTCGCCGAGCGTCACGGGACTGGAACTCCCCCTCCATTCGGCGATCTCAAACACGTAAACGATAATAGGTCGTGCGGGCGCCAACAAACCTATCGGCGCCGCGGTGAGGCGCTTCATCGCCCAAGAAAGGGCGCGTGCGTATAGGTCCAGTGCGCTCGCGTCCCGCACCGCGTGCACTGCTGCTGCCCCAGCCCTCGCCGATGGAGGAATGAAGCGAAGACAGAAACCCGCTGCCTCGCGCTCGTCTCTCAGAAAACGCCGCACCTGGGTGAAATTCCGAAAACGGTGCCTGGCGTATTCGTCACTCACAACCGGCCCCCGACGGTCACCCTGACTTCTCCCCGCGAATCGTCCACGTCGAAATGGTCGAGCACTAACTCCTTGGTATCGGCCGACAGCCACCGCCACAAGCGCCGGATGTCCGCCATTAGGCGACCCAGTTGGGCCGTCCCGCCTGTTTGCCGGGAAACCGAGGGGCCAGGGGCGATTCCGAGACCCAAGAAACTCTCCAGTTGCGTCTTAACGCGGTAGCCAGCGATTTCACGAATCAAGTGGTCTTCCCAACCCTCAACTTTGGGAACCACACAACCTCGTGGTCCGGCCGCCGTTGTGTGAGCGTTCCGTATGTGCTTCGCCAACTCGGGGTTCTCCGCGTACCTCGTACAGTGGACAACGAAGGATGAAGGAAACTGACGCGAGATCAGCGGACAGAGAGTGGTGTCGATCACATAAGTTGTCTGTCTCGGCAGGTGACTGTCAAGAATGGCTGCGTCCAGCGGCGGGCCGGTGTCCTTGATCTCATTGAGCTTCCCCTCCGCCTCCCGGACGGAGCCTGCGACAACAACCTCGGCATCGGGTAGCTCGCGCAAGAGATAGTTTGTAATTCTGCGCCTCGTCTTCTCTTCGTCCTCGACAAAAAAAACCCTAAACATAGGCCTCGCCTCAGGCTTCGGCTAGTTGCGCCGGGAGCGTCCGCGGCAGGACGATTTCGAACCGGGCGCCTTGGCCGAAGGTTCCATTCTCTTCGATGGTGCCTCTGTGCGCGCGAATCACTCGGAGTACCAGCCCCAACCCAAGCCCTGTGCCGAGCTTGCCTTCGGGATGATACGAAAAGAAATCGTCGAAGATCTCGTCCTTGTAGCCCTTGGGAACTCCCGGACCCGAATCCGCGATCACAATCCGTACGGCTGGCGCTCCCTCCAATTCCGCCGTTGCGGCGCTCACTGATAATTTCTTTTCTTCGCACTCGGAGAGCACTTTAACGCAGTTCGAAAAGACCTCTTCGAACGCGCTCTTGAGGAGCACGCGGTCTCCGACAAACGGTAGGGACCCAGGCAAGTCAAGCACAGCGAACTCGACGCCGCTAAGGCACTCCCTCAATGTGGCGGCAAGATCGAAAGCCTGAAACTGCGGCACGATACCGCGTAGCATTTCCTTTGCCCGGGAAAGGACGCTATCCAGGTCCCTCAAGTCATCCCTGAAGGCACGATTCAGCGGGGCGAGCTTGGGACATTCTCCCTCAAGACGCTCGTAATCCTTGATTGCGGGGGAAAGCCACGCATACTTCGAGCCGATCATGTGGGAGAGCTTGGCGAGAGACCGCTCGGCTTGCTCCAGTCGGATCGATTCTTCACGGCTCTTGAACCCCTCGAGAATTACCGATGACGTAATGGCGAATGATTTGAGGGATTCCCAATGTTCTGGAAGCAGGTCCTGGTCACATTCCAGGCTGATCTTGCCCAGAATCTCCGATCCAGCCAGCAGTGGAAGATCGATCCAATACTCATTGAGCCTCTTGCGGCAGACTCCACTGCAATGCGGATTCGCGAGACCGACAACTGACATCCCTAGCGGAGTCGAAAATTCCCTGTCCTCACCGAGGTAACAGAAAACAACCGGCTGCCTGGAGCGGATGCTCATCCAGGTCTCTTCCCGCGGCTCACCCCGGTCCCTGGTGAGCCGAACGGCCGCGAATTGAACCGCTTCTGGTGTACCTGGCAAAAACCCAAACTGTCTTTTGCCATTCAACTCGCCGGTCGCTTGGTCATAGGCGTACAGACGGCCCCACCTGTGCCCCAGGACTCGCGTGGCCTCTAGCAATTGCTCCATGCAGCTTGCGCGATCCCTAGCGCCTGCGCTCTTGGTCAGTGCATCGAGAACTCGATATAAGTAGTTGAGATTCTCGATGTGAACGAAAGCTCCCGCAATTTCCCTGCGGCGATTGTGAACCGGCTCGGCCAGAAGGGAGCCGCGAAACCCGGGTTGGCTGCCGATGCCGCTGACATGGTGGTAAACCCGGTCTCCGCTCAACGCATTGCGCAATTCTACACTCACCGAATTCAGCTCTGGGGCTGAGGCCTCGGCGACCGCATGGCGCCACCGCCCGGGGATTACGGTAGGGAACAACTCGGATGCAGGTAGATTCCCGTACCGGACCCTCTCGCAGGCGTCGACCACCAGAAGCGGTTCTTTGGTCTTGTCTAGCGCCGATTGCAGTAGATGGATACGCTCCCCTTGCTCGATCAAAGCTGCCAGAGTGCCGCCAAACTCCATAAACTCGTCCGCTTCGAACTTGGAAACCGGCGTCTTGTCTTCCCTCTCCAGGTGCAGGGTCCCCATAACCCGGCCCCCCGTCGTACACAGCGGGATCAAGGCAATGGCCTTCATGTTGGCCGCGTGCACAATATCCTTCGCCGTCAAGGGGTGAGCCGTAGCATCATCGATTAACAACGGCTGCTTGGTATTGACAACGAATGGTTGAACGTCGACGTTCGCGTCTTTTATAAGCCACTTGCTTCTCTCCGGCAGCTTGAAGGTGGCGTCGGCCGACTCCTCCCAGACTCCATTGATCTGGTTCTCGGAGGGATCGACCAGGGAGAAGAAGATCCGCCAATATCCCAGAGAGCGCATGCCCGCTGCCGCTGATTGCAGAACGCCATCGACGTCAAGAATCTGGCTGCCAAGCGCATCCACGATGTCCTTCGCAATTCGCTCGAACATTTGCCGGAACTGCAATAGCCGTCGATCTCGCTGGAGGCCCACAGCATGTTCGTGCGCATCGCGGAACTCGGACAGCAACTCCTTCGCCAGACTCCCGCGCTCCTTCGACAATAACTCTCGACCGCCAAAATCGCCGAAGAGCACTGCAAAGGGCTGATCCGGCCAAACGCCATCTAAGCGGCAGCCGAACACAGCGCCCTCCCACTGCGGGCCGGTGACTAACTCGTTGTCGCGCCGAAGGTCGCTCTCGGCCAGAATTTCTCTTCCAGCAATCAAGGCTTCTTGGGTCAGCTCGCCGAGTGAGTTCGGCAGGGGATCCCATCCGGTCAGCCTGTGCCAAAACACGATCTCCGGAAAGCCATAGACATATGTGCAGGCCTCGACCAGAATTCTTCGCACATCCTCGACCCCTGTCAGTGCCGCCTGGTGCATCTGCGACGCCAGGACATGCTGGATCCGAACGGTCGCATGTCGGTCTAGCGCGGTTTCGGGCCGCAGTCGGTCCCTGGGTGAGCCCCGTTTGTAGCGCTCTACGGCATCGTTCCATCGGCCGGCCGTAGCGTAGAGATCCCCGAGCCTCCGGGGGTCGTAGTAGCGGCGCACCGCATCCGCCATCAACTCCGAGCTAAAACACATTGTGTCGCGCTCGCGCGTGGCAATCCCAGAGAGTGTCAGGGGGTCCGGCGGGCCCAGGAGCTTACAAAGAGTTACAGGTTCGTTGTTGATTAGCTTCTCCAGATTCGGCCATACGTTTGGGTTCGTCGGAATCAATCGGATGGCGTGTTGCAGAATCCTTTGGCTTAACCGCCCGACGATTTGCTCGTCGGCGAGTTGATCTTCGATCCAATGAACGCTCCAGGATTCCCTGGCGAACACACCGTTCCGAAAGCGAAGATCCCAACACAAAGCGGTGATCGCCCGCGCGACGTGGGCATTCCCGCCTGTCAGAGTGAACAATCGATTGCTGACGTCGTCGATAGGCTCTGTCCACCGGATGCCGAAGGTATCGGTGTGACGCTTGATGTACTCGCCGAACTCGTCGGCATTGAAGCCTTGCAGTACATATTGCCCTGCTGCCGTGAACGCGGAGTTGGGGCCGTGGACCATTTCCTGAAGATCATACTCGCCGGTGAGAGCTGCCACCAGTCGCCCCTGTTCGACTCGCACGCGAATCTCCTGGAGCAGTTTGCGCGCGACGGAGTGCGCCAGAGAATCCACGTTGAGGGCAAACAGCACAGGCTGCGCTACCGGGAGCGCATCCAGGGGCTCCAGCAGGTTATCGCTCTGAGAGAGGTCACAACTTACGCCGGATTGCTTCAATTTGTGGCTCAGGGATTGAAAGAATTCTTCCTCGTTTGTGATCGCTCCACCGAAGGCAAGATCTATGCAGATGGTTCGCCCGCGGATCTCACTTGCTAGGTGCTCAATCAGGCGGCGGCAGACGTAACCCTTGCCGCAGTTCGGATGGCCAAGAATCACGAAGCTCTCCCCGCACCGGACTCGTCCTCCGAGTTCGTCGTCAATCAACGCGCGGGAGGCCCGAACATACTGAAAAGGAGTTGTCGTCGCGGTCACATGCCACCCCGCTATCGCGGCCTTGCCGAGGCCGGCACCAGACCGCTGGCCTTTGCGTGGTGAATGAGAGTGCCATTGGCAATCTCCACGAGTCCTCGATTCCAGGTCAATACCGTTTCGATGACCAGGTCGTTGCAGATCCTCCACACTTCGTCGATGCTCAAGATTTGCCCATGAGTGCCTGCTATACTCAGAACCTGCGGCGCGGTCAGCGCCTGGCGGGGTACGTTAAGCAAGGCCATGGCCAGCGACTTCGAGTGGGGATCTGGTAGGCTGACCAGTGGGCCGAGGAAATAGGCCGACGTCTCAAAGGCATCACGGACCTCATAGAGACTGGCAACATCAACGTCACTCCCCCGATCGAGCGCCGCGTGGGACAATGCGCGGCCGTAGAACTGAACATGATGCGGCATCCGACCGGTGAGGTCCTCAACGACCTGCAATACCCGCTGTCGATCCTTTATAGTTAAACCTAGATCTTCGAGAGGACCGAGGAACAACGTCTCCGTTTCCGAAGGTGTTAGCGGGTCTAGCCGCATGAGCGAGAGCCGCCCCGCGAGCGCGCGCTTCTGATCCAACATTACATTGAGGAGCCTCGATTTGCCGGCGAGGACTAGTCGGCAGTAGCCAATCCTGGCAATCATTTCAAGCGTGTCGAACACATCCAAGTGGAGAACCTCGTCCACTTCGTCCAACAAGAGATCGATTGGCCGCCGAAAGTGGTTACTCCAATAGCGAAAGAAGTTTTCCAGGCGGTCCGTGGAGATCTCGCTATTCGACTTTCTCCCGTCAATAGCCAACGCGATAAACTGTGCAACTCCCTCGGAACTGCGGTTGCACCGGTAGAGCGTAATGTTGAAGGTGGATTGAGCTGCTGGATCCCCCTCGCGGACCAGTTCCTGCCTGAACCTTAGCAGAAGAGACGTCTTTCCGAGCCGCGCCGGGCCTGCGACTGCGAAGCTGGCGGATTCGCTTCGCAAACACCTCATTTGCTTTTGCCGCCCGCAGAACATTCCGCCCTTTGCCGGGTGTTCGATATTGAAGGGAATGAGATTGCGGCGCGGGATCTGGGACCGAAGCTCCTGCTTGAGACAGGCCAGCGGCGCCGGCGACTCAAGAAGACGGAGTGCCGCTTGCGGGCCTATCACCAGCGGCCGGCCGGGCGGAAGCGCGGCGCGCGCAGCCGACAGACTCGCTTCTGACGTGGCTATAAGAACTGGTGTCCTGTCCAGCCCCACCCCGCGCCAGAACTCTTCGGTTAGCTCCTTAGTTCCTTTGCCATCGCCCCCTACCAATAGGCAAGGCACTGATTCCATGCCACGGAGGCGTATGGAGCTGAGATCGCAAGTGAACCCGAGATGCGAGTCGGCTGACTCCTTGGCGGCGACATCGCACGATAGGTGGTCCTTCCAGCGGGAAATAAAGTCTTTCGCGACTTCAGCGTGGCTGGCGCGCCACCCCTGGCCGAGCCGCTCGATCAGGACGTGATGCGGAACTGCGCGTTCGGCATCCGTCGTCGGCCGCGCGCTCTCAGGCGAGTCTCGCATCATATTCTTCCGCGGCGGCGCGCTCGAAAGCCTTGATTCTGGCGCCGATTTCCGTTTCCCATTGCATCGCGGACAAGAGCGTCAGTTCTTCATCAAGATCATTCTGGCCGTTTCGCGCGATCGCCTGAACCGGCTCGCCGCTGAGTTGCGCGGCCTCAAACAACACATGGTAGAGGAACTGACGGTAGCCAAGCTCAAGCCCCCACGCGAGTTTGGCGGCACGCCTCCCGTCGGCAAGGAAGGTGGGGCCTTCGATCCCGAACCACTGTAGTACTCGGCGTGGGTTAATCTTGACGGCCACGGCCAAGTCCTCGATCAGCTTTCGGAAGCCTTTGCGTTCGAAAGGCCGCCCGCGGGCAGCCTTGCGCAGTTTCCGAACCTGCTGAGAAATCTCGGCGGCATTTAGGCACCGCTGCTCAAAGTCCCGTGAGACGGGAAGAAGGTCCAGCACCTCCAGGAGCCGGTCGGCACCCTTCAAGCTCTTGTTTTGGTTTTCCATAATTAACGCTCTCCCTCGGTCCGGTCCGGGCCGTCACCGGCTCCGGGCTTCTCACCCATCAGCGACTGCAATGCGATCCGCGCACGGCGATACCTTTGCCGAACTGTGCCTTCCTTCAGACCCACCGCTTCCGCAATATGCGCAAAAGGCGACCCGCGGACGGCCCGCATCTCCACGATCATGCGGTCTCCCGGTCTCAACAGTGCAAGGGCTCTGGAGAGGCAGTCGCTCAGCGGCTGAGGCAGTTCCGTCTCACTCGCGGCAGAATCCACAGGAGCGGACAAGTCGTCGGGCAGCTGTTCCTGCGGCTTGTGTTTTCGCCACCAGTTTACTGCCTCGTGGATCATCAGCGTGTGCACCCAAGCTCTGAAGCCGTCGCCGGTGCCCGAATATGTGTCAATTCGGTAGATCGCAATGTCCTCGATTAGTTCCACCGCCTTATCCTCTGCCTCCATCTCGGTCATCCCGTGACCTTGGAAATACCACTTGAAAAGGCGGCCATACCTCGCCAGCAGCAAAGTGAAGCCTTCGGGGTCTCTTCCACGAAGTCGCGTCACAAGAGCCGCAATGTTCGAAGATTCCGTTTGGCCGGCCACGCTCAATCACCAACAGTAACGAGACCGCGTTACGGGGCTGGCGGCGCGCTACGATTGTGATGATTGTAACGCCTCTGCGTTACAGCCGACAGAGCGGCAGGCCAGTCTTGGGATGGGGAGACGGCCTTTAGAATCAACCAAAAGGGGTCGCTGATGTTATTTGACCAGATTCGAGGATACTCCGCTCAACTGCTGAGCAAGATCAGCGATGGCGACGAGGCTGCCATCGTTGAGTTCCACCGCGTTTTCGGTCCCGTTCTGCTGACAATGTTCGAGAATCTCGGATGGCCCCGGCAGGAGGCGGAGAACCTTGCCATTGAGGCGGCCGGTCTTGTCGCCGTGGAATTACCGGACCGGCTTGACGCCGGTTTCGACGCAGTCCGTTGGATCGAAGACCAGGTGTCGAGGGTTCATGGAAGTGAACTGAAGCACCTGGCCGCGGCGGCCAGAGAGCAAAGGGATACTTCAGCGGCCCAGGCAAAACTCATTGGGCGGTTGCCCACAATTCCTGGTCTCGAGACCGTCTACCACTCAAGACCTAAGGCAGAGGGGAGTCCCAGTGGAGATTTCGTCCGCGGCCTAATCCTGCCAGCGGATCAAAACGGTGGTCCGAGCCCGACCGCCTTGGTCGCGGTGGGCGACGCGAGTGGCAAAGGCGGTCCTGCCAGTCTTTACGCGGCACTGACTGTGGGGTTGTTGGAGGGTCTGGTCAACGCCGGCAAGACGGATCCAGGCGAGCTAATGATTAACCTTAACGCCCTGCTGGCCCCACGAGGCGTGCCGGAATTCGTCTGCCTGCAATTGCTCGCCTGGCATCCCCGGGAAGCGCACCTGACAGTCACATCAGCCGGCGCACACTCGCCCGTCATTCTAAGCGGTGAGCGGCTGACCCGCCCTAGGAGTGAGGGCATACCGTTGGGGCTCTTTCCCGACGTGAAGTATGAACCGGTGGTTGTCGAGGTCCAACAAGGGGACCTGATCGTGGCTGGGACCGATGGGGTTTTTGAGCAACAGAACGACAGAGATGAGCTCTATGAAACAGAGCGTCTTCGGGATATTTGCCTGGCGCGCGCGGACAGGTGCTTAGCTTCGATTCTCGAAGCGATAATTTCGGATTTGTACAGGTTTGCCGGCCCCAGCGGTATGGGAGATGACCACACACTTGCGGTGATACGAATCTGCTGACAGGTTCCGTGGCTTGCTTGCTATCGTCTCATTGCATTCGTCTCATCTCAGCCGACCACGGCACCGTCATTAAAGCAAGACCTACGTTCCCTCGGCCGCGCTGGGATGTGTGCCCTACGCCCGCGTGCGATTGCTGCATCAAAAGATTCGTCAAAGGGGGGAGGTGCGATCGGCATGTCAGGAATTGCAAAGGTTCAACTCCGCGGGTCAAAGGAATTCCAGAGGAATCTGCTGCGCGATTAACGCCCTGATCCAGTTGCGGCGGCGCCCTGCATTCCCATCACACGTTCCGGACTATTGTGTGCACCCAGGTTCTTTACGATTCGCTCGCCGTGCCACAGCGTCGCGGCAACTTCCCGTCCATGTCGCAGCCGGCTTTCGCTGTCGAGAATCAGCTGGGCTCTGACCACAGCTGCTTCGTCAGTATCAGCCGTAATTTCATAGCTAAAGTAAACAGTATTTCGGACATCTGCCAGATCAGGCGGAAAAATTTGGCCACCAAGCTTATAAACGTTCATAGGGATTCTCCTTTCCGTCTCATAAGCAGTTCCGCTTCAAGCGAGTGCAGCGCCATCACCGGAATTCACCTCTCTTATCGGCTCAATCCCCACAAGTCCGATGACGGTTCGGACCTCTGGGGTGCCGCCCTGATCCTCATTCTGGGGCACGCCCCCAAACTCCCGCAAGGGGGTACCTGGCCCATAAGGGTACTAGCCCACGTCGGCACCCGGCGGCTTGGCTGACTATTCACCTTTGAGATAAAGATGATACGCCCGATAGGGATGCCGAGGCAAGGGGAATATCATAGAGTACGGGGTTCGCGACGTGTCATCTGCTACAGCAGTAGGGCCTGCGTCATGGCGTCCACCTGATCATGTGGGCGCCATTTGGGGTGGACCAGGTATATGTTGCCCCCTCGACCGGAGGGCTCACGGCGGTGGCCCGCGCTGTTTCGCCGCCTGCCGGGGATTTCATGCGCGAGCATCTGAATCGCCGGCGACCCATTCGCCTTGTATTCAATCAGCTTGGCACGGCTACCGGCGCACAACGTGCGAGGATCACTGTCCAGCCGGTTCGAGCCGCCGAAGCCGCCCGGAGACTGTTGGCAACTTCGGCTTTATCGAGGCGTTCCTCGGAGACCCCCGTCAAGCATTCGTCAACCACGTCGGCGCTCCATAGCGCCCTCAGCGCGGCATCGGCCGTCCGGCCAAGTCCGAAAACAAAAGACTTAGCACGGCCACATCGCGCCACATCTGCAACGTGTGGGGTTCGATTCCCGTTAGCGCTACCATGTTTTCATAGAGTTACGGGCTTTGCGCTGTGACGCGCTGTGACGCGCAACGCGCCAGCCGAGTGCTCCCCAACAAACACCCAACCCGGCTGTGGGCAGTATGCCGCGCCACGCCCAAGTCGGGTGCGCCTGTTCCGCCGTAGCCCCGGCCTGGCAGGACGAGCCGTCTCGCCACGCTGGGGTGCAACGTGCGCCAATTGCGCGCGAACGGCAACGCAACCACCGCGAATTCGGCCATGGCGGTCGGGGTCGAATCTGTCGAGGCAACGATGCAACCCATTCACAACCCAGGATCTCCGGCCAGCTCAAACAAGGCGGAGGGCGGTCTGTGGTTGGAGGAAATCCGCCCTGACCTCGTCCTCTGTACAGACGAGGAGTTTCGCCAGGTTGTCGACGGTGTAACCCAGCTCATTGCGATGTAGGTCGATGATTTCTCTAAGTAGATGCGGTTCTTCGTCCGGTATTGAGACCGGCTCCTGGAGCTTGTATCCTTGCGAACCCATGCGGAACCACAAGTAGTTCTTCGTCCTCGGTGTGATCATCTCAAGATCGCCGGCCCGCTTCAGAAGCGCGGCCATCGACACTTTCCACTTCGGCTTTAGCACAGCCAACCGCGGCAGCGAGACATCAATGAGATCAGGGCGGACCGCCGACTCCGGCATCAGGAACTCCGCAGCGAACCGATCGGCCTCTCGTTCCATGTCATCGGTCGGAAGCTGGTGCATCACAATGTGCCCGATCTCATGCGCGAGGCTAAACCGCAACCGGTCAGCGGGGATCGTCACGTTGACGAAGAAAAGCGGGGGCAGGTCCGGAAGCCATTGGCTGAAAGCATCGACCTTGTTGGTCCCGAACTCGCATCGAATGACGAGACCACCAGCATCTTCGACCGCAGCGATCAGATTCGACAGTGGCCCCGGTGGAGTTTTCCATGTGGCACGAACGATCCTTGCGATTTCCGCAGCGTTGCCGAAGTGCTCGTCGATGTCGATTCTTGGGAAGAGGCTATCGTTCACTTCGACGGATTTCAGAAGCCGTCTTATCTGGATACGCCGCTTGTTGACCAACGCAAGGAGCCGGCTTAATACCTTTTGCGGTGTGCTCTGCCGCTTTCGGTGGTAGACACAGCTACTGCCGAAGTTCCTAATTGGATCGGAGACGAGGAAGAAATCGACGGGACATTTCAGCACATCTGCCAAGGTCTCCAGAAGCGCCTCTGAGGGAGGGCGAACGCCGCTCTCCACCTTTGAGATCTCGCCCTGCGACACCTTGACGCGCTGAGCCAATTCACCTTGGGTCAGACCCGCGAGTTCGCGGGCCAAGACCATCATTTCCGGATTGAACGCAGGCATGGCGTCACTCCGCAATTTGACGTTTCTTGTTCGGAATCGGTCCCTTTACGCGTGCCCGACGCGGAGTCTGCGGTTCAGATGGCAACTTGGGCGGAGGCATCACTGCCGAAGGCCCGGACAGATCCTGTGGAAGCGGGATCGACCATTTAATCCGCCGATTCAGTTGAAGTGTCACCTGCATGTCCTTGATGTCTTGCTGGAGTTGGTCCAGCAGGTAGACCGCATTCAGCATCGTCCCGGGGAGTATCCCTGGGATCGAGAGTTGCATGTCGATCAGCTTCTGCTGATTCGTACTGATGTTGCTGGTGCTTCCGTCTCTGCGCGCCTTCTTGAAGCGGAGCGCGATTTCTCCGCCGACAAAGAGCCTGAAAATCCCGTTTCTTGACCCAACTTTCACATCCTCAACGCCGTTGAAGAGGACCTTCGCGCGTTCAATGATGTGGCAATTTACAACAGCTGCCCGTGCTCTCGCATCCAAGACGGCGTGTTTAGGAGCGTAGAACGTCTTCCATTCTACCCAGGCATCATCGATGCACTGCCGAAGAGTGGCGAGAATTGGATGGAGAACCGCCTCTGCAGCCTCTTTGTCCAAATGGTGACCCATGATCACAGCGTATCAGGGTTTGACAATTTGCACAATAATTATTCCTATTTTTATTTCTGCCTCCCTATCTGATTGAAAACAAGGCCGGTGGCGCTGCCGATATCACGGATTATCAGGCGGCGAGCGTCCACACAAATCTCGGGGACACGCACCAGACCGCGGCGGTTGGCCCAACGCGCGGGCTCGCACCCGGCTATCTTCTGTCAGAGGTGGGTCTGGATTCGGCGATCCGGGGCGACAGCCATTGCCGACCGTATCCGCCGGGTAGCTCAAATTCCTCAGCAGGGCCTCGCAACTTGATTGCTCCGTCGTTGACCGGCCAGCCAGGGCACCCCCAGAATCCCGCCAGCAAGGGCCGCCCAGGGGCCCGACGTCGCGCCGTCAACGCGCAAGTGGTGGTGTTGGAGCCTCCGGCGCTCCGCGCGGCCGCACACGGCAGTCGTTTGGCCTCGGCGGAAGCTGCAAATCGCCGAGCGCGGTTGGTCTCCACGCCGGCTGGGGTGGCTCCAGCGCGCTCCTTGTGGTCGGCGAAGGCGTCCGCACCGAGAGTTCCGAACTTGCCTTCCGGTCGAGCCAGAGTGAGCAATGTCATGACCGCGGCGCCGCCGCGGCGGGAGGTTCCGCACGATGACATCGAACCCAGAAGCACCAGGCAAGACCCAGGCGACCGCCGCGCCGGCCACAGAATCGTGGTTGGCAGGAGGGCCCAGGGCGTGAAGCTGCCAGTTTACAAGCATCTATTGGATATCAACGCTGGTTTCGATCAGGTCATCCGCGGCCTGGCCGCTCTCCGAAAACTGGATTCCTTCTACGGACAGGAACTGGATCACTACACCGCGCTCGCGAAGGAGGCTCGCGCAGCCACCAACTCCTACCTGACCGGAGTACTGGAACGGGCCGAAACCGCCGAAGCTGGCCGGCGCTTCGGGAGGCGATGGGAACGAGAGCAAAAGGAAGAAGTCGGTCTTGGGTAGACCCTACGAATTCGGCGGTCTGGTCCGCGGCGGGCGGTTCCTACGACACGCGGGAGCGCCGGTTCGCCGGCCGCCCACGGGAAGATTTCCGCTTCGAGGAGCTTCCGGCCGCAAGCCCGTCGAGTGCCTGGATCGTCTCATTTATCGCTTCGCCCTGGAGCCTCAACCGCTTTGCGAGCCTTTGAAATTCAAGCGTCCGTTGGGGAGGCTCTGAAGCCCTCTGCATCCGAGACTGCCCAGCGCGGTTCGCAGCCTCGTCGAGCGGGGCACCATCTTCCAGCCCCGCGAGCAACTCCGATAGGGTCACCCCGAGCACGCCGGCGACCTTCGACAGATTTCCGAAACTGATGTTTTTTTCACCACGCTCGATTTGGCCGATGTAGGTTCGGTGGAGTCCGCTGACGTGGGCAAATTCCTCTTGCGACCACTTCTTCGCGGCGCGAAGTTCGTGGATTCGTTTGCCCAAGAGTACCAGTAGATCGTTCACCTACCAAGAGTCTGGAGCTTTGGGTGCTCCCGCTACTACAGCCGCGGAATAGCACCGCCTATAGATATTCAACGGTGGTAAGCTGTGAGCGGGTTCAACAACGGGCCGGCAGGCTCTTGACCGCCTCGCTTTGCGCACGGCCGTTGGCGGCGCAATCGTAGCCACTCGGTTGAAAATATCAACCGGGAAAGGAGCGCCGAAGAAATGACTCGGATTTGCCTGGTGGCGTTTCTGGGCCTGATGGTGTATAGCCTCAGTGGCGACACCATCGAACTAAAGACTGGCGAGCGCATCGAGGGTGCCTTCAAGCAAGCCACCTCGGCGGGCGCGGTTATCGAAGTCGCCGGTCAGGCGATCACGATTCCGCTGGAAAAGATTAAGGCGATCTATTTCGGTGCGGCCCCATCCGCGACAGTCACCACCTCAGTCACGACGGCTCCTTCCCAGGAGGCGCTTGATGCACTGACGGCGCTTCGGTCGGTTGGGGGTATAAAGGAGCGCAGACACGCGACAGAAGACGGAGCACGTCGGCAGCGGCTATACGATCAAGAAAGGTACAAAGGTTGCGCCGTACAAACGCAGACCGGCCAACTAAACGGGAGGCAGGCTGATTCATGAAACCAATCCTTCGAGTGCAACGCACGCAGCGCAACATCTGGAATGCCGTGCGCATCGCATTTCCTCTTGCCTGTTTGCTGCTCTTAATCGGAGTTCGCGTCGCCAGCGCACAATGCTACACGTTTTCGAGCAGTTCAGCGGCCAGCTTAAGAGTCAACATCACAAATTTGCCGTCTCCGACGATGCCTTATCAAGGGATTTACCAATATTCTTCTAGCTCCGGTCTGGCTGGGACTGCCAGCCTGACTGTAGGTCAGACGACGTATACCCCTGCCTCTTCCCCGCCCATTTTGTTTATTGTGACCGTTGGTTCCGACCCCAGCATAAACTTTTCGTCGTTGGAGATCACTGTGAGCTTTGAAAGTACGACTAACACGGTGGCAGCCGCGACGGTATCACTTGACTGGTCTGGAAACTTCTTTCCAAACGGCAGTTTGCCCTCTACGCTTCCGTCAATTTCCGGAGCGTCCAATCCCATAATGAGCGTAGACGTAGGGTCTTACCTGTACCCAACTTATACGCTGGATTCGGTTGGCAGTTGCTCAACCAGGCAGACTTTACAAACCCTCGAAACGTATAAGGGGCCGAACCCTCTGAACTGCAACAGCACCCCTCAGATCTCAACTTCATTCTCCCCAGCCGATACAACTGTCAATGTGTTTTTTGTGGTCAATGGCATGAGCCCAACTGGCGGAGATACGGTAACGTTGCATTGGATCAATCCATCAAACTTTTGGGCATGGACGACTCCTTGGGCTCCGACGTCTAATAATGGTTCCTCGACCCAGTGCTTTTACGTAAACTTCAGCATCGCCCAATATATTGCCCCCAATTGGGGCCAGTGGCAGGTGCTGGTCTACGTCAATAACAATTCCGTCGGCTCTGCTTACAGTTTTCAGGTCGCCAACATTGCTACTCAGGGCACGGCGGGCGTGGTCTCGATTAATCCGGTGGTCAGCACCGGGTCGGGCGGGTTCTTTACCTTCCAGTTCTCCGATACCGCGGGTTGGCAGACTCTGGCGGTGGTCAACGTCCTGATCAACAACTTCCTCGACGGTCGCCAGGCCTGCTATTTGGCATACTCCGTTCCCGTCAACGTGCTGTACTTGGTTCCGGACGCCGGCTCGGGACTGTTGACCGGCATGGTGCTGAACGGGTCGGGCTCTACCGGCAACAGTCAGTGCACTGTGTCGGGCGTGGGTTCGTTTGCATCGGGAAGCGGAAACACCTTGACGCTGACCCTCAATCTCAGCTTCAACAACAGCTTTAGCGGCAACAAGGTGGTGTATATGGCCGCGCGCGATGCGGCGAACAATTCGGGATGGCAGACCATGGGAGTCCTTGGTGTGCCGCCATTGCCATCTACGTTCCCGAATCCCATCGGGATGAACCCGGCTTCAGGCAACGGTCTGACCTCGACCATCACCTTTACGTATCAGGACCAGTCCAGCGCCACGAATCTGCAAACTGTCTGGGCGCTGATCAACACCTCCATCGACGGGCGCGCAGCCTGCTACGTGGCCTACTACCGTCCGGGGAACCAGCTATACCTGTATCCCAACAACGGCGACGGCACCCAGTCCACCAACATCGTGCTCACCGGCAACAACGTCATCAGCAACAGCCAGTGCGCGATTTCATCGCTGGGGTCGGGCACGCAAATCATCGGCAACACGCTGACCTTGACACTACCCATCTCGTTCAGGCCCACCTTCGCCGGATTCAAAGGAGTGTGGCTGGCGGCGCAGACGATGGGGGCTGCGCAGACCAGCGCGTGGCAGGCGCTCGGCGCATGGAATGTGCCGGGAAACTAAGAAGGAACTTCCGAGGTCTCGCCGTACAACGTGGACCGGTACGGCCAGTACAACTCCGAGGAAAGAGATTGCAATTCCTGGGATGAAAGGATGGGGGCCCGATTGTACACTTGAATCGGACTGAATCGGACCCGCAAGTCCACAACTTGGAAGTTTCTGGTTATTCACTCAAAAGGACCAAATAAGAAAAGGCAGTTCAAATGAAGACGATGTTCGTAATACTGGCGCTGGCAGCGATGCCGGCATTCTCTCAGCGACCGACCCAACCTGGCCGCGCCAGGTCCGACCTTGAATCTGCCGCCGGCATCGGAAATAGCATCATCACCCACATCGCGGACGGCGGCGGCTGGAAAACCTCCATCGTGCTGGTGAACCTCTCGCAGTCGAAAGCCGCGGCGTTCAAGGTCAACCTTTTCGGCGACGACGGGAATCCACAGCAGTTTTCCTTCGAGTCAATCGGCAGGGGATCGGCGGTCACGGGAACGCTGGCAGTCGGCGGCTCGATCGTTATCAAAACCGCCGGCACCAGTTCTGCGGTCACACAGGGCTGGGGACAGCTCGACTTCCTCGGGACGACCGATTCCGTGGGCGGTTACGCCGTGTTCAGCAATGGCAACGGGAATGAGGCAGCCGTACCGTTTGAGTCAACCATTGGAGAGAGCCCGGTGCTGCCGTTCGACAACACCAACGGGCTCGGGATGGGGGTCGCTCTGGCGAACTCGGACTTCACCGCGATGACGATAAGCGCCACTTTCAGGGATGGAAATGGAAGCGTCATCGGCACTAGCCAGTTCACAATGCAGCCGAATACTCACACGTCGTTTGTACTCACCGACAAATGGTCGTTCACGGCTGGCAAGCAGGGCACGGTTTCCTTCGACTGCTCTGACCAATTCGGATCGAATGCTAGCGGCCTGGCGGTTCTTGGCTTGAGGTTTACGCCGGCCGGTGCGTTCACCTCGGTTGCGGCGTTCACAAAGTGGACGTTGGATTGATCCTCTACTCCTGAAAGAAATTGAGCTCACTTCCCCTTTCGCATGCTTCTCGTTTAGTGACGGCACTCCACCGCCCGTTCTGAACATCATCCGGTATTTTCGGCAGCCTGCGACTACGGTTGGTGCGGTGGGTGGCTTCGACTGCGCCGACCGAGGCGGTGCCGTCATCGTCCTTATTTCTCCGTGTAGCTTCAACCGGGTTGTCGAATGGCGCTTTTACTGAAGCGCCAAACGCAGCTTGATGCCATCGTTCGGCGCGTGGACCAGATCCTGCTTCGTTCCCAGGTACCGCTCGGTCGTCTGTACCGAGGCGTGGCCCAGGAGCAACTGGATCTGCTCAAACTCGCCGCCCGCGGCCCTGCACAGCTTCGCGCACGTCCTCCTCAAATCGTGGGGCGCGATGCCCGGGACACCGGCCACCGCCGCGTACTGCTGGAGCAGTTGCCAAACGACCTTCTCGCTCAGGCCGGTGTC
>Ga0209415_10004921_pt1 | contig 24283 bp, 17 predicted proteins | sample PeaSoiSIISIP2007_FD_187696 | JGI IMG/M metagenome (GOLD analysis project Ga0209415, IMG submission 187696) | Peat soil microbial communities from Weissenstadt, Germany - SII-SIP-2007 (SPAdes) (version 2) | ecosystem: Environmental > Terrestrial > Soil > Wetlands > Peat | place: Germany... | reverse complement strand
CATCCAGCGAGGCGTAGCCCGTCAAGGCGGACATCTCGAACTGCTTATGCCCCGGACATCTCCAGTGCTCCTTACACAGTGCAAGATTTTCATTGCGCCGTGACCGGGACCCGTGCTATGCCAGATGACCGTAGCGGCGACCACGCCGACGATCTGAGCGAAGGACAGGCGGAGACACGCCCGTGATGAAGCTGGTGGCACAAGACGCGGTGGAAGGACGCTTCCGCCCGGTGTTGAAGCCCGAGGAACGGCTGCTCTTGGCGGTCGTCGAGTCGGCCTATTGGGATCTACAAAGCCCCGACCCGGTACGCCGGCGAACCGCACGCAGCTATTTTCTGGCCGAAGAAGATGATCACACCTTCAGCTTCGTGTCGATTTGCCAACACTTCAGCTGGTCGCCGGCGTCGATCCGATCGCGGCTGCGCTCACATCTGACCTCCCTCGTCGGTTCCGCAATCGCCTGACGACAGCCGCCGCCGCGCCGCCCGCGGGCGGCCCTTTCCTTTTCGGTGCCAGCTGAGTAAGGAACCTGTGGTTCCGGGAGATCAGACATGCCACCAGAAATGGATTGGGAGCAATCGCTGTACGGCGAGCGCCGGCAGCAGGGGAGTGGACGCGCTATGGCAACCATGGACGGCGGCGCGCTGGTCGGGCGCCTGCTCAAAGAACAGAAGGTAAAGTACCTCTTCGCCATCAACGGCGGCCATACGTTTCCGATCCTGGCGAACCTGCGCAACAATGGCGTGCAGTTGATCCACATGCGCCACGAGCAAGCGTGCGCCTACGCGGCCGATGCCTACGCGCGCACCACCGGGACACCGGGCGTATGCAGTGTCACCGCCGGCTGCGGCCTCACCAACGCGGTCACCGGCTTGTGCGTGGCAGGACTCACCGGCAGCGCCGTGGTGTGCATCGCCGGACAGCATCCGACGACGGAAGATTACCTCGGGTCGTTTCAGGAGGCCTACGGCTCCGATGTCTGCCGGACCTTCTCGAAGTTCGTTAAGCGCGTCATCGACTGGTCGACGATCGAGGTCGATCTGCGCCAGGCGTTTCGCGAAGCGCTGTCGTACCCGCAGGGCGTGGCGTTGGTCGAGATTCCCACCAATATTCTGTACCACGGCGCCGATGCGTCCGGGCAGCGCCCGGGCGCCAAGGTCTACGAGCCGGATGAGCTGCGCTCGCAGGGCGATCCACGCCGGATCGAACGGGCGCTGGAGTTGCTGCACCAAGCCGAGCGCCCGCTGATCGTCGCCGGCGACGGCATCTTCTGGTCCGGCGCGTCCGCCGAGCTGCAGGAGCTCGCGGACCTCACCCACATTCCCACCTACGCGCGGCGCGCCGGGCAGGGCGCGATTCCGGAGGACCATGGTCTCGCCGTGCGCGGCAGCTGGAAGAAGCCGTTCACCGGCCGTGCCGACGTGGTGCTGGCCATCGGCTTCAAGTTCTGGAGCGGCGAGCACTTCGGTGCCCCGCCGACGTGGAATGACAAGGCGACCTACATCCAAGTGGATCCCGTGCCGAGCCGCATTGGCTGGCACGTGCCGGCCGAAGTCGCCATCGTCGGGGATCCCAAACTGGTCCTGCGCCAGCTCATCGATACCGCGAAGCGCCTCAACCTAGATTTTTCACGCCACGCCGCGTCCGTCTGGCTCCAGGAGGTGGCGCAAGTGCGCGCCAACTACGAACGGACCATCGACGAGCGTGAACGGGGCACACGCGACAGCGTGCCGGTCCATCCGGATCGCCTGGCGCGCACGCTGTGCGAGGTCATGGATCAGGATGCCACGGTGGTGATCGATTCGTTCACGCTCAGCGGCTGGATGACGCAATGGTTCACGGCGCGCTTCGCCGGCCAGGTGATCGACGCCGGCCCGCTCGCGCCGGTCGGGCACGGCGTGGGCATGGCGATTGGCGCGCAGCTGGCGCGCCCGGGCAAGCAAGTGGTGCTCGTCATCGGTGACGGCGGTCTGGGCATCGGCGGGTGGGACATCGAGACGGCGTTGCGCTACGACCTGCCGGTCGTGACCGTGCTGTGGAACAACAGCTCGTGGGGCCCCAGCTTCGAGCAGATGCCGTTGCTCAAGGGGCGCACCGACCCGTTCAATATGATCGAGAACATCCGCTACGACCAGATGTTTGCGGTGATGGGATGCCACACCGAGCACGTCGAGCAGCCGGGTCAGCTGAGCGCCGCCCTCGATCGCGCCTTCAAGTCGGGCAAGGCGTCGCTGATCAACGTCGTCGGCGACAAGCGCATCGGCCATCCGCGCCTGGGTGGCAACCTGCTGGGCTCCACGCAAGTCTAACCGGGCGTTGCCGCACTCACTTCCCGCCCGTCTCGAAGCGGCGCTCGACGACGATCTCGATCTCGTCGAGGGGCGACACGCCGCGGTTGCGGGCGTGCGCGTGCCAGTTGGGGAACGACCGCAGATGCGTGAAGACGGCGCGCACGAGGCCGGGCTTGATCGCCGCTTCCCACTCGTTCAGCCATGCATCTTCTTCGAAATCTTCGTCGTCCCACAGTTCCGCCGGAATGTCGGCGGTGAGCGAGAAGCGGAGGTTGAAGGTCTTCTCTCTGACGTCCATCGGCTCTCCTGCGGAAGGGGTTGACGGTTCGACCTACAGCGCGAAGGGACGCGATAGCAGAATGTCGCCCTTCGGACTGACCACGTACACCATGACCGTATCGAACGGCGGCTGCCCGAACGGGTGATCGAGGGTAGCGGCGAGCCGGGTCCAGCCGGTGGTCAGGCGGACGGCCTGCCCGGTGGACGGGTTGTTGCCGCGCAGATAGCCGCCGGCGCTGACCGCGCCGTCGGGTCCTTGCGTAGGCCACACCGCCCAAAGCTTCGGGGAGACGTGATCGTTGCGCGCCATGATGTAGACGAAACAATCGACCGCGCCCGCGGCGGTCAGGCGCAGGCGGAGCGCTACGGTCAAGCGCTCCACATCGGTGCTGCGCTCACGCCGCGCCGCGAAATTTCCGATCTCGATGAACGGGGCGGTGCCCACTTCCGCGGCCTCTCCTTCGCTGGCGCGCCGGTGCTCCTCGACGACACGGTAGGTCACGAAGCCGAGCACGAGAACGACGCCGACCAGCAGCGCATAGGCGAGCGAGCCCAGCAAGCGTCGCCAGCGCGGCGACAGCGATTCGAACATCAGGCGCAGAGTAGGTCGAAGCAGTGGGGAGTGCAATTCCCGTTGCGGCGGCATGTGCGCGGCGCGATTGCGGCCGGATCTCAGGATCTGATAAGGTGTGGGCATGTTCGTCGGCCCCGGGGCCACGGTGGTCGTGGTGCTCGTCATCTTGCTTGCCAGCGGGTTGAAGATCGTGCGGGAGTACGAACGGGCCGTCGTCTTTCGCTTGGGCCGTCTGACGCCGGCGCGCGGCCCGGGTATCATCTACGTCATCCCGTTCATCGAGCAGCTCTCGCGCCTCGACTTGCGCACGATCACCCTCGATGTGCCCTCGCAGGACGTCATCACCTGCGACAACGTGTCGATCAAGGTGAACGCGGTGCTCTACTTCCGCGTCGTCGACGCCAACCGCGCCGTCGTCGAGGTGCAGAATTACCTGTACGCCACGTCGCAGCTCGCCCAGACGACGCTGCGCAGCGTCTGCGGCCAGGCGAATCTCGACGAGTTGCTCGCGGAGCGCGACAAGTTCAACGCGCGGCTGCAAGAGATCCTCGATCAGCACACCGAGCCGTGGGGCATCAAGGTGGTCTTGGTCGAGGTGAAGCACATCGACTTGCCGGCCGACATGCAACGCTCGATCGCCCGCCAGGCGGAGGCCGAGCGGCTGCGACGCGCCAAGGTCATCAACGCCGAAGGTGAGTATCAGGCGGCGGTGCGCTTGAGCGAGGCGGCCGAGATCATGGAAACGCAGCCGATGGCGATTCAGCTCCGCTTGCTGCAAGCCCTGGGGCAGGTGGGGACGGAGAAGAATCACACCGTGATCCTACCGGTGCCCACCGATCTGGTGCGGACGCTGGTCGCGCAGGCCGGCGGCGCGAAAGAGTGAGCCCGCCCGCGCACGGCACGCTTGCCGCACGCGCTTCAAACGGGTAACCATATTTTTCGAATGAGCTTTTCGCCTGAAGTGTTGGCGCGGCGTCGCCGGGCGCTCATGGACCGGCTCGGTCCGGCCGCTGCTGCGATCTTTCCGGCGGCGCCGATATCCGTGCGCTCCAACGACGTCGAGTTTCGGTATCGCCAAGACAACGACTTCCTGTACTTGACCGGCTTCGACGAGCCGGAAGCGGTGTGCCTGCTGCTTCCCGGCCATGCGAAGGAGGAGCTCGTCTTGTTTGTCCGGCCGCGCGATCCGCAGCGCGAAACCTGGACCGGTCGGCGCGCCGGCGTGGAGGGTGCCATTGCCTCCTTCGGGGCGCAGATGGCCTATCCCATCGACAAGCTCGACGAGAAGGTCAGCGAGTATGTCGGCGAACGGGATCAGCTGTACTACACCTTCGGACGCGACACGCAATTCAACCAGCGCGTCGTCGGCTGGATGCGGCAATGGCAGCAGCTGCGCCCGCGCAGCGGCCACGGACCGATGGCGGTGCTCGATCCGTCCGAGATCGTGCATGAGATGCGCCTGATCAAGACCGACGAGGAGCTGGCGTACATGCGTCAGGCCATCACCATTGCAGCCGAAGGGCACCGCGCCGCGTTGGAAGCCGCCCGTGACGGCGTGCACGAGTACGAGATCGAGGCGCTGCTGGACTATACGTTCCGCAAACGCGGCGGCTCCGGCCCTGCCTACCCGTCCATCGTTGCCGCCGGCGCCAACGCCACCATTCTGCACTACACCACCAACGATCAGCCGCTGCGCAGCGGCGATCTTCTCCTGATCGATGCCGGCGCGGAGTATCAGGGCTACTGCGCCGACGTCACGCGCACCTTCCCGGTGGCCGGCGGCTTCAGCCCGGCGCAGCGCGCCATTTACGATGTGGTCCTGCAGGCGCAGCAGGCGGCGATCGACGTCATCCGTCCGGGCGCCCGCATTGATGCGCCGCACGCCCGCGCCGTCGAGGTGCTCGTCGATGGCCTGCTGGAGCTGCGCCTGCTGCGCGGAGAGCGCCAGGAGATCATCAGCAAAGAGCTGTACCGCCCGTTCTACATGCATCGGACCAGTCACTGGTTGGGCATGGACGTCCACGACGTCGGCAAGTACAAGCTCGAGGGTACTCCGCGCATCCTGGAGCCGGGAATGGTGCTGACGGTCGAGCCGGGCATCTACATCGCTGCAGATCGCACGGACGTCGATCCGCGATACCTGGGTATCGGGGTGCGCATCGAGGACGACGTGCTGGTGACGGCGACGGGACACGAGGTCCTCTCCGCCGCAGCGCCGAAGCAGCCGCACGAGATCGAGGCCGCCCGCAGCCGGGCGCAGTAGTTGGCGGTCGGTCCATCGACAGTACGCTCCGCGGCAAGGGCGGGAACTCTTCCCACCATACCCGTGTTATAGGCACGAGGGGGGACTCCATGATAAGTCAGCCTCGATGGCTGATGCAGACCGGAAGCGCGCGGAGTTCGCCAAATGGGCTCTGCCGCACATGGACCAGGTCTACACGGCCGGCCTGTATCTGACGCGCAACAAGGAGGAGGCAGAGGATCTCTTGCAGGAGACGATGCTCAGAGCGTACCGCTTCTGGCATCAGTTCACGCCCGGAACTAATTGCAAGGCGTGGCTGATGACGATCCTGCACAACAGCTTCAAGAATCGGTACCGAGACCGCTCCCGCGAGCAGCAAACGGTAGAGTTCGACGAATCGCTCCACGCTCCTGACCAGTTGGCCAGCGCCGATCCGGGCCAAACCAACCCTGAGGACATCATCGCCTCGCAGCGCTTGGATGACGAGATGGAGCGCGCGTTGCGCAGCCTTCCCGCCGAATTCCTGGAGGCGATCGTGCTGGTCGACATTCAGGAGCTGACGTACGAGGAGGCGGCCGGCGTGCTTGGCTGTCCGATCGGTACGATCCGGTCGCGGCTCTCACGCGGCCGGCAACTGCTGCAAAGTGCCCTGCAGCAGTACGCGCAGCAGCGCGGGTTTGGGCGCCGGAACACCTATGCACTGCGCTGAATACCGAGATCTGGTCGCCGCCCACGTGGATGGCGAGCTGACGGCGGCGGAGCTGCCGCTGGCGCGGGCGCACGTCGCCGACTGCGTTGAATGCGCTGCCTTGTTGCAAGCCCAGCAGCAGCTGCGGCACGCGGTGCACACTCATGTCTGGACGCGCGAGACGCCCGCCGACGTCCGCCAGCGGGTATTGGCGGCGATCGATGCCGAAGAGGGCGTGACGAATAGGATCGCCCGGCTCACGCAGTGGTGGGCGCGGCCATGGTCCCGTGTCGCGTTGGCGGGTGCGATGGCCGTGCTCGCCGTCGTCGTCGCCGTGCCGCTCCTGCGCTCGCGGCCGCGCGGGCCGTTGGCCGAGGAATTCAACACGATCGCGGCGCACTATCATGCGGCGGAAGCGGACGCCGTGACGATCGATTTTCGCACCGATGATCCCTACGAGCTGCGCGAGTACTATCACCGCAGCGGCGCCGTCCCCTTCAACAACTCCGTCGTCGATCTCGAACCGCTCGGCTACGTTCTGGCCGGCGGCTCGGTGGTTGATCTCGGAAAAATGAAGAGCACGATGAGCGTCTACCGTGGCCCGCACGGGCTGCTGCTCTGTCATCGGATCTACGCTCCCGACCTCAAGTATCCGCCCGGCGGCGAGTACGTGGGCGGTGACGCCTTTTACACGATCGGGGGCATCACCATCTGCATGCACCGCGAAGGCGACGTCATGTGCTTCATGGCCAGCGCCATGCCGCGCGCCGAGTTCATCAAGCACATGCTGATGGGCATGACGTGAGGAAAGTGCTGGGTGCTGGGTGCTGAGCTTTAAGTAGGTGCGGCCATTGGTCCGACACTCAGCACTCAGCACCTAGGACTGTCAGTGCCATCCCCGGATGTCGCCATCGTCGGAGCCGGTGTCATCGGCTCGGCCGTCGCCTACACGCTGTCGCGTTCCACGCGGCTGCGCATCGTCGTCATCGAGCGCGGCGTGCCCGGTTGTGAAGCTTCGAATGCCGCCGCCGGTGTGCTGGCGGTGGCGAGCGGTCAGGCACGGCGCGGCGTGCTCTTGGAGCTGCGCCGCATCAGCGCCGCGATGTTTCCCGAGCTGGTCGCGACACTGGAGGACGAAACCGGGCTCGACCTCGGCTATCGGCGCGAAGGGCTGCTTTCGCTCGCCTTCTCCGAGGCCGACGCCGCGTCGCTGGCCGAGCTGGTACGGCACCGGCAGCGGCAGGGCATGCGCTGCGACCTCTTGGATCGTGCGGCGGTGCTGTCGTCCGAGCCGGCAGTCGATCCGAGTATCCGTGCCGCCGCCCACTTTCCCGACGATTGCGCCATCGACAGCGCGCGCTTCGTGGCGGCGCTGGTCGCCGGGGCGCAACGCCGCGGCGTAGAGTTCCGCTTGCATGCCGCCGTGCGTTCGGTGTGCGCTGCAAACGGTGCGGCGCGGCTGGAAGTTGATGGCGCGGTGTTGGAAGCCGGCATGGCAGTGGTCGCTGCCGGCGCATGGTCGGGTGAGCTGTTGAACCGGCCCGGGCTGAAGATCCCCGTCCGCCCGGCGCGCGGCGAGATGCTTGCGCTACGGCCGACGTCCGTGCAGGTGCGGCACACGCTTGCCGAAGGGGAGACGTACCTCGTGCCGCGATCCGACGGTGAGCTGCTGGTCGGAAGCACGCTGGCGTTTGTCGGGTACGATAAACGGGTCACGGACGCCGGCGTGGAGAGGCTCTTGGCGAATGCCGTACGCGTGCTGCCAGGGTTGCGCGGGACGGACCCGTGCCGCACGTGGGCCGGGCTGCGTCCGTGCTCCACGATCCGGCGGCCGATCATCGCGCCGCTGCCCGGACTCGACAACGTCATCCTGGCGAACGGGCATCATCGCAACGGTGTCTTGCTGGCGCCGATCACGGCGCAGCTGGTGGCCGAGATGATTGGCGGCGCCGCGCCGAGCGTGCCGCTGCGCCCATTCAGCTATCGGCGCCACTGAGCGTAGCGCATCAGGTGCTCCGCCACCTGCGATGCGCCGGCGCGTCGAGAGGGAAGTTGACTCAGCCCCGTGAATCGCGTAGGCCGCTTGGCTATCTTTGGTCGTGAATATGGGAACCCCAGTCTTACGGACAGACGACATCGGATTCGTTCGGGACAGCACGCGCATCAAGGCTTATGCGGCGTGGCAGCGGCGGGAAGAACGCATGCCGGCGGTGGTCGTGATCCACGACGTCCGCGGGCTGTCGGAGCATTACCGCGACATCGCACGCCGCTTCGCCGCCGAGGGTTTCTTCGCGCTGGCGGTAGATCTGTACAGCCGCGAAGGCGCGCCGCTGCTGCCGAACGTGGAGGCGGCCTTCACGTGGATGCGGCAGTTGAGCGATCGGCGTGTCCTTGCCGATATCGACGGCGCGGTGCGTTTCCTCAGCAGCCGGCCCGAGGTGCGCACGCGGTCGATCGGCATCACCGGGTTCTGCATGGGCGGCCAGTACGCGCTCATGGCGGCCTGCAGCATGCCGACCCTCGCCGCCTGCGTCAGCTTCTACGGCATGCTGCGTTACGCCGAGAAGACGGAGATCAAGCCGCAGGATGCGCTCGGCATGGCGCCGCAGCTGGCCTGCCCGTACCTCGGCCTGTTCGGCGAGGACGACGGTCTCATTCCGCGTGCCGACATCAAAGAGCTGGAAAGCGCCCTGCGCCGTGCCGACAAGACGTTCCAAACCAAGGTCTACCCCGGTGCCGGCCATGCCTTCTTCAACGACGAACGAGCCGATGCGTACCGTCCGGAGGCCGCGAAAGACGCGTGGACGCGTGCGATCGCCTTCTTCCGCACGCATCTCGGCAAGGCCTGAGCATCCGCGGCGGCACTGCGTGGGGCATCAGCGCGGCGGCAGGTAGACCGGGTCGTTCTGGTGGGTGCTCCACCACTGGCGGTACTCCAGGCGGATCTTCTTCAGCTCATCGAGTTGGGTGCCCGAGGGGAGGTCGCGCAGCTTGTCGATGCGGCCGCGTTCCTTGGCGGCGTCGGGGCCGCGAAAGGCGGCCTGGCGCAGCTCGGCGAAGGTGGTGAGGTGGTCACGCGCCGCGGCGAGCGCCAGCCATTGATCTTCGGTGGGCACGCTGGCGTAGCGTTGATCGAGTTGGTAGTCCGCAGCGGCGAGTTCCAGAGCAGTCTGATCGCGCCGCCACTTCTTCGCATGCTCGTCGTCCTCGGTGTAGAGCGTCAGCGAGGACGGGTAGCGCTGTAGGTAGGCCTGGAGGATCTCCGTGGGCTCGGGGCAGGGGATCTCGCCAATTTGAGGAGACCCATCTGGTAATGTCAGGCGCGAGAATGCGTGTGCTTCCAGTTCGAGAACCGTCTGGAAACCTGATCGCCACGTATACTCGCGTTCGGTGCAATTGGGTGCATTGGAGCAGTAGACAAGGACCGGTTGACCAAACAGGGCAACCATTGAGCTGGATGGGTGCATACGGCCCGTTGTGGCATCGCGGTGCTTCGATTCAATGAGGTGATCGAGGAAGGCTGTTTCGTGATGAGAAGTTACCCCGATCCCGACGGAGACGCCACGGCTGGCATCGCGATAGTCGGCACCTGCGGATGTGTTCTGGGCATCGTCACCGAAAAACCCTTGGAAGAGTCCTGGACCTCCGCCTGTCACTCGGGCGGTCTCGAGTGAAAACGGTGGGATGTTGCCTGTAATCACCCAGGTCTCCGCTCCGGTTTCGATGCGAGGCCCCGAAGCAATAGCTGAGGATACAATCGTCATCGAAATCGCGAAGATCCCACCAATTCTTGTCATTGGGCGTATTCCCTCTGCAGCACCTCACGCGCAACTGACGAGGCGCTCGCGTTCTGAGTGCAGTCGACTGACGGCTGTCCACAAATCGAATCCTCGATCTCTTCGAGCACACGCCGGTTACCTCCTGGGTAGGCAAATATCAGCGGCACGTACGAGTCTGATCGGTTTAGGCTGGCATGCCACCCGCGGCATGCAATGCCTGCAGTGAATCGAAACGGCGGACCTACGTCGGTGTCGTCGCGCATCATCAAGATGATATCGCCGCTACGGTCGGCTCGGTTCATTGCGTGCAGCCGCTTTGTCACTTGAACGTAGCGTTCGCGGCCGGTTGCGTTCGTGGCTCCGGCCAGAAAGCCGAGCGGCAAGGAGCGTATCCTGATCGGGGCCGCAGGGCCTGGACCGTCTGGCACATGTGGCTGCAATGGGTCGGGGTCGAGTCCGTTGTATACAACGTAGTCACCGTCGAGACGGACCAAGATGAAGTCAACGGCCCCAACCAAGCGGGGCAGGTTGATATGTTCAAGGAATTTGAACTCGACCTCTTCATCCAAAGCCCCAAAGGTGGTGTTCGCAGTTAAGGCAAAGCTTCTTGTTCCGTCTTCGTTGAATTGTCGACCCTGCATAAGGGCAAGTCGCAAGACCTCAGCGGCAACGCCTAGCTCGGTTTCCGATGGCTGTGACCAGCTACCTCCCGGGGTCGGACGAAGGTACAGGTGAGCCATGGTGCCGTTCAGGGCAGCGACCATGGTCGCGGCCCTTCTAGAAGTCGTCGTGTTCGTTCCGAAGCTCCGATCAGACCCGAGCGCGCCGACTCCGTGCAGCTTGTCGGGAACCAGCAGAACCGGCCGAAAGACGGATTGAAGCTGGTTCCCCTGCGCGATGATTCGCGCGAGCTCCCAAATGTGCAAGTTGTTGTTCTGCGTGCGCTCGCGATCACGGCTGTCGCTATCGCCCATTTCCTCCAACCAATTGTGGCCGAAGATTCCGTGGGTCAGGTCATGGATCGGTTCCTCAAGTGCACATGGTTCAAAATCGTCCGGGTCGTCCGTGATCCGTGTGTGCCCATGGTCGGCCGTCAGGATGAATATCTTGTTGTAGAACTCACCTATGCTGCGGAGCAGGGCCACGAGCTCCGCGACGTACGAATCCGTCGTGCCGCTGAAAAAGTTTTTGTACGTCGACCCGTCCGCCCCGTGGCCGTCGTGGGCTTTGTGATCGAGGCCGGCCATGTACAGCGCGGTGAGCGCCGGGAACGGCCGGTCGTTGCGTTCGGGAACCGACAAGGACGGATCAGGTGGCGGCACCGTGGCGCGGATGAACGACTGCTTGAGATAGTCCATCAGGTTACGCACCGGGATGCCGTCGAGTTCGGTGGTCAAAGCGAAGTTGTACTTCTGTAGGTCCGTCCGCGTGATCCAACGCGAGACGCCACGCATGTAGTGGTTGAACACCATCACAGACATGTCGTTCATGGTACCGCCGTTTCCGTCCGGGACATAGCGCTCGCGCAGCGCCTGCAAGTACGGCTCCTGCCCTTCGCGGAGCTGCTCGAAGATCGTCTTCACCGGTTTCGCGCTGCCGTCGGGTGCCGTCAGGAGACGCAGATCGTTCTGCGCCGTCTCGGAGGCGTCCAGAGGGCCGAAATACGTCGCGCCGCCCGATGGAACGAGCGCTTCGGTCTCCGCCAGCGTCCGATCAAACGCGCCTTCACTGAACGTGATCACCCCGTCGTTGCGTTGCGCCTTCAGGCCCGGAATGGGATTGCGCAGGAAGAACTCGTTGCCCAAGATGCCCGTCACGCCCGGCGGCTCGCCGGTGAAGATGCTGGCCCACGACGCCAACGTGATGGACGGAAAGACCGCCGATACGCCGCGCATGCGCAGGTGGTGACGGTCGAGATTCCCGCTCACACCACCCAGCAACTGCGGCCGGCCGCCCAGCACCTGGCCGATGCCGGTCAACGTCAGCGGGTCGATGTGATAGTCGATGCCCGGCTCCTGCACGTCGTTCTCCGCCGGCGGATACAACACGTCCTGCCGCAGGCCGTCGATGCCCAATACGATGACGTCGAGCTTTTCGAACGGGATCGTGCGCTCCTTACCTGCGAGGTCGGTGCCGTCCACCAACGCCGTCAGCTTCAGCTTCGTACCGATCCCCGCGTACACCGCGTCGTACCCCAGACCCGAGAACTGCTCCGCCATGCGGTCGCTCAGCTCGTCGATCGGCAAGTTGCTCGCCACCACGGCGCGCGTGAAGAACCCGTTGTGATCGCGGGGCATGGCGTAACGGTTGGTGCCCGGCACGCGTTCCAGCCTAACGGTGACTCCGGTGGGGGCGAAGCTCATGTCCACCGGCGGGAAGGGCGCCCCCGGAGCCGGCGCCGGTGCACTGATCGGCTGCTCGCTCTGCCAATCCACCGCCTCCACGCGCACGTCCACCGTGGGATAAAGATCTACGAGATGGCCGGGAAGCTTGATCTCCGGCTGATACAGCGACGTCCGATGCTCGTTGAAACACCGCACTTCCGCTGGCTCGACCAGGCTTGCGGAGCTGGGGTCCTCGCTCGCGTAGCCGACCAGCCGCGTCTCCATGCGCGCCGGGCCGAGATCCACCCACGACCAGCCGGTCTCCTGCCCGGCGACGTAGCCGATGAGATGGCCCGAACGGTCGACACCGCCCGACGTGCGGTCGAGGGTCACGTCGGTCGTCACGTCGTGCGCTCGCAGACCGCCGAGCGGTACGTTGCCGAGGACACGATCGTCGATGCCATTGGGTACGCCCGCGCCGACGATCAGATCGTCGTCCAACGAACCACGCGGATCCTGGAAATCGACGATGGTCAGTCCGAACGTGCCGTTGGCGATGTAAAGGAGGCGGCGCTCAGGATCCGGATAGATGCGGTACGGCTCCGATCCCGGCGGCAGCAGAATGGTGCCCTCCAGCTTCTGCGGCACGAACTTCCCGCTCAGCGCGTCCACCGCCACCACGCGCAGCGCTGACCTGCCGGCGGCCTCGATCGACGACGCGACCACGAGGTCGAAGCTCTCACCCAGCGAGATCTTGCCGTCGCCGTCGATGTCGACCGGCCAGTTCTCCAGCGCCGCCAGGGCCAGGGCGGACCCCGTGAGCGGATAGTCGGGAGCAGTTGATGGATGGTTCAGCGATGGGTGACTGATGACCAACCCGTCCGGACGCGCGCCGATCACCCAGCCCTTGAGCGTCTCCACGCTGCGGTAGTGGCCCGTGAGGATGGCATCGACCCCTTCAACAGTGCCGCTGCGGTCGATGCCGGCGAGCTGAATCGCCTCGACCCCGATGAGCGGCGCGTCGGCGATGTACGCGACCTGCGCGCCGACACTGGCAACGGACAGCGGGATGCCGGTGTTGTTCGGCACGGCTCGCAGGGCCTGGTTGCACAGGTTGAGGACGGTGGGATCGGTGGAGTTGCAGTGATCGAAGCTGTCGGGAGAGTGATTCACGATGCGGCTGGCGATCAGAGGGATCGATGCGAAGTCGCTGAGATCGAAGAGCCGCCACACTCCGAAGCGCTGGTCGTTGTGCGTGTCGCCGATGCCGTCGAGGCTCATGAGAAAGGGCCCGTGAAAGACGTTGCCGGCGCCGTCTTGGAAATCTTCCGCGGGTACGTAGCGCAGGGCGCGATCGAGGCCGGCGGTGAAGCGCTCGGCGGCGACTGCCGGCGCATTCAATGTGGTCGAGTCGACGATCAGCAAGCCGCCGCTCGAATCGGCCTTGTAGGTCGCTCCTTCCGCCAGCACGACGAACTGGTGCTGCAGCCCTGCGGGAGTCGGCTTCCAGCCGATCGAGTCGATTGCCCGCGCATCGACCGTGGCGTCTCCGGAGATGAGTGTCGGCTCGAAGGTGTTGAACGCCATCTCGAACGGCGCACCCATCGGATTGCCGTGCGTGTCGCGTGCGCCGTTGATGCTGATCCGGCAGTGCGACCCGAACGGCAGCCCGCGCTGCGGCCGCCCGTCGCGCGGCACGAAGAAGATGCGCTTGCCGTCCGCCGACTGGCGCCACGCGCCTTGCAGCTCCGTCTCGCGTCCGAAGACCGTGCAGATCAGCTTCACGCTGTCCGCAGTCAGTGAGCTGGGTAGCAGCGGCTTGGTGAACGGGACCGAGATCTCCGCATCATGGGCGACGTCATCGGCCACCGGGTCGGTGTTGGGAATCGACGTCTGCGTGGCGATTACCGCGGGCGGAGTGTGGTCGGCAAACAGTCCTTCACCTTGCTGCTCGTTGAGAAAAATGAACTCGCCCTTGTGCGGCGCGGTGGAAAGCGAGATGCCGTCGACCTGTGCGCCGGCAAGCGTGTTCAACGTGAGCTGCACCGGCTCGTCGCAGGGGACCGGGACGGTGAAGCGACTACTCTGCGTTCCGACGAGAAAGAACGGCAACTCGAGTTGACCGGGCACGAAGGCGCCGTTGCCGAATGGTGCGCCGGCGAAGCTGGTCACGGTGCTGGCGAAGCCCGACACCCAGGCCAGACAACGCGTGGCGCGGTGCATGGCGTACTTTCCCGTCTCGATCACACCGCCGAACGGCGGCGAGTTGGTCGTCAACAGACCGCTGGCGGAGTCGACCGACGCCGTGTCGATGACGGTGTGCTCTTCGAAGCCGCGCACGCTGACCACCTGGGTGGCCACGAATTGATCGTCCGGCGTCCAATCCGCCGGCGCGGGAACGGAGAGGTGCAGCTCCTTGGCCGCCTTCTGGCCGCCGAGATCGACATCAACGCCGCCGACAAATTCCAACGTTGCGTCGGCGGTGTGCGGGAAGTCGTCGACGCTGAGCGGCGTGAGCGTGATCAGCGCCATGCTGTCGAAGGCACCATCCGGAACGTTCAGACGGTAGCGGGAATCGGCGACAGCGACGACCGTGCCGCCCTCCGGACCGACCGCGGTCGTACCGGTGACCTCGTCGCGCATGTTGCCGGCGTCGAGTGTGACGGCGTTGTGCAGGACATCTTCCACGTTCAACTGGATGCGGTCACCGAGGGTGGCATCGAGGACGACGCAGAAGCTGCCGGGTGCAGCCGTATCGCAGCGGCCGGAGAAGACGCTGTCGCAGACGTCGCTGCCGCTCACACCGTCGCGATCGGTGGCGGCGCCGGTCGCCGTCAGACCGGTGGCGGTATCCATCACCACAACGGCCGTTCCCGGTGCGGCGAGCTGCGTGCCGCCGCAGACGAGAACACGACCCTGATCATCAGGCAATGACACGCGCAGCGTATTCGGCGGCAGCGCATCGGCGGTGAAAGCCGGTGCCGTCGTGAAGTCGCTCTGGAAGCGCAGCGGACCGTCTCCCGTCAGTGCATTGCCGGCCCGATCCGTGATGTGGTCCGTGAGGACTACCCGGTACAGCGCGTCCGGCTTCAGCGCAGCACCCGGCGTCAGCAGGAGCGTGGCGCCATCGGCGCTGAGCGACAAGCGCACGCCTACCCCAGTGACGCCGGCGGTGCCCTGTTGGCTCATCAACACGGACGTCTCGGTCACTGATGCCATGGCGATGGGCTTGGAGAAGGCGATCGTCACAGTCGCATCGGTCGCGACGTTGGCGCCATGGTTTGGCGGATCAACCTGAGTGACCTCCGGCAGGCTGGGCTGGAGCACCAGATCGACGGGCATCACGGTCGCGCCGGTCGGCCGGACGGAACGGGTCGCGTCGAGGTCGTTTTCCGAATCGTGCGCCCGTAGCGTCGACGTGACACCGACCGGCGCCGGCAACAGGTAGCGCCCGTTCGCGTCGGACTCGCTTACAACAGGAGCCGTATCGCTGTGCACGGTGATGCCCGAACGCGCGTGACCGGCTTCTGCGACGGTCCCCGTCAACAGCGCCGTGTCACTCGGAAGCAAGAAGATCACGTACGTTCCCGAGCCGCTCAGACCGTCAAGGCAGAATCCCGTGTCCGGCACGCAAGCGTCGAAGTGGATGATTCCGTTTGCGGCTGTGCCCAAGCCGACGATTGCGGCCGACGTGCCGTCACTGACCGACAGCAGCCGTGCCAGCACGAACCGCTGTCCGTCGGCGAAGGATGCCGACAGACCGATCCCGTACGTCGCGGCAGGATCGAGGACGCCGCCATTGACTTGAATCTCTACGGCCCCCACGAGATCGGGCCGGTTCTTCACCTCGGGTGGGAGCGCGTCAGGACCTGTCGGTGTCAGCGTGACGACGGTGGTGCGGTCAACGGCGTTCGGCGGTATCTCCAGGCGCGAGCCATCGTCGCCGTAGATGATTCCCCCGGACGGTTCGATCACGTCCGCTTGCGGTGCCGCCGGCTTGGTCAGCAAGTCGATGGTGACCAACCCTTGCGTCAACTCGCCGAGTGCAAACGTGCGACTCGGAACGAGCGTGAAGTACGCATGCAACGACCCGCCGCCGGTCGCGGCATCGGGCACGCCAGGGCCGAGTTGATATTCGATCAGGTCCTGACGGCGTGTTTCTTCCACGATTTCGTGTCCATCGCGCAGATCGAATTTCTGCCGCACCTGTGCCTCGAAGAGCGTGCCGCTGGAAGGGAGGCTGAGACTGTGCACGCGAGTGAGAACGTGCACGCTCTGCGGCGCTCCGGCGGGAATCACCTCCGGATCCGCTGCGACAAATCCTGCATCCCAAGAGCGTTGAAACGGCAGAACGCCGAGCAGCGGATCACCGGCCGGCACTGACGACGGCGCCACCGGAAGGGTGTCGGGCACAGCCAGCGCCAGCTGACCGAGAGACGTCAGCGGTATTCGGACCGTGTCGCCGTCCGCGGCAGCCGCCGGTCCCTTGCGCCATTGCGCCGTCTCCCGATCACACTGCGCCGTCGTCAAGGGCAGTGAGGCGGTGGAGGCGAGCAGTGACAGCGGCACGCGCAGCGTCGCCGGCATCATGAAGACCAACGGAGTCGGTTGCACATCGATGCCCAAGAGGACGCTCCATCCACGCGGCAACGGCGCCATCAGGCCCTGAGGACTGACAACGGTGAGACGGATGTCGGCGGCGCTGGACAGTGCGTTCGGCGGTATCTGCAACTCGACGTTACCGGTTCCGTCGGGCGCGTGGTAGGTGGCGCGCACGGTTCCACCGTCCGGTCCGATTGTGACCGGGTCGCCCAGGGCCGTGAGCCGAGCGTCCAGCGGCTGTGCCGCGAAGCCCGGCGTGATCTGCGTGTCCCGTACGCAATGCGTGTAACCGTCCTTGGCCAATTCGATCAGCTGCGCGCCGGCCGGTGCCGTCAGCGCATAGCGGCCGCCGGCGTCAGTGACGGTCGTGGCTCCGTGCACTACGGCAACGGTCACGTCTGGCAAGGGTTGCGCGCTGCCGTCATCGAAGACTTCGCCGACCGCGACACCCTCGAGTGGGCGTTGCCCCGTCGGCGTGCCGGTGGCCGATGGTTCGCCCCCGGGTCGGGTGAGTGTGGGCACCATAGTCGCGCCAGGCGAGAGCGGCAGGCGCGCGGTCGGCGTCACGGTCGCTGTCGGCACCGGTGTCACCGTGGGTGATGCTGCGCGTGCCGGTACGAACACGATGCGCTTCGGCTGATGGGCGAAGCGCTGCGTCTTGATGATCCGAAGGGAGACGGCGTCGATCAACACGAGCGCCTTGCGGTTGGGAACCGCGACCACGACTATCAAACCGTCGGGCGTGACGGCCACGTCGCGCGGACGCCCCGGCAGCTTGACGGTGTGCGCTACGGTCAACGTCGCGCGCTCGACCACGACCAACGTGTTGGCGCCGGAATCGATGAGATACATCGCCGTGTCATTCGGTCCGATCGCGACAGCCTGCGGATGATTGGCGACGCGAACCGAGGTGCGCTGTTGGCCATCGGTCAACGAGATTGCGGTCAGCGTTCCGTCGTCGCCGCTGGCGGCATAGGCGGTGCGTCCATCGTGCGCGATGGCCAGCGCAACCGGTCGTTTCACACTGACGGTGCGCTGCACGATTCCCGTGTGCGCGTCCAGCATCGCGACCAACCCCGCGTGCCCACCGGACGCGGCCAGCAATGTCTGCCCGCTCGGATCCAGTGCGAGGGCGCGCACGCTGTCGGCGAACCGTGTGGTCCACAGCGTCGCGGCGGTGGTTCCGAACATGACCGCTGCAACCCCGGTGGGTCGCGCACGCGTCACATAGAGACGCGGCGTGCCCGGGTCGGTCACGAGGCGATCAGCGCCGCGCCACCTCAGGGTGCGCGCCGCCGACGCGCCCTGCGGATCGAGGCTCTCGATGGTCGCATGCTCGGCGACGAAGAGCCGATCGCCGGCCGATGCGAAGGCGAGGTCGCGTGGGGCGCGTCGTGCCTGGAGCTCCCCGACGGTGCTACCGTCGTGCCCGTTGACCAAGGCCACCTGCCGGCTGGGCGCAAAGGACACGGCCGCCGTCTGCGGCGTGGCGAGTCCCGCACTTGCCGCGGCGCGGGCGATCGGTTCGAGCGCGGGTTGTGACAGCGCCGCGGCCGCCAGCCTCAGCGCGGTGAGCCCCGAACAAAGAGCGAGATGCTTTTGCCGTAACATTGCCCCCAATGCCGGTGGAGTCATGCTTACTGTCATTCTCATGCACATGTCAAGTAGATTTTCTGTTCTCCAGACGGCCGCGATGTTGCGGGTGAATTGTACCGCTGCGTGAATGGCCTCCACCCTAGCCCTCCTCCATTCGCGGATGTGCTCACAGGAGGAGGGGACCGGAGCTTGCGGAAATTGCCGCGCGAGTGGGTTCCCTCCTCTGCGAACAATTCCGTGACCGGAGGAGGGTCAGCGAGGATGCCGGTTCGGTGCCGTCTCTTCCGGGGCGTGCAGCCAATCTGCTAGTTGGGGCACGTGGCAAGCGAGGCGATGGTTTATGTTTGTGTGCGCCGCACGCTGGATTGGGGGGACAAGGCGGCCGTCGACGCGGGGCTGATCGAATCGTTCCGACCGAAGGCCGAGCTGTGGAACGCGACCTTCAACATCCCGTATCACGAGTTTCGTCAACGCGTGAAGCGCATCGCCCAACTCAGCTTGGACCGAGTCGAGAACGCACAGCGCGCGAGCGTCGAAGCGGCGCCGCCCGGCGCGCTGTTGGTACCCGTTGATGACGACGACTGGTTCTCGCCGGATCTCGCCAACCGCTTGCGCGAGGAATTCGACCCTTCGATCTCCTGCTACTACTGGAACCGCCGCATCCTGGAGCCCGGGCGTCACTTGCGGCGGATCAAGGGCTTGCTGAAAGAGTTCGTCACGGGCGAAGTCATCTTCGCATCGAATAACTACGCGATTCGTAACGTCGGCGATCTGGCCCGCCTGACCGGCGGTCATACGGAGGTCTACCGCCATTTCCAAGCGACCCGTGGGCAGGTGAAGTATCTGGCGGCCGCCTTGAGCCTCCAGAACCGGAGTCTCGCGTCACAGACGACATTGGGCCTGTGGCGACAAGCCCTCACGCGCGACGCTCTGATCGAGCGCTTCGATCGATACCGGACGCTCTATCCGAAGACGCATCTCTCGCGCGGACTGCGCTGGGCAGCGCCCTATGTCACGCTGATGTCCGAGCTCATGGATGCACTCAAGCTGCAGTGAGCACCGCGGGGGCGCGCGCGTAGGAAGCGCCCCCTATGGCTCTTCCTAGAATGTGTTCTGGGATTTTGAAGGTGCAGCGACGATGACTCGTGTCGAACCGGCGCTAGTCCGGTGTTGCGAGCGAGCTACGGGTTACAGATCAGCGTCAGCTTGTCCACGTCCGTGGTGATTCGCGGCGTGGTCAGCACTGACTTGCTCCGCGTCACCAGCCGCACCCGCCCCGGGGAGAGGCGCGTCGTGCCATGCAGTGGCACCCGAACGGCGAATGGCGCCGTGCACAGGTTGTGGTCACCTGGCGCCACCGGCAGCTGCAGCCCGGTTGCCCCCGTAACCGGGTTGCGCAGATTCTGCAGGGCCATGGTGAGCGCGGCGTTGTTAGCGGGGTCGCGTGTGACATTGGGCAGAACGATGCGAACCGGGTCAGCCACCCCGCGGGATGTGCACGCGGGAAGGTTCGGATCGGTGTTGTTCAGACAGACGATCATGTGGAACTCACAGGTGTGATTGCTGGGGTCGAGATCGAAATCACAGCTTGGGTCGTTGTTCGTGCAGCTCTGAATGAAGTTCGGCCGCCCGCGCGTGTCGGTGGCCTGCACATTGTGGGGGTTGACCACTGACCACTCCAACAGGCAGGCACGGCCGTCGGTTGACGATGCCCCGTGCCCGTTGCCTGGGATGAGGGCGTAGGTGCAGTTTGCCAGGCAGTTGTCACCGTTGCTGCCGTTGCCGTCGTCGCACTGCTCGCCTGGATCGAGGACGCCGTTGCCACACAGTGAGGGCGTCGCCGTCGGCGTGGAGCCGGCGGTCGGTGTGGTTACCGCCGTCGATGTCGGCGCTGCAACGGAATTCGTCGAAGTTGGTGTCGCCGTGCCCGTCGGAGTCGGTGTCGGTGTCGCGGTGGCCGTCGGAGTGGCTGATGCTGTACGACTGGCGGTGAGAGTTGGGGTGCTGGAGGGGGTCTGTGTGGGTGTAGTGGTCGGCGTGTTCGTTGGCGAAGCCGTTGCCGTATCCGTAGGGGTATCGGTTGCAGTAAGCGTCGGTGTGCTGGTTGAAGTCTGAGTTGGAGTGCCCGTCGGCGTCTGGGTCGGGGTTGCGGTCTGATTCGGGGTATTGGTCGGCGTGTCGGTTGCGGTGAGGGTCGGCGTGCTCGTTGAAGTCTGAGTTGGGGTACCCGTCAGCGTCTGCGTCATGGTTGTGGTTTGAGTCCGGGTACTGGTCGGCATATCGGTCGGGGTGCCCGTTGGACTTGACGTCCGCGTCGGGGTAGCCGTCGGAATGGACAGGCCGCTGGCACGTCCGATCGCGCCGACGTAGTCCGTGAACCAGAGGTTACCGTCCGGACCCGTGGTAATGGCGAATGGCTGCCTGCCGGCCGTCGGCATGGGGTACTCGGTGATGACCCCCGCAGTGGTCACCCTCCCGATCTTGTTGCCATTTTGTTCCGCAAACCAGAGGTTGCCGTCGGGACCCGCCGTGATGCCCCACGGGAAGCTGGCGTAGGTCGGGACGGCGTACTCGGTGACGGTACCTTTGGTCGTTATCTTCCCGATGTTGCCCTCGCCCCATTCCGCAAACCAGAGGTTGCCGTCGGGACCTGAGGTGATGCCCGCCGGGGAGGAGTCGCCCGGGGTAGTGTACTCGGTGATGACCCCACTGGAGAACCCGCTGATCGTTAACTTGCCGATCCTGCTCAGATTGGCTTCCGTGAACCAGATGTTCCCGTCTGGACCGACGGTGATGCCCTGCGGATAGCTGGGGTAGGATGGGATACCGTACTCGGTTACGCTCCCTGTAGTCGTGATCCTCCCGATTTTGAACCCGTAGAACTCAGTGAACCAGAGGTTGCCATCCGGGCCCACCGTGATGCTTTCTGGCGCGACGCCCATCTCCACGGGGTACTCGGTAAAAGTTCCTGTGGTTGTCAGCTTCCCGATCTTGGACCCATCTGCTTCAGTGAACCAGAGGTTGCCGTCCGGACCGGCGGTGATGCCGGTCGGCGAGCTGTTGGCGGTCGGGATCTTGTACTCGGTGACGCTCCCTGCGGTCGTCGCTCTTCCGATCTGGCTTGCGTAGGTTTCCGTGAACCAGAGGTTGCCGTCCGAGCCCGTGGTGATGGCACTCGGCTCGCTCGAGCCGATGCCATACTCGACGATTGTCACCGCCTGCGCGTCCCCTGGCGCCAGGGTCGCGGTAAGAGTCGCCGTAAGAATGAGCGACCAAGCTAGAGTTTTCACGGAACGATCCCGCCCTCTCCGCGTGCACGCCTTTTCAATGGTGCCAGCGACTACGAATGCGAACGTGTGGAGCCGCCCCCCATGCGCCGCAGGCGAGCAAAACAGATACCACCTCGTGCGCAACCGAAGGGTGTTCGATCCCTGCGTGCAGTAATGGCGCGGGCATCCATCGGCCAACGCTGCAGCGCAATTGTGGAGACAACTGTCGTTCACATTTGTCGTCTAGCGTGACTGAACGGCAATCGTCCTCGACATCCCCGTGGGCGCTCCTCGATACGCCACCAAGAAACGTCGGCTACTCGGGGTGAATGGTTGGATGGAGGTGAGGGGGAATTCGATGCTGCCGAAGGCCAACACATTTCCAGGTGCTGTAGAATCGGCGCGGCGAAAGAACCGGAGTGGGCTTCGCCGACCGGGCCCATCCCACTATGCGCGCCGCAACGACCGCAGCCCCACCAGCGCGAGCAGGACCCCGAGGGCGACGAGGAATCGTGCGGGCAACAACGGTGCCGTCGCTCTCGACGTTGTCACGTCCGTCGACAGGCACACCCCGCCTGACGCCGTCGCGTCGATGCCGCACGACGCGTTGGCGAAGGAGATGGCGATGGTGCCGAAGTGACCGGCCATGGTCGGTGTCACAGTGAGCGAGGCCGTGGCCGTGTCGCCGGGAGCGAGCGTGTTACCGGTGCAGTCGAGTGCCGGGAACCCGTCGATCGTCGTCGTGCTGCAACTTAGCGCCCCAAGCGCGCTCGTCGCTGATGCCGTGACATCGGCGTGCGATTGGATCGAGTGTTGCGTCAGGCTGTCCTGCAGTGGAAAGTTTTGCAGCCGGTCACGCAGGCTGCCGGTGACCAGCCCGCCGCAAACCGTCATTCCTTCCCACTTGGTCTGAAAATCCGTGAAACGGCAGCACTGATCCGCGACAGCGGCAGCTTGCGCCGCATCGTCGATCATCATGCAGATCGGGTCGAGATCGTTTTCGGCCAGGAACTGGCACACCTCGGTGAATTCGGGGGTCTCGTCGACCAGCGGAATGAACAGAATCACGGGGTCGACCGCATCGCAGGTGAGCGTATTCGTGAGCCCTACCGTAAACGTCAGCGGCCGCGAAAGGAGCGCCGGGTTGGGCGTCGCAAACAGGCTGATCGGGAGGCCGCCGCAGCCGGTAATTCCCAGCATGCCGAGTCCCACCACCGCTGCGGCACAGAGCTTCGCTTGCCTATTCACGTCCGACGCCTCCCTTTTTCACCGCAGCGGCCGCCTGTTGTGCTGGCCCTGCGGCCAGCCCCTTGTACCAAGATCTGCCGAGAGGTCAAGCAAAAGGCTCGGGCCTCAGCGGCCGGCTTCCGTGCGATGTTGGAAGGCGCTGCGCATGGGCGTGCACGCTCAGCCTGGCGCGCCGACAGCCGAGCTCAGCCGCTACGCGAACCGGCACGCTGATCGCGTGATTCCGTAACCGCGGACACTCGAGCCCGGTGCTGCATGAGCAGAAAGCGCACGAACAACGCGGCGAACACCAGGTCGCCAAAGACGATGACGAGCGGCAGCACCGGTAAGCGACCGGCCAGATAGTACGCCAGGAAAAGCGCAAACAGCCCGGTCTTGCCAATAGCACCGATGACGACGATGCCATGGTTGCGAGTGACGTTCCGGGCAACGAGATGATACCCAAGGCCAAAAGTGGCAACCAGCGCGGCCGCCATCTGCGGATAGAGTGAGGGAACCGGTGTCGGCATGCCGAACAACGAAAGCACCGAAGACGGTAGACAAAAGGCGGCGGCTGCAGTGTAGTTCCAAAAGGCTGCGATGCGGAAGAGACGCGAAGGATCGGCTGACTGCTCCACGGACACCCCTATGGCCGCAATCCGCAGCCCCGTCAAACTGCCGGACGGTAATGTCTCCCTCAGGATGGGCGTGCGACGCTTCACGCGACTTACAAACGCCGCGTATTTGTAGCCGCCCAGCAACGGGTGCTATGGTCCTTCGGTGTTGCGAAACCTCGCCCCAACCAGCGAGAAATTCGTTGCGATGGCAGTCATCTGCGCCGCGATGTGGGCATCTGACGCAGCGAACAAGTTCATGATCGGACTTCTTTTCACTCCGGACGCTAGGAACGTGACGGCGTCCTGGCATGCCATCGTGTTTCCCCCTCCGGGCGCAATAGTGGCCGCGCGGTTCATCCTTTCCTATGTCGCGGCATGCATCGTGATCGCCTGGATAACGACCAAGCGGGGAAATCACCACGGCCCAAAATCAAACTGAGACCCTACCGGAACGGCACTGCAGCATCCACGTTCGTATCGTCAGCCGATGTCATGACTGGCCGTCTACCCGCGCCACTTTTTCGAGGTTGATCGACCAGTCAAGTGCGGAGCGACACCAAATCCGTTTGCGTGGAGGCAGCTCGGTGCGCTGCCGGAGACAACCGACGCGCAGGGAATACGTCGGTGGATCGTTGAGTGCGGACGCATAGACAGGCGAGCCGCAATCCGGACAGAATGCATGGGCGCGTTTCGTGCCGCTGTCGGCAGTTTTGATATAGAGGGTCTTCGGGAAGTCGAGTGGGTAGAAAATGGTGATGTTGGCACCGGAAAGCCGTACGGCACAAGGGTTTGAGG
>Ga0209415_10004920_pt1 | contig 24285 bp, 19 predicted proteins | sample PeaSoiSIISIP2007_FD_187696 | JGI IMG/M metagenome (GOLD analysis project Ga0209415, IMG submission 187696) | Peat soil microbial communities from Weissenstadt, Germany - SII-SIP-2007 (SPAdes) (version 2) | ecosystem: Environmental > Terrestrial > Soil > Wetlands > Peat | place: Germany... | reverse complement strand
TCAGCTTCCCCCGCCGCTTTTTCAAAGCGGACAGTTCATGTGTGAATTCAACCGGACAGATCACATACTAGCGACAGAATAAAACGGCGCCCTTGCTTCAAAAGTCGACCGGGTCTATGATGACCGGGGGAGAGCATGTCATGAAGCCATTGGATACTTTGGATTCTGTGCTCCGATTCAAGGGCCGCCGCGTGTGGTCCATCGCCCCTACGGCAACGGTTTACGAAGCGATTGAGCGAATGTCCGAGAAAAGCGTAGGGGCATTGTTGGTCTTATCCGAAGGCCGCCTGGCCGGCATCATTTCCGAGCGCGATTACGCCCGTAAAGTGATTTTGAGGGACCGATTGTCCAAGGAGACGCAGGTGTGGGAGATCATGACCGATCGCGTGATTACCGCCAGTCCCGCCAACACCGTGGAAGAATGCATGCGGTCCATGACCGAGCATCGCATACGGCACTTGCCCGTTCTGGATGGTGACGATGTGATCGGCATGGTGTCCATCGGCGATTTGGTGAATTGGACTATCACCGCGCATGAGGAAACGATCGGGCATTTGCAGGGCTACATCGAAGGCCGCTATCCGGGATGACGGAGTATCCTTGCGAGCTCAGCCATAAAAAAGACGTCGTGCTTTCTCCCCCACGTACACTGGCAGCGCTCGCCGCAGCATCGATCGTTTGAATCGGGCGTGCGTTATTGCGCCGGTTGCGTAGCGGGCCAGAAGATCGGCCAGCACGGCGTGACGGCTGGCTGCCCGGACGATGCGGTCGATCCGCGTCGGGTCGGCCAGCAACAGCTTTTGAAGCCGGACGCTGTTGACTAGCTCGTCGCCAATTTCCTGCTTCCAAGCCCGCTCGTAGCTGCGCAATTGGGCGCTCGCGAAGTTGCCTGCGCGGATTGCATCGAGGGCCGCCTTGGCTGCCAGCTCGCCACTGACCATGGCATAGTAGATGCCCTCGGCGGTTAGCGCATTCACGAATCCACCGGCATCGCCCGCCAGCAATACTCGATCCGCATAGGTGCGCGCGAGAGGTCCGGTGATCGGCAGCGGAAACGCGCGAAAGTTGGCGCGATTCGATTGCCCCGTGAGCAAGTGCTTCGATTTGAGATCGTCTACGAATGCCTGATGATGCGCATAATGCGCGCCACGCAAACTCGAAAGATAGTAATCCAGCTTGAATCCGACGCCGACGTTCAGATGGCTCACCTTCGGAAAAACGTAGCCGTAGCCGTAGTGGCTGCGAATCCGGTAGTAAATGTACATGCGGTCGCACTCTGCCGTGCTCAGCTCCTGTCGCGGCGTCTCTTCCATCATGTCGATGGCGTAATCGCTTTGGACGCTGCCGGTGCGGAGACCGGACGCGCGTGCGATGACGCTGTTCGCGCCGTCGCAGCCGATGATCATCCGTGCATGATACTCGCCAGTATCGGTTCTGACGCTCACAGAATCGGAATCGTGTGTGACTTTGCGCACCAACCCGGTTGCGGCTTCGATGCGCGGCCTGGCCAGCGAGAACAGCAGATGATCGAACTCGCATCGGCGGATCATCAAATACAAAGGATCGGGCGATCGATAATCCACCACAAAACCCGATGGCGATTCAAAGTGGACCTTGCTGACCCAACTGGTCGGGATCTTCGCCAGCGCGTCTTTTAAGTACGGAAATCGCGCCAAAGCCCGCGCGCTGATTCCGCCGCCGCACGGCTTATCGCGCGGAAAGGCGCTCTTATCGATCAGCAACGTCGATACGCCGGCTTCTCCCAGGATCTTGGCCGCGGTTGCCCCCGCTGGTCCCGCGCCAGCGACGATCACATCGAAGATGGTCACTCAACTTGATTGTAGCGGCGCAGCCCATCGCGCCCAGCCGCGATTTTCCTTCATGCCAACTCTTCTTGGTAGTGGTCAATTTCCCGCCCAACGTCGGACGACTATCTCCTCGGTCGCTGAACATGACCCGTCCGCTAGTATCCGCCAGCCTGCCGGCCACTCTGAGCAATGGCCGTTTTTCGTCCAAGTGACCTCCCACAATCGTTCGGTGATTCCTTAACACTTCGCGACTTATCAGGAGTTGGCAATAAACACTCGTCTTGGGAGTCAGCTGAACATTTTCATTTCAAGGCTCCGGACAGCCAGTGCAGTACATTTAAAACGTATTGTCGATCATCGTTCCCAGGAACACCCATGCCCATTTTGCCGACGAACTCTACCGTCCCGTTCTTGTCCCGTTTCCTGAACACTTGGGCGGTTAGCATGCCAGCTTCGCCACTTATCACCACGCGCCCTTTACCCAGGGGAAAAGCGATCGCCATTGCACGGCCCCCGACCGGCCATTTCGTCGCTGCGGATTTGCGATTCGCCTGCGCCTTCGCCACATCACCGCCGAAGAGGAGCTGGGAATCGACTCGGGTCGGAACTTCACCCGTCGTCGGCGAGAGAGATAGGATCGCGGTAGCACCTCGCGGAATCGTGACGGACTCTCCCGTAAAGGCCACCAGTTTGTGCAATCCCTCTGAGTTGTCGCGACCTCGCGTAATCGGGTGCTTCCCAAGCAAATGGTTTTGTTCCGAGAAGACCAACTCCGTGGGATCACTATCGGTGAAATTCTCAGAATTGGTGTCGAAAACGAAGCCATTTCCGAGCGCCACGCCGAAACGCTGCGCGAGCGGAGCAGCAGCGTCGCCCATGGGGCCGTGGTCGGCAATCAGAAAAAGAGATCCGCCTCGGCCCACCCATTCATAGACGGCGTCGCACTCTGGTTTCGTGAAAGCAGCGGTTGAGTTGTTGTTGTCGTTCTTCAAGTCACCCAATGCATTCGAGATGACCAGTACATCCTTACCGTGCAGACTATCGCTGGCGAACTTCGCGGTGTTTGAAACGACGTCGTAACCATCGTTCCTCGCCAAATCGGCAAAAGGCTTAAAAAGTCCGCTGCTGGTGTGGATGTTGTTGTGGGCTTCATCGATGGCGACGCGAGGATGGCTTGAAGTGTAAGCAGGATGCGCAACAGTGGCATCAAAATTGGGGTCGGGTATTTGTTGGGCTGTAAGGTCATCGACGTGGCCTAGTGTCAACGAAGTTACAAGCAGAACCGCAGCGACGAACCAGCGACGTTCACTCATTGCGGGTTCACCTCCGTGTTAAATGAGAACTAGGAATGCGACAAGTTACGACTCACTGTCGTGTTTCGTTAGCGACAAATTCGTTCGAGTTTACACCCCATTTGTTAACGGAAGATTACAGCTCAGCGGAATTCCGCCTGATAAACGGCGCAGCGTCGGACGACTATCTCGGCGCCCGTTAGCATGACCCGTCCGGTATCCACCGCCTGCCACTGGGAGCAATGCGCGTTATCCAACCAAGTGGACAAAATCACGTTGCATAAAGGGTCTTTTGTGGAACGCGAAAACCGAGCCATTCTAGCTGTGCGGTGCGCGAGTGGTTAATACCAGTTCCCCTCGGGCAAAACTCGAAACGTAACCGTCGACGAGCTAAAACCCTGGCCTTCCCAGCGCAGGGTATAAATGCCTGGCTTAGAAAAATATCCGAGCTGGTAGCCAAACGAAAGGATTTTGCCACGGGGAAGATCTCCGCCATATCTGAGCCCGTTACCGATGACATTTGTCCAGTCTGTCGGCTCCACTCCGTTGATGAACAGGTGGGAAGCTTCGAGGCGCGGGTTTGCCTCTACCTGCCCGTCGTTCACCACAACGAATGACACGGTCATCGTTTCTGCTTCGTGCAGTTGAAACACGGGTTTACTAACGCCTATCGCTGCCCAAAGCTTGATCTGTGGGTTGCCTTGCGCCATGATGAAAGTGTTTTCCGCCGATAGGAACGTTACCATCGCGGAGAGAACAGAAAAAGCGGCTAGCCTCACTTCTTTAGTCTAATCTCTACCGGAACCGCCGAACGGGACTAGCAGTTTTCGGCGAAATTCGACCGCGGTGCCAAGTGACCGGGTTTGACCCCACGCTGGCCGACGCGAGCGACCGCTTTCAAGCGGCGCGTTTGCTGGTAGATGGCTCACAGGTCGCACCCAGTCATTTCGCTCTATCTGAAATGGCTGATGCTGGTAGCATGTGGTCAAGCCTGTTACCTATTGGCATAAGACTTGGAACCTACATGAACAAATCCGGAGAGACTTTCGCCGTCATATTATCGGCGGCTCTCGTGTTCGGATTGCTTGGCTGTACCCACGACAACCCGGACCGCAAGGCCAATCCCATCGTCGGAGCCTGGTTCGTCAAGGATCCCGGCGCACCCTTTCCCTATCACATGTATGTCTTCAATGCCGACGGGACGATGCAGCAGGCCAACCCGGATGCTGGTGATCCCCACAGTAGTGACAGCGACGGCAAGGGTGTCTGGGTCACCGACGGCGACCGGATCAAGGGCAAGTGGGTTGAGGTAATCGCGGATCGTGCCTCGCATAAATTTACGGGCCGGGCGGAAATTTCCTATGAAGTCAAGGTAAATGCCGACACCTTTGCCGGAACGATTACCGCCATCTCATATGACGCCGCCGGTACTCTGACTGAAGGCCCCACCAAGCCCACACCGCTTGAAGGCAAGCGCGTCACACTCCCTTGAGCCGCTTCTCGTCCGCTTGGCGGATAACGGGTCAGATCAGTTAGCGCGACCGTCCGCTTCCAAGCTGGTTTTCAATGGCCGCGAGTGTCTCAGATTGGCCGATCTGCGCCGGACGAACTTCCCGGTATCGGTAACATGTGCTTTTCTACGCGCAGCCGCCCGCACGGCCACCACCTCTGGCGAGCCGCGATAGAACGGAGCTGCGACCGTAACGGAGCGTTGTAGCCATCGACCCGTGGAAGCGCCTCCCACCCGTGCCTTGCCGGAGATTTCCCGCGCCGAGTCGCCGTGTTCAGGCACGCCCTTGCGATCCATACTGGCTCACCACCGTCCTTTTTTGCTCCACAGGCTAGAATGTAGTTGTGAGCGTTTTGCGTTTTTTCGCCTCACTGATCCTCGCGCCAAGTGTGTTGCCGCACCTCGCAACCGGGCAGATCGCGATCTACCCTTTGCGTGATGTGCGCGCCGGCCAGCACGCCATCGGGAAAACGGTCTTCCAAGGCAACAAAATCGAGGAATTCCAGGTCGACATCCTGGGCGTGCTCGAAAACGTGGGGCCCCGGCAGTCCATCATCCTGGCTCGCCTCTCGGGAGGACCGCTCGCCGAAACGGGCGTCATGCAGGGCATGAGCGGCAGCCCGGTCTACATCGACGGACGCCTGGTGGGTGCGGTGGCGCTGGCATTCAACTTCTCCAAAGAACCTATCGCGGGTATTCGGCCGATCGAAGAGATGCTGGCGGTCGGCGATCCAGCCGACAAACAGCCCGCCGTCAAACAGCCCGCTGTGAAGGCCCCCGAGCGTTCACCGGTTCGAAAAGTCGCGTCCACAGCCGACTCCCTCGCTTCCCAGCTGATCGACATCGCCACGCCCGTCTCCTTCAGCGGATTCACCGCCGGCACGCTCGATCAATTCGCGCCCCAGCTCAAGCAGTTGGGCCTCGAGCCGCGCCAGGGCGTTTCCAGCGGCGGCAAGCTGCCATCCAAGTTCGGCGCGCCGACATCGCTACGGCCCGGCGACATGATCGCGGTGGAGCTACTCTCCGGCGACATGAGCATCGGCGCCGAAGGCACCGTCACCGCGGTGGATGGTAAGAGCATCTACGCGTTCGGGCACCAGTTCATGTCGGTGGGAAACACCGAACTGCCGTTCGCTCGCGCCGAAGTGCTGACCTTGTTGCCGAACCTCAATTCATCCTTCAAGATTTCATCGCCTCTGGAATGGATGGGCGCCATTACCCAGGACCGCAGCACCAGCATCTATGGAGAACTGGGCCGCAAAGCCGACACCATCCCGGTTTCCATCACGGTCAAGGATGGACGCCGCGCGCCCCTCGCGTATCACATGCAGATGATCCAGGATCGAGTGCTCTCGCCCTACATCGTGCAGACCGCGGTGTATTCGGCGATGGACGCCACCGAGCGAACCCTGGGTCTGGCCAGTTACTCACTGCGCGGCGGCGTGGAATTCGTGAACGGCGCTCCCCCGCTCAAGCTCGACAACACCTACGCGGGCGATTTCAACGTCCCGTTGCAGGCGTCCACCGGCATCGCGGCTCCGCTTTCGTCGATTCTGGGCGCGGGTTTCGATGCGCTGAAAATCAAAAGCATCAATCTGGAGATCGAAGCGTCGGAACGCAAGCGATTCCTGCAGGTAGACCAGATCACGGCATCGCCGAAGAAGGTTCATCCCGGCGGCGCGGTGGAACTCGCCGTTACGTTCACCGGAGAGAACGGCGTAGAGGTGCAAAAGAGCGTGCGTTATCTCGTGCCTGTGGGTGCGCCCGCCGGCGCCCTGAGCTTCACAGTCTCCGACGGCTCCTTGTCGAACGCGCTCGATTATCAACAAATGTCCTCGGAGGCTCCGAAGAGCGCGACGCAACTGGTCTCGTTCCTGAATAATCTCCGGCCTAACACGAACGCCTACGTGCGCGTCTGGCGAACGGATCCAGCCTTCCAGGTTCAAGGCCAGGATTTGCCGAACCCCCCGCCCTCCGTGGGCCTGATCTTGGCGAAGGCGCAAGCGGCGCAAGGTATATGGGTGCCGCGCGGCTCCAAAATCGATGAATTACAGATCGAGACCGGCGACGTCGTAGTGAGTGGATCGAAAACAGCGCAGGTGGAAGTTACCGAATGAAGGTGCTTCGCACGATATCGCTTGCCAGCGCGGTGGTTTGCATCGTACTGGTCACGTCCTTGTGCGCCGCGACAACAGCCACCTGGGAGATGAACACCTATCAGGACTTCCTGAAGGGCCGTTTCCAGGGGATTTCGCTCGATCGCGACGGCCGCTTGACGCTCGCCCCCAAGCTCGAGACCGTGTTCTCCTCCGGCCAGCCGACTATCTGGAGCATCGCGCGCGCTCCCGACGGATCGATTTACGCAGGCACTGGCCATCGCGGGCGCGTTTACCAGATCACTTCATCCGGCGCGAACAATCTTGTTTGGACTTCCGATCAGCCGGAGGTTTTCGCGGTGGCTGTCGACGCCGCCGGAGTTCTCTACGCAGCCACTTCGCCCGACGGCAAGGTTTATCGCATCGAAAAAGGAAAGGCCACCGAGTTTTTTGCTCCGCAGGCCAAGTACATCTGGGCGCTCGCGTTTGACAAGGACGGAAGCTTATTTGTGGGCGCTGGAAATCCCGGCAATATTTATCGTGTCGATAAAGCCGGAAAGGCCGAGACGTACTACGAAACCGGGCAAGCGCACGTCACGGCATTGGCATTTGATTCGCACGGGAACGCTCTTGCCGGCACGGAACCCAATGGCATCCTGTATCGCATCAGCGCCAAGGACAAGGCATTCGTGCTCTATAACGCCAGCCTGCCTGAGATCCGCTCCATCGTTCCCATGCCGGACGGCACCATCTACGCGGCCGCGCTGGGCGGGTCCATCGCGAATCGCACGCAACCGCTCACCACGTCACTTTCGTCTCCACAGGCGGTGATGGTGACCGCGCCCACCACCAGCATCACTGTGACCGAATCCGCCGATTCGCAAGCCGAGACGGAGATCAAACCGAAGGCCGACGGTCCCAAAACCGCCGCCCCGCAGCCCATACAACAACTGGCCACCGCTAGTCCGTTGACCGAGATCCCCGGTGTCGACAAGTCAGCCGTCTATAAAATCAATCCTGACGACACGGTGGAGACGCTGTGGAGTTCCAAGGAAGAAAACATCTACAGCCTGGTCGCGCGCGCCCCCGTGGTTGGGACATCCGGTGACTCGCTCTATTTCGCCACGGACGCGCAGGGACGGCTTTACCGCCTGGGCGCGGATCGCAAGGCGACGCTCCTGGTAGAGACGAGCGAAGGCGAAGCGACACGGCTGCTCGAATCGCCCGACGGATTGATCGCGGCTACCGGCGATATGGGCAAGCTGTTCCGGCTGGCCGATAAAGCGGGCGCCAGCGGGAACTACGAATCGCCCGTGCATGATTCGGGTTCCGTGGCGCGCTGGGGCCGCATTTCGTGGCGTAGCGCCGGTGGCAAGGTGCAGCTGGCAACGCGATCGGGCAACTCCGCGCGGCCCGATAAGACCTGGAGCGATTGGTCCGAGCCGCTGACCGATGCGGGGGGTAATCCGCATGCCTCGCTCATCCGCAGCCCCAACGCCCGCTACATTCAATGGCGCGCGAGTTTGGAGGGCCCGGGCGCAACGGTCGAGAATGTCAGCCTCGCCTATCTGCCTCAGAATAATCCGCCCGTCATCCGAAGTATCAGCGTAAACCTGCAAAACTCCGCGCAGAAAGCGGCTTCCTCCGCCGCGTCCAGTTCAACCGCCGCAGCCTATAGCATCACGGTCACCGACACTGGCGAAACGTCAACTCCCGCCGGTACGCCAACCCAGACGCTTTCCCACGGCTCCGGATCGCAGATCCAGGTAAGCTGGCAAGCCGACGACCCCGACGGCGACCGTCTGCTCTACTCGCTGTATTTTCGCGGTGAAGACGAGACGCAATGGAAGCTGCTGCGCGCGAACATCTCCGATAACTCACTCCTTCTGGATGGCGACGTGCTAGCCGATGGCCGCTACTATTTTCGCGTGATCGCTTCCGATCAACCTTCCAACGCCGCCAATGTCGCGCGCACCGACGAGCTGGTCTCTTCACCCGTATTGATTGACAACACGCCGCCGGTGATCACACTCAGTGCGCCCCGCCGCTCTAACGATCGCGTCGAAGTGGATGCGGACGTCGTGGATCAGACCTCGCCCTTGCGCCGCTGCGAATACTCGCTCGACGCAGGTCCATGGACACCAGTGGAAGCGGCCGACGGCGTCACCGATTCGCCGCGCGAGCAGTATCACATCGCCATCGACCGGGTGCGCGCGGGCGAGCATCTGTTAGTGATTCGCGCCTACGACACCGCGAATAACGCGGGACTGGCCAAGGTCGTTATCCACTAGCCTCCAATCGCCAACCCCGCGCGACTGTCTAAGGAGCGTCTTGCTACGATGCTAGTTCATGCCCATCTACCAAGCAGTCGTCCTCGCGGTGGTGCAGGCGCTTACCGAATTTCTGCCCATTAGCAGTACCGCGCATCTGGTCTTGATCCCGTGGCTCTTCGGTTGGAAGGACGGCGGCTTGACGTTCGATGTCGCGCTGCACGCCGGGACGCTCGTCGCAGTGGTCATTTACTTCTTTCGCGATTGGGTCCAGATCATCGGCCAAGCCTTCGGATTGAACATCGGCAACGATCGCGATCTCAAAGAGAATCGTCACCTGCTGTGGTTACTCGCCGCCGGATCGATTCCGATTGGCATCGTCGGATACCTGTTCGACAAGCAGGCCGATACCACTTGGCGCCAGCCCTACGTGATCGGCACGATGCTGATCGTAGTCGGTATCGTGATTTGGATCGCGGAGCGGAGGCGGATCGGAAGCAAATCGATGAGCACAATCCATTTGGGCGACAGCATCGCGGTGGGCCTGGCGCAGGCCGTGTCCGTGATTCCCGGCACTTCGCGCAGCGGCGCCACGATTAGCGCGGGTCTGTTCCGCAACATGAATCGCGAGACGGCAGCGCGCTTTTCCTTTTTGCTTTCGACGCCGGCCATCGCCGCGGCGGTAGCGAAGAAAGCCTGGGACATTCATAAGGAAGGCGGCATCCCGGCGGATATGAAGCTGCCCATGGTAGCCGGGATCGTCGTATCCGGCGTGCTCGGCGCTATCGTGATTGCGTTCTTCCTGCGTTACCTGCGGCGCAGCAGCCTGATGCCGTTCGTATACTATCGAATCGTTTTTGGCATAATAGTAATCGCTCTAGCTGCATTTTTCCGCTTCTCAGCGGGATGAATATTTTAGGACCGACACGCTTCCACAGACTCAACGAAGCCGGCGGATTGGTGTTTCTATTCGCCGGATTGTTTTTGATGCTGTGCCTGATCTCCTATCACCCGCAAGATCCCTCCTGGAATTCGGTGACCGGCGCCGCACGCGCCCACAACCTGACCGGGCTGGCTGGATCGTACATCGCGGATCTCTGTTTTCAGTTGCTGGGCCTCAGCGCCTTTAGCCTGCCCGTTCTGCTTTGGCTGCTGGCCTGGAGGTGGATTCGCTCATCCGCTATACGGGCTGCCGCGGCGAAAATCTTCGGCGCCGTTGTCCTGTTTCTCAGCATCTCGACCGCGCTTTCCATTCGTCCTTTTTGGCGCCCGTGGAATGGCGCGTTCTCCGCCGGTGGCGTGGTCGGAATCTTGATCGCCGATTCGCTGCAATCGTCGCTCAACTTGATCGGAACAGTGCTGTTCACCGGCATCTGCCTGATTCTTTCGCTGTACCTGATTTCCAAATTCTCCATGGCGATTATTGTGCGCTGGCTAGCCGGACCACTCGGCTTCGCTGGCAAGTTCTACGCTCGGCTCTACGAGCGTTGGGCGAATTGGTGTGAACGCCGGAGTGAACAAAGACAGGCACGGGCTCAAGAACGTGCCGAACAGCGCGCCGCGCTCAGAGCCGAGAAGATGGAAGCGCAACGAGCGGCCGAAGAGGCCGCGGCCCCGGAGCCGGCGATCCCGGTGGTCGATCCGCTCGAGCCGCAGCAGACCTACGCCGTAGCGCCGGTCGAAGAACCGGAGCCGCCGCATCACGACATACCGATCCGCGAACTCGAATACCAGGCTCCGCCGCCGTCCTCATCGCGGCCGCCTTGGGAAGAGCCTGTGCCGGAGCCAGCGTCGGAACCCGTGCCAGTTCGCAAAGCCAGACGCCCGGCTCCGGAGATGGCCGAACTCCCGGCCTACCGGCTGCCGTCAACCGAGCTCCTCAACGAAGCGCCGGCGCGCAATCCCTTTGATTCGATCGAGCTCAAAGAAATCGCCGCTCGCATCAAGTCCAAGTTCGAAGAGTTTAATGTGCATGGCGGCGTGGTGCAGATCAACCCCGGGCCGGTCGTCACGACATTCGAGTTCAAACCCGAAGCCGGCGTCAAGTATAGCCGCATCACTACGCTGACCGAGGATCTTTGTCTCGGCCTCCAGGCCGAATCGATTCTGATCGAACGCATCCCCGGCAAACCGACAGTCGGCATCGAGGTTCCGAACACGCGCCGCGAAGTGATCAGCCTGCGCCAGATTCTGGAGTCGGAGGAGTTCCTCGACTCCAACTCCCGTTTGACGATGTGCCTGGGCAAGGACATCAATGGGCGAATCAAAGTAGCGGCCTTGGAATCGATGCCTCACCTTTTGATCGCAGGCTCTACCGGGGCGGGCAAGAGCGTGATGCTCAATTCCATGATCATGTCGACCCTCTACAAATCGACTCCCGACGAAGTACGCATGATCCTGGTGGACCCGAAGCGCCTGGAAATGGGCCTCTACGAGGGTATTCCGCACTTGCTGACGCCGGTGATCACCGATCCCAAAAAGGCAACCTACGCGTTGCGCAACGCAGTGCTCGAAATGGAACGGCGTTTGAAGCTGCTGGCTGGACAGGGCGTCCGCAACATCGATCAGTACAACAAGAAGGTGCGGGCGCTCGCAAGCCAACCACTGAGCCTCTTCGAGGAGGACGAAATTTCCGCTGAGGATCTGAAGCCGCTCCCGTTCATCTTGATCGTGATCGATGAGCTGGCCGACCTGATGATGCTGGAGCGCGGCAACGTGGAGGAGGCCGTGGCTCGCCTGGCGCAGATGGCGCGCGCCGTCGGAATGCACCTGGTGCTGGCGACGCAGCGGCCCAGCGTCGACGTCATCACCGGCCTGATCAAGGCGAATTTTCCGTCGCGTATCAGCTTCCGCGTGGCCACGCGCGTGGACTCCCGCACCGTGTTGGACGTCATGGGCGCCGAGCATTTGCTGGGCAAGGGCGACATGCTGTTTCTGCCGCCCGGATCGTCGCGGCTTACGCGCGTTCACGGAGCATTCGTAACCGAAGCCGAAATCAATCGCGTAGTCGAGTACTGGAAAGCACAAGCCCGTCCGGATTACGATCAAACGTTCCTGCTGGCTCCTCCGGCCGATGACGAGGACCCGGAGGGCGCCGAATTCGAAGGCGGAGACGATCCCGCTTATCAGGACGCCGTGCGCGTCGTGCTGGAGATGGGAAAGGCTTCGACGTCCACGCTGCAGCGACGCTTGCGCTTAGGCTACGGCCGTGCGGCCCGAATTCTCGACATGATGCAGCATGAGGGCATCATCGGACCTCCGGACGGCAGTAAACCCCGCGAGGTCCTGAAGCGGCCGGATTGGCTGGAGGAAGTGGAGAAACAGTTGCGCTAGTTCGCCTGATGCACCTGCACCGGCGTGATGCCGGGATCTTTCGGCATCACGATCCACGCGACAATGTATGCCACCAAACCCAACATCGGCACCGGACAGAGTGTCAGCGCTACCCACATAATGCGCACCAATGTCACGTCTAAGCCGAGGTGGCGCGCGAATCCGGCGCAAACGCCGGCGATCTTGGCCTCACTCATCGGACGGCTGAGCGGTTCCGCCGGCCGCGTCCATGCGCTTGGTCCCGCGGCGGTCCGAGCGGTTCCGGCTCCGCAGCCGGGGCAAAAATTATCCTGTTCTCTAAGCTCGAACCCGCACTTGGTGCAAAACATCGAGTTTCACCTCTCTCTCTCACTACGCACCCGAACTCGGTCTTGTTCCGCCGGAAATCTTCCCTAAGATCACTGGTTTGCGCGCCCCGGTGGCCGACGGGAGATTACCCGGGCGTCCCTGGTACGTCTGGTACGCGAGTAGCGCGAAAAGGATCGCTTCCTTCGAGTCCACGCCAATCCCGAACTCTGCCGTAGTGGCGACGCGCGCTCGTAGTAAGGCGGCTAGCCTCTCCATCAGGTATCGATTGTGCGCGCCGCCGCCGGAGACGATCACTTCGTCCGTGTCGGGATAGCGTCCGATGGCGAGCGCGATGGTCCGCGCAGTCAGTTCCGTCGAAGTCGCGATGTCGATGCCTGTCTCTCGCACGAACTCCATTCCGTACTGTTCACGGCCGCAGGACTTCGGCGGCTCGCGATGATAATAGGGATCGGTGAGCAGCCGATCGAGCAGCGCATCATTCACTTGGCCCGCGCGGGCGCGCTCGCCGTCCCGATCGAACGGCGGCGCCAGGGCATCCATCACCATGTTGCCGGGTCCGGTGTCGAAGGCGATCACGTCGTCCGGTTTTGCGTTCGCCGGAATCACTGTGATGTTCGCAATGCCGCCAATATTGAGCGCGATGCGCGCATGCTCGGGATGCCGGAAGAGCTGATAGTCGAGAAACGGCACCAGCGGCGCGCCTTTACCCCCGGCCGCCATGTCGCTGGGCCGAAAATCCGCAATCGTCTCGATCCCCGTGCGCTCAGCGATCACGGCCGCCTCGCCGATCTGCAGGGTGCTTGCGATTTTGCGGCCGAGAAAGTTCACCGGCTCCCCTTCATGGAAGATCGTCTGGCCATGCGACCCGATCAGCTCGATGGTTTTGAGCGGCACGCCGGTGTTTTGCAGCGCTTCGGCGAAGAGCTCGCCCACCAGAAAGTTGAGTCGAGCAATCGTGCCCGTGTGTGTCCCCGCATTCGATACCGCAAGGATCGCCTCGCGCACTTCCGGCGGATAGGGTACCGTAGCACTTGCGACCACGTGGATACCGTCCCCGATGTCCACAACCGCAACGTCGATGCCATCCACCGACGTTCCGCTGATTAACCCGGCGACTCTCATGCGGCTGGCCGTCGCACTAACGCTTCAGCTCCCGCTGCAGCTCGCTCAATAGTTGCAGCGCGTCAATGGGCCTCAATTCGTCCACCTTCAAATTGCGGATGCGTTCGGCAATCTGGTAATTGACAGGCTCGAACAATTGGATCTGCGTTGGAGCAGATACGCGCGGTGTCAGCTCTTCGGTGACTGCGTGTTCGGATCGCTCATGCAGCGCCAGAATCTCGCGCGCGCGTTCCACCACGGACATGGGCAGCCCCGCGAGCCGGGCCACTTCGATTCCATAACTGCGGTCGGCACGCCCCGGTTCCACCTTGCGCAGGAAGATCACCTGATCGCCTGCTTCCTTCACCGACACGTGCAGATTCGCGACCCCGGGCAATTGATCGGCCAGCTCCGTCAGCTCGTGATAGTGCGTTGCGAACAACGTGCGCGCGCGAATTCGCTGGTGAATGTGCTCCACCACAGCCCAGGCCAGCGCCAGTCCGTCGTAGGTCGCCGTACCGCGCCCGATCTCGTCCAACACCACCAGGCTGCGCGAGGTCGCGGTGTTTAGAATCACGGCCGTCTCAGTCATCTCCACCATGAACGTCGATCGGCCGCGAGCCAGATTGTCCGCAGCGCCGATCCGCGTAAAGACGCGATCCACAATGCTAAGCGCCGCCGAATCGGCGGGCACGAAGCAGCCCATTTGCGCCAGGATTACGATCGCCGCCGCCTGCCGCAGATAAGTCGACTTACCTCCCATGTTCGGCCCCGTGATCACCGCGATGAACTGCTGTTCCGAATCGAAGTAAAGATCATTGGGGATGAAACGCAGCGCCTCCTTTTCGGCAAGTTTTTCGATCACGGGATGCCGCCCAGCCACGATGCGAATCTCGCCCGAATCGGTAAAGCTGGGCCGCACATATCGATTCTCGGCCGCCACTTGCGCCAGCGCGCAGGTCACATCCAACTCGGCGATTGCGGCAGCCGTCTGCCGGACGCGCGCCGCATGTTCGGCCGCAAACAGACGCAGTTCCTGAAAGATTTCGCGCTCCAGAGTGAGCATCTTGTCTTCCGCGTCCAGAACTTTGCTTTCCAGCTCCTTCAGTTCCGGCGTAGTGAAACGTTCGGCGTTCACCAGCGTCTGCTTACGCTCGTAATCCGGCGGCGCGAGATGCATATTCGCCTTCGAGATTTCGATGTAATACCCAAAAACATTGTTGAAGCGCACCTTCAACGACTGGATGCCGGTCCGCGTGCGCTCGCGGAGTTCGATCTGAGCAATATACTGGCGGCTGTTGCGGCTGAGATCGCGCAGCTCATCCAACCCGGCGTGATAGCCCGAGCGGATGGTGCCACCATCTGAGAGATTCACGGGCGGTTCTTCGGCAATCGCGTTCAGAATTCGATCGCGAACCTCGGGAATTTCGTCCAGCGCGCTTGCAATGGCACGCATGCGTGCGGCATCGAAGCCGGCCGTCTGCTCTTTCAGCTTCGGCACCAGGGCGAGCGACCGGCCCAGCGCCAGCAGCTCGCGGGGCCCAGCGGTTCCCAGCGTCAACTTCGCCAGCAGCCGTTCCAGGTCGAGTACATTGGCAAGCAGCTTGCGCGTCTCCGATCGCGCTATGGTGGCTTCGAGCGCCGCCTGCACCGCATCCAGCCGCGCCTCGATCTCTTCGAGCTGCAAACAGGGCCGCAACAACCGTGCGCGCAACATTCTTCCGCCCATGCCGGTTGAAGTCTGATCCAATACATGAATCAGCGTGGACTCGCGGCTCTCGCCCGCGAACAAAGGCTCCAGCAGCTCCAGATTCCGCACCGTGACCGCGTCCAAGATCATCGACTCCGAGCGGTCGTAGAACGACGGCCGATCCAAATGATCCAGCGCCGATTTCTGCGTGTCCCGCAAATAATGCAGGATCGCGCCCGCCGCCGAGACCGCAAGCGGCTTGCCCGAGAGGCCACAGCCATCCAACGTCAGCAAGCGAAAATGTTCGCGCAACGCTCGATCCGCATAATCCAGGCTGAAGATCCAATCTTCCAGCGCGGTTCGCAATCCCGGCACATCGGTAACGGACTCCGCTGCCAAGACCTCGCGGACGTTCAGATTCTCGAGCGCCGCATTCACGTCCGAGACGTCCACTTCCGTCGCGTGAAACTCGCCGGTCGAAATGTCGACATGCGCCAGGCCTGCCCGCGTGCCATTGCGGCACACCGCTGCCAGGTAATTGTTCTCGTGGGAGCGCAGCAGCGACGATTCGGTAGCGGTTCCCGGCGTCACCACGCGCGTCACTTCGCGCTTCACCAGCTTCTTGCCAGGCCCGGCTTCCTCCATCTGATCGCAAACGGCGACGCGGTAGCCCTTCTGGATCAAACGCGCGAGATAACCGTCTGCCGCGTGATAGGGCACGCCGCACATCGGAATGGCCTGCCCTTTTTCCTTGTTTCGCGCCGTAAGCGTGATTTCCAGCTCGCGCGCCGCGGTGACGGCGTCTTCGTAAAACAATTCGTAGAAGTCGCCCAGCCGGAACATCAGCAGTGCATTGGGAACCTGCTGTTTGAGGGCGTGATATTGCCGCATCAGCGGCGTGGATGCGGCTTGTGACGAGCCCTGGTCCCCTTCAGGCATACAGACCGCGGGTCTGTAATGCCGACGCCACCCGATCGATCGCCAGCATGTAGGCCGCCAGCCGGTTGTTCACCTGGTGCTTCTCCGCGAAACCTACCACGTCGCGAAAACTGTTCACCATGATTTCTTCCAGGCGCCCATTCACCAGTTGCTCGTTCCAGAAGAACCCCTGCCGGTCCTGCACCCATTCGAAGTAGGACACAGTGACACCGCCGGCGTTGGCAAGAATATCCGGAATCACGAAGATTTTCTTCTCCGCGAGAATGGCGTCCGCTTCGGAAGTAGTCGGCCCGTTCGCGCCTTCGCAAATAATTTTGGCTTTGATGCGATCGGCATTGGCGGTGGTGATCACGTTCTCTTTCGCGGCCGGCAGCAGCACGTCGCAATCGAGGAAAAATGCAGAATCGCGATCGATGTCTTCGCCGCCTGGAAATCCAGTAATGGAACCGGTTTCCTTACGATGCTCCATGAGGGCGTCGATATACAGACCATCTGGATTGTAGACAGCGCCATCGTATTCAATAATGCAGACGATCTTGAATCCGGAACGCGCCATCAGCCTGGCCGACATTCCGCCTACATTGCCGAAGCCCTGGATCACCACGCGCGTATTGGCCACGTCCATGCCGAATCGCCGGAGAGCTTGCATGGTGACGATCATGCAGCCGCGCCCAGTGGCCTCCGTTCGGCCGCGCGATCCGCCCAGCGCCAGCGGCTTTCCCGTAACCACTCCGGTTACCGTGTGGCGTTTGTGCATGGAGTAGGTGTCCATCACCCACGCCATGGTTTGAGGATTGGTGTTGATATCCGGCGCCGGCACGTCGCGTTCGGGACCGATGATGTCCATGATTTCGGAAGTGTAGCGGCGTGTAATGCGCTCCAATTCACCCGGCGAAAGCACATCCGGATCGCAAATCACTCCGCCCTTGGCGCCTCCAAACGGGATATTCACCACCGCGCATTTCCAGGTCATCCATGCGGCGAGCGCCCGCACTTCGTCGAGCGTGACATCCGGCGCGAAGCGGATTCCGCCTTTCGCGGGCCCTCGCACGATGGAATGCTGCACGCGATAGCCGGTGAAAACTTCATAACGTCCGTCATCCAGCATCACCGGAACGCTGACCTTCAACTCCAGCGCCGGCGTGCGTAGAATCTTTCGCAAGCCTTCATCCAAGCCCAGCAGCTCGGCGGCCTCGTCGAAGCGCGCTTCGGCGGAAACCCACGGATTGGTTTCCTTTTCCGACGACGGAATCGCTTCCAGGATCATTCCGCAAACCTCCAGCTACATTGTAGCTGCGTCTTTTTGCCTGTGCGCGGGTCTAGAATGAGGTATGGCCGCGCGATATCTCGCCGCATTGTTTTTGTTCGCGTGCGTGCCGGCATTCTGCCAGACCGACGACCTCGCTGTCGGCAAGCTACTCGTCGCCAGCCGCGATCTGGGCGATCCAAACTTTGCGAAGACCGTCATCCTGCTGGTGCATTTTAAAGAAGGCCAGGGCGCGGTCGGCTTGGTGGTCAATAAACGCACCGACGTTCCCATCTCGCGCGTGTTCCACGATCTGAAGGAAGCCAGCGGCCGCAACGACCCGGTGTACATCGGCGGCCCCGTGGAGCTGAACAGCGTGTTGGCATTGCTGAAATCGGCAAGCAAGCCGGAGGGCGCGGAGAAGGTATTCGGCGACGTCTACCTGATCAGCAACAAGGACCTGTTGACGCGAACGCTAGGCTCAAGCGCGGAAGCAGCGGTGTTTCACACCTACATCGGCTACGCGGGCTGGGGTGCGGGACAATTGGAGCATGAAGTGGAGTTGGGCGCCTGGCACATCATGGCCGCAGACGTGGGGACCGTGTTTCAATCCGATCCCGATTCGGTGTGGCCGCGGCTGATCCGGCGGACGGAAACGCAGATCGCGAAGATCCGAAAAGACCCAAGCGCCTACGCGGCGGCGTCCGGAAATTGATGCTCGTCGACGCGTTCGATTTGTGAAGTACATCCGACATACCAGCCACGAATCCGATAATTGCCGTTAGGTTCGAGAGGAATGGGAGGATGGTCGGCGTTCAAAGAGAATAGGAGTATCCTTCCATGTCTCCAAGTACCATCCTGTAAGTAAATCTTCTCGCTATGATACTTCTTTAATGTGTAACGCGGTCCGGTAATTTGGTTTTGATCCTCCACCAACACAAGGCGGTCTTGTCGGGTGCCGACTACCTTAGGATGAAAGAAGAGCCACGATCCATCCCGAATTCTCGGCAGCATGGAACCGCCCAAACCAATTCCGCCGAACATACCGGGAGCGTAGGGAATTCCTCTCGGAAGGAGGGCCCTGCCAGGTTTTGGCAGCTTTTCCCTATCTACATCAGTAATGCCAATGAATTGACCGCACGCAATTAGAAATCCCACGATGTCGATCTCTTTGCGCCGCCAGCCCCGGCGTGGTCCATCGTTCTCGAATAGGCTCAAATCATCTAGTTTGATTGTGGCAGACTGCTTCTCATAACAATCGGGTGACAACCTGTGACTTCAAACCCTTGGAAGCTTACTTATACGCCGCCACTCCCGTCACCCGCTCGCCGATAACCAGCGTGTGGATGTGATCCGTCCCCTCGTACGTCTTCACCGTCTCCAGGTTGCACATGTGGCGCATGATCGGATATTCGTCCATGATGCCGTTGGCGCCCAGCAGATCGCGGCTCAGCCGCGCGCACTCCAGCGCCATCGCGACGTTGTTCCTCTTCAGCATCGAGATGTGCGCCGCATCGATCTTACCCTGATCCTTGATGCGCCCCACCTGAATCGCGAGCAGTTGCCCCTTGGTGATCTCGGTAATCATCCACGCCAGCTTCTCCTGCACCAGTTGATGGCTGGCAATCGGCCGGCCGTCAAACTGCTTGCGATCAATCGAGTACTGGCGCGCCGTCTCGTAGCATTCCATTGCAGCCCCGAGCACTCCCCAGCCGATTCCATAGCGCGCCTGCGAGAGACAACTCAGCGGCCCTTTTAGCCCCTTCACCCCCGGAAGCATCACAGATGCAGGCACGCGGCAATCCGACAGCGCCAGGCTGGACGTCACCGATGCGCGCATCGAAAGCTTGCCGTGGATGTCGGACGTCGTGAATCCGGGCGTGCCCTTCTCCACCAGGAATCCGCGAATGCCCTCGTCGGTGCGCGCCCAAACGATGGCGACATCGGCCATGGAGCCGTTCGTGATCCACGTCTTCTCGCCGTTCAAAATCCAGTGATCGCCGTCTTGCTTCGCGCGCGTTTGCATACCCGCGGGATTCGATCCGAAGCCGGGTTCGGTGAGCCCAAAGCAACCGATGGCTTGGCCCGACTGCATTTTCGGAAGCCAGCGGTCCTTCTGCTCGGCGGATCCATAGGTGTAGATCGGATACATCACCAGCGCGCCCTGCACGGAAACGAAGCTGCGCAGTCCCGAATCGCCGCGCTCGATTTCCTGCATGATCAGTCCGTACTCGACGTTGCTCAATCCCGCGCAACCATAGCCTTCCAGATTCGCGCCGAGGAAACCGAGTTCGCCGATCTGGGGAATCAGCTCGGTCGGGAAGCGGCCTTCGCGGAAACAATCGCGAATAATCGGAATCACGCGATCTTCGACAAATTGGCGCGCAGTCTGGCGCACCAGCAGTTCCTGCTCGGAGAATAGTGAGTCGATCAGCAGGTAGTCGACGCCGGAGAAACGAGCCATTGCCTTATTGTAAGCGCTCGGCTTCTAAATGCTCAGTGGACTTGCTCAGCCACGACCGGTCCCACCAGCGCTTTCGACCGGCGTCGCCCATAGATCTCCTGCATGGGAGTGGTGCCCATGGATTGACTCGGCCGATCCCCAGTGATTAACTAGTCACTAGCTAGTCATTTTAGCAGGAGCAGCCAATGAATACCGTGACCGCGCTGGAAGCCAAAACCCGCTTTGGAGAACTTCTGGATCGGGTAGCGCGCGGCGAGGAGATCGTCATTACCCGGCACGACAAGCCGGTTGCTCGTATCGTCCCTGAAGGCGGCAAGTCGCTGGACAGCGTTCGAGAGGCGATTCGAAGCATCCGGGAGAACCGTCGCAGAATGGCTCAGCGGCCGGGGTTCAAGCCGCTCACTGATAAGGAAATCAGAGACGCCATTAACGAAGGACGCCGGTGAATCCGGGTTTTGTCGCCGATGCGTCGGTTGCAGCCGCATGGTTGATTGAGTCGCAATCGACCCAGGCGACGGACCAGTTACTGGTCGAGGCTGAAACAGGCACATCAATTCATGTTCCCGTGCTTTGGATGTTCGAAATCGCCAATACGCTACTGATCCTAAAACGCCGCCGGCGCATCGACCAACAGGGTTACGATCAGGCCCGCCTTGACCTCGCGCGTCTACGGCCAGTAGTTGACATGGAGGGTGGTCAAAGCGCTCTGAGCAGCGTCTGCGAGTTGGCGGAGCGGTACGACCTGTCCGTCTACGACGCGGTCTACTTGGAACTGGCTTTGCGTCGACGCCTTCCGCTCGCTTCACGCGACGCAGCGCTTAACAAGGCCGCCAAGCGCGCCGGAGTTCGAACGTTGCTCCACACGCGCTAGACTGCACTAGACGTCCAAATTCCGCACGTCCAGCGCATTCTCTTCGATAAACTTGCGCCGGCTCTCCACGTCCTCGCCCATCAGCGTCGAAAAAATGGTCTCGGTCTCCGCCAGATCGTGCAGGTCCACTTTCAGCAGGGTGCGTGTTTCAGCGTTCATCGTGGTGGCCCACAGCTGTTCGGCGTTCATCTCGCCCAGACCTTTGTAGCGTTGAATGGAAACCTCGCGCATGCCCTCACCCTTCACATGCTCGAGCAACTCGCGCCAACCCGGCCGTGACTCCCCTTCGCTCTTCCCTTCCTTCATCACCTTGAACGGCGGCCGATTGAATTTCGACACCTGCCGCGCGATTGTTCGTATGCGCCGGTACTCGGGCTGCGCCGCCAAATCGATGGTGATGCCACGTTCGGCGTTGGTTGGATCGTGATAAATCACCTTCCACGCCTCGTGCTCTTCTTCTCGCTCAACCCGGGCTTCCACTTTGGCCGCCTTCAAGGCAGTAACCACCGGTTCCAAATTGCCACGCTCCTGGAAATCCGCTTTGGTGTCCAGCTTGAAGTCGATGTTCGACAGCACTTCCACTACGCGCGCATCGCGCAGCCGGCGTTCCATGCGGCGGGAGATCTGTTGAAACTCGTCGAGGGAGATCAGGAACGAGCGTAATTCCGCTCCTTCGAGCTTCGTGCCGTCTTGCGCCTCCACAGTAAGGTTTTCCGTCGCGCGCCGCAGAATCTCCCGCGTGAACTCCTTGTCGTCCTTGATGTATTTTTGCGTCTTGCCCTTCTTGATCAAGTACAGCGGCGGCTGCGCCACGAAGACGTGGCCGCGCTTGATCAGCTCCTGCATGTGCCGGAAGAAAAATGTCAGCAGCAGCGTGCGGATATGCGATCCGTCCACGTCGGCATCGGTCATGATGATGATCTTGTGGTATCGGAGCTTAGCAACGTCGAAGTCCGTCAACCCGATCCCCGTGCCGATGGCTGTGATCATGGAGCGGATTTCCTCGTGCCCCAGCATTTTGTCGTAGCGCGCTTTTTCGACGTTCAGGATCTTGCCCTTGAGCGGCAAAATGGCCTGATAGCGGCGGTCACGGCCCGATTTTGCAGTGCCGCCCGCCGACTCGCCCTCTACCAGGAACAGCTCGCAGCGTTCGGGATCCTTCTCCTGACAATCCGACAACTTGCCGGGCAAGCCGCCAGAGTCCATCGCGCCCTTGCGACGCGTCAGATCTCGAGCCTTCCTGGCTGCTTCCCTGGCGCGCGCTGCGTCAATCGCCTTCGACACGATCTTCCGCATCACGGCGGGATTCTTGTCGAAGTTCTCGCCTAGTTTTTCATTGACCAGCTGTACGATATAGCCCTGAATGTCGCTGTTCAGTTTGCCTTTGGTCTGTCCTTCAAACTGCGGCTGCGGCAGCTTCACGCTCACCACGGCGGTCAAACCTTCGCGCACGTCGTCGCCCGTCAGGTTCTCTTTGACGTCCTTGAACAGCCCAGCCTGTTGCCCGTACGCATTGATGGTTCGCGTCAACGCGCTGCGGAAGCCGCTCAGGTGCGAGCCTCCGTCCACCGTGTTGATGTTATTCGCGAAGCTGAAAATGCTTTCTGAGTAACCGTCGTTGTATTGCAGGGCCACTTCCATGCTGAGCAGCCCGCCGTTCGGCAGCTCGCGCTCGCCTTCGATGTAGATGGGCTTCTCGTGCAGCACCGCTTTGCCCTTATTCAGGTGTCTGATGAATTCCGCGATTCCGCCGCTGTAGTGGAACTCATGCTGCTTAGCCGGTTCGTCCCGCTCATCGGTGAGCGTGATCGTAAGACCCTTGTTCAGGAACGCGAGCTCGCGCAGCCTCTGCGCCAAGGTGTCGTAATTGAACACGTGGGCATCCATGATCGTTTCATCTGGCTTGAACGTGATCTTGGTTCCGGTCTTCTTGCCGACCTTGCCGGTTTGCGTCAGCGGGCCCTGAGGAATGCCCTTCTCATAGTCTTGTTCCCAGGTACCCTTGTTCTCGCCGTCCTTCTTCCAGATCTCCAGATGCAGCGACTCCGACAGTGCGTTCACGCAGCTCACACCGACGCCATGCAGGCCGCCGGATACCTTGTAGCTGTTGGAATCGAACTTCCCGCCGGCGTGCAGCTTGGTCATCACCACTTCGGCTGCTGAGATTCCAAACTCTTCCTTGATGCCAACAGGAATCCCGCGGCCGTTGTCCACCACAGTCACGGAATTGTCCATGTGGATGGTTACGTTGACCGTGTCGCAGAACCCGGCCAAGGCCTCATCCACCGAATTGTCCACGACTTCGTAAACCAAGTGATGCAGGCCGTTCTCGGTGGTCGAACCGATATACATCGCAGGCCGCAGCCGCACTGCCTCCAGGCCTTCCAGGACCTTGATGCTACTCGAATCGTAAACTTCGACTGGAGTCACTTCTTTTGTTGCCATGTGTAAAAATCAGTCCTTTTTCATTTCTTCGCCACGTGCGATCCCGCGCCTTGCTTCTCAAATGCGCATCGGCATCACGACGTAGCGGTACTTGTATCCGGCTTCGCCATCCACGGCAGGCCGGAGTTCGCCCGCGCTATTGGCGTCTTTGAAATGAAACGTTACTTTGTCCTCGTTGGACGCCCGCAGAAAATCCAGCAGGTAGCCCGCGTTGAATCCAATCTCCACCGCGTCCCCGTCGTATTCCGCCGGCAAGCTCTCTTCGCTTTCACCGGTCTCCGACAAGGACGAATGAATGTGCAACTCGCCTTCGTGAACTTTCAGCCGGATGGCCCGGGAACGCTCATCGGAAAATTGCGAAACGCGCTCGATCGACTTGCGCAGCTCATCGCGCTCCAGCACCACCGAATGTGGATGATCCTTCGGCAGCACACGCTCAAAATCGGGAAAGTTCCCCGTGAGCTTGCGGCTCAGCAGCAGCCGCTCTCCAAACTGAAAGAACAGATGATTGTCGTCGCCCGAGAACGCCAGCGTGGCATCCGCGTTGGACTCTTGACCCAGCTTCAAAATTTCGCCCATCGCCTTGCGCGGCAGCAACGCGCGAAATGGAGTAGTTACCCCGGGAAGATCCACCGGATGCTCCACCATCGCCAACCGATGTCCGTCGGTAGCCACCATCGCCAATCCGCTGCTCTTCAACATCAGCAACGATCCATTCAACGTGAAACGCGACTCCTCCATCGAGATGGCAAAAATCGTTCGTGAGATCATCGATGCCAACACGCCCACTGGAATCTGAGCCAGTACGTCCGGCATCTGCGGCAACTCGGGAAAACTCTCGCGCGACATCCCCGCGATGCGCGTTCGCGACCGCCCGCACACCAGGCTCGCCCACTGGTTCTCCTGTAGCT